>WNFI01242094.1_pt1 | contig 18818 bp, 17 predicted proteins | sample 5400471 | NCBI WGS metagenome assembly WNFI01 (sample SAMN13153348, study PRJNA577476) | soil metagenome | isolation source: 100 cm saprolite on Douglas fir-dominated hillslope | place: USA:California | collected 2013-09-17 | reverse complement strand
TGATTGAAGTGGCGGGTTCGGTGTGTCTGGTGACGGGATATCAGGCGCGTGTCGCGGCGTTTGTAATGTTCTGGTACACGACAGCGGTGACGCTGCTGTTCCACAACTATTGGGCTTCGAGCGAAATGATGGCGGCAATGCAGGAGACGCACTTTCGCAAGAATCTGGCCATCATGGGTGGATTGCTGATGCTGGCTTACTGCGGGCCCGGGAAATGGGCCCTGGGCCGGCGTAGCGATTCTTGAAGCGCGGCGATTCGTGGAGAACGGCCTTCGCGATTTGTGCCAGGGTTTCTATATCGGGGACGCGTGCCGGGCGCCAACCATTCTCATTGCTGCTGGGATGATGGCCTTGGCTTTAGGTATTTTATTGCCATTTGCTGTTAGACATAAGCCGTGATGGCAGTCTTCGAGAATAATAAAGTCCAGTTTGGAACCCCATCGGTCCGCCAGCGAATGTGACCATCTGCGCCTTCTCAAACGCCGAAACCCGACAAATAAAGTAATACTTCACATCTCCGGTAAGCCGACAAATCAGTTGACTTGCGTGTGTAGCCCTGGGACCGTAACCAGAGCACCACTCGTTGAGCCAGATCAAAGTGGCTACGCTCGGACGAGCCGTTAGTGTCCGTCCGCATGGAACGGTGCTCCGAGAATCCTGCTCGGAGGTCGGAGTGCCCAAGATGCGATCGCGAGACAGAGCAACGACAGCGGCGCAATCAGGTCCCTCCAGTTCCCACATGCTGCGTGCGATGCAACAGCGCCCGACAGCTCAAAGACGATTCCGGCATACGCCCATTCTTTCAGCCTGAGAAATCCAGGAACCACCAGGGTTATTGCTCCCGGGATCTTAAAGATGCCGAGGATCGCCAGGATGTACACTGGGTATCCCAGGCTGGTAGCAACTTGGGTCACAAACGGACCGCTGACAACACCAGTCCGACCGTGTGTCAGGTCTATTACGCCCCCCGCGAATGTTTCCAGCGCGATGAGCGATGTCGTCGTCCAATACAACATCGTTTTAGCTTTCACTTCGAATCGTCCTTTCGCTGCGAAGTTCAGCAACTCTCTCGCACTGTTCATGCAGGGGATGCGGCCATAAACCGATCTCTAGCACACGGTTGAAGAAGCCAACCAGGTATTTCCACGGGTGACCGTCGCATACCAACCGAATATATTCCTCCCGTAAAAGAGTGATGTGATATGCGTCACCGCCCTGCGAGATTTGGACATACGGAGTCAACTCCACACAAGTGAAATCGACCGAAAACCAGATGTCCGGCACGACGCTTGAACGCGGACGGTTGCGCGGCAACTATATTTAGTCGAGTGAATCAATCGAAAACACGTACCATTCGTCCCCTTGGAACACGTGCAGTCTTTTGTCCCTACCAATGACCGTGTCCCTGGAGGGGTCAATCTCCCGAGGGAGGGCCAAGGACACTTCTGCGACTAACCTCGTATCACGGTCGCCGAATTTAAGAAGATTGCATGCAGTATGCCGGTCGTAACTTCCGTAAACGAGAAGCTTATCGTCCCCAACTGCAAACGTGCGTCCACCCGAAAGCTCCGTGTTCCAGCAGCGAACGTGCCAGTCTGAATTAATAAGGGCTATGGGGAACTCTGAGTAATAGTGGCTCCAAACACCACTGCTGGAAACATTCATGGCATAGCAGTCAGCGATGGGGTCAAAGCCCTCGGGAGGGTCATAGTCCCATATCTTCTGGCCTGATTTAGCGAAACAAGAAAGCCCTGCTGCCCCAGAGGGACCGCCAGCATACTGCCATCCGAAGTTGCCGAATATCCCTTCGTCAAAATACCCGACCCAGATACGTCCTTCGGCGTCGGTTTGAATGTGGTTTATGCCATCACCCAGGAGGAACCCTCGGTTCTGCTTGCCATCTGGGCCGTAGACTTTGGCATTCATTTCGTCGCTACCGTCTAGATTGCGAAAGCATCGAGAAGCGACAACGAGGGTTTCACCGCCAGGAAGGATTTCGATTTTTGGGAAAGTGGCTGTTAACCCGAACAACTCGGTGTCTCGTGACCCTGAGGGCCCGGAGACTGAAACAATAGAAGAATATTCGCTTTCGGTTTGGGTCTTTGGAAAAGACGCCCAGCCGGGTTGCTCCTCCCTCGCAACCAATGCGTTTGCTTGTCCCTCACTAGTGAGAAGACGGATTGCATCTCCGTCAAAGCCGACCGAGATAGAAGTGGTTTTGAACCCATCAGGCCGTGCCAATTTTCGGGGCGGGCCAGAAGGACGTAGCTCGATACTCTTGGTCGCAGCAGCCATCTAAAATGTTCTCCGGATGTTGTATATCAGAGAATCTTGACTTTGGGGCTCTCGGCGAAGTGTCCCGCTGCGAGGTTAACTGGCACTTGGACGTATGACGCGCTTACCCGTAAGGTTGGTCCTAGGACGGCCGCCGCTGTGGCTCGTCCACCGGCTTAGTTACCCGGTATACTAAAACTATCAATCCGCCGAGCGTGAACATCCCAACACTCAGAATAAGCAAAACGCCGAAGAAGGGGTCTGAATGCCACCACAACGCCTCCGCCAACCAAAAAACGCCCGCGACGGTTGGCCAACCGATGTTTACCCACTTCGCAGATTTCCGTCCCTCGCCTTCGAGCATGACGCCGAGCGTCGGAACGATGACCTAGTGGATGCTCGGTGCGCACTGAGAAACGCCTTCCCAGCTTGCCCTAATTTACTTCGGTGGGGCCGATATCGCATGATAAAACGTGTCAGCATAGTGCAATGAAACACTCACGACAAAACAAGGGTGCTCCGCACACTCATCCCTCTGCGTTGTCAGCACCTTCGTATCATCGCATTCTGGTTAAGCATGGCCTGATTGAAAAGTCCCTGTCCATCTCCGATGCGTATGAAATGTTTTTGGAAGTGGGCACTGACCCGGAAGTACAGAAACTCCGTCGCAAGGTAGTACACGGCAGCAAAATGAAACACGTTCCGGCTTTGCATCTTGCCACAGCGATGGCTCTGCAAGGCATGGCCAAGCAGGAACTTGAAGCTTTGAAATTGCGGATTGAAAAGAAGCGCAGTTTCCTGGCGGATGCCATGAATAAAAAAGAACGCAAGGGAAAATAAAAATGAACACGAGCGCGGAAGTATCGATCCAAGGCGAGCCTCAAGGGCGTGCGCGATGAACTTGCCCGAGTGCCTGATTGCGCTCCTAAAAACGCATCAAAAATCGTTGAGAGTGCCCCGGTTGCCCCACAATTAGCAGTCGCGGTATGATATAAGTCAGTTGTTTTCATGCTGCTGGGAGATCGTCCAACGGTAGGACTCCAGATTCTGGATCTGGCTATCTAGGTTCGAATCCTAGTCTCCCAGCCAATTTTTTTGCCTGCTCTGTCCTGCTCCGCTCATCCGCTCACCGAGTGGAATTTCCGCTCCGGCGGTGCCGGCATTCTTGCAAAAGAGAGAGCAACGATTCCGATCGCCGCAAGAGCCGAATTCAGCTCAAAAGATATTTTGTAGCTGTGACGCAGGTCATAAACCTTGCCGCCCAGATACCCTCCTGGCGAACAAAATGGAGCCGCGAGTACCAGCATCATTCCGCTCACTTTCGGAAATGCCACCGGTCCGTAATAATGGCCAGTAATGGTGTTCAGGCAAATGAAAGTCCAACCGAAAGCAGTGCCATATAGAATTGCTGCGCCGTGGACGATCCAGAGCGCGTCTACAGAGACGCGAATCGCCAAAAAGGAACCGAGGAAATAACAACAAAAGCCCAGCATAAATGCAGCGCGTGACCGCTGTGGCTGCAGGAATGACGGTGCCGAAATTAATCCCTGTCGCTATGAGTACGCCGAATCCCAACCAGTAGTGCCACGGACGCGAAGCGAAGAGAGAAAGCCAGTGGGCGCCCGCAAGAAGCAGCGCCGAGCCAATCGCAAGTGTCTGCCGAACGCCCCAGCGAACAATGGACGCCCCGACCAAAATGGAAGAAGTGCCAGCGAAAAAATTCAGAATTGTAAAGCCCAGCCGAATGCGCTCCGGCTCATGGGAATTTCTTTAAACATATAGGTATTGATAACTGCCCCACCGTAAAGCGGGAATCCATGTTGAGGAAATCCAACAGCCAAAGGAAGAAAACCAGCTTCCAACCACAAAACCCTTGTTGCTCGGTCAAGTGGGTTCTTGCCCGTAGCGCGTTCTGACGCTGGCAATTCCATTGCTAGTGCAAGCAAGAAAGAGCTTGGAGGATATCAGGTTCTTGAGAAATCAGAAAAACCATGAGAATCGCAGATGCGAAGCACTCGGCTTGGCAATGCGAGCCGCGAGCGCTGCGGCTTCTTCGATGGCTTGCTGATTCAACGCGCGGCCCAGCAACGATTTTGCTGCTTCGGAAGCGGCCAGCGGACGGCAGGCGGCGGAGCCTACGACAATACGAGCGTTCTCAACTACGTTTTCTTTGGAGAGGCGCACTGCTGCGGCCACGGAAAGCACGGGAAAATCGAACGAACCGCGGCGCCGAAGTTTCCAGTAGGTGCTCTTCCATCCGTGCAAAGAGTCCAGCAAGACTTCAGCAAGAATCTCATCGGGACGGCGCTTGATGTAGTCGATTCCATCATTGTTGTAGAGATCGGAGAGAAGCACTTCGCGTTCTCCCGAAAGCGAGACAAGCCGGACGTGGGCACCCAGCGCCATCAGTGCCGGGCCAGTGTCTGTCGAGGAAACCGCCATGCACTTCGAGCTTCCGGGAGCAACCCAGCAGGTGGTGCCGTCTTTTTTCAGACAGAAGTTGATCGACTTTCTCCACTCATAGCTTTGATCGTAGTAATTGCAGCGCGTATCCAGGCAGATGTTTCCGCCGAGAGTGGCCATGTTGCGGATTTGCGGAGTAGCCACGAGAGAAGCTGCTTGAGCCAGTGCGGTTAAACCATTTCTAAAGCGCGGATCCGTCGCTATTTCTGAGAGCGTTACACATGCGCCAAGACGCGAGCCGGAATGGTTCAGCTCGATGCTGCTCAAGGATTCGATGTGACGGAGGCTCATCAGCGTTCGCGGGACTTGTTGGCGGCGTTTCATGTTCGGCAGCAGGTCCGTGCCGCCCGCGAGCGGCATGGCATTGGCTCTCTCGTCGTCCAGAATGCGCACGGCTTCTTCGAGCGTGCGCGGCGCGCGAAATTCAAAAAGAGGCAATCGCATCATGGCGCGAGCACCTTCTCTTTCTCGCGGCGAGGCTTTTCGCGCCGGGGAATATCGTTCACTGCGTTGCCGTCGCCTCCTTCCCAAGGAGGAGGAACGCGCAGAGCCTCCGGCCAATTGACGTGCGGGAAATGGGTTGGTCCAAAACGCGGGTCACGTCCTGCTTTCTTTTCGGCGAGGGCCTTCATGATTTTTTCCGGTGTGACTGGGACTTCATCGATTCGCACACCGACGGCGTCGTAAACGGCGTTGGCGACGGCGGGCATGATTGGCAGCAACGGGCCTTGACCGACTTCCTTCGCCCCAAAGGGCCCGTGAGGATCAGGCTCTTCAATCAGCTCAGTAATCACTTCAGGCATGTCGAGTGAGGTTGGGCTCTTGTATTCCAGGATCGAAGGAAATTTATGAACGAGAGCGTGAGAAAGTTTCTTGGGGAGACGGCGGAATTCCTGCTCCTCCATCAGCGCTTCGCCGAGGCCCATGTAGACGCTGCCTTCGACCTGACCACGCGCGAGCGTCGGATTCAAGGCACGGCCGATATCATGCGCGATCCAGATCTTTGGAACGGTGACCCAGCCAGTCACCGGATTCACTTGGACTTCGACGACGGCCGCAGAGTAGGAGTAGGTGGGAGACGGCCCTACGCCGCCGCCCTTATACAGCGCAGGAGATTTTGGCGGAGTGTAGGAGCCCACTGTGCCGATGGTGCCGAAGCGCGCCTCCGCCAGGCAGACGGCTTCTTGAAAGGTGAGACCCTTTTCCGGGACAGCGGAATCAAATACGCGCTTGTCAGCAAAACGCAGCCGTTCTTTCGGTATTTCCAGTTTTTCCGCAACGGCGTCGGCAATGATCGCTTTTCCACGTTCCGCGGCTTGCAACGCGGCGTTTCCCGCCATCAGTGTGACGCGGCTCGAATAGGAACCCAGGTCCACTGGCCCAAGGTCCGTGTCACCCGTGAATAACCGAATGTCAAACGTGTCGATGCCAAGCACTTCGGCAACAATTCCAGCAAGAACATCGTCCGATCCCTGACCGATCTCCGTCGCGCCACAGAAAATGCTAACGCCGCCGCTGCGATCAAATTTGAGCTGAACTCCGGAGTGCGGCATTTTGTTCCAGTAAATGGGAAGACCGGCGCCGGTCAGATAGGCGGAGCAAGCCAATCCTACGCCGCGGCCTTCCGGAAGTTTGCGGAAGTGTTCCTTCCATCCGGAGACTTTGACGACGCGGCGAATACATTCGGCAAGATTGACGGTTCCAAGGCGGAAAAAATTTGCCGTCACGGCGTTTGAGGATTCCACGATGTGGAGCCGCAAGTCGGCAGGGTCAATCTTGAGCTTTTCGGCGATCTTGTCGAGTTGAACTTCCTGACCGAAACGCGGTTGAGGCGTGCCGTGTCCGCGCTTGGGCCCGCAGGGAGGCTTGTTTGTAAAGGTGCGACAGCCTTGGTAACGATAGCGTGGGATGTGATAGGTGGTGGTTTGCAATGCTCCGGCGTAGAACGTGCTCGCAACTCCGTACGAGCCATACGCGCCGCCGTCAATCAATGTCTGCAGATGCATTCCGGTAATCGCGCCGTCCTTCTTGACACCGGTCTTGAATTTCATCAGGACGGGATGCCGGCCGCGATGGCAGTAAAAGACTTCTTCACGCGTCAGACAAATCTTGACGGGCCGGTCAAGCATGAGTGAGGCCTTGGCGACAACAATTTCGTGATTGAAGGGATCGCTTTTGCCGCCAAAGCCGCCGCCGTTGGGAGTGGCGATCACGCGAATGTGCGCGGCAGGCATCTCCAGCACTCTAGCGAGCGCGCGATGGAGATAATGCGGGGTCTGCGTGCTGGACCAAATCGTCAGCTTTCCATCGGGATCCTTGATCGCGACGGAAGCATGCTGCTCGATGGGGAGATGCGTGTTTCCCTGAAAGAAAAAAGTATCTTCGAAGATTTCATCGGCCTCGGCAAAGCCTTCTTCCACCTTGCCGAACTCCAGCGCCACCAGTTTATGAATGTTCCCTTCTTCGCCGTATTCATGAATGCGTGGTTCGGGAGTAGCAAGAGCCTCTTCGGGATCGGAGATCGTCGCAAGGATTTCATAGTCGACATCGATCAAGTCCAACGCTTCGAAGGCTGTCAGCTCCTCGCGCGCGATAACGGCAGCGACGGGATCTCCGACGTGCCGCACGTGGTCGACACAAAGAGCTTGCTCATCCTGGCTGACGGGAAGAATCCCGTACTGGATGGGGACGTCTTTGCCCGTGAGCACGAGATACACTCCGGGATGAGCGGCGGCGCGCGAAGTGTCGATCTTACGGATGCGCGCATGAGGATGCGGAGACCGCAACAGTTTACAGTGCACCATGCGGGGCAAGAAAATGTCGTCAGCAAAACGCGTTTGGCCGGTTACCTTCGCACGGGCATCGACTCTGCGCCGAGGGACGCCGATCACCCGCAGATCGTTTCCGTTGGCTTTTGAAGCGCTAGCGGGCGTCGTTCGCGAATCCTTTTCATTCGGCATGGGACCTCCTGAGTGCTCGTTCGTGACTTCGTCCCGCCATTTACGTTATGGAACTCTTTTGGTCAGCGATCTTGAGCATCGCGGCTTCCACAGCTTCAAAAATCTGAAGATAGCCGGTGCAGCGGCAAAGATTTCCAGAGATTGCTTCGCGAATCTGATCGCGAGTGGGGTGAGGATTCTGATCCAGGAAAGCTTTTGCGGTCACCAAAATTGCCGGCGTGCAATAGCCGCACTGAGCAGCTCCAAGATCGGCAAAAGCATCCTGCAGGGGATGAAGGTTTCCTCCAAGATCGGCAAAAGCATCCTGCAGGGGATGAAGGTTTCCATTTTCTCCCAGGCCTTCGACCGTCAGAACCTGCTTTCCGCCACATTCGAGCGCAAGCACAAGACAGGAAAGCACGGGCTTGCCGTCTAGAAGAACGGCGCATGCACCGCATTCTCCAAGTTCGCAGCCGTGCTTCGTGCCCGTGTGGCCGAGATCTTCGCGAAGTACTTCCAGCAAAGTCTTGTAGGGCGCGAAAGAGACATCGGTCTCTTCACCGTTCAGGGTGAATCGTATCTGCGCAGTTTTTTGCGACTCGATGGGCAATGTGGTCACCTTCTATCACCTCTGCGAAAGCATTACCGGACTGCCGCTCTTTCGTCCTGCTGAATAGGTCGACGGACGGCGCGAAGCGGTTTTCCGTCAAGGGACAGCCGTTGGAGAGTATCTGGTTTGGCGAGCAAACCCCGGATCAGATAGTCGGCAAATCTCTCCGCGATTTCCGCCGCGGTCAGCGGTCCCTCCGGGTTGAACCACTGGATGCTCCAGTTCAGACTTCCGAGGATGGCACGCGCAGCAATTGGTTACCAGATAGCGCTGTTGACGGGGCGGCAAAGCGATTGTCAAAAGATGCGCGGCGGATCCTTCGACTTCGTCGAGTACGCATCGCAGGTGCGACGTGATTACCACGCGCAGCTTGATCGCTGCGTTGACTCTCATGCAGCGAGCCTTGTCAAGCGCGGCGATCATGCGGTCCAGGGAATTGTCCTGGCAAAAGAAGAGAATGTCGTGCTTGCCATGGAAATAGTTGTAAAGATTTGCCGGAGAAAGGTTGGCTACTGTTGCGATATCGCGCATGCCGGTTTCCGCGAACCCGCGCACGCGAAACTCTCTGCCCGCTGCGCGCAAGATCTCCAAACGCCGTGCCAGGTAGCGCCGCTTGAGAAGGCCGTTACGTTGATTGTTCGCCCGGCGGTTTGGCAACTTCATTCTCCTTTGCAAAAAGGACGGAGGGGCTGCAGGGTAGATCTACCTCACTAGTGTCCCTCTCAAGCTCGCCAATGTCAAAAAATACTGAACAGCAGTTCATAAAATGAACAGCGGTTCAGATTGTGGCTAGGCAAGATTCAAATCTTGATAACTGGGAGTCGTGAGAACTGAACGATTACCCTGGTCGGGTCCCTGCGGTGCCGTCCAGACGACGGAAGCGGCGGGCTTTCATCTCAAAACGCGCGAGAGTGCCCGGTTTTGCCACTTTGACTGTTGGGCGCAGCGAAAGCGCGTGGTAGATGGCTTGCTCGACGTGCGTTCGCACGTGTTCCGCATCACTCCCGGATACAACTTCGATCTCCACTTCGAGCTGATGCATTTCGTGGGCAGTTGTCACGATCACTTGAAACTCGTCTACGCTTCCGAACTGGCGGATTACGTTTTCAATCGCCGTTGGGTACACGTTTACGCCCCGGATGGTCACCATGTCGTCGCTGCGGCCCAGTAGTCCGCCGTCGAAGCGAGCAAAAGTGCGCCCGCAAGCGCAGGCGGTAAGATTCAGCCGCACGAGATCCCCGGTGCGGTAACGGATGACCGGAAATCCTGGGCGACCCAGATTTGTGATCACCAGTTCGCCGGTCTCCCCGGCGGCCGCTTCCTGGCCGGTTTGCGGGTCGATCACTTCGGCAATAAATTCGCTTTCGATGACATGAATTCCACCGGGCTGAAGTTCACATTCAAAACTGTGCGCGCCTACTTCTGAAGCCCCTGCATGATCGAAACACTTGGCTCCCCACGCCGCTTCAATGCGCGCCTTCGTCCGCGCCACGTTCGCTCCCGGTTCTCCTGCGTGTATCAGAGCACGCACGGAAAGGGATCGCATGTCGAAATGTTCTTCGCGAGCGACTTCCGCCAGTCGCAGGGCATAAGTGGGCGTGCAGCACACTACCGTCGCTCCGAGTTCACGCATCATGTGCAAGCGCTGGATGGAATCCCACCCGCCGCCGGGAATCATCATTGCGCCGACTCGCTTTGCTCCTTCGACGGTGGCCCAGAAGCCGATGAAGGGGCCAAAAGAAAATGGCAGAAACACGCGGTCACCGGCAGTCACCCCCGCGCCCCTCAAGACGTGCCCCCAGCAGTGGCCCCACCAATCCCAACCCTCAGCCGTGTCCACTACGCGTAGGGGAGCGCCCGTGGTGCCCGAGGTCTGGTGGACGCGCGTGTAAGCGTCCGGGCTAAAGGTCGCGTTGGTCCCAAACGGTGGCGCCTCTTCCTGCGCAAGAACGAGTTCGGCTTTGCAGGTAAAAGGGAGTTTCTGGAAATCGGAGAGCGAATGAATGTTGTCCGGGACGATTCGCGCGTCTTTCCATTTCTTGGTGTAGAAACGATTGCGGCCGGAAATCTCGCGAAGAAGTCTTTGCAGCTTGTCGAACTGTACGGTTCGCAAGCGTTCCCGTGGGGCCGTTTCGTTGACCTGGTCGAAGAAGGGCATCGATTCCTTCAGTCCCCCAAAAACAACGTGATTTCGCAATATGAAATCATATTTCACATTTGCAAGCCGTGCTGAAAGCTCATTCAACGCGGAAATAGCCGCGCCGCATTGTCATATAGAATCTTGCGCTTCGCCGCGGCCCCAATTGGAAGCGCGTTGAACTTTTCAATGTTCCCCTTAATCTCCGGCACACCAGGTCCCGGCCAGTCTGTACCCCACAAAACTTTGTCCGCCACATCTTCGATTCGCGGAAAATATTCCATCAGTTTCTGCGGGGGAATCCCGGAAATATCCATGTACATGTTCTTGTGCCGGCGAACGAGGAAAAATGCTTCGTTCATCCATAGCGGCCTGCCCCCGTGCGCAAGAATGACTACGAGATTTGTGTAGTCCATGCCAACATCATCGCAGAGCATCGGTTGCGCATGCAGATTTCTCGCGCCCGGGAAAATCGAAGTCCCGGTATGAATCATGATAGGCATGCCATTCGCTTGCGCCCGTTCATAAACCGCCGCCAGGCCGCGATTTCCGTCCATGTAGTCATTAGGCGAAAGCACCTGGTGCGAAGGATGCATCTTGATGGCGCGAATTCCGAGTTTTGCGAGGCGGTCCACTTCCGCGCCCGGATCGGGAACCGTCCCGGGGAGCACGCCGCCGAAAGCGATGAGGCGATCCGGAGCCGCGCTGCAATATTTTGCGCTCCAGTCATTCACTTCTGGAGTGAACCCAATAATCTTTGGCGCGACGTAGTTGATCAGTCCAGCGCGCTCTATTTCTAAGGAGTCCAAAAATGCGAGGAGCGCCTTCGGATCACTACAATATCTTTCCACATCGGCGTAGTCTTTGCGTCCGTGCTTGATCAATTCCAGCGCCGACGGCTTCATCATGTGGTACGGCATGATGTGAACGTGAATATCTATGATCGGTTGCAGAGGTTGCCGCCTTCGCCGAAGCTTGCGCCTTCACTCGGGTGCACTAATTGAACCGCACATACTCAAAGTTCAAAGATTGATTGTTAATCCCGCGCGCTGGCGGAGCAATCCAATTGGCAAACTTGCCCGGTTCCACGACCCGTCCACTCATCAGCGACTGGACGTACGCGTAATCCTTGGGATTGGGGAGCCATTCGGATTCGTGATTCTTCCAAGCCTCTTCGCTTAGGACTTCTCCGTCCAGACTTATGAAGTGCCCCGCGAAATTCCCGATCGCGCGATGGAAGCCTTTGTGCGGTAAGGTCAACCGGAACCGAATACCCGCATTATCAATCACCCGTTGCCACCGGCCAACGCCATCGGCAATCTCCTCGATATAGTCATCGCGCAAGCGTTCGTTCAGCGCAGTCAATGCCGGTACGTTCTTGGTGATGATTTTTCCACCCACCACTTCCGAGACGGGATATTCCGCGTTCGCCAGAACGTGATCGTCCTCTAGCTTGGTTTCGCGGAAGCGACCTTTCAGTCCGCTGGTGAAATAATTTGCGGCATTCGAAGAAACATCCGAGCCATAAAGGTCGAGCGTCACGCTGTAATGAAAGTTTAAATACCTCTGTATCGTCGGTAAGTCAATCACCCCAAGCACGCGCACGTCCGAGGGGTCTTCAACTTTGTTTTCCTTCATCACTTCACAAGTCCGTTGAATAATACGGCCAACGCCGGTTTCGCCGACAAACATGTGATGGGCTTCTTCCGTGAGCATGAAGCGGCAAGTGCGGGCCAGCGGGTCAAAACCGGATTCCGCGAGAGCGCAAAGTTGGAACTTGCCATCGCGGTCGGTGAAAAATGTAAACATGTAAAAAGCCAGCCAATCCGGGGTAGGTTCGTTGAACGCGCCAAGAATGCGCGGATTGTCGGCGTCGCCGGAGCGACGAGCGAGCAAGGACTCGGCCTCTTCGCGTCCATCGCGGCCAAAGTAGCGGTGGAGCAAATACACGCCGCCTGTCCCTTGTGAATTCCGAAATTCACTTCGCGTTTTTCATCGCGCGGCTGCAGGAAAATGCCCCAGCGGTATTCCGGCATCTTCACGTAGCCGAATTGCGCCCAGCCGTCGGGTTCCACGCTGGTGGCCGTTCGCAGGTACACCTCATAGTCGTGGCTCTCGTTTGGCCCCATGTCGTACCACCAGCCCATGTACGCCGGCTGCCAATGTTCGAGGGCGCGCTGCAAAACGCGGTCTCTGCCCAAATCGACGTTGTTCGGAATTTTCTCCGTGTAGTTAATCATTGCGATCTCCCCAGGACTCCAGACTCAAGCCCGTCCATTTCAAATTCTTTCCCAGTTGAATTTCACTGGCGCGCCTGTTCCATACACTTTCAGCGCTCCGCTCGTACCGACGGCGTTCGGACGGGTAAAAATCCAATTTTGCCAGGCGGAGAGGCGCCCGAAGATTCGCGTCTCCAGCGTCTCCGCGGGCCCAAATCGCAGGTTTGCTTCAAGCCCCGTCAGAGCATCGGGCGATTGCGCAGCGCGCGATTCTATCGCCTGGCGGATTTCGTCTTCCCAATCGAGATCATCGGGTGCGGCGGTAACCAGCCCTGCGTCGAGCGCCTCCCGTGCTGAAAGTTTCTTTCCAATCGCGCCGTGCAACATCTCTATCTGTGCCTTATCGTCGTAGAACCGTGCCGCTAGTCGTGAAAGGTTGTTCACCATCGGCAGCGGCCCGAAGTTCATTTTTGAAAGCATCATGCTCGCGGAACTCCCCTCTTCCTCTGTATCGCGTATATAGATGCGGTCGGCAGCCAGCGCCAATTCCAGAAGCGTGCCGGCAAAACAGGACCCCGGTTCGACAATTGCATAGATGGAGCGGGACGTCACATCGATTCGCGCAAAGGTCCGGCGCATCATACCCAGAACTTCGCGGACGAACCAGTTTTCTTGGTGATACAGAATAAATTTGTCGAGTGCAAGAACGGTGTCTGGATTTCCGGAAGTTTTGCGCGTACGTTGAATGTCGCGGTGCGAGCTTCACGATTGCACTGCACATCGACGTATTCATAGTGCAGCCCCGACTCATCGGCCGTTCTCTTCAACGGTGTCAAAGCCACGCCTCTTGTCTCGCCAGGGCGATCGCTCTCCGCGGCCAGTTTCAAAGCGCGCTGTTTGATGTGTTCAGCGAACTGCTGCGGCTTAACGATGTCATCAACCAACCGCCACTCCTTCGCTCTTTGACCGCGAACGCCATCAGGATTGGTGCAAAACATGTCGGCGTGGTCGCGGCGCACTTTGCGCTTGTCGGTAACGCGAGTCAATCCGCCCGTTCCAGGCAGAACGCCCAGCAACGGCAACTCCGGCAGACTGACCGCTGAAGAGCGGTCATCCACGAGAATGATTTCATCGCAAGCCAGCGCCAGCTCGTAACCGCCCCCGGCCGTCGTGCCATTACAGGCAGCGAGGAATTTCAGTCCGGAGTGCGCGCTTGCGTCCTCGATACCGTTGCGAGTTTCGTTAGTGAATTTGCAAAAATTCACTTTCCACGCGTGCGACGACAGCCCGAGCATGTAAATGTTGGCGCCGGAACAAAAAATGCGGTTCTTCGCGCTGGTGATGATGACCGAACGAATTTCCGGATGTTCGAATCGAATGCGCTGCAACGCATCGTGCAATTCGATGTCCACGCCAAGGTCGTATGAGTTCAATTTCAGTCTATAGCCCGGGCGGATTCCACCGTCTTCCGCGACATCCATAGTCAAAGTTGCTACCGGCCCGTCAAACGCAAGCCGCCAATGCTTGTATCGCGAAGGATCGGTCTGAAAATCGACCGCTTCCATTTTCGCCTGCGATTCTTTAGTTGCGACAATGTCCACGAGAGCCTCCTACTGCAAATTCGCCTGCAATGTTGTTTTCAATCTTGAAAAACTCGTTTCCACCGAACTGCCCGAAGTGTCCAGCTCCATGTCCGCTTGCCGATAAAGCGGTTCTCTTGCTTCGAGTATCCGCCGCAAGTCTTCCATGGCCTGGTCGTTACCAGCCATCGCGCGAAAGTCTCCCTGCTCGAGTACGCGCGACATGTGTTCTTCGGGCTGAGCCTTTATCCAAATGGTGTAGCAATGGGAAAGGAGGTAATCAAAGGTCTCTTTTGCCGAGACTACACCTCCCCCGACTGATAGGACGACGCACTCATGCTCGGAGAGCACTCTCGCCAGAGTGCGGCGCTCGATTGCGCGGTATCCGGATTGCCCGTAGAGAGAGAATATTTCTCCGAGCGGCATTCCCGTATCCTTCTCAACTTCACCATCTAATTCGATAAAGGGTACGTGCATCTCCAAGGCCAGTTTGGAACCCAGCGTGGACTTCCCGGCTCCGCGGAGCCCGATCAGACCGATGCGCTTCCGGCGCAACTTTTCCCCGGGACTAAAGTCCCGCATCAGCCGGAAGACCACGTCTTCAAGGCGATGACTGGGAAGACGTTCGAGGAATCGCTGAATCATCCGTTTCCCGATTCGCGCGCCACGGTCTTGCGCGTCATTCCACGAACGTTGCGCAACTGCCGAACGCGTTTGCCAAGGAAACTGAGGAAATCACCATCGGGAATAGCGGTCACCCGGTGTAGAATCGCAACCTTGGAATTGGCGCTTGGACTTGTGCTCATGCGTTCACAAACCGCATATGCATTATAATACATCCGGCATCCGTATGGTCAAAAGCGACGAGGATTTTGGTTGGCCATATAGGTTCGCTACAGCCCTTTGTGGCCACATAACATATTCATATTCATAGACTTAGATTGGAAAGACCGTTGGGTTATTTGGAGGAAGACCCAATTTCCTATTCGTCCGCATATGCAGTATTATTCCCAACTCGAACCGGGCGCTCGGCACGCTGGCCTTCGAGTCTAGAAGAACGTTTCTTTGCCTATGATTGCGAAATCAACGGAGGTTTATCGATGAAGCTGCCTAACTACGTGAGCGGTCAGTGGACTGAAGGCACAGGTCCCGGCGAAATGCTCACTGATCCAGTCACCGGAGACGAACTGGCCAACATATCTTCAGAAGGCGTCGATCTTGAAGCGGCCCTTGTTTTTGCGCGAACTCACGGCGCACCTGCGCTCCGGCAACTTACCTATGCCCAGCGCGCTGAATTGCTGGCCAAGATTGCCGATGTCCTGGCTGCGAATCGCGACGAATATTTCCGGCTTTCCCTGCTGAACTTGGGAGCGAACCAGGCGGACGCCTCATTTGACGTGGACGGTGCGATTTATACCATGAAGTATTACGCCAAGATCGGCCGAGCGCTAGCGGACAGGAAAATGTTAAAGGAAGGCGCCCAGATTGCTCTCTCGAAGAGCAACGCGTTTGTTGGGCAGCATTTCCTGATGCCTGCAAAGGGCGCCGCCGTTTTCATCAACGCGTTTAATTTTCCTGCGTGGGGTCTCTGCGAAAAAGCTGCGCCAGCGCTACTCTCTGGCGTCTCGGTAGTGGTGAAGCCCGCCTCACCCACGGCCTGGCTGACGCATCGGATGGTGGAGGATATTGTGAAAGCAAGTATCTTGCCCCCTGGAGCGATTTCTATCATCTGTGGTTCTGCCCGCGACTTATTGGGCTACGTTCAAGAGGAAGACATTGTTTCGTTTACAGGCTCGGCTGAAACCGCCTCGCGAATTCGCTCTCATGCCAACGTCCTGCGGCGCTCCGTGCGCGTAAACATTGAAGCGGATAGCATCAATTCCGCTATTCTTGGGCCTGATTGCACTCCGGGAACAGAGTTGTTCGACCTCCTGGTGAAGGAAGTTGTCCGCGAGATGACCCTGAAGGCTGGACAGAAATGCACAACCATCCGGCGCATCCTGGTCCCCCGTGAGCAAATCAAAGCCTTTGGTGATGCCACAGCAGCACGATTGAGTTCCATGAAAGTGGGAAATCCGCGGAGCGCCGAGGCAAAAGTGGGGCCGGTGGTCAACAAAGCGCAACAATCCTCTTGCCTGGACGGGCTAGCCAAGCTGAAGGAAGAATGCGAAGTCTTGTTCGGGGATGAAAAAAATTTCCAGCCAATCGATGCGGATTTGCAAAAGTCCGCCTTTGTGCAGCCGGCATTGCTCTCCTGTAAGGATGGGCTCGGTGCAAAATACGTTCATGACGTCGAGGTCTTCGGCCCGGTAGCAACGCTTGTGGCTTATAACGGTTTGGACGATCTCATCGCCATCGCGCGCCGAGGATTGGGTTCACTGGTGGCTTCGGTCTTTTCCAATGACGCGAGCTTCACTCGCGAAGCGATTCTTGGAATCGGCGACCTACATGGGAGAGTCCTGGCCGTCAATTCTGCTGTTGGCACCCAACACACCGGCCACGGAAACGTCGTGCCAAGCTGTCTGCACGGCGGGCCGGGGAGGGCTGGAGGAGGCGAGGAACTTGCCGGATTGCGCGCCTTATTTCTCTACCATCGCCGTTTTGTCTTGCAGGGACCGGCCGATGGCGTCACGGACTTGGCAGGATTGTGCGCTGATACCGCCCTCTTGTATTCATAACTGTCGCCGCCTCTCGCGAATCTAACGCTTGGCGGACTTGCCGGAACAGGCACGCACTTGCATGTCAAGACTCCGGTTATCCGGGGAATAATGCAACTATAGCCTGGGTCTTTTTGCCGAGGGCCAGTCAACGATGCCACGAATACAGACCACCGAAGACCGCCGTCTCGAGGAAGCGCGCACGCGCAAGAAGCATTGGAAGCGCTGGGGGCCCTATCTCTCGGAGCGGCAGTGGGGAACGGTTCGCGAGGATTACAGTCCCGGCGGCGCCGCTTGGGAATTCTTCCCGCACGACCACGCGCGTTCGCGCGCGTATCGCTGGGGAGAAGACGGCCTCGGCGGGATTTGCGACCGCCACCAGATGATGTGTTTCGGGCTGGCGCTATGGAATGGACGCGATCCCATTTTGAAAGAACGGCTTTTCGGCCTTACCGGAAATCAGGGCAATCACGGCGAGGACGTCAAGGAATGCTACTTTTACCTCGACTCGACACCCACGCACAGCTACATGCGCATGCTCTACAAATATCCGCAGGCGGAATTCCCTTACGAAACGCTGTTGGAGGAGAACCAGCGTCGTGGCCGTGGTCAGCCGGAGTTTGAACTTCTCGACACGGGTGTTTTTTCCGGCAGCCGTTATTTTGACATTTTCGTCGAGTACGCCAAAGCCGACGTCGAAGACATTCTCATTCGAATCACCGCGGTGAATCGCGGCCCTGAAGCCGCCGCTTTGCACGTCTTGCCGCAACTTTGGTTCAGAAACACCTGGTCCTGGGGCAGGGATCTTCGCCGTCCAATCGCGCGAAATGCGACCTCTGTGCCCGGAAGCACCTGCGCTGAATTGCAGCACTGGCAGTATGGCAAGCGCTGGCTGCTGTGCGCGGGTCAGCCGGAACTGCTGTTCACAGAAAACGAAACGAACAGCGCGCGCCTTTTCGGCGGGAGAAACCGCTCACCTTATGTGAAAGACGCTTTCCACGAATATTTAATTCAAGGCAATAAGGCGGCCGTCAATTCCGATCAGATGGGAACGAAAATGGCGGCATTTTATCCGCTGCGGCTGGATGCCGGCGAGTCCGTCACGCTCAAGCTTCGCCTCACCGATATAGAGCCTCTGGGCGGGATGGATTCCAACTCCGGAAGGGTGGGCACGATCACTTCGCCTGGACACGCGGATCGTGCCGAAGGCGTTCCCGCCACCAACGACTTCGATGCTGGATTCGATACCCTTTTCACGACGCGCCAAGAAGAAGCCGAGAAATTCTACGCCACACGCATTCCGAAGGAGCTCTCCGAAGATGCCAAAGCCGTGATGCGGCAATCTTTTTCAGGCATGCTCTGGTCCAAACAGTTTTATCACTACGACGTGCACACGTGGCTCGAAGGCGATCCGGCGGGTCCCAAGCCGCCGGACAGCCGATGGAACGGCCGCAACAAGGACTGGACGCATCTTTACAACGACGACATTATTTCCATGCCCGACAAATGGGAGTATCCGTGGTATGCGGCCTGGGACCTGGCGTTTCACTGCATTCCGCTTGCGTTGGTCGATCCGGATTTTGCCAAAGAGCAGCTCATTCTTCTTTTGCGCGAATGGTACATGCATCCCAACGGGCAATTGCCAGCCTACGAGTGGGCTTTTGGCGATGTGAACCCGCCGGTTCATGCGTGGGCCGCCTGGCGCGTCTACAAAATCGAGCGGCGCGTGCGCGGGGTGGCCGACCGAGGATTCCTCGAAAAAGTTTTTCACAAGCTGCTCCTGAATTTTACTTGGTGGGTAAACCGCAAGGATCCTGACGGCGCAAACATTTTTCAAGGTGGATTTCTCGGCCTCGACAATATCGGAGTCTTTGACCGCTCCGCGCCACTCCCCACGGGAGGCCACCTCGAACAGTCTGACGGCACCAGTTGGATGGGT
>WNFI01029485.1_pt1 | contig 18822 bp, 8 predicted proteins | sample 5400471 | NCBI WGS metagenome assembly WNFI01 (sample SAMN13153348, study PRJNA577476) | soil metagenome | isolation source: 100 cm saprolite on Douglas fir-dominated hillslope | place: USA:California | collected 2013-09-17 | reverse complement strand
CACGACGCAATGCTGCTGAACCTCAGCGGAGCCCACGCGCCCTTCTTCACGCGAAACATCGTCATCCTCACCGATAGCTCCGGTCACACCGGCGTCGGCGAGGTTCCCGGCGGCGAAAAGATCCGGCAAGTGCTGGAGGAGTGCCATCCCTTCGTTGTAGGCGAAAAGATCGCCTCCTACCAGCGCATCCTGAACGTCGTAAAAAACCGGTTCGCAGACCGCGATACAGCCGGTCGGGGATTGCAGACCTTCGATCTCAGGACGACGGTCCACGCAGTCACCGCAATCGAGTCGGCATTGCTCGACCTGCTAGGACAGTTCCTGAATGTCCCAGTGGCGGAGCTGCTCGGAGAAGGCCAGCAGCGCAGCAGCGTCGAAGTCCTCGGCTACCTCTTCTTCATTGGAGACCGAAAGAAGACCGATCTCCCCTACCAGAGTGACGAGCGCACCGGCGACCAATGGCTCCGGCTTCGCCACGAGGAAGCGCTCACAACAGAATCGATCCTGCGCCTTGCCGAAGCCGCACACGCGCGATACGGCTTCAACGACTTCAAGCTGAAGGGCGGCGTCCTCCCTGGAGCGCAGGAGATGGAAGTAGTCTCCGCGCTCGCCGAACGCTTCCCCCGCACGCGCATTACCCTCGATCCCAACGGAGCATGGTCGCTTGCGGAAGCAATTCAGCTCTGCAGCAACAAACACAACGTACTCGCATACGCAGAAGACCCATGCGGCGCGGAACAAGGCTACTCCGGCCGCGAGATCATGGCAGAATTTCGCCGCGCCACCCGCCTGCCTACCGCAACCAACATGATTGCAACCGACTGGCGCCAGCTAAAGCATGCTGTCGAGCTGAACGCACTCGATATCCCTCTCGCCGATCCGCACTTCTGGACCATGCAGGGCTCGGTGCGGGTCGCGCAGTTCTGCCGCGAGTGGGGCCTCACCTGGGGATCGCACTCCAACAATCACTTCGATATCTCCCTGGCCATGTTCACCCACGTGGCAGCGGCGGCTCCCGGTAATGTAACTGCAATCGATACACATTGGATCTGGCAGGATGGCCAACGCCTGACCACCGAACCACTTAAAATCGTAGATGGCAGGCTGACCGTACCCGACCGCCCCGGTCTTGGCATCGAACTGGACATGAAACAGGTAGAAGCGGCACACCATCTCTATCAACAGATCGGCCTTGGCGCGCGCGACGATGCAGCCGCGATGCAGTACCTTAGAGCGAACTGGAAGTTCGATCCGAAGCGACCCTGCCTGGCCTGATAATGTACTGCACGAAGGAATATCGATGAGTAACCCGCAACCAGACCGGCCCCTCTACATTCGAGTGCACGAGCGGGACAACGTTGCGATCATCGTGAATCCCGGCGGCCTACCGGCAGGCACGCAGTTCGCCTCCGGGCTCACCCTCACCCAGGCGATTCCCGAAGCCCATAAGGTTGCGCTCACCAATCTCGACCAGGGCGATCCCATCGTGCGCTACGGAGTCGTGATAGGGCATGCAGAGAGGCCCATCGCACAGGGCAGTTGGGTCCACGAGGGCCTGGTCGCGATGCCGGACGCTCCCGACCTCACCTCTCTTCCGCTTGCGACTGTCGTGCCACAGGCCCTCCCCCCAATCGAGGGATACACCTTCCAAGGCTATCGCAATCCGGATGGCACCGTCGGGACGAAGAACATCCTTGGCATCAGCACAACCGTGCAGTGCGTAGCAGCCAGCGTTGACTACGCCGTACGGCGCATCAAGGCGGAGATCCTGCCGCGCTATCCCAACGTCGATGACGTCGTAGCCATCACCCACAACTACGGCTGTGGCGTCGCCATCAACGCACCCGGAGCGGAGATCCCCATCCGCACGCTGCGCAATCTCAGCCTCAATCCGAACCTGGGCGGCACTCCTCTCGTCGTCAGCCTCGGATGCGAGAAGCTGCAGCCCGCGCGGATGCTGCCCTCAAGCGAGCTTCCCGTCCTAACCGACGAGCCCTACATCATGCGCTTCCAGGACGAAGAGCATCGCGGCTTCGGCGACATCATCGCCGCCATCATGCATATGGCGGAGAAGCGCATCGAGCAGTTGAACAAGCGTGAGCGCGTAACCTGCCCCGCCTCCGATCTCGTCGTGGGCCTGCAATGCGGTGGCAGCGACGCCTTCTCCGGCGTCACCGCAAATCCCGCAGTCGGCTTCGCAGCCGATCTGCTGGTGCGCGCAGGAGCGACGGTGATGTTCTCCGAGGTGACGGAGGTGCGCGACGCCATTCATCTCCTGACAGCGAGAGCCGCAAATCAAGACGTCGCGCGCGATCTCATCCGCGAGATGGCCTGGTACGACGAGTACCTGCGACTCGGCTCCGTCGATCGCAGCGCCAACCCCACCCCGGGCAACAAAGAGGGCGGCCTCGCAAACATCGTCGAAAAGTCACTCGGGTCGATCGCCAAGGCAGGCAGCAGCGCCCTCATGGGTGTATCCGGCCCCGGCGAACGCGTCACGCAGAAGGGACTCATCTTCGCAGCCACACCCGCAAGCGACTTCATCTGTGGCACATTGCAGCTGGCCGCGGCGATGAACATGCACATCTTCACCACGGGACGCGGCACGCCCTACGGCCTGGCCATGGCGCCGGTCATCAAAGTGGCCTCACGCAGCGAACTCGCAGAGCGATGGTCGGATCTCATCGACATCGACGCCGGAAGAATCGCCACAGGCCATGCGACCATCGAGGACGTCGGATGGGAGATCTTCCATCTCATCCTTGAGGTAGCCAGCGGCCGCAAGCAGACCTGGGCCGACCATTGGGGCCTCCACAACGACTTCGCCTTGTTCAATCCCGCCCCTGTGACCTAATTACCTGATCTCTTTGTTGTTCGATGTCGACCAATTGACATAGATTGGGTTCCCCAGGAGCCACAGCTTGTCATCCGGCCCATGCACATCAAAACGAAACCAGTGTTGCTTTCCATCGCTCTTCCAATGGATCGGGACCGTCTGATCCAGTCCGTGGATCGCGGCATCGGAAGTCCCCGCCAGAGACTGGCCGTCTTCGAGGAAGATAAGCTTTGCTCCGTCTACACCCGCGGTATGGACAGAGAATTCGACCTCTACCCCCCGCGTAGCAGCCAATGTGTCTCCCATGCTGGCCGTCGCCCGGCCGCTTTGCGCGTGAACGTCAAGCAGACGATTCGTGCTGGCCGTGAGGTCCACGAACACATGGCCCGCACGAATCGCCTGTAGAATCGCGGGTGTCGACAGCTCTGTCGCATAGACCACCGTTGTCGGGCTGCCGACTGCGCCCACCTCATCCAGCGGCTGCTGCGCCGTATGATTGTCGCTGCCGCCTATTCCAGTAAGCCGCAAGCCCCGATTGAGCTGCCGCTCCCAGAAGGACAGTCCAGCGTATGGGCCTTCCTCAGACCCACTGTTCACCGCCTCAACGGCCTGCACCAGGCTGGAATCTGCCGCTGGCGAAGGGTCCCAGCCGCAGCCCATGCAGACTTCGCCCGTCGGAGAGTTGGGATGATTCAGGGAGACAAGGCCGCCGAGCTGGTTGGCGTGGCGAAGCAGCGTATTGATGTCCGGCACTTCGCGCGAGCCGACACGGAAGTCCAGTGGCTCCGCAGTGCCGAAAAGGTTGGCATGACCGTGGAACGTCGTCATCTCTCTTCCAGGAATCATCAACAGGCTGTCGAAGTAAGGTTGCAGCTCCCGCATCGCATCATTCTGCGAGCTCGTGTTGTGGTCCGTGATGGCAATGAAGTCCAGCCCCTTGCGCACCGCCGCATCGACGATCACAAAGACCGGACACGGCACCTTAGCCCCTCGAAGGCTCTTGCATGAGCCGTCGCTGTGCGCGGTGTGTATATGCAGATCGCCCCTGAACCACGCAGGGCCGGAGCGTACCGGCTTGCGCAGCACCATGGGCTGGTCCTGAACGAGGCCGCTGTTTGTGAAGAATAACTCTGCCGTATAGGTCGCCGTCACATTCGCGCGAATGTTGGGAACTCCGATCAGAACCTTCCAGGTTCCCGCAGCGACCGGACCGGCAAGACACGATGGCGTCGCGTCAGTGGCGCTGACGGTGAGCGTCGATTTATTTCCGCCACTCCAGCAGCGCAACCCGTGAGGATCAAGCATCCCGAGGTCCAGCGTTGTACGCTGATCTCTCCCTGTGTAGCTGAAGGTGAGCGTGACACGTTGCGTGCCGGGAGGCACCTGAAAAGGCGCTTCGACGTAGGTGTTGTTCTGACCGCCTCTAACGGTGCCATGCAGGACGAGGCTCGGAGCGGGGCCGGAGTCTGATGGCTGTTTGGGCTCCTGTGCGCCATTCGAGCCCACCAAAGACAGAACTCCGGCAATGAATAGAGTGCAATACAGCTTCACTGTTCCAGCCATGCAATCGAGTCTATGTCAGGCACACCGCAGGACGTGTGATAATTCCGTGTCTGGAATCCGCTGTTTTCAATTACTTACGGCCAGCCACTCATATTTTCTTATTACGATTGGAAAATTTAGGATGCCTATGAGGGGTTGGCGAGACGCCTTGCTGCATCTGATTCATATTCGGGTGTTGCCGAAGAAAGAGGTGGCCATGCAGTTCAAAGGCTTTGCGGTCGGAACTCTGGTACTGGCGATGATGGGGTCAGCTCTCCATGCGCAGGTATCAGACAAAGCCGCGGCGGCACAGAGCACCGTGATTCGCGTTGATGCGAAGTCGGAGGGCACACCCTTCCCCCACTTCTGGGAGCAGATCTTCGGCTCTGGCCGCGCCATCCTCTCTCTGCGCGAGAGCTACCGCACCGATCTCCACACCGTGAAGAACGGTACGGGATTTCAGGCCATCCGCTTTCACGGCATCTTCCTCGATGAGGTCGGCCTCTTCGATCTCGACGCAAACGGCCGGCCCGTCTACAACTTCTCTTACATCGACCAGATATACGACGGCCTGCTCGCCAATGGTGTTCGCCCCTTCGTCGAGCTAAGTTTCATGCCGAAGAAGCTAGCCTCCGACCCCGCCGCGCTTCACGCGTTCTGGTACAAGCAGAACGTCTCCCCGCCCAAAGACTACGCGCTGTGGGACGGAATGATCGCCGCCTTCACGCAGCACCTGGTCGACCGCTATGGCATAGAAGAGGTCTCCCAGTGGTACTTCGAGGTGTGGAATGAACCCAACATTGACTTCTGGACCGGCAAGCCCGCGCAATCTACCTACTTTGAGCTCTACGATCACACCGCCCTCGCTGTCAAAAAAGTAAGCAGCCGTATCCGCGTCGGCGGACCCGCCACCGCGCAAGCCGCCTGGGCCGGAAGCTTTCTCGAACACTGCAAGCAGAACAATATCCCGGTCGACTTCGTCAGCAGCCACGTCTACGCCAACGACACCGCCAAGGATGTCTTCCACACCGACGAAGCAATCCCTCGCGACCGCATGGTTTGCCGTTCCGTCCGCAAGGTGCATGACGAGATCGCCGCCTCCCCATTGCCCAAAACACCCCTCATCTTCAGCGAGTACAACGCCAGCTACGCAAACGAGCCTGACGTTACCGATACGGTCTACATGGGACCCTGGCTCGCAGGCACCATCAGCCAGTGCGACGGCCTCACGGAGGCCATGAGCTACTGGTCTTTCTCGGATGTCTTCGAAGAGCAGGGAGTCGTGAAGACGCCGTTCTACGGCGGCTTCGGCCTGGTGGCGGCGGACAATATTCCGAAGCCTGCGTTGAACGCATTCGCCATGCTCCACCAACTCGGCAACCGCCGCATCCAAGTCGAGTCCGACACAGCGCTCGCAACCCGGAACAACGACGGCTCCATCGTGGTGGCCCTGTGGAACTACGCCCCACCCTTCGGTACGGGCGCGACCTATACGCCACCTCCGGCGAATATTGGCCCCGAGAAGAGCTTTACGTTGCAGCTCGACGGCGTCGCTCCGGGCGCTTCAGTGCAGCTATGGCGACTCGACGCCGATCACGGCAATGTCATAAAGACCTATGACGCAATGGGCCGTCCCGCATTCCCGACCCGGGATCAGATCGCGAAGCTCCGTCTGGCAGGCGAACCATCGCCGCCGGAGAAAACTTCACTGAGAGATGGCAGCCTGACGATTCGGGTTCCCTCCCAGGGTCTGGTTCTCATCAAAGTCAACAACGGCAATCCAAGGCGCTAACCTTTAGAATCCGATCAAGTCTTGAATCGCATATCTTGCAGGCCTGCCACGGTGCATTCAGCATGAGGTTCTCCAGTCCGGACGGCATAACGCGGCGCAGTGCTACCAGGCTGCTCGCCGGCACTCTTCTCTCCACTCTCGGATCACGACACCTCGCGCACGCCCTGTCCTTGGCGCAGCAGAATGTATATCCCTCGGCTTCGCCGACTGAATCGGACATCGCTTTTCTGGAAGACATGCAGCGGAGCGCCTGCCTCTACTTCACGGAACAGGTAGATCCCGCAAGCGGACAGGTGTTGGACCGCGCCATCAATAAGGCGTCTACGGGCACCCGCGACAGTCGCTTCATTTCAAGCATTGCGGCAACCGGCTTCGGCCTTACCGCCCTCTGCATTGCCGACAAGCGGCGTTACACTCCGGCTGGCCACGCCAAAAGGCAGGTACTGGCGACACTGCGCTCCCGTCTAGCCACACAGATCTACGACCGCGTCGAGTGGCCGTGGATGTTGAACACCGGCAAAACATTCTCTAAAGGCTGGCGTCCTGATTTTGGCTTCGTCTACTCCCGCTGGGATCACTACAGCGAGTTGATGATGCTCTACCTGCTTGCGATCGGCTCGACCCAGCACCCCATCCCGCCGGATCATTGGAACAACTTCACCCGGCCCCGCGTGGAGTTCGGGCCATATACCTATATCAGCGGACACGACCCGCTCTTCGTGCACCAGTACTCCCACGCCTGGTTCGACTTCGCGCACAAACGCGACGCTTACTCCGACTACTTTGCCAACTCCATTACCGCCACCCGCGCGCACAAGGCCTTTTGCCTGAGCCAGAAGCGCGGCTACACCGACGACTACTGGGGCATCACCGCATCGGACTGGCAGCATGGCTACACTGCATGGGGCGGCCCGCCGCTACTGGGGCCGGTTGACGGATCGGTGGTCCCCGCAGCCACCGCCGGGTCGCTGCCATTCCTCCCGGCCGAGTGCCTGCGAGTGCTTCGCTACCTGAAAGACACGTACAGCAACGATGCCTGGGGTCGCTACGGTTTTTGCGATGCATTTCACCCGGACCAGCTTTGGTACGACCCCGACGTGCTTGGCATCGATCTCGGAATCGGTCTGCTGATGGCCGAGAATCTTCGCACAGGCTTCGTGTGGAACACCTTCATGAAGAATCCCGAACCTGCTACAGCTATGAAGATGTGCGGATTCCGAAATACCTGAACCATCGATCGGCATTGATCTACGCGGCCATCTAGGCACCGGACGCGAGGGCATCTTTCTTCTTTGCTTCCGTTGCTTCATCGGCCTCCAATCTCGAGCGCTTCGACAACGCGCTAAGCGTGACCTTGCTCAATGGCTTCTCGTGCAGCAGAAGCTCTGCTGCGCGGACGATTGGATTCCCATGGAACCAGCGCTGGATGATATTGTCGTGCAGCAGGTTCGTGATGGCCAGCAAGGCCATACCCTGATGATGCGCCATCCACGAGTGCACGAGCTTTGCCTCCCTCCCCTCGGTGTAGTCCGCAGCCTCGTAGAAGCCATAGGCGCCCGTCCAACCCAGTTTGGCCATGCGGTGCAGATTCGCCAGCGCTTCATCTCTCAAAAACGGCAGTGCGAGAAATGTGGAATAAGGCGAGATGACCGGGCCATCTTCAGCGCCATACTTCAGCGCCAGCGGCGGAATTCCCCAGGCCTGATACCCGTAGCGCCCGTGCTCGTCTATTCGTGCGCAACCTGACTCGGAGATGCCCCACGGGATCTCCCGCTCGTAGTTGCGCTGGATATGCGCGACAGACTCGAGCGAGCGCGAGATGAGCGTATTCGGATAGGTACGCATCCATAACGCCGGCATCATGTATTCGAACATCGTTCCCGTCCAGGAGAGCAGCGACGCCCGCCCCTCGACGAATACATGCGATCGATCAAGCCGGAACCATGCCTGCTGGGGAATGTCTCCCTTCGCAACTGCGAGAAACGATGCGATCCGCGCCTCCGAGGCGAGAAGGTCGTAGCAGGCCCCGTTTAGCTCTCCCGTAACGCCGTCGTAGCCGATGGAGAGCAGTTGTCGCGATCTCTCGAACAGGAAGCTATAGTCCATCGCCTGGGCGTGACGCTCTGCATGAGCTGCAATGGCGGCGATATCGCCTGCAAGCCGCGAGAGTTGTTCGCGTGCACCCGACAGGAGAGACCGCAGCTGCGTTGCCATGGAGACCATCGCCGCCGACTCAGGTTGGGCGAGCGTTGTGGCAGCCAACCGTTCGTCCAGGCTATTCGCATAGTCGGACGCAGTCTGCAGCGTGGGAATTTTCTTGTCCTCCGGAAGACCGAACTGAGGCAGATCAAACAACGAAACGAACTGCGGCAATAGCCACGGCATATATTGCTGAATGAAGTGAGATAGCGCGGCCTGGCGCCGCAGCGGTTCATCTGTCAGCCAGTCTTGTCTGTGGCCCAACTGCGCAAGCTTAGAACTCTCGTCAAGGTGTAGCGGGAGAGCCGGTATCTTGTCCATCAGAAGCCGAACCTGTGTGCGCATTGCCGAAGCGCCGTCATCGTCGTGGCCCGGCTGGTCTATCTCAGTCTGGAGCAGTTGATACAGGGCGATGAAGGTCTGCGAGCTGAGCAACGGTCTTCTCAGTAGATCCCGCGCACCCGCGCGCAGCGTGTAGAGCGACGCGGCCAGGTTGCCGCTATCAACGGCAGAGACGGTGAGTGGCGCTATCGCCTTCAGGCTTTCAATGTCGTACCAGTTGTAGATGTGGCCGCGTTGCTTCTCCAGCCCTTCGTAGGTTGCCAGCGTTCCCAGTGTGGCCTCGGCGAACTCGGGGAGAGTGATAAAGCCGAACTCGTATGCTGCCTGTCTCGCGTTGAAGAGCATGCCAAGGTTGGTCGGCGAGAGTTTGCGTACCTGGTGGGTATCCTTCTCCTCGACGTTGTCTGGAATGAGCCAGTGATTCTGGACGCCCCCAAACTCGGCATAGTATCGCCATATATGGAACGCCTCTCGCTGCAGGAATAGCCTGTCTACCGGTGAAAGAGGTCCCTCCACTCGGCGCGGAGATGAGTTCAGCCAGGATGCTGCCGCTGGTGCGAGCGCCCACAGGACAAGCACTGGTGCCGCGGAAAGGAGTGCGTGGGCATGGTGAGGCAGCAAGGCAACCGCGATCGCGATCGCAACTGCCGGCGAGAGCCTCAGGTAAAGATCGAGTGATGTTCTCGAGCCGCCCGTCTCCGACTGCGCGGCTGTCTCCCAATCCAGGAGATTCCTCCCTGAGATCAACGTGCGGTTCAGTGATCGCACAATGGCGTCCAGCGACAGCAGCATATGGTGCGGAAGGAAGATGAGGTTGAGGAGGGTGACCCCAAGCGAAGCGGTAAACGTGGAGAAGCCATCCCGCGCTGTTACGATGCTGCCCTGCAGGAGCGCGCGGCCAAGGTTAAATCCGAGTTGAACGACACCTGGAACAAGAAAGAGCACAAGGGTCGCAAGTGTCCAGTAAAGCGGGCCGCCCGGAAGGAAGAACCAGCCGAAGACGAACAGCAGGAACGTAATCGGCTCTATGAGGCTGCGACGCAGGTTATCCAGAATCTTCCATTGCGAGATCGTGCTGATGGGATTCGGAACCAGCCGCCCCGATTCATCGGGAACCGTGCTGAACAGCCATCGCGTTATCTGCCAGTCCCCGCGGACCCACCGGTGTTTCCGGTGAGTATGCGCCGAGTAGTGCGACGGGTAGTCATCGATCACTTCGATATCTGTGACCAGGCCCGCGCGTATATATGCGCCTTCAATCAGGTCATGCGACAGCAAGGCGTTGCGCGGGAAGCGATGGTTGAGCACCTCGTGGAAGACGCCGACCTCGTAGATTCCCTTTCCCGCGAAGATGCCTTCGCCGAAGAGGTCCTGATAGACGTCCGAGACGGCGCGGGTGTAGATGTCGAATCCGGTCTCGCCCGAATAGAGCTGCGCGAGCCGCGAGCGCGAGGCGGAGGATACGCTTACCCCTACGCGCGGCTGCAGTATTCCATACCCAGCCGTCACGATGCGATGCCGCGGGTTCACGATGGCCCGGTTCAGAGGGTGCGTGATGGTGCCGATCATTCGTGCTGCGGTGTCGCGGGGCAACTGCGTGTCGGAGTCCAGCGTTATGACATAACGAACATCATCGAGAAGATGCAGCGGACCGGCCTTCACCGGGAAGCCGTCATACTCATGAAGCAGAAGCTTGTTGAGATCGAGGAGCTTGCCCCGCTTGCGCTCCCACCCCATCCACACGCCCTGGCGTGAGTTGAAGGTGCGGTAACGATGCAGAAGAAAAAATGACCCGCCATGCTCCCCGGCATACTTCACGTTCAATTCGTCGATCGCAGGTGCGGCCAGTTGGACAAGCGGGTTGTTGCCCTCTGCCGCGGGGCGAGTCTTCGTATCGGGAAGGTCGGTCAGTAAGCCGAAGTGGATGTTCGGGTCCTGATTCGAGAGATAGCGAGCTTCCAGCTCGTCGAGAAGCTCCCGAACCTGCTTCTCGTGCAACAGCAGCGTTGGCACGACCACGAAGGTCGTCGACTCTTTGGGGACGCCTTTTGAAAGATCGATCTTCGGCAACGCCTCTGCCTTGAACAGCGCGGAGACCGTGCCATTCACCAGATCCACAGCGCCCTGCGTCGCCGGCAGCAGGGCAAAGAGCAGGGCTCCCATGACCCCCCAGAACTCGTGACGCGGAACCAGCGGCAGAATGAGCGCCGTGATCAGCAGGACCCCGAGAAGGAAGATGCCGAGGATGTAGAACTCCTCATTCCCCCTGCGGATGAAGCTGCGGAGGCGTTCGACCTGCGGCGGATGATAGCCGATGCGTTGGTGCAGCTGATCGCGACCCTCGGCGAAGAGATAGTAGCCGATGTGTGCCTTCCGCAGTGCCAGTCGAGGATCGCGTTGACCGACCCCGCATGCCTCCCGTGCCAGGTCGAGGGCAGTCTGCGCCGTCTGCACCTCGCTCGCGTCGGAGTACATGGCCAGCTCGGCAACGCGCTTATGGTATGCGCTGCGCGTCTCCTCTTCCATATCTGCAAATGTGTTGCTTGGGTCCTGCCGAAGGATCGCCTCGAAGGGAATAAGCAGCTCGAGGATGCCGGGCCATTCGATCTGATTCAAGCGTCTCAAGCTGTGAATGGGAGCCGAGAAGGGTGATTGTTCTATAGGCGGCAGCTCACCCGCCGCGAAGGCCTCGTCCGCGCGATCGAGGATGAATTGAAGCTGCGCAAGCCTCAGCGAATCAGGCAAAAGCAGAATCTCCTGCAAGAGCAGAGGATGCTGCCGCTGGACCTGCTGGACATAGATCGTGAGCGACTCCGGGGACCAGATGCCGCCAGCGCAGGAGAGATACCCCATGGCAAGGTGGATCACCTGCGGCAGGTCGTCTTCCGACGCGACACGCACATGAGGCAGCTTGCGAAATAAAGCGACGATATCCTCCCCGGTGGGAATCGCAAATTCGAGCATCCTCCCACTCTCGAGCAGCTCGAGCTGCGGGGTGAGTTTTTTCGTCGAGGCAATCTTGCGGCAGACCCTCAGGCGCTCGAGGAGTCGAGCTCGCAGTTCTGTCATGCGCTTTGCGAGGTTGTCGCGTGTCGTAGCGGGGGGCAGAGGCTGCCAGCGGACTACGAGCGCGTCGGCATGCAGACGCAACTCGGCTTCGCTGACCACGGGCTTATCAGGCAGACCGGACGTAGGAACGTCGAGCACTGGAGCCGTGAGAGAGGAGGCGTGTTCGGATATCAGATCTTCTGAAAACTGCGCCATGAACAACTTTTCCTTCTGGATCGACCTCGGTTTACCTGCAACCGCCGCAGGCGTGACAACAGTTCTGATGACAGAATGACAGATTCAATAGGCCGCGTTTACCGGTAGCTCGCGGCCTGCATCTCAAACATGCCAGCGTACACGCCGCCGCTGGACATCAGTTCCTCGTGATTGCCTTCCTCGATAAGCCGCCCGCCCGAGAGGACCACGATGCGATCCGCCATGCGGACGGTGGAGAAGCGATGCGAGATGAGCAGAGCCATCTTGCCTTCGGTCAACTCGGCAAAGCGTTCGAAGACCTCCAGTTCGCTCCGCGCGTCCAGCGCCGCGGTGGGTTCATCCAGTATCAGCAAATCCGCATCGCGAAGATAGGCCCGGGCGAGAGCAATCTTCTGCCACTCGCCGCCCGACAATTCGACGCCACCCTCAAAGCGGCGCCCCAGCATCTGGTCATAGCCTCCCGCAAGCTTGTCGACCACGGTGTCGGCAAGGCTCTTATGAGCGGCCACCTCGATGTCAGCCTGATTATGCGCCTGATCGATCTGGCCCACCGCGATATTCTCTCGCGCAGTCATCTCAAATCGCACAAAGTCCTGGAAGATCACACCGATATGGCGATGCAGGTCCTCAAGCGAATATTCGCGCAGATCGATCCCATCCAGCAGAATCTGCCCTTCCGTCGGATCGTACAGCCGCGTGATGAGCTTCACCACGGTCGTCTTTCCCTGGCCATTCTCGCCAATCAGGGCAATGCGCTCCCCCGGCGAAAGCCTCAGGTTGAAATTCCTCAGCACGGTACGACTGGTCCCCGGATAGGTGAACGACACATTGCGAAACTCGAATCCGTGCTGAATGACTGCAGGCACACGAAACCCATTGGGATTGGAATCGACCGTCGGCTCCATCTCAAAGAAAGCGATCAGATCGGTCAGGAACAGCGCCTGGTCGGCGATGCCGGAAGCAGTAGAAAACACCTGCTGCAAATTAGAGCTGGCCTGCTGGATCGCCGCCGTAAGAAAGGTGAACTGTCCGATGTCGTAACCGCCGTTGAGCGTTCGCCAGATGACGTATACAAACGCGCCGTAGTAGCCCAGCGTCCCAATGACACCCAATAGACCGCCAATGATCAGCTTCGAACGAGAGAGCGCGACGTCTTCGACATAGATCTGGTTGGCAAGAGCCTGAAACCTCCTCGTGAAGAATTTATTCAGCCCGAAGAGCTTTACCTCCTTGGCGCCTTCGCGGCTCCCAGCCACCTGCCGCAGATAGTCCATTTGCCGCTTGGCCGGTGTCTGCCGGAAGTTCTTCGCATAGCCCAGAAACGCGTAGTGCGTCTCCCCAAGAAAGGACGGTAGCACTCCAATCGCCGATCTGTCGCCTGCACGCGCGCCCGTTCGAGCCGGTCGTAAAAAATGGGGTCTTCGTAGGTGGTCAGGTCCAGCCGCGCCGCCTGCTCCATCACCCGGACGCTGACGTACTGCGTATACCGGTTGGCAAGCAGCGAGTCAAAGTAATCGATAGCCCGCATCAGGAGGCCGAGCAATACATTCAGCCCTACCTCCGCAACCACCAGCGTCCAGAAGCCCGAGGCGAGCGGCCTGCCGCGCAAAACATCCGCGATGTCAAAGATGATGTACTGCGCAACCTTCGCCACGGCAAACGGCAGCACCGCAACGAATACGCGAAGGATGAGGCCCCAGGTAACGACCGTCGCGCCCGAATCCCACAGAATGCGCAGCACCGGCGGAACGTTGCGTAGCGACCGCAGGCGTTCAAGCCACGGGCTCTCCGTCTTTGCGTGGTTGCTGGATACGTTCATGGGGCTTCAACAAAGGACCAACAACCAGGGCTTTCCCAGCAGGTCTGACTTTATTGATGCATCAAAACGAAGATGTGTTGGATGAACAAATATCGGAAGATCGGCGCACCTGCCTAGTTTACGCCGGCAATCTCTGCCGAACCGGGCGAAATGACAACCTGCAGCGTATCCGCCTTGATCTGCAACGAACCGTCCGCCCCCCACAAATGACTGACGTTGTGGCACTCAGCCAGTGCCGTGTTGCTCATCGGTAGGTCGATCGTCTCAGGCCGATCTCCCTTATTCACCAGCACAAGAACTCGATCATCCTTGCCACTCGTGGAACACCCCGACTGCAGATTATTCCCCCGGACGTACATAACCACGTTCGCGCCTGCCTGCAACATCTGCTCCTCGCCAGTCTGCAAGTCCGGATGCGCCCCGCGCACATCGAGCAGCCCCTTCACCCAGTCGTGCATCTCCGCCTGCTCAGGAGTTCTCGATCCGGCCAGGAAAGCACTCTGCTCCCCGGGCTGAACGGCGACAAAGCCGCCAGGAAAATCGCGCCGATTATCAGGGTCCTCTCCTCCCATCATGGCAATCTCATCTCCGGAGTAGATCTGCGGCATCCCGCGCATCGTCATCAGGATCGCGAAGGCCAGCTTGAGCTTCGCCGGCGTAGCTCCAGGCTCGCTTAGAAAACGCGCCGTATCGTGATTCCCCAGGAATGGCGCCAGCCGCTCAGGATGGGGATACAAAGCATCCAGCCGCAGCACCTCCGCCAGCTTCGACATCGGGGCGCCACGCAGAAACACATCCCGCAGCGCAGAGTAGCTGGGGAAGTCGAACGGAGTATCCAGGCCGGTATCCACGCCATTCCGCGTCACGCCGCCAGCGAACGCCGATGTAATCGTCGCATCCGGGTTGAAGACCTCGCCTACGGCTGTAAGCCGCGGATAGAGCCTATGAATCTCCGCAAGATAGCCCTTCCAGAACTCCCTGCCGACATAAGGAAACGTATCGATGCGAAGCCCATCAGCGCCCGCCTGCTCAATCCACCAGACGCCGTTCTGCGTCAGGTACTGCGCGACAGCAGCGTTCTCCTGATTCAGATCAGGCAGGATATTCGCGAACCAGCCCTCCGTCACATCGCGTCGGCTCGCCCACGAAGCGTGCGGATCCGTCAGCGGCTTGAAGTCCCCCTGCGCCACGCGATGCTGCGCCTTCGTCCCATGGAACCAGTCCGGCTCCGGCGAGTCGTCCACCCACACATGCGCAGGCCCAACGTGATTCGGAACCGTGTCCAGCACCAGCTTCATCCCGCGCTGGTGCAACGCATTCGCCAGCGCCTTCAAATCCCCGAGCGAGCCATAGTGCTCGTCGACGGCGTACATATCGGTCGCGCCATACCCGTGGTAGCTGTCGTCTTCGTGGTTCTGGTAGACGGGCGTGATCCACACCGTCGTCACGCCCAGCTCCTGCAGATAGTCGAGATGCTGCGCAACCCCACGCAGGTTCCCGCCATGCCATCCGCGCGGCTTCGAGCGGTCATAGCCGGACCCATTATTCACAGCATCGCCATCCGCAAAACGGTCCGTCATGATCAGGTACATCACATCCTTCGACGAGAACCCCGCAAACCCATCTGTCGGCCTCCGCCTCTCCTCAAAGCGATACGGCAGGCTCGCCTTCCCGCCAGCACTTTCAGCCACCACCGTCACCGTCTCCGCCTTCACCGGCGAAGCGCTCAGCCAAAGCTCCGCCCAGTGGCCGTTCTCCGACACATGCGTCTTCTCCACCCGCAACCCGCGGTCGCTAACCGAGAACCGCGCCCCCTGCAGGTTCTCACCCTGCACCAGCAGCATCGGCTTCGGCATCGCCGCCCACCAGTTCGGCGGATCGACCTTCGTCATCTTTGGCGCCTGCGCCCAGGCAACGCCGCCAAGCAACACCAGACACATCTTTTCCTTGAGCCAAGGCATCCCGCAACCTCTCACAGTTTCTACAAGAAAAAGCGAAGGCTCGCGAACTCCTGTCGCGGCACCTTCGCTCGCATCCCACCTAGAACAGGAACCGAACCGCCATCTGCAACTGGCGCTCCGAGGACTGCCGCGTTCCCTGGATCTGTCCGAAAGTGGCATTGCTCGGATTGTTGTCAGGGTTCGTAAACTGGGGCGTGTTCGTGATGTTGAACGACTCCGCGCGAAGCTCCGTCTTCAGGCGCTCCGTCAGGGCGAGCGTCTTGAAGATCGAAACATCACCCGTTACGAACCCGGGCCCAAACAGCGCATTGCGTCCCACATTGCCCTCCTGCCCGGCTGGCGGCTGGAAGAATGTGTTCTGCACCCATTGGCCCAAAACGCTGTGCGGCTGCTGGATGGGGAACGTTGAGCTCGCACGGATGCTGTAGTTGCCGCCGTACTGGTTGTAGACCACGCTGAAGGGCGTGCCCGTCTCAGCCTGTACGATGGCGTTCATCTGCCATCCGCCCAGCACAGAGTCGACGCCGCGGTTCCAGTGCGAACCGAAGGCGCGGCCCCGGCCAAATGGCAGATCGTACACCGCGCTCGACACAAACACATGCCGCTGGTCAAGGGTCGAATTGCCCTTGTTCAATCGCGTGTTATAGATATACAGCTCGCTCACGGCGTAGAAGCCGATATATCCATTCGTGTCGTCGATGTTGTGCGACCACGTATAAGAAGACGTAAACGTCAGTCCCTTCGCTGCGCGGTAGTTCAACTGTGCCTGCAGACTGTTGTAGTGCGACGTTCCATTGTTGATGTTGTAAACAACCTGTCCCAGATTCGGGAAGCTGTTCGGCGCGCTCGCCGGTGCGCCCAGCGGCTTGTTGTTGTAGTTGTACCCAGTCGCCAGGTGATCGCTCTTGTTTCCCACGAACGCAACGCTCAGCACCAGGTTCTGCGCCAGCTCCTGCTGCACCTGCAGGTTGAACTGCTGCACCGCCGGAATCTGGTTATTGCGGTTCGTCGCGAAGACGTTCACGCCCGCCGGAGGAGCCTGCGGATTGAAGTTCGGGTATCCCGGCAACGGCAGCGCATTCGTCGCGAGCGCGTTATTGTTGTTGTTCTGCGGCCCCTGTCCCGTGAAGGTGATGCGATATCCCTTCGACGCTGCGTACGTCACGCTCCCTCCAAACGGCACCTGCTGGCCAAACTGGTTGTCGATGCCGCCGCGGTCCAGGAAGTAGAAGATGCCATAGCCGCCGCGCAGCACAGTCTTTCCCGTACCGAACAGGTCATAGGCAAATCCGATTCGCGGAGCGACGTTGTTGTAGTCCGTGTTCACGATGCTCCGCGGAACTCCGTTGACGCCCGCCAGATCGATAGCTCCGGTCACTGGATTCAACGCTGCCTGCCGGTTGTGCTCCTCCGTCGGGTATGTGATGACGTCGTAGCGCACGCCAAGGTTCAGCGTCAGCCGTGGCGTCACCTTCCAGTCATCCTGCGCGAAGACCCCTACCTCATAGTTGCGCGTTCCGAAGAATCCGCTCTGCGCCCCAATGCTGTAGTTGTCCACGAATCCAGCCAGCAGCTCCGACACCTGGTATCCCGTGAAGTCGCCATTCGCAATCTGGAAGAATCCCTTGCCCGCAATGGGCCGGAAGAAGGCGACATCCCGACGGATTCCATTCGCGCCAACCTTGAACGTGTGGTGCCCACGCGAGTACGAGACAGCATCGTTGAGCTGATACGTGTTCTCCGGCACAGCATACGTTCCGTAGTCGCCCGTGTACTCCAGCTGGTTGTTATAGCCGCCGATCAATGCTCCGCCTCCCAGGTTCGAGTTGCGGTTTGCGTTCACGATGCCAAGGTTCGCCGAGATCGGAATATTGCTGAACACTGGCTGGTTCGAGAACGTGTAGCGGGTGTAACCGGCACGGAACTCGTTCACAAGGTTCGGCGTAAAGGTGTGCGTCTCGCCAAGCGCATATCCGCGCCCATGCACGTTGTTCGACCCCGACGCGAACCCGGCCGGCAGCGCTGGCAGGCGCGATGTCCGAATGAAGTTGCTGTTGTCGTAAGAGAACCGCGCGAACACCTGGTCATGCGCGCCCGCCGCGTAGTCAAGCCGCGCATCGAAGGTATTGGAATGCCGGATGTCCTTGCGAATCGTCCGATAGTTATTCTCCGTCCCATTCGCAATGCCCGGAACGTTCGGCAGCGGATAAGCATTCAGATAGTTGATCGCCGCCTTATTCTGCCGGCTCGTGGGGATGATATTTCCAAGAAACGGAGCACACGTCTGCGGATCGTAAATAAATCCGTTGGTCGTGCCTGCGGGCGCACCTGTCGGAGCACCCGTCGCCGGAGTGCAGAACTGCGGGGCCTGCGTGACGCCCTGGTTGTATAACTCTGAGAAATTACCCGTCCGCATCAACGCGGTAGGCACCGTAATCAGCTCAGGATTCAGAGGCTGGCTCTCGCGCAACCCTTGATAGTCGCCAAAGATAAACAAATGGTCGCGCAGCAGTGGCAGTCCAACCGCCCCGCCAAACTGGTTCCGCTTGAACGGCAGCACCGGAGCCACAGGAGCCCCACGGAACCGGTAGTTCGGGCTCGCGTCGAAGAGGCTGCTCCGTGCAAACTCAAACGCCGAACCGTGAATCTGATTGGTCCCGGACTTGATCGAGGTCTGCACGATCGCACCGCCGGCGCGTCCAAACTCCGCGGACGCAACACTCGTATTCACGCGGAACTCCTGCGTCGCCTCCACATTGGGGAAGAACTCCAGCGTATTCACCAGCGACTCGTTGTTATCCACGCCATCGAGGATGAAGTTGTTCGCCTGGGGCCGCAGACCATTGTTCGACAGCGATCCGCCGCCGTTCGTCGAGTTGCGGAACGTCTCCGCGTCTCCATTCACACCGCTTGCCGAATTGCCATAGTTGCCCCGCGTCACGCCCGGGGTGAGCAAAGCCAGCTGCGTGAAGTTACGACCGTTCAGCGGCAGCTCCGTCACCTGCCGCCCCGCAATCACCTCACCCGTCGAAGAGGTCGACAGGTCGACAACCGGCGCAGCATTCGT
>WNFI01097201.1_pt2 | contig 18824 bp, 17 predicted proteins | sample 5400471 | NCBI WGS metagenome assembly WNFI01 (sample SAMN13153348, study PRJNA577476) | soil metagenome | isolation source: 100 cm saprolite on Douglas fir-dominated hillslope | place: USA:California | collected 2013-09-17 | reverse complement strand
CGATGATGGCCTGGTGCGGCAGTTGGTCACCGCGGATCATGTTACGGACGAAGTGATGCGCGATAACCGTGAACGCCGCATCGTGCCGGTCGAGATGTCGGTGATCACGGTCGGATACGAGCAGAACGGTGCCATCTCGCATCTGCTGCCGCCGCGCCCGCCGCTCAGCCTGGACGCGATCTATTTGTGTGATGCAAAGGATCTGGTTCGATTTACATCTGCCGGGCATTTTGGATATTTTCGGCATATCCTGCGCTCGGAGGAGGTGCCGGTTGGCGAAGTACTGGCCGCCCACATCCAGCAGGCGAGCTCGGCCCAAAAGGCCAACGTAAAATGGAGGGACGCGGCCATTCAGGAAGTCATCACACTCCTGCGGGACGATTATCCAACCTTAATGGCGGTTTTGGGCGCGTTGAACGAAGTCGTCGGATCAGGGAGCGATCATGCCTGAAAATCAAGCGATCGGTTATGTTGTCGGGGGAGGACTAAAGGAATCATTCCGGGTCCGTTTGACCGTCGACCCGCTTACGGTTCAGGAAGGGGCCTTCGTGGTGATCGAAAGCGGCAACTTCCAGTTCTATGGGTTGGTAACCGATATCCAGCTGGGCGCAACTGACCCGCGCTTCGCGGATGAACAGTCTGAAACCCGCCTGCCCCCCGCTCTCGCGAAGGCCTTACACGGCCAGACGCTCTTTACCAACCTCGAGATCCTGCCCGCACTCATGCTGGACCGCGGTCCCGAGCCGGATAGCCGCGAATACGATGCCTGGGTGAATAGGATCGGAGATGCCCGCCCGCGCCCTCTGCCAGTCAAGACGGTGCCGCCTCATCATGCGCAGGTGCGCCTTGCGAATGAGGGTGACATCGCGGAGATCTTTGGGGATCCCACTGAAAAATCCAATTTCATCATCGGCTACACCCGCGAGCAGGGTCATCCTGTTTGCATTGACCTGGATAAGTTTGTCCAGCGCTCATCGGGCGTATTTGGTGCCACTGGCACAGGCAAATCCTTTCTTACCCGGCTGCTGCTGGCCGGCCTCATCCATTACAACAAAGCCTCCATCCTGGTATTCGATATGCATAATGAATATGGATTCGACGACACGGCCTCCGACACAGGCTTGCGCGTGACGGGGCTGAAAAGCAAATTCGCCTCTCGTGTGCGCGTCATCGGATTGGGGGCAGGCGCAAAGATCCGAAGTGCAGCACCGGACTTCAACCTGGAGATCGCCGAAAAGGATATTTCCACCTCCGATATCGAACTGCTTTCACGTGAGCTCGACCTGAAGGAGACTACTGCCACGACCCTCGACGCGCTCTACAATTCGTTCAAACGCGAATGGTTCGGCGTGTTCAAGAAGATGACCCAAGAAATGACGACGACCGAGGAAGGCAAGAAGGTACCCGCCGCGGGAAGTGTAGCTGATTGGGCAAACTCCAACGGCGTCAACGTCATGGCCGCCGAGGCGCTGCATAACAAGCTGCGCCGGCTGTTTAATAAAGAATTTATTGTGGCGCAGCCGGCAGCCGATTCGATCAAGGAGATCATTACTTCCCTGGAGGGCGGACAGCATGTGGTCTTGTCTTTCGGGGAGTTCGAATCAGACCTCGATTATCTGCTTGTGAGCAACCTGCTGACCCGCCGCATCCGCGAAGCCTGGGAGAAGAAAACCAATTCATTCCGGACCCACGGGAAAGATGAACCACGGCCGCTGGTGATCGTGATCGAGGAAGCCCATAAACTACTCAATCGCGAGATGGCCTCTCAAACCACTTTCAGCACGATCGCTCGCGAGCTGCGCAAGTATTACGTGACGCTGCTCGTCATCGACCAGCGCCCGTCCCAGATCTATGATGAAGTCATGTCCCAGCTGGGAACCCGCATCTCCTGCTGGCTGGGAGACGATGATGACATCCATGCCGTCCTATCGGGTCTCGCAGGCCGCGAGGCACTGCGCGGCATGCTCTCCCGCCTGCAGCAAAAGAAAGAAGCACTCCTGCTCGGCTGGGGACTATTGATGCCCCTGCCGATCAAGACCCGTGAATATAACGATGAGTTCTGGAAGGATCTCCTGGGCAAAAATAAGCGCGGTACAGAGCAGAATTTAAAGGAGCTAGGATTTTAGGATCTCCCGGCACGTCGCGCCCGGGATGGTTCGAGGATCGCCGACCAATATGACCACAGCCAAACCAAGCTATCCAATCCTTGAACTGCGTGTCGCTCTGACAGTCAGCGATTACCAACGAGCGCTCCAATTTTATTGCGATGGACTCGGCATCGAACCCAGCGGGCAGATCCGGTTTGCGCTGCAGGTGCCTAACCTAAAGATGGCAATGGAACGGCTGCTCGCTCATGGAGCTACATTGGTCCATCCCCCGGTACTCACGCCCTGGGGCGATCAAAACGTGCGGCTCCAGGATCCCGACGGCATGCAGATCACCTTATTTCAAAAGCCTGATCACCCGAAACAAGACGAGTAGCACGAACGCCAGGCTGCGGAGTCGATGATACCAAGTGGGCGGGCTCCCTTCTTTCGGTGGGCCCCGAGGGTCCGCGCACGCAGTGAGTGTCACGAAAAGGTCGGGCAGCTTATTTTGAAATCGACCTCTTACTCCACATCAACTGGGTAGTTTCGCTTTGGGATATTTTCAATGCGGATCGAAGAGATCAGCGGGGCGGCCTGGGCCGCCCCGCTTCTTTTCCCAACATTCTTCGCAATCTCGGACTAAGTATCCATAAAAGCCACTGGTAAATGCGATATGTCACAAGCATGATTCATACACGCGCTGTTTGGTACGAAAGAGCAACGCACGCGACCTCCGGTAATGAAAAATGGCCATGTTATATTCAGATTCTGCGCAACTTGAATCTGGTTTGCGAAATTGATAGCTTCGCGTCGGTAATTCTTGTTGCAGTTGAATACTCTGATATGAAGAATTCGATGATCCACAGAATATCCTCCCGTTTGACCCTGCTATCGCGCTTTACCCTCATTAGCCTGGTCCTGACCGCTGCGATCGCGATCATCCTGGTGATCGGGATACAACAACGCCTGGAAAATGATGCCCTGCAGCAGGTCGCCAACAGCGCAGCCGAGCAGGTAACCCTCATCCTTAGTCCGAGCCTCTGGAGATCTGAGCTGAGCGGTCCGATCCCGCCTGACAAATATGCATCTCTGGACGCAGTCATCCGCGAAGACATTCTCCTCCCGCATGTCGTGCATGTCCGGATCTACAGTCCGAATGGTACTGTGCTCTACGCGGATGAAAAAAATCTGGTCGGCCAAAAATACCCAATCTCTTCGGAACTGGCGGAGGCTCTGAATGGAAATGTGGGCATGGATGTCTCGGACATGACCAAAGAGGAAAATGTCACCGAGCGCGGTCCCTACCCGCAGCTGCTGGAAGTGTACGTGCCGATCCATCCGGTTGACGCTCCGAATGAAGTGCTCGGTGCGTATGAGGTCTATCACGATCTCTCGGCCGTCCAGGCCAGCATTGATGACATGCGTGGATATGTGGCAGTCAGTGTTGCGATCGGTTTCCTGACCTTATTCGGCTCGCTTTTCTTCCTGGTACGGAACGCCTCCCGCGAACTCGTTGCCCGGAACCAGGAAAATTCAAAACTTTATGAGGAGACCAAAGAGCAGGTCGTCGACCTGAAACGCGCTCAGGCACAGAGCCAGGTTCGATACCGGCGTCTTTTGTCTTTGCGCGCCATCGACGAGGCGATCAGTGCCTCGCATGACCTTGACCTAACCCTGCGCGTATTTCTCGAGCAGGCGACGACGCAGCTGGGGGTGGATGCGGCTGACGTATTGTTATTGGGCCAATCCGATCACGATCTTACTTTTGCAGCCGGGCGGGGATTTCGAACCGGGCAGATCACCTCGACCAGAGCAGCCATCGGAGAAAGTTACACCGGCCGCGTTGCTCTCGAACAACAGATGCAGCGTATCCCCGACCTTAACGAAGCGGATGATTTTGGCAGGGGCCCCCTCGTGAAAATGGAGGGCTTCTCAACCTATTATGGGCTGCCTTTGGTCAGCCGAGGTGAGGTGCGCGGGGTATTGGAAATTTTCCATCGAAGCCCCCTCAATCCCGACCAGGACTGGCTGGAGTTCCTAGAGGGTCTGGCGGAGCAGGCTTCCATTGCGATCGGGGATGCTGAATTGTTCGACCATCTTCAGTATTCCAATTTTCAGTTGTTCCGGGCCTATGATGCAACCATTGAGGGTTGGTCTCGTGCTCTGGATCTGCGGGATAAGGAAACAGAGAGCCATACCCAACGTGTGACGGAAATGACACAGGCCCTGGCCATCGCCCACGGCGTACAAGCGGACGAGCTGCTCAATATGCGCCGGGGTGGCCTGCTTCATGATATCGGCAAGATGGGGGTCCCCGATAATATTTTATTGAAGCCTGGGCCCCTCACTACTGACGAATGGACCATCATGCGCAAGCATACCGTATATGCATACGAAATGCTCTCCCCGATCGAGTACCTGCGCCCCGCCCTGGACATTCCGTATGCGCATCATGAGAAGTGGGATGGCAGTGGATATCCGCGCGGATTGAAGGGTGAACAGATCCCATTCTCGGCACGCCTCTTTGCGGTGGTGGATGTCTGGGACGCCCTGCGATCAGACCGCCCTTACCGAAAGGCGTGGTCTGAGACAAAGGTGCGTGAATATATCATTGAACAAGAAGGGATCCACTTCGAACCAGGCGTGGTGGAGAAGTTCCTGCAAATGCTTGATCAAAGAGAGCCGATCGGGGCGGCGCCGGAAACGTCCGTTAACCCGGATCGTCCTTGAGGCTGAGTGCGCTGTAAAACTCACGCAGGAAGGTGGATGGATGGGTTGAGAGCAAGCGGGGTCTGCCAAATCCAGCGCGTGGGGCGAGTGATTCGAACGATCCAAAGCTGACCGGGTAGGGCACCCAGGGATTGCCTGAGTCCACATTGTATTCAACCAACAGCAGGGCACCCTGAGCCTTGAGATATCCCCGCAGCCGGCCCAAGATTTTCTCCTTGTCTTTCATATAATGCAGTGAATTTGCCATCAGGACCCCGTCCAGCACTGGCAAGACCAAACCGCGCGTAAAATCCGCGGGGAGGACGTGCAATTTGGTCAGATCACCAAACCGGCCACGATATGCTTCCTCCAATTCAGACAGCCGGGCCCGGTCCTTGTCCACGGCATAGATCTCGGCCTGCGGTCCAAGGAGATCTCTCAACGCAAGGGTGAATGCGCCCGAACCCGCGCCAAGATCTGCCCAGTTCCCGCCAGGCGCGAGGTGGGCGGGCCGCAGCAGGTTTACGTGATCGTCATGGATCATCGGTAGAAGCCAACTCGATCGGATGATCGCTCTCGTGAGCGCGATGAGGATCAGCATAAGAGTTGCACAAACCGAAAATCGGCGACTTCATGTATCCCATCTGATTCACCAAGACTTCCTTCTTATGTAAGTGGAATCCTTGCTTTGGCGGAAGCTCAGGCCACTGCACGGAGGAGCGCGAGCTCCCTCCCTGCTTTGCCGATCACAAGATAGGCAGCGTAATCCTGATTGAGTTGGTTGCTTTGAACATGGGTGTAGTCCCGGCTGGATGGTTTGAAGGCATACCCTTGCTCGCTGGGTGTGACGGTGCCGGACCAATCCCATGGTACCTGGAACATGTAATAACCTTTGCCATCCGCCATCGCAACCTCATCTTTACCATCGTAATACTTTAAGGTCACCCCCGGTCCGCCGGCAAAGCCGGAGATCGAAAAGGTAATCGGTATCGGCAAATAATCCTGATTGATCTGGTCACTTTCCACGCTCGCGTATTCCCGGCGATCGGGCGAGAAGGTGTAGCCGTCTTCCTGTGGAGTGACGGTACCAGTCCAGTCATAGGGTACCGTGAGTGAATAGTTCCCGCTTCCATCTGCTAAAACAGTTTGAGGCCCCTTGTAGTCATAGTGAAGGAGAGCTCGTCCTACACCCGCGTTCCCGGAAATAGTAAAAGTCAATGCAGTAGCCGAGTAATTCTGATCTATCTGGTCGCTTTGTACGTTCCTATAAACCCGGATGGGGGGAGAAAATGTATATCCCGGTTCGCGGGGAGTGACACTGCCAGACCAGTTGTACGCTACCTGGAAGGAATAATTTCCGTTTGGATCGGTGTAGATCGTCTTCTTCCCGGTGCGATCCTCGTAGCTCAATGAAACTCCAGGCAGGCCGGCATTTCCCATGATGGTAGGACTTGGGGGCGCCGGAGGAAAAAGGAGGTGCCAGACCACGATCGCGGCGATGGCAAGAATCAAGACTCCCAAAGTGATCAGGCACGCTCTGAAGAGAGACGGCCTCCCGCCGCCTCGTTTGGTCTGCGGAGGTCCCGATGTATGAGCACCGGATGGGGGCAGGCCCATCAGAAAATTTATATTGTGTTGTGTGAAGGCGATTCCGGCCGCATCCCCCATGCCGCGCCTCAATTCCAATGCTTGTTTCAAGAAGCCGAGCGCGCGCGCTCGAGCACCCACGCCAATTTCCCGGATGCCCATTTGGTGCAGAGTCCAGGCCTGGGTGGCCGACTCCCCACTATTGCGGGCAGCCGCCGAGATCAGCCCGAGCACGGTCTCCCAAGCATCCCACAGGCCGTGAAGCGTCAGATATGGATCAAGGGCCCGGCCCAGGCGGATGACATCCGCCCAGGCCCGCAGACGCATGGATGAATCTAATGCACCGAAAAAGTTTCCCAGTTCGGCCTCGATATGCTCCCAGTTCTGCGGGTTGTTTTTGAGCGGAGCTGTAAGGAATTCCACCAACCGCGGCACGAGGCTGTCGGCATCGAGCACCGAGGCCCGCCGGGCCGCAAGGCGAAGCCCGGATGGCAGGCGCAGGCGTGGGCTGTTTGCAAAAAGCAACCCCAGCGACTTGAGCCGTTCCAGGGCCGTCTCCACATTCTCCCCACCCAACGCCGCCGACAGCCATTCCGGCGTCATCGAAACGCCAGGGGTCAACGCGGCGACGGAGAGAATTTTTTGCTCCTCGAGACTGAGGGTATTGAATGCAAATGAATACGCCCGATCGAGCGCACTCGTAACGAGAGAAGCCGAGGCGGCAGGAATCTTTTGCATGGCAAGCAGGGCAGATTCTGGGACCGCGTGAGTGGCAGCGATCACATTCCCGGCGATTACGACGGCCAGTGCTACATCGCTCAGAAGCTCACAAATGGCATCCAAGCTGCTCCGGTTCGAATTGTCCAAAGCGATCCCGGCTTTGCTTGCAAGCAGTTGGATTGACTCGGGCCGCGGAAGCGGTCCGAGGGCCAGGTGTTCCATGTCGGGGCCCAGGGCCCCTTCCGCGGAAAACAAGATTGCGCCCTTCGGAAAGAGATCCGGAAGTATTTTCTGGAGTGCAGGTGCGAGGACCACGTCGTCCAGCAGGATGAGCGGCCGGGTATTCGAAAGATAAGTACGAGCGGAGAGCGAAGTCACCTTAAGCGGTGGCTGTGATTCGAAGAGGGCGTCAAAGAGATTTTGGAGGATGTCGTCCGGCCCGAGCGTCTGTCCCTCCATGTTTATCGCCTCGAGAAGGATCACCCCGCTCGGCATGGCCTTTCCAGCTGCCGTATTCGCAGACTGTCTGAGCAGTGCAGATTTGCCCATACCGTCCGGCGCGTGGAGCAGGACCATCTTCCCGACTGCGATCCACTCTTCAAGTTTTGCGAGTTCAGCCGATCGGTCTAAAAAATCGCGCGGCGGGCGCGGCGGCTGAGGCACGAACTGACGGGCTCGGACCGCGGGCGGTGCCTGCTGATAGAGAATCGTGCCATGGTTGGTGTTGACGACAAAATTGTTATCGCCTACGACAATACTGCCATCGACATTCCCACCGACCTGGATGGATACCGATTCCGGCATAGTGCTTATTTTTTCTTGTTCAGGTGGTTCACCGCATTGTTATTACCGATCACAATATTCCCTCCTACATTTCCCCCAACATTCACTGCATTGCTGTTATTGCTGGCAACCGCGCTTTGTTGGATGGATTCTTTGCGTGCATTCTCGAAGAGCTCAATCAACTGATCCAAAAATTCGGGGTCTTTCGCCAGAGTTTCTTTGAGCAGGTTGCGAAAAGTCTCCTGGGATTTCTCATTTGTGGGGTCTTCGCTCAGGTTTTTGAGGGCACCTGCACCCTGCGGATTACCATGAAGCCCGGCGCTTAGAGCCGTCCAGAGTTTCTGCGCGTTCTCCGGCAGGGATTCGCCGATTTTTTCCGCCGCTGCACCTCCGGCTTTGATCAGATAGGGCGACAGGATGGCGAGGGTTGAGGCAGCGAGGGTAGCAGGATCCATCGGTTTTTCCTCCTTATCAGATATGAACATTATAGGGCAAGTAGCAAATCTTGCACACAAGAAATAGCGCCAAGTCCCCACTTGCGGAGGGCTCCAGGACGCGGATAGCGATCGCACCGGTTTGATGATATTTTGCTAAAAGAGGTCGCTGGAGCTCGCCCGGTCAGACACAACCTTACAAAGCATGAAGCACATCGTTTTGGTCAGCGTCATCTCTGACCATACTTTTGTGAACTATAATCCTTGCAGAATATTTTGCGGAAAGGATGATCGCGATGATGAATAACCGCCAGCTGGCCGATACTTTTATCCTGATCGCCAATCTCTCCGAGATCAAGGGCGAGATCATCTATAAAACGATCGCCTATCGCAAAGCTGCCGAGAATCTGACGGGTCTCGGCCGCGAGGCTTCTGAGTACTGGAAGGAAGGAAAGCTCGAAGAGATTCCCGGTGTCGGCAAGGCGATCGCTGAGAAGATCGATGAATTGCTTCGAACCGGCAAATTGCAATTTCTTGAGAAACTAAAAAAAGAGGTTCCCCCTTCCCTGGCGGAGTGGCTGCAGGTGCCGGGACTGGGCCCCAAGAAGATTGCCCTGATCTGGAAGACCCTGAAGATCACTACCCTCACACAACTGGAAAAAGCTGCCCGCGCCGGTAAGCTGCACGATCTACCCGGCATGGGCGCCAAATCCGAGGCGCAGATCATTACCGGCATCGAGTCGCTTTCACGCCGCTCGGGCAGGATCCCGATCGGGCGGGCGTACCCGCTGGCCCAGCAGATCATTGGTGAGATCAAGAAGATCAAAGGAGTCGTCGATGCGCAGAGCGCCGGGAGCCTGCGCAGGATGAGGTCCTCGATCGGAGACCTCGACGTCCTCGTCGCTGCCAAGGACTCGAAACCGGTCATGGATGCCTTCACCCAATTGCCGGGTGTCTCGCGCGTGCTTGGGAAAGGCGAGACCAAATCCAGTATTGAATTCAGTGACGGCGTGCGCGCCCAGCTCTGGGTGCATCCACCGGAGCGGTTCGGTACTGCGCTGCAATATGCAACCGGCTCCAAGGACCATAATGTCCAGCTTCGACAGCTCGCGCTCGATCGTGGCTTATCACTTTCGGAACACGCGCTGACGAAAACCAATGGCAAAGGCGAGATCCTTTGCGCGACGGAAAAAGAGGTCTATCAGGCACTGGGCCTGCCGTTCATCCCGCCTGAACTGCGCGAAGATCGCGGCGAGGTGCAAGCTGCTCTCGCGAACAAACTGCCCAAGCTGATCGAGGTCCGCGACATCCATGCCGACCTGCAGACCCATTCGACCTGGAGCGATGGAAAATTATCCATGCTGGAGATGGCAAAGGCGGCCGCCGCGCGCGGCATGCAGGTCATCGCCTTTACGGATCATTCCGTCAGCCTGGGTGTCACCGGCGGATTGAGCATGGCCGATCACAAGAAGCAGGCGGCCGAGATCCAGAAGATCCAAAAGCAGCTGGGCGACACGATCCGGGTACTACACGCCAGCGAGGTCGAGATCAAGGCGGACGGATCGCTCGATTATCCGGATGAATTTCTCGCCAGTCTTGACCTGGTGCTCGCATCGCTGCATACGAGTTTGAGGCAGCCTCGCGAGAAGGTCACGCAGCGGGTCATCAACGCCATTCGCAATCCCAATGTGGACATCATCGGCCATCCAACCGGACGATTACTGATCCCGGACCGGGAAGGTGCAGATCTGGATATGGACGCGGTACTCAAAGCAGCGGCAGAAACCGGTGTGGCGCTCGAGATCAACGCCAGCCCGTATCGCCTCGACCTGGATGATGTGTTTGCCCGCCGCGCGAAGGAAATGGGCATCCCCTTGAGCATCAATACCGACTCGCATTCGGAGGCCGATTTCGACATGTTATTTTACGGGGTCGCAATCGCACGACGCGCCTGGGTATCGAAAGAAGATGTGATCAACTGCTGGCCGACGGAGAAATTGTTGAAGTGGCTTGACAATCGCGGCTGATCCGAAGGTAATCACCCGAAGCATTGGGGGCAAGACCTGAGTACGTTTCGAGTAAGAGGCTGGATAGCTCCCGATCGCTAGAGTGATGATTTCGCGGCCTGCCGTTCGATGACCCTCCGGCCTTTTTCCGGCCGCGAAGAGCGCAGGCGCGGGGCCGCCGGGCCCGTCCCGTCAGCTTCGCATAGACCTAAAACCCCCGTTTGATATACTAGCGGCAGGAGCGGTGAAATTCTGCAGCTCCTTTTGGACTCGGCCGGTTTGCCCCTCTGGCCGCCCCTTGAGGGCCCATTATGCTCAATGAATTCCGATCGCGCCTCTCCGCGCTCAAAACCGAATCCCAAGCAGTTTTCCTCGCGGCGCGTGATCCGCGCACACCCGGTCTCGCCAGGATTATCCTGGTATTGGTCGCCGGCTATGCGATCAGCCCGCTGGATTTGATCCCGGATTTCATCCCGGTCTTCGGATATATCGATGACTTCATCATTGTTCCGGCAGGCATCCGGCTGGCGCTGAAGCTCATCCCGCCTGAAGTCATGGCGGACGCAAGGCTGCAGGCGCAAATTCAAGGCAGTGACAGACGTCTGGAAATGATCGGCACGGGCATCATCGTGCTTCTTTGGATCTTGGCTATAATCGCCCTCGCCCTGAGCACCCTTCATTGGTTGAGGCACAACGCATGAAAATGAATATCCGGCGCGGCACTTCTGAAGATGAGAATGAGTGGCTGCGAATGCGCCGCGACCTGTGGCCGGATGTCGAACTTGACGATCTGCGCCGGGAGATGAGCATCATTTTGAACGATCCGATGACGCCGGTATTTGTGGCGGAACGACCCGCCGGGACTTTGGGCGGCTTCATTGAAACTGGCACTCGCAAATATGCAGAAGGTTGCGAGACCAGTCCCGTCGGCTACATTGAGGGCTGGTTTGTGGATGAGGATCTTCGCAGCCTCGGAATCGGCAAGGCCCTCGTGGCGGCCGCCGAAGACTGGGCGCGCGCCCAGGGCATGAAGGAGATGGCCTCGGACACCTGGCTGGAGAACGAGGCGAGCATCGGTGCGCATCTGAAACTCGGATATGAAGAAGTGGAACGCTCTGTACACTTCGCAAAAATGCTCTGATCTGTTTTCATGAAATCCAAGATATGGGCCCTCAGCGCGCTGGGTTTGCTCCTCAGTGCCTGTGCGTTCCCCCAGCCAGTTTCCCCTCCAACCAACCAGGATATTCCGATGAGTCTTTCCCTGATCAGTTCCGCGTTCACGCCCGGGCAATCGATCCCGGCCAAATATTCTTGCACCGGTCGGGAGATCTCCCCTCCCTTATCATGGTCCGGCGCGCCCGCCAGCACCCGCTCCTTTGCCCTGATCGTGGATGATCCTGATGCCCCCGGCGGTACCTGGGTACACTGGGTGCTTTTTAATATTCCTCCGGCAACGAGCCAGCTGCCCGAAGCGCTTCCCGCGGGAGGAAGCCTCAGCGATGGCACATTGCAGGGCCGGAATTCATCCGGCAACATCGGGTACAACGGGCCCTGTCCGCCATCCGGTATCCACCGCTACTTCTTTCATCTGTATGCACTGGATGCCGCCTTATCGCTGGCTCAAGGTGCGAACAAGGGAGAACTGCTCTCAGCGATGCAGGGCCATATTCTTGCACAGGGTGAACTTATGGGGACGTTCAGCAGGTAGCGAACCTTTGTCATCTGAATGAATACGATCGGCGAAATTGCAGCACTGCTGACCTCGGTTTTTTTCGCGATCAACGCAGTCATCATTACCAGGGCCAGCCAGCAGGTTGGTTCGCTTGTTTCCAACCGCATCCGCGTAGCCTTCGCGCTGGTCTATCTGATCTTGCTCAACCTGATCTTATATCAGCAACCTCTTCCACTCAATGCTGGCTCGCAGCCCTGGACATGGTTACTGCTCTCAGGTGTGATCGGGCTGGCACTCGGGGACGCATTCTTATTCCAGGCCTATCTTTCCGTGGGACCACGGCTGGCCATGCTGCTGCTGAGCCTCTCGACGGTCTTCAGTGTCCTGGAAGCGTGGCTATTTTTTGGCGAAACCCTTCGATTCCTGCAGGTCGCCGGCATCGCCATCACCCTGGCAGGCATCCTGTGGGTCATTCTCGAGCAAGGCAACGTCAAGGTTGAGTCGCCCAGACCGTCTGCGGTCGGCATACTTTGCGGTGTCCTGGGTGCGGTTGGACAGGCAACCGGCCTGGTCCTGTCCAAGCAGGGCATGCTCAATAATTTTTCACCAATCCGCGCAAACGCCATCCGCATGCTCGCTGCAGTGTTCGTTTTATGGCTTCTAGCGATTTTCCAAAAACAGGCCGGGAAGACCATACGATCCATGCGAGAGAATCCATCTGCCTTGCGACTCCTGGCCCTGGCCGCACTGGTCGGGCCGGTGATCGGAGTCTCGCTCTCGCTCCTGGCGGTTCAAAACACGGCCGTGGGTGTGGCAAGCGTTCTGACTTCGCTCTCGCCGATTTTTATGCTCCCAATTGCTCATTTCGTCTATAAAGAACGGCTTGGCTCGCAGACGATCGGAGGAACACTTCTGGCAATGATCGGGGTTGCAATCCTTTTTCTCACTTGAATCCCACAAATACACGTGAGGGTCCAGTTCCCTTGATTCGCTGCTGCAAATGATACGTCTTCACGCAGGTCCATCCGATAGTGAAGACGGATAGTAGGAGGTACGAGAGTGGCTGAAAATCAGGAATCGAAGAGCGTTACATCCATGCTCACTGATGAACAGGTCCTGGTATGGATGGAGGAGCACCTTGCGGAGCTGCGACATTCCGTTTCAGGGCAGAGCATTCTGTACCAGAGCCTGGCAATCAGCTTTGTGGTAGGTCTGGCCGCTCACGTTGGTGGATATGTTCTCCTTTCATCGGTACCGAACGGGCTTCTCGGACTCTTGGCCGACCTGCTCCACGCGCTCGGTTGGTCCCTATGGACCGGTGTAGTCGTAGCCGTCTTCGTCCAGGTCATACCGGAGGCCAAACGAAGACAAATCAAAGGGGTCCTGCATGCTTACGAGGCAATCCGGCGGGAGAAGGCCCAAACGCGCGGCGATCGTGCTGGAGCAGTCTTGCAAAAACCGGCTGCCAGCCGAGGGGAGCGCGAGCCGGGCCAAAAGCAACGCCGAAATCGTACGCGCAAAGGCGAGTAAATCCATTTACCGCCGGGAACCCGCCGGACGGGCGGTTCGAAATTTTCCGCGGTAAGCAATCAGCTTGCAAAGCACGGATACCGAATGAACAAGTCAAGAAGATAAGTAGTTCTCCTGATATCATCGGCGGCCTGCCTCGATCCAAAACACCAACATGGGGCTCTCTTGCCAACTTTGATTCTCGAGCGGCATAGTCCAATCAGACTCCGCCTTGCGGACCTTGGTTTTCTTATCTTGCTGATCAGTTTTTGAGGGCATTGTTTCGGACAGTGCTGAGCGAAACCTGTGAAGCTCCAACGGCTCAGGTTCCATTTCTTCCAGGAAGTATAATCAGCCGATGAGTATTTTCAGCGGCAAGCAAATTCTACTGGGCGTAACGGGTTCCATCGCAGCATTTAAGGCGGCCGACCTTGCCTCCAAGCTTACACAGATGGGCGCAGAGGTCGATGTGATCCTGACTCCTGCTGCGGAAAAGTTCATTACTTCGCTGACCATGAGCTCCGTCACAGGACGCCGCGCGTACACGGAAGCCGATCTATGGGGCGGGGAAGCACATATCTTACATGTCGGTCTTGGGAAAAATGCAAAACTGCTCGTCATCGCGCCCTGCACTGCCGACACGCTCGCGAAACTGGCTCAAGGCCAGGCGGACAACCTTCTTACGATCACGGCCCTGGCAGCGAAGTGCCCTCTCCTGCTCGCACCTGCCATGGATGGGGGTATGTACGATCATCCCGCCACGCAGGCCAATATCTCCCTCCTCAAGGAACGCGGCGCATACATTGCAGGACCCGCGTCCGGGCATCTGGCATCGGGAGCGGAGGGAAGCGGTCGCCTGCTGGAACCGTCCGAACTGATCGGCCATATCCGCCTCGTGCTGGCACGGGGCGGTCGGCTTGCATCCAAAAAAATTGTCATCACCGCAGGGGGAACCCAGGAACCACTCGATCCTGTTCGTGTCCTGACCAACAGGTCATCGGGTAAACAGGGTTATGCCCTGGCTCAAGCAGCTCTTGATGCGGGAGCCTCCGTGACCCTGATCTCTGCACCCACCTCGCTTACCGCGCCGGTGGGTGCGAGGCTGGTGATGGTCCGGACCGCGGGCGAGATGCGCTCAGCCGTAGCGCATGAGTCCGCTGGCGCTGACGCCCTGATCATGGCGGCAGCCGTGGCAGACTTTCGACCCAAATCTCCAGCGGAAAACAAGATCAAGAAACAAGATGGAGTCCCCGAGATCCAGCTCGAGGCGACGGAGGATATTCTCGGAGAGCTCGCCAGAGGTGCTGCAAACGCACGGCCGCGTGTCACGGTCGGCTTTGCAGCCGAGTCGCGGGATTTGCTTGCTCACGCAGACGAAAAACTCAAGTCGAAGAGGTTGGATCTGCTGGTGGCCAATGACATATCGGCCGCCGATGCCGGCTTCGCTGTGGATACAAACCGGATTACCCTGTTATATGCAGGTGGAAAACGAGAATCACTGCCGCTCATGAGCAAGGCGGAGGCCGCCGAGGTGATCATCGGGCAAGTGGTTGATCTCCTGGAGAAATAATGCGCATCCTCGTAATCTCAGACATTCACGCAAATTACACTGCACTGAGAACTGTTTTGGAAGATGCCGGACCGGTGGATGAAACCTGGTGTTTGGGCGACCTGGTGGGCTATGGACCGGATCCAAACATGGTGGTCGAGCAGATCCGGGAAACCCCTCAGTTGACCTGCATTCTCGGGAATCATGATGTAGCGGTGCTCGGCAAGCTTCCGCAAGAAGCGTTTAATGGTGATGCTCGCACCTCGTTGATCTGGACCGAGAGAGTCCTGACTCATGAAAACATGAGTTTTCTGCGCGCGCTGCCGGCTACTGTGAAAGTGCGCGGCGAAGTTACCCTCGCACACGGCAGCCCCCGGGATCCGATCTGGGAATATATCTTGAATACTCTTTCGGCCCGACTGAACCTCGACCACTTCACGACTCCGTATTGTTTTGTGGGGCATACACACATCCAGAGCATGTTTCAGTGGAACGAGGCGAAGGAGCGCGTGAGCATGGTTCCCATTCGAGTGGGTCAGGTCATCGAACTTTCGGGACGAGTCATTCTCAATCCTGGATCGGTCGGACAACCGCGCGACCACGATCCTCGTGCGGCATATGCCATGTACGACAGCGAGGCTCATACCTGGGAAGCTCGCCGGGTCGCTTATGATCTCGCGGAGGTCCAGGGTCACATTCGTGACGCGGGTCTACCCGAGAAACACGCGCTCAGACTAGCCGGCGGCTGGTAGCAGCTGGCTGGAACTTTTACCGGTGCATTTCGTCCTTAACGCATCTCACTTTACGTCCAACTAAGGAGGACGAAATGAAACGTTTACTGGTAGGTATTGCTCTCATCGTACTTTTGATCTCGTCGGCCTGCGCTGCCGCGGCCATCCATGCCCCCTCCCCTAGTGGCCCCCCGAATGTTTTCGAAGCTCCCCCTGCAGCTGGTGCCCCTGCCCTGCAGCTGCCAGGCGCGCAGCCGCTGCCTTTCGCGAACGACGCCGCCAAGAGCGTCTCGCCCAATGCAGTGCCGGGTGCTGCCGGGAACGCCGCCCCGCCGGCTGACCGACTGGTCATTGAAACTGCCAATCTGTCCATCGTAGTATCCGACGTCAACGCCAGGGCAAAAGCCATTCAGGATATGGCCAAGCAGATGGGCGGCTTTGTCGTCTCGGTCAACATTGAACAGACCTATATCGCCGATGGAACGCAGGTCCCGCAGGCACAGGTTGTCGTCCGCGTCCCGGTCGATCAACTGGATACCGCTCTGACCCAGATCAAGCAGGGCACCGTCTCAGTCCAAAACGAGACGCGCGCCGGGCAGGATGTGACCGATCAGGTGGTAGATCTGCAATCCCGCCTGACTGCGAAACAAGCGGCTGCGGATCAATTGCTCAAGATCATGCAGAACGCAACCAAGACCCAGGATGTCCTGGATGTCTATCAACAACTGCAGCAGGTCCAGAGCGATATCGAGGTTCTGAAAGGCCAGATCAAATACAACGAACAATCTGCCGCCCTTTCTGCGATCACCGTTCAGATCGTAGCGGAGGCGACTGTGAAGCCTCTCGAGGTTGGCGGATGGAAGCCGCAGGGTGTTGCCCGTGATGCCATCCAGAACCTGATCTACTTCTGGCAGAACTTCATCGATTTCCTGATCCAGTTCTTCCTCTACACACTGCCAGTTCTTCTTACGATCGCCATACCGCTTTTCCTCCTTTACCTCATCCTACGCTGGATCCTGCGCAGGACCGGAAAGCCCAAGGCAAAAGCCGAGCAGTCCGAAGAAAAGAAGAAATGATTAAGACATATCCCTTCCTCGCAAAAAGGAAGGGATATAATTTTGTCATTCCATGGACCAATTTATCAAAGAGGCACTCGAGCTCTATCGAATTCACCTGACGGGCAGGCAGGTCATCGCTCTTCTGACCTACGAGCGTGAGCTGCTCGACTGGAATCAGAAATTCAACCTGACCGCCATCCGGGATGCAGAAAGCATCCGCACCAAACATTTTTTGGATTCATTTTCCTGCATTCTGGCCTGGGGCAGCAACCCTCCGCAGAGCCTGATTGATGTCGGGACGGGAGCAGGTTTCCCCGGGCTGCCGCTTAAGATCCTCTATCCCCCCATGCAGCTCACCCTGATCGAGTCGATCGGCAAGAAGGTGAAGTTAGGTGAAGTTCTTGGAACATATCACCCGCAGCCTGGCGATGGAGCATGTGGAAATCATCCGGAGCCTCGCGGAAGAAATTGGGCAGATGAGGCGGCTCCGGGAGAAATATGATTGGAGCGTTGCCCGAGCTGTGGCGAAGTTGAATGTCCTTTGCGAGTCCCTCCTGCCGTTTACAAAAATCGGAGGGAAGATGCTTGCGCAGAAGGGGGCAGATGGAGCCGCCGAAGCCCAAGGCGCGGATACGGCGATGAAATTGCTAGGGGGAAAACTCGAGCAGGTGATACCGGTTACCTTACCCGGTATACCGACCCCTCGCACCCTGGTCGTCGTGGAGAAGGTTTCTGCCACTCCCGTGGAATACCCGCGGAGCGTTGGTACGCCCTTGAAGCAGCCCCTCGGACTCCGCTCGCCCGCTGAAGGATGAAGAGCAATTTCTTTCGCTCAGCCCTGCACAGGCGCAGGATCGAGTCCATTCGCTCTAAGAGATCTGAAGCGGGTCTATACAATCAAGAAGCAACGCACAGTCAGCCCCCTGCCTGGATCTTGCCCTCCTCCACTTTCCAGACCTCCGCCCCTCGAACAAAATCAGGCGAGAACATATTCACATCGGTCGCAGTAAACAAGACCTGCTCGACCTCCCCCATATACTTGAGCAGATCTCCCCGCCGGTCTATATCCAGTTCCGCCATCACTTCATCGAGAAGGATCACAGGCCATTCGCCTGTACGTTCCTTCATCCAGTTCACCTCCGCCAGCTTGAGAGCCAAAAGCGTCGTCCGTACCTGGCCGCGTGAACCGTAATCACCCAGATCAATTCCGTTTACCAGGAAGCGCAGTTCATCCCGGTGTGGGCCAATCGTGGTCATTCCGCGCGCGATCTCCTCCGAGCGAAGTTGATTCAATCGGGAATGAAAGCTGGAGCGGATCTCCTCCAAATGCAGGCCCGAGCGGTCGACATCCGTGGCCCACAGGATCAGCTGGGCACCCAACCGCGAGAGCAGCTCATCCCATACTTCAAGCTGACCCGGATCGCCTCCGTTCTCGCCCAGCTCTTTGAGCAGCGCATTGCGTTGGCTGAGAGCCTGGGCGTAATCTCCGAGCGTGCCGGCATAAGAGGGGACGGTCTGTGCCAGTGCAAGGTTCAGGTAGCGGCGGCGTTCATCCGGACCGCCTTCCACGATTTGTGACATCTGCGGCACGAAAATCACAGCATTGAAATGACCGATGATCTCGTTGACCTGCTTCTTGACCCCATCCAGCAGGACCTCTTTGCGCAGACGCTGACCATTGGTCCCAGTCGGTTCAAGGATGAGACGCGCCTCCAATTGATAATTTCTTTTGCCGCGCTGATAATCCGCGACGAGGCGCGTCACCGCCAGCGGCTTCTTGGCCTCCAGAAAATTGACCAGTTGACGATCGCTGTGGGTTTGAAAGGATGTAAAAGAGGTAAGAAAATAGATCGCCTCCAGTACGCTGGTTTTCCCCTGAGCGTTGCGCCCCAGCAGCAAAACAACCCGCCGGGGAACCTCGATATCCAGGCGGGCAAAATTACGAAAGTTGGTCAGGGAAATATGCTTGAGGAACATCT
>WNFI01044497.1_pt1 | contig 18825 bp, 19 predicted proteins | sample 5400471 | NCBI WGS metagenome assembly WNFI01 (sample SAMN13153348, study PRJNA577476) | soil metagenome | isolation source: 100 cm saprolite on Douglas fir-dominated hillslope | place: USA:California | collected 2013-09-17 | reverse complement strand
ATCGGCGGCGTAGTGGCCGATCGTGTGGAGCGCCGGAAAGTCCTGCTCGGCTCGCAGTGGGTGCAGATGTTCTCGGCCACGCTCCTCACCGTTCTTGTAGCGACGGGCATCGTCCACGTTTGGCACATCCTCTGCCTATCGTTTATTTCTGGTTTCGCCCAGGCCTTCGGCGGCCCAGCCTATCAAGCGCTGATTCCCACGCTGGTCGAGAAAGAGGACATGCCGAACGCCATCGCGCTGAATTCGATCCAGTTCAACGTGGCGGTCATGGTCGGACCCGCGCTCGCCGGGCAAGCCCTGGCAAAGCTGGGAGAGAAGTGGTGCTTCGGTCTCAATGCGCTGTCGTTTCTTGCTCCCATCCTTTCGCTGTCGTTCATCACTGCCCGCTTTCTGCCCGTGAAAACTTCGGAGTCCATGTTTACCAGCCTCAAAGAGGGCATAAAGTTCACCCGCAAGCAGAGTTCGATGGAAGCGCTGATTGTGCTGGCTTTCTGCATGACTGCTTTGGCCATGCCCATGCGCACCTACATTCCCGTATTCGTTAAGGATATCTTCCGCCGCGGTCCGGAAACCTACGGCAACCTGCTGTCGCTGATGGGTCTGGGGTCGATTCTCGGCTCGCTGGCAATTGCGACCGCAGGCAACATGAGAAAAAAAGGACTGGTCGCCCTCGCCGCTCTGATGTGCCTGGGCGCGGGGATTTCCGCATTTGCTCTTTCGAAATCGTTGCCCTTCAGTGGCGTCGTCCTGGTTCTGGTGGGCGCTTCCATGATGGCGGTCTTCGCCACGGTGAGTTCGCTGGTGCAGTTGATCACCACGAACGAAATGCGCGGGCGCGTAATGAGCGTCTACAATTTCGCGTTCCGCGGCGGCATGCCCATGGGCAATCTCTTGTCAGGCTGGCTTGTGCCGGTTTTTACAGCACCGGTGGTGCTCGGCGTGAACGGATTCCTGCTGATTTTTGTGGCGCTGTATTTCTTCTTCGTGCAACGCCGAGTGGCTGCGCTGTGAGAGACCGCAACCGTAAGCGCGCGGTAGAGACGTGGAAGAGCACCGTGGAAGAGCGGCGCTTCAGCGCCGGGTAAAAGCGTCCAGAAATCAATGCGGGCTTCAGCCCTGAAGTCGCTTGGAAAGCAGATCCCTCGAAAGTGTTAAAGGAATTTGGTGGCGGCGCGTGGACTCGAACCACGGACCTACGGATTATGAGACCGTCGCTCTAGCCACCTGAGCTACGCCGCCACGTGCGAACCAGACTGGGTAACAATTGATGCAGAGGTAATAACGAGACGGGCCTGCCAAAGCAGGAGCCTCTGACGCCGGGATTTCGACCCGAACATCCGCGCGCCCCGCGCCAACCCTTTGATTCTAAAAGCCACTGCAAAACAGTGTCAAACTGGCTTGCTGACCCTTCGAACAAAGGCTCATCTCAATCTTCCCATAAGCCCGTTTCTGGCCACCCAATTAACCTGGTCTCCAATTGGGCAAGGTCATGCCGATTCGTGCCTTGCCAACTCCTTCTGGGGTATTCCGATCCAAGATGTCCCTTAGGGATCCGGTGTTCGCGATTACTTCCCAACCTAGCGGCGAAAAGGTGTTGCAGTTGAAAACCGATTTGGAGAGCAAGGGGTTGGTCAGTGCCTGAGAAAAAGCATCGACTGCCACCATCCTGAGGATCAGCGGGAGCAAGGGGGAATTCCTGACCGGATCTTCGGCGAACAAGCCAACGTAGAACTCGACGTTCTCAAGCTTGTTGTTGTACGCCGCTCTGAGGAGTTCGACCACCCGCTGGTCTGTGGATATGTCCTCAAACTTTCGAGGGCGTGACAAGTGAACATACTCCCGATAGTCGCTATAAGACGCCAAGGCACAGATTCGCCCCTGCATGATCGCCTTCATTTCTACTGGCAACAGGGCATTGGCGGTATTGAATGCGCCGAGGCACCCGGCCGCCTGAGCACTGATGTCGGAAAAGCCGCGCAGCAGTCCTGCATCCAGCAATAATTGGTTGTTCATAAAGGTCTGAGCGACCGGGAGGACATTCCCGCTCCATGCGATCGTGTCCGGAATCAGGGAATGCCATCGGTACAACAGGCTGAACTCCGTCGTGACCCAGTTGGGCTTGTTCCAGGGCGCGTCCCATGCCACCTCAGGATCCGCGCGGAAATGAAATGGGGGCGTGTAGGGCGAGATGTGATTGATGTATTCCTCGACAACGATTTTGATGAACAGGACGATGGTCGTACTGCGGGCGGTCTCAAAGAGACGTTCGTCATCCCAATCCGGATTCGCCGCTTCCATTTTGCCCGCGAGGCGATTGTGCTCTCGCAAGAAAAGAGTGTTCATCATTGCAACCTGGGGCGCGGCATTGGCACGGTCGCCGCCAAACGCGAAGAGCCGTGCGCGCAGCGGATCGGGCACATTGTCGATCCCAAGGGGTAGGTCCAAGTCCTTGAACTCTGCTTTAACGGCGCCATTCTGATAAAGGAAGGGCGCGTATTCCGCGCCCCTTATGAGTTGAGACTTGAGCCGCCCGCGCTCGCCGGGTTTAGCGCTTTTCAGCCGGATCACATCCGTCTGATTGCTAAGGTGCCCATAGAGCGGGGATAGGTCGATCTGATGATTCGATGTATTTTGCTTGCGAATGTCGTCGGTTTCGCCAGCGCTCGTATTGGGCATGCGCGTGCGAATGATGCCATCGGTCAGATACTGGGCGAAACTTGGGAACAGGCACGTAGACTTGCTGCTCAGGCGCTGCGTTCCCGACGGCCGTTTGAAAAGCGCAACAACGTCTTCGACCTTCGGCAGACCGGATAATTGCTTGGCGGGCAAGTGACGCGCGCTCCAATGCTGATCGGACAGCGCGGTCCAGGAAGTGTAGTCATGCACTGTGCTCCAGGGATGCGGCCTGTGCCGGCAGACGTTGACCGTGCCGTTGATCGCTATGGCATTGAGTTTCTTCCCCAGCCACGGCCATACCTCGCCGGCAGCCACGGCCAGCCTGAGGAGAAAACCTGGAATGTTGTCCAGCATCATCACTTGCCTCCTTCATCCGATTTCGGCGACTGATCGCGAGTGGAAGACCCCCTGCGCGATATGCGCGTTGGCTGGAACCCGGTGACCGGTGGGCCCAGCGACTGCCAGCCTCCCCAGGCGCCCGAGAACGTTCGTTCCAGAGGACTCAGGCGTGCATACACGAGTTTCTGGACGGCCTGTACCAGCAAGTCGTAGCGGTCCAAGGCCCGAGCGATGTGTTGCTTGTAATTCACCGAGTTCACGGCCTCAAACTGAGCCAGCTTGAACTCTCGAAGTACATTCTCAAATAACGCCTCAACGTCGTCGGTCGGCTGCGACGCTTGCGTATGATAGGGCACAGACTTTGTCTGCGGTGCGGTTGCCAAGTGCAACAGGATGTCCGTCAAATCCTTGTACGCATAGATTGCACTTCGGGTACGAACCAGCGACGCGGCCGGCCCCTGAGCATTGCTCATCCGGTGGATCTCGTTGCGCATGTCCCGAAAGTTCGACCGCGCAGATTCGTCGTGGTGGTCGTGCGACCCTTCGATGCCCTTGCCATGCACATTGTTCGGCTGTGACATCCCCACGTTGAGCAAGACGGTAAGGTTGCCGTCGAAGGTGCGAAGATATCGCTGATGCTGCCGCAGCAGTTCCTGATAGACCACCCTGTACCTGGCGCTGTCTTCGTCAGACAGCACTTCGCCCCGCTCGACTCTTTGGAACAGTTCGAGGTGTTTGGCACGGGTCTTGCCATGGTCGAGAGACAGATGAGGTACTTGAACCGCCGCCCCTTCGTTCAAACGGTCCACCCGCTCAGTGATCTCTTGCCGCGACAATGCCGGGGGGTCGTATCTCAGCAGAACGTACGAAACGACGATGGCAAGCGGAACCAGCACTAGGGCCGTCACGACAGCCCGCCTGCGGCGGAAGAGATGCCATACTTTCATTCGTCTTCAGACATTCGATGAGTGCATAAGCCGTGGTAGATCTCTGCTGTGCTGATTTGCCGGCTTTTAACCATCAGAGAGTCTTCAGATATTCCACAAGCGCCACTTTATCTGGCATGCCCAACGCTGTCCCGTACCCGTGACCCGCGTTGCTATTCCCTCTGAGATTTGTATCAAATTGAAAGCCATTGTCACATCGGAAACCAACGACGTTAGGGTCGAATTTCGTGCAGCCACGAAGGAAGGTCTTGGGGCGCTCTTGAGGCGGTGATAAAAGGGCGAGTAAAGATGGAACAGAGCCGTTGTGCAGGTACGGTCCACGAGCCCAGATACCGTCTAGAGGCATGTTGACATAGCCTTCTGTTTTTTGATAGTGCTGAAAATGCCATGAGTAACCCGACCCCACGGTTTTAAATCTCTGCAGCATATCCTCTGAAAATAGGTTCAGCCTCTCTGGATCTGTCTTTACCTCATGGATAGGCGTTACATTCCCAACCCGGTCCGACGAAGGGTTATGGCAAGTGCCGCAGCCCTCACGGTTGTAAATGTCCTTGCCTTTGAGCGCCAGGTCAGAATCGACAGAAGTCGGGAACTCGGGAGGTCGAAGATCAAGAAGCCAATTCGAGACCCTGCCAATGCTATTGCGATCCATAAGCCATTCGGCGGCGCCGCCGGCCAGTGCCGCCGAGATATTGCGCTCCTCTAGAGAGGAATTGTTGCCATCCCAGTGAAAAGACCCCTTTGTTCGTATTCGTTGGTTCCAGATGGATGGGAAGTCAACAGCTCCCACAAGCTTGTCTCGCTGTGGATTGAGCCCCCAGTGCTCGCGCCAGAAGTTGCCGGCATCAGTTCGGCCCGGCCCATGCGGCGGCCTGGCATCCATCCATACAAGTGAGTTCTTGACTTGCGCAATTTCGCTTGGCAACCTAGGAAAAACGACATATTTCAAGACCAGTCGATCGAACAATCCGATCGGGCGGCCATTGCGCTTTGCACTTTGCAGCACCGCATCAGCAGTCAGCCTAGGGTCGAGGCTGGCATCAATGAGAAAATGAATATATGCCTGAAGGTCAAGTTGCTCAGCAGGAGCGCCAAGTAATATTTCTGCGGACTTGTCTGAAACTACCTGAGACGTGTGGCAGGTAGCACAGTTGAAGCCGACCCGCAGGACGCCGTAGCGACGAACACTCACTCCGATGGGTAAGTCGCGGCCACGCTCCGTTACGAAACCAAACTCCGCGTAGCCTTTCGGAATTCGATCAGCAAAGACACTGGGCAGTTCACGCCAGATCAAATATGGAAACCCATGAACTTCCGCACCTATTGAGCCATACTTGAAGTGCATTTCTGGTGAAATGAAGTGATGCGGTGGCCAAGGCTTCATAGTCAGTCGCTTGTATTCTAGGGTCAACGCGGCTGCTAGTAGCCCTAACGTAAGAGCTAGTCTGACTAGCGTCATCTGATACTCCGGAAGATCAATGGTACCCTACTGAACGCTCTGGCCCGACGCATCTGGTGGCAGCTTCTTGCTATCTCTCGGTCTGCTGGCGTTTCCAATTCAACGGCCGCATGTCGCGGTAAAAGGGCAAGAACACTGCAGAAAAAACAATATGTGGCAGAACGTGATGGTACCAAACATCCTCAAGCACAAAAATGAACCAGTATCCAACAAAGAAGTTGAGCGCGGTAAAAAGCCAAAACCCGACTCGGTACCGCTTGTACATCAGGAAAATGCCACAAGCGCCCCCAAGGAAAATTGGTGCCATCAACTCTCTTTGTATGTAGCCTGGATAGTCAGAGTCAGTAAAACTCCTGTAAAGCATCATGGTTCCAATCAGGAGACAGATGAGATTGAGGAGTCTTTCTTTGAAAGTCTTGCTTACGATGTCCATGATGAGGTGGATCAAACGTTTCCTAACATATCATCTATTCTCATCTATTTCTCGTTTTTAATAATCGATAGAGAGCGGAAGTCGAGCCCCATCTTACCTCGGAGCGATGAATGGCTCCTCGTCTGGCCCAATTAATTCTGTCGTTTCCAACCCTGTGCGAGACACTTTACACCATTCTGCGTCCTTCGCTCCACAATTCCCCGAGATGCTAGGCATCTGTCACCATCAAGGCACGCCAGCCGAAGAAACCGCGAGGAGGACTTAGTCAAGCAGCATAGGGCCCGAAATCATTGAACGGGCCTGAAGTCGGCTTCTGGGAAAGCTGCAATGGGGTGTTGCCTCCCGGCTATTGCAGCGCGTCAACGGGATTGAGAAGTAGTAAGCTGAAGCGGTCGCCTCGTTTGCGGTTGCTCAGCCAGAATGCCGAAACGGCACGTTGGATTTTCAGGAGGCCGCCCGCATGTTCGAGCGGGACCAATGCCCCCACTTCCCCTTTCGGGCCGCCACTCCACTTCCTTCTTGACTTCGCTCCCACTTCCAGCTAATCCTGTTATCTAGAGTCAGCTCTTTGACAGCAAAATAGCCCGTAACTCCTTTGGATGGAAGATTTTACCCGTAAGCTGTTGATTCCAAGAGATTATTTTGCAATTTCCCGCTAAGTCGCTGATTCCAATAGACCGGGGGGAGGGGGGGTACCCCACAGTTATGAAAAGGTAAATACCCTCGATTAGAGCCGCAACTCCCGCCGTGCTCCCGATCAATTCATGAAAACCGTCGCCATTATTCCCGCTCGTCTAGCCTCCACCCGTCTCCCGCGCAAGATGCTGCGCGAGATCGCGGGCAAACCGCTCGTTGGTTGGGTGTACGAAGCGGTCCGCTCGTCGCAGGTTCTAGCGAACGTGATCGTCGCCACGGATTCCGAAGAGATTCTGGAAGCGTGCCGGAGACACAACTGGAAGGCGCAACTGACTTCCTCTACACACCGCAGTGGAACCGAGCGGGTGCATGAGTTGTCGAACTCGATTGCCGCGGATGTGTATGTCAACGTGCAGGGCGACGAGCCGCTGGTGCGCTCCGAACAGATCGCGACGCTGCTCGACGTGATGAACGATCCATCGGTCCAGGTGGGAACGGTGAAGACTCCGTGTCCACGCGAAGATGTGGGCAATCCCAATGCGGTGAAAGTCGTGACTGCACCCGGCGGCCGCGCTCTTTATTTTTCCCGGGCCACAATTCCCTTCGATCGCGACGGCGCTAACCCTCACTACTTCAAACATCTCGGGCTCTACGCCTACCGGAAGCCGGCGCTCGATCTCTTTGTGAGCCAGCCGGAATCGATGCTGGAAAAAAGCGAACGGCTGGAGCAATTGCGTTTTCTGGAAAACGGAATCGCAATCTACGTGGGTGAAACGCCTTTTGATTCTGTTGGCGTGGATACGGAAGAGGATCTGCGGCGGGTGACAGAAATTCTTGGCAAGCGCTGAACCAGGCGCTTTACGCCTGCGGACGAGCACCCTGATTCTGCGTGCGGCTCCATGACTCTGCGGCCGCTACTCGCCGCGAGATCGCTGGATGTGAGTGGAACAACACAAGAGAGAGCACGGTCGCCGTGAGGGCCAGCAAAGGCAGATTGGCGAAATCGGAAAGCTCCTCGAACATGTGGTGATCGACCGAGTAGTGAAGCACGCAGTTCGCTGCCCAGAAGCCCAGCAGCGTAGTTCCCGCTTGCACCACAATGCTTTTCAGAATGTGCCGGTGGACGTGATGCCCGAGTTCGTGGGCGAGCACTGCTTCGATTTCCTCGGGCGCGTAATTATCCAGCAAAGTATCGGCGAGGATGATGCGCCGCGTGCTGCCCAGTCCGGTGAGAGCGGCATTCGCTTTCTTGCTTTTTTCCGAAAGCTTCCAGCGATAGACGCCGCGCACGCGCGTACCCGCGTGCTCGCTCAGTAGAGTCAGCCGCCGCCGCAGATCTTCGTTGTCGAGCGGTTCGAACTTGTAAAAGATGGGGAGCAGCACCACTGGCGCAACCTGGGCCAGAACGATGAACAACACCATAAACAGCGCCCATGTGATAAACCACCAGTGCTGCGGGGATTGCCGAATCATGAAATAGAGCAACTCCACAACAATGCCAGCCAGCACGAGTCCTACGAGAAAGCCCTTGTGTAGTTCTGGAATCCCCGGCGCAAGGCAAGATCGCGGAGCCATCCCGTCCAGCCTGTGATCAGCAGAACAACCAGGAAAGCAGAGCCGATGACAAAATCAGCGATCCCCAGCCAGCGGTGAATCCGATTGTAGCGACGCGCCTCAGGCGAATCATCTGGAGTCGGGGATGGGCTTTCGGCGAAAGTCATCGCAAGTAGAAGTATCGCATTACTGACACGTCTGATGTGGGTATCGGCGCCCAGTGGCCAATACTTGGAGTCTCGTACTCACGGCCGATCACCGGAAGGTGTCAGTTCCTTCACGTCAGTTTATGCAGTTTCTTCTCGTCCAGATGCTTCACCACCTTACCCACGTCCTGAGCGCTTTGCCGGGTCGTAATCAGCAACGCGTCTGGAGTTTCCACCACCACCAGATCGCTCACGCCCACGGTGGCGACAAATTTTCCCGGCGCGTGAACATAGTTGCCGTGCGCATTCAGAATGAAAACGCCTGTGGCGTTAATAATATTGCCCTCCGGCGGAGTGCTCTTTGCCGTCTGGTGTTCGTGCAGCGCCGTCCAAGACCCCAGGTCGTTCCAGTCGAAATCGGCCGGCAGACAAAAGATTTGCCCGGCCTGCTCACCCTTGGCCGAACGCGGCTCCAGCACGGCGTAATCGACGCTAATGTTCTCGCACTTGGGATACAAACGGCGAAAGGTCGAAACGAATTTGCTCGTGCCGAAAGCGGCGGCGATTTCTTCCAGCAGGGAAGCAGTCTTGGGTAGATGCTCGCGGAGGGCATTGGCAAGGGTCCGGGCACTCCACAGGAACATCCCACTGTTCCAGAAATAATTTCCCGCGGCTACAAACGTCACGGCCTTTTCGGCGTTAGGTTTCTCTGTGAAGCGGCGCACGTGGAGAGCTTCGCCTTTGAAGAAACTGCCCGCCTCAATGTATCCGTAGCCGGTTTCGGCCCGATTAGGTCGAATGCCGAGAACCACAATGTTCTCACCCTCCGCGGCGATCTCGATTCCACGTTCGATGGTCGAGCGATAGTTGTCCTCATCACCGATCACATGATCAGAAGGAAACATGCCAATCACCGCGTCGGGATTTTCGCGAAGAAGAAGAAAGGCAGCGAGACCGATTGCGGGAGCGGTGTTCCGTCCTAACGGTTCGGCGAGCACCTGTGTCTTCGGCAGTTTCGGAAGCTGCTTCAAAATGGCTGGACGCAGATCGTCGTTTGTGACAATCCGCCCGCCAGCGAGGATTACTGGATAAAAGTTTGAATTCTTCGCCAAATTCGATTTCCGATCTCTACATTCGCGTTTCTGGTTCGGGCAGCGGCGCGCCTGGAACTCGTGCTCGCAAAAACTCCAGAGTCCACTGCGGCCGCACGGTGAACTCTCCTACCGCAGCCGGAACTACAACCGCATCGCCCTTCGCCAAGGTGACAGCGTCCGCTCCGGGCGCTTCCACAACGCCACATCCCTCGACTGCGACTAGGATTTGCGTCGAACTCTTTCCGGAATCGTCGCGTGTGCCCAGTTCCTGCGCGTCCTTCAGTTCAAACATATCCACAATAAAGTAAGGAGCGGCCACCAGAGGCGCGCGACGATTGTTGCTGCCGGGAACCTGCGTCGGAGCCGGCCTCACCACTTTCCCGGACGCAACCTTCAACTTCACAGACCCCAAGCCTTCTTTCAAGTGCAGGTCGCGCGGCCGCCCGTAATCATACAAACGATACGTCGTATCTGACTGCTGTTGCGTTTCGACTATTACGGAACCCGGCCCAAGGGTGTGAACGGTTCCTCCAGAAACATAAATCATGTCGCCTGTGTAAACGTTGAGCCAGTTCAGCAATTCCTCCGCACGTTTCTCGCGGATCGCGCCTTCCAACTGAGTGACTGTCACGCCCGGTTTTAATCCCAAAGCAACCTGCGCACCCGCCTTCGCATGAGCAACATACCAGCACTCGGTTTTGCCCCATGGCTGATTGACGCGGCGCGCGTGCTCGTCATCGGGATGAACCTGCACCGAAAGTTTCTCATGCGGGAAAAGAAACTTCAGCAGCAACGGAAAGCGCCGGGAGTCGGGGGCGGCATCACCCACAAGTTCGCGTTGATATTTTTCACTGACCTGTGAGAGAGTCCGCCCAGTCAGCGGACCATTCGCAATCTTACAATCGTCGCCGGTGAGCCAGGCTTCTCCGATTTTTTCCTCGAACGGACGATTTGGATAAATCGGCGATAAGTCGTGTGCGCCCCAAGGGCGCGGATCGAACTTCGGAAGCATCAAGAATGGGTAAAGCATTCCCATAGAAAATAACTTACATGAAAAAGGCCGTTCGCGACTGGACGGCCTTGGCCGAACCTAAACATTCCGTGGAACAGCTAGTGTGACCCCCCCGACTACAGTGCAGCGAAGAACTTCCGCATGCGTTCCAGCCCGCGATCCAGTTCCGCTTTGGACGTCGCGTACGAGACGCGAATATGCTCGCCGGTGCCGAACCCTTCTCCCGGGACGGTGGCTACGTGCGTTTCCCTGAGTAGCCGTCCGGCGATGTCAGACGCCGACTTCACGCCGCCGCGCCCGAGGAACGCAGAGATGTTGGGATAAGCATAGAACGCTCCTTCTGGCATGGTGCAGGTCACGCCCGGGATCGATCGTAATCCCTGTACCACGTGGTCGCGCAGTTCGATATATTCGCGCCGCATTTGCTCGACGCACTCTTGCGGCCCCTTCAGCGCGGCCACCGCCGCTTTCTGCACAATCGACGTCGGATTCGAAGTGGACTGGCTCTGCAACTTCGACATTGCGCTTACCACCGCCGCCGGACCGAGGGCGTAGCCCAGACGCCAGCCCGTCATCGCGTAAGTTTTCGAGAGCGATCCCAACACGACGATGCGGTCTTTAAATTCACGCAACGATCCCACCGAAAAATTCTTGCCCGTGTAATTCAGGTACACGTAACACTCGTCGGAGAGCACCCAAATTCCGCGCTCGTGCGCCAGCCGAACAACTTCGGTCAGATCTTCCGCACTCATCACCGCGCCAGATGGATTCGAGGGCGAATTCAGAATGATTACCTTAGTCCGCGGCGTGATCAACCTTGCGACCATCTCTGCGGTAACACGGAAGCCCTGCGTCTCATCAGACTGAAGCAACACATTCTCGCCGCCGGCATAGCGGACGATGTCCTTGAACGAAACCCAGTAGGGCACGGGCAGAATCACTTCGTCGCCATGATCCACCAGAACCTGAATGGCGTTGAACAGAGCGTTCTTGCCGCCGGTCGAGGCGATGACTTCTTCACGGCGGTAGTCGGAATCGAAGTCTGCGGCATGACGGTACACGATCGCGTCGCGCAACTCAGGCGTGCCAGGAACCGCCGTGTACTTCGTAAAGTTGCCCCGAATGGCGGCGATGGCCGCGTCTTTGATGTGTTGCGGCGTGGCGAAATGCGGCTCGCCCGCGCCGAAGTCGACCACGTCGATGCCCTGCGCGCGCAGTTTGTCGGCCTCGGCCACCACGGCCATGGTGGCGGAAGGCTCAATGCGGTTGATGCGGTCGGTAAGTTTCAGCGCTTCGCTCGTGGCAGTGGTCATGCTCTCTTTTTCCTTTTCTTTTCTTTGCCGCCCGGTATTCCGGGCGGGACTTCGTGCATCTTGTCGTGGAACCGGTACGCAGGCTCGAGCTTCTCGCGCAACTTCTGCTCCACCATCTCCGGAACCAGTCCCTTCACCGGGCCGCCAGCCTGCGCTACCTCGCGCACTAATCGCGAACTCACGTACGAGTATTTGTCGGCGGGCATCATGAAGACCGTCTCCAGCGTCGGCTCGAGCTTGCGATTCATCAGAGCCATTTGCAGCTCGTACTCGTAATCGCTGATAGCCCGTATGCCACGGAGGATGCAAACCGCATCCATGGATTTCGCGTACTCGACCATCAGTCCGTCAAACGTGTCGATGCGGACATTCTTCAAATGCCCGGTGAGCGCCCGCAGCATCTCGAGCCGCTCGGCCACGCTGAACATCGGACTCTTCTCCGAGTTGCGCAGGATCGCGACCACCAGTTCCTCAAAAATCTTGGACCCGCGCTCCATCAGATCGAGGTGCCCGTTCGTGGGCGGATCAAACGAGCCAGGATAGATAGCGATGCCTTTGTTCAATCATCCTCACAGGAAAGGCGGGGGTGAATAGAAGATTCTATGCGGGCAGGAGTGGAGATGGCAATTGTGGAATGCTTGTTCTAAGGATTGTCATCCCGAGCGCAGCGAGGGATCTTAGTGTTCGCTTGCGCCAGTAGTGACCAGCGCTGCTGGCAGAAACCAAGGTCCCTCGCTACGCTCGGGATGACATCACTTAACTTAAGACGCTAACGCTTCGCGGCTATTGGCGCACGCGCTGGCTCGGGAGCCGCGCTCGGCATGGTTGTGACTCTTGCACCTTGCGGCGGAGCCTGTGCCGCAGCAGCGGCGGCCGATGGCGCCGCTGGAGCGCCGGTCAGCCCCAGCGCCTTGCGCACCTCGGCATCCAGCTTGGCCATGGTGTCTTTGTTGTCTTTGAGGAACTGGCGGGCGTTTTCGCGGCCCTGGCCGATACGCTCGCCTTTGTAGCTGAACCACGAGCCGGATTTCTCAAGGATGTTGTTGTTCACGGCGATATCGATCAGGTCGCCTTCGCGGGAAATGCCTTCTCCGTAGAGAATGTCGAACTCGGCTTCGCGGAACGGCGCCGCAACTTTGTTCTTCACTATTTTTACGCGGGTGCGCGAACCAGTGACTATATCGCCGTCTTTAATGGCCGCGATCCGCCGAATGTCGATGCGGACCGAGGAATAAAACTTCAGGGCGCGGCCGCCCGTGGTGGTCTCGGGATTGCCAAACATGACACCGATCTTCTCGCGGATCTGATTAATAAAGATCAGGCAGGTGCGCGATTTGGAAACCGTTCCCGTTAGCTTGCGTAGCGCCTGCGACATCAGCCGCGCTTGCAGGCCCATGTGGCTGTCTCCCATTTCGCCGTCGAGTTCTGCCTTGGGCACCAGCGCCGCCACGGAATCCACGACCAGCACGTCGATGGCGTTTGAGCGCACCAGCGCTTCCGTGATTTCGAGCGCTTGCTCGCCGTAGTCCGGCTGCGACACCAGCAGATTGTCGACGTCGACGCCTAACTTCTTGGCATAGCCGGGATCGAGCGCGTGCTCGGCATCGACGAACGCAGCCATGCCGCCGGTCTTCTGCGCCTCGGCAATCACCTGTAGCGTGATGGTGGTCTTGCCGGAAGATTCCGGCCCGAAGACTTCGACCACGCGCCCACGCGGAAAGCCCCCCACGCCTAAAGCCGCGTCAAACGAGATCGCGCCGGTCGAGATCACCGAAATGGGGACGATCGCTTCCTTCGACCCCAACCGCATGATCGAGCCTTTGCCAAACTGCTTTTCAATCTGTGAAACTGCCAACTCAATTGCCTTGCCCCGTTCATCCGCCATGGGAGTGTGGCTCCTTTTAAAATCGCCGAACTAAATTGCAAAACTAATCTGGCCGGATTATACATACAGAGTGAAGCGAATAAAAGGCGAATCTAGAAAATATAGGTGGAAAAGTTTCCAAAATGGGAGAAAAGCTGGGTAAAGCGAGGTGCTGCTCTTTTGTGCAGCCTTGTGCTAAATATGCGACGAGATCGCATCTTTAGCATCAACGTAGGGCTAGCTGGACAGCGGGCTAAGATGTGCCGCGATCCATTCGTGAATCAGTCCGAAGCGGAATTTGCCCTCCTCCATCGCCTTAACTATGAACTCGTAAGCGGCCTTACTACTCACATCTAGATCAAATCCATTCGCCAGCAGAAACGTGTGCATCGTCGCGAACCCCACGCGTTTGTTGCCGTCTACAAACGGGTGATTGTTTACAAGCGACTCGAGAAGCGCAGCCGCTTCTTCGCTGATATCGTTGTAATAACCCGTCTGCGGACGGAACACCGCGGCCTCCAGCGACCCCTGATTGAGCATCCCGTGCTCGCCGCCGTATTCCTCAATCTGGTGATGGTGGATGGCGATGACCTCAGCGACGGTGAGATAGACGCGCTCGGCCGTCACTTCGCTCGGCCATGGGCCAGCCGCTTGTATAACTCGCGATACTTCTCGTTGGAGCGGCGATAGGCGGCCATCACCTCGGGCCTCACCATGCGCTGCGACGGGACCACGTTGTGCAGGTAATGCTCCAGCGCCCGTTCCAGCACAAACCGCTGCGACTGCCCATTCTCCTTGGCCACGGAGACGAGTTCTTCGTAGAGTTTGGCGTCGATTTCCGGAGCGATTTTGACGGTGCGCGGCATAGGTAGCTCTGAGTCAGATTCTAACTGTGCGGACTGGCAGGATCAAGATAAATCTAGACATTGCTACAAATCCTACATTTCGGGATTGCCTAAGTGTGCTTCATGCAGGTCCCACGATTATCACGACACATCCGGCCACGGCGAAGATGATCCCAATTCCGAGAAACAGAACTTGGAGTCCCTTCTCCCCAGCGTTCGACCAGACGCGGGCAACGAAAGGCGGGCTTGCCTGCGTCTTGGCAAAGAACTTCCGACTGGTTGTCTTACAGAAGAGTACATTCGTGATGCCGATTGCGAGGAAAAACGCTCCGAAGAAGAGACGGTCGGGCAAAGGCCAGAACATATAAATTATGACGGCCATCCAGATAGTGAGGACTACCAGCAGTGCGATAACCCAGCGCATAGAGACCCACCACTACCTCTGCAGCAAGTCCACAGGCACCGTCACATCGTGCACTCTAAAATACTTAGCCAGCGCCGGATACTTCCGCGCCACGGCCTCATACATCGCGTAGGCCACGTTGCGGTAGGAAACATGGCCGGCCGGTGTGGTACGAAGTTCGGAGATGTAGACGGCCTCGGCGAAGTCCATTTTGAACAGGGCACGCTTGCGATAGGCCAGCGGGATCGCGTACTGCGAATTCTCTTCCGCCTCGGGAGCGCTGCGCGCGGCCAGCTTCTCAATCGCCGCTTGCGTGCGTCGCATGGCGGCGTCGTAGCGACCGCGCATGCCGGCATCTTCGACATCGAGCAGCATTTCATAGCCGTGTTGCGTGGTGAAGCCCTGCATCACCTGGATGCAGCGGCGGTGGCGGTGCATGTCGCGGAATCCGCCCGTATCCATGAGAATGTCGAAGCGGAACTGCTGTCCGGCACGGAAGCCGCGCAGCATTTCGTCGTGCTTGCCGCGATGGCGCAGGCCGAGGTCGATGATCTCGCGCCGGTATCTTTCGCCTGAAACCTGCAGTGCCTGTCGAACTTGTCTATAGGAATGGTGGCAGTGCTCGTAGAGCAACGTGGTTGCGATCTCGACTTCCAGCGGCTCCTCGTCGAGCAGATCGACGATTGCTTTCGAGGGCGCGACCGGCTCGCTCTTCATCAGCTCGCGCGCCGCTTGCCGTAGTTCGCGACGGGTTTCCATTTCGTACGGATTCGGATCGGCATACTTCACCAGCGTGGGCGCGACCCGAACTTCATGCAGCAATTCCTGCTCGGCGCGCGCGCCTAGCTCCGGATTCACCGCCCGAATCTCATCCACCAATTTCTTCAAAGATTCGCCATTCACGTTGTACGCAGCCGACGTCGCGGCCTTCTTCAACGACTCGCCCAGCATCCGCACTTCTTTGTGCGTATGCGAAAGCAGGTGCGCCACCTGGATTTCCAATGTCCGCGCGTTGACGATCTCTCCCAGCGAAGTATTCGTAGCCAGCGGCAGCAGGTAGCGCGTGATGTCAAACGCTCGCGCTTTCAGAGTGCGCTCGTATGCTTCCTGCTTCATGTCCGCAGGCTTGGGCGTGATGCTGATTAGGTGCTGCGTCATGTGCGCAGAGAGCGCTTCGTATTCGGCGAAGAGAAAATCCAACGTTTCGCGATAGAGCTTGCGGGCCTCGTCGTCGACGCCGAAGTCGGGGACGTAATATCCGCTCTTCTTGAAGTCCTGATAGCGGGTGGAGCGCTCCTGCCCGTCCCAGCGCTGCTCGTCGGCCAATTCAATCGCCGCCAGGATCGACAGCCGTTCGACCGCCAGCGCGATGTGCGCGAGGTCGGCGATCGAGCGGTGGCCGTACTGAAAATAAAAAGTGTTCAGAAACTTCTCCGCCTTCTGCGCGCTGATCTCGCGTAGCGACTCCTTCATCGACAGCGCCGAGCGCGAATACTTGGCCATGGCGTAGGCCTGGATCTCTGGCTCAACGCCGTAGACGGCGAAGACTTCGGTCGAAGGCGCTTCAGGCGGTTTTTCGACCGCACTCTGACCTTCGGCCGCGGATGCCCGCTGCGTCGTACGATGTCCCGGCAAATTCGCGTCCGGGGACGAGTTCTGGTTGGAAGACTCAGGCATGGTGATCACTTCATTCGTCACAGATTGAGGCATGGGAGTGTCTCGAATGTTAATTGGCAGACGCACAATGCGCAATCCGTTAGAGAAATGACAACTCGACTGGCATGAAGCTGTAGACTTTCCGGCCATGCGAAGAACAGGCGTTGGACTGCTTGTGGTCACCTATGTCTTGCTGCTTTATATGGCATTGACCGCTCCGGCCTACGCGCGGGCGCACTCGCATCTCGACCCGGCATTTCTCGCGGAGTATGCAGCGCCCTGGCCGGTAGCGTTGTCTTGTGCACTCGCTGTTGCTGGCATCATCCTGGCAGTCGTCCCCCCTCGCCGTGGCGAACGGTGGGCTTTGTGGACGTCGCTGGCCATGCTGATGGTCCTGTCTATCCCCCGTGTTGCGACTGATCCCCGCTGCCTGGTCGTGCTCGATCCTCACCAGCACGGATGCCATTCGTTCATGATTGCCATCGTGCTGGGCGTTGTTGGACTTGTCCTCGCTCGCTAACGCCGTGGGCGGGTCTTTTGTTCCAGCCGCAGCGGGTATAATTCCACGTTCCGCATAAAGACTTATAGAAGCCGCAATCAACGGGAGAAACTAATGCCACTTTCCGGACGCGTAGCTTTCGTCACCGGCGCTTCGCAAGGCATTGGACGAGCCTGCGCCCTGAAGCTGGCCGCCGAAGGTGCGACGGTTGCCGCAGCTGCGCGCAATCAGGACAAGCTGAACGAACTAGTCAACGAAATCACAGCCGCAGGCGGCAAGGCTGCCGCCTTTGCTCTCGATGTCACCGATGAAGAGCAGGTCAAGTCGACAATCAGAGCCGCCACAGCGCACTTCGGCAAAATCGACATCCTAGTCAACAACGCCGGCATCACCCGCGACCAGCTCGTCATGCGCATGAAGCGCGCCGATTGGGATGCCGTGCTCCAAACCAATCTCACCTCCGCGTATCTGTGCATTCAGCAGGTTTCCGTCTCCATGCTCAAGCAGCGCTGGGGGCGCATCATCAACATCGCCAGCGTCTTCGGGCAGATGGGTCAGGCGGGTCAGGCGAACTACTCCGCGTCGAAAGCCGGGCTGATCGGGCTGACCATGGCCATCGCCCGCGAGCTGGGATCGCGCAACATTACTTGCAACGCCGTCGCTCCAGGCTTCATCGAAACCGCCATGACGGAAGTGCTCGGCGAAGAGTTCAAGCTGAACGCCGCCAAACAGATTCCGCTGGGGCGCGTGGGCTCGGCTGACGATGTGGCGAACGCGGTGGCCTTTCTGGCATCGGGAGAAGCTTCCTACATCACCGGCCATGTGCTGAATGTGAACGGCGGCATGTTGATGGGGTAGGAAAATCTTCCAGCACAGAGGACACAGGGGTTCACAGAGGAAATGAAATCCCTCTGCTTTCAAAATTTCGACCAAGAGCTAGCCGGACTTCCCGGCGACTACGCTCCGCCAGAAGGCCGCCTCCTGCTCGTAGAGCACGAAGGCCAACTCGCCGGCTGTGTCGCGCTGCACAAGTCAGAGCCAGGCATCTGCGAAATGAAGCGCCTCTACCTGCGTCTGCAATTTCGCGGCAGCGGCCTAGGACGCGCACTGGCCGATCGCATCATCGCGGAGGCCCGCCAGATCGGCTACCAACGCATGCGTCTCGACACCGTTGAGCCAGTGATGAAAGATGCAGTCGCCATGTATCGCAAGCTGGGATTTAAAGAGGTTGCCCCCTACCGCGCCAACCCGATTGCCGGAGCCATGTACATGGAGTTGGAATTGAAGGGTGTGAGCAGCAAGAGATCCTGAACGGTGAAATAGCTCTGCCTAGCCGCATCGCCAGGCCGTAATCGTTGCTTGCACACTGTCTAAGCAAGGCCCAACAGCGTCCCGGCCAAAAACCCGATTGCACCAGTTTTGTCATAGCACTAATTTCCACTTGCCAGAATTTGCCGCTCTGGTTACTATGTCGCATCCTGCAATGCTCCCCCAGATCAATATCGGACAAACCATCCGGGACTACCGGTTGCAAAAAGGTATGTCTCAAGGCGACATCGAGAAGCGTACAGGCCTGCTGCGCTGCTATCTGTCGCGGGTAGAGAACGGCCATACGATTCCGTCGCTCGACACGCTCTCGAAAATTGCCGGAGCCATGGAGATCGCGCTCTCGCAGTTCTTTTCCGAGTCCGGCCACAGCAACGGCTCCAAGGGACTGCCGCAACTTTCCGACGACGAAGTCCGCTTCCTGAGCCAGGTCCGCCGCTACGCCACCAATCTGAATGACAGCGATCGCAAGCTGGTCCTTGCCATGGTGAAGAAGATGGCGGCGAATTCCGCGAAGTAAGCTTCTAGTGTAGTGCGTCTAACGCTTCTTTACATTTGGCGACTTTATTCATGATGTGCTCGACGGAGGCGGCCCACACAAAGACGTGGGGATTCTGATTGTT
>WNFI01080893.1_pt1 | contig 18826 bp, 24 predicted proteins | sample 5400471 | NCBI WGS metagenome assembly WNFI01 (sample SAMN13153348, study PRJNA577476) | soil metagenome | isolation source: 100 cm saprolite on Douglas fir-dominated hillslope | place: USA:California | collected 2013-09-17 | reverse complement strand
GGTTTAGACCCGCCGATTCTTAGCCATTTAGCAGGTGATCCCGGAGTAACCGGTTGAAGTCCCTTGCCCGCTCCTCCGGAAAGAACAGGCGCGCTCCCTCGAGCTCGACAGGCGGCTTTGCGCCGGGTATCGCGCCGGCAAGCCAGTACGCCCACTTGACCGGAAAATAGATGTCGTCCGTGGCCCAAACGATGAGTGTCGGAGCGCGCAGAGCCCGCAGCTTTGGCGCGATCGACACGGTATGTTTGTTATCGAAGGACGTCACGAAGCGCTGTAGATCGAGGGTGCGCTGATCGTTGCGCACGAGCGGCCGCAAGTAGGTTTCGATGTCTTCGTCCGTAACCTTTTCGGGCCGCTCGTAGGCCGGCCCAAGTGCCTCTTGCGAGCGGTAAACAGCCTTGTTGGCGAGCAGCACATTGAGGGTGTCGCGCAAGCCGCCGCCGGCGACCATATCGACGAACGGCTTGAAGGCTTCGGGCGGCCAGTTGTCGTGGGTATCACAGTTTGTGAGCGTCAATGTGCGCACGCGATCAGGCTTGACCGCAGCAAAAATCTGGGCGATACCCTCGCCGCTGTCGTTGCCGATCAGGTCGACCTGGTCGATGTGCAGAGCATCGAGCATTTCCCTCAGCATATTCGCATTGGCGGTCACGGAGACGTCCTGACCGGGTGCGATTTCCGTGTCGCCATGGGCCAGCAGATCGACTGCGATGCAGCGGCGGATCGCGGAAAGCTCTGCCAGTTGGTGACGCCAAAGATGCTTGTTCAGCAGCACACCGTGGACGAACAACGCAACGGGCCCGCTGCCCGCCTCAGCGTAGCTGATGCGGCCCGAAGGGGTCGCAATACTGCGATTGGCAAATTCGCCCACGTTTAAACTCCACACAAAGCTATGGAAGGCGGGCGCTAAGAAAGCTCGCTCGGATCGATGGCTCTACCACGATCTTTAGCAACCTGATGCCGAGGTGAAATGCTTCAGCGGACGCGGGCGTCGCGCTGAAACCGCAACGGCGTCTGCCCGTAGCTGTGTTTGAACGCACCGCTGAAGTGGCTGTAGCTCGAAAATCCAAGGTCGAGGGCGAGCTCAGTCAAGTCGACGCGCTCGCCAAGCCGGTCAAGCGCTCGAGCCAGCCGCCGTTGCAGCTGGTAGCGATAGAGGGGCAATCCTTCGACCTGCCGGAACAGCTGCGTGAGATAGACGGGGGAGACGCCGACGACAGCCGCGATGTCGGCCAGGGTCCACCGACGTCCGAGGTCGGACGCAAGCACGAGCTTGGCGCGGTCCACCAGTTTCTGGCGCCCGTAGCTGCCGCCGGGCGCGTGGGACGTGCGTTCGCCCAACGCCCGGCGTATCAGGGTGAGAGTAAGACTCTCGGCTTCGATGGCATCCATGAAGCCGCGCCAAAGACCGTGACGCAGCCGTGCCGCGAGCGCCTGGGTGTGGGTATCAACCCGCAAGCGCGAGCGATTGAACGCAGCTCGATCCTTGGTAAGAAAGCTCGCTCGGATCGACGGCTCTACCAGGATCTTTAGCAACCTGATGCCGAGGTGAAATGCGTCAGCGGACGCGGGCGTCGCGCTGAAACTGCAGCGGCGTCTGCCCGTAGCTCTGTTTGAACGCGACGTCCCAGACGGACGCAGTTTCGGTCACCAGAAGCGGGCGGGCATCGAAATCGGCCATGGGCAAAAGCCTCGCCGGTTCGACAGGCGCAGGACGACGATACCATTGCCATTTCCTCGTCGCCCTGCGCCTGGAACGTGGCTACGAAAGGATTTTTTCCGCTTCCTGCTGGAGCGCCGCCATCAAGTGGATGTACGGAATCGGTCCGTAGCTGATGCGTGAAACGCCGAGCTCAGTCAAGCGGTCGTTGGACGGCACCCCGTCCATGACCATCACGTTGACCGGCATCGTGACGCTCTCGCAGATGCGACCGATCAGGGCGTCTTTTTCCAAGCCGGGAATGAAAAAGCCGGACGCACCCGCGGCTGCGTACGCCTTCGCCCTCTCGAGAGCTTCGCCAACCGATTGAGCCTCATCCCTGCCCTGGCCGAGGAACAAATCGGTGCGAGCGTTGATGAAAAGCCCGACACCCTTTTCCTGCGCGGTCTCGCGGACCGTCGTAATCCGCTCTGCCTGGCGACATATGTCGTAAAGCCCCGAGCCTTTGACGACGCGGTCCTCGAAATTAATGCCGATCACCCCGAGATCGAGCAGGCGTGCGATATTGCCCGCGAGTTCATCATCGTTGTCACCATTGTAACGACGCGGTCCTCGAAATTAATGCCGATCACCCCGAGATCGAGCAGGCGTGCGATATTGCCCGCGAGTTCATCATCGTTGTCACCATTGTAGCCACCTTCGAAATCGACGGTGACCGGGAGATCGATCGTTGCGGCGATCTGCCCGACAATCTGCTCCGCAAGCGCGATCGGGATAAGTTCGCCGTCGCGGTAACCCTGCGCCTCGGCGACCGACCAGCTGCTAGTCGCGATCGCCTTAGCACCGGCCTCGGCAATAGCTTTCGCGCTACCCGCATCCCATGCGTTGTAGAGCAACAGCGGTGAGCCTTTGACGTGCAACTTCGCGAAGCGTTTGGCTTTTTCCGTTTGGTTCATTTCATCCTCCTGATGCGATGGCGCTATTCAAGCAGGATCGCGACTTCTCAAAGCATGAACCCGCCGGAGTGCTGGCCGCATCCATCGAGATGCAGCTAGTCCTTCGCGCCATGGCCAGGGCGGAAGGTCCGCAAGGTCACAGAGTAGCGCAGCACATCCATCGGAGCGATGCTGTGCTGCCAGCTGTTGCGTACGGTGCCACTCAGCAAATAGGCCGATCGCGGCTCGATACGGGCAAACCGACGCTCCCAATCCTCGTTTGTTTTCCGGCGGAGCCGCAGGACGCAAGGTGCCAGAAACGACACCGCGACAATGTTCTCAAAGGTCGGGCGGTCGCGGTGCCAGCCGATCCCGGCGCCCGACGCATACTCCGTCACCATGAGCTGTTCGAATGCGTCAGGAGGCGTTTCGCTGATCTGGCCCGCGATGACGGTCAATGGGCGCAGGTAGTCGGGAATACCCGCATCCGCGCGAGGCTCCTGGCCCGCAAAGATGTATTTGTGACCAAAGGTATAGATCCGGCGATTGCCCAGGTATCCGTGAAACTCGAACGGCTTGAACGGCAGCTTTTCAATCCGCCCTACCAGGTCCTTCTCCTCCGCAGGCGAGAGAACGTCTGCGGTGTAGCGAAAGCCGGCGGGCAGCGCCGGCTCTCCGAACAGATCGCTCATCCCGACAGCGGGCGGAATTGGCATAGTGGGCTCTGCGAAGCTCACGGCGCATCCCTCAGGCTTCAGGACCCGCTTGGTCGATGCGGGAAATCGCGCGAGCTTCTCGGCGGGGCGGATGGGACGGGGCACGAACTCACCACCACAGTTCGGGCAGCGCCCGTGGAAGCGTCGTCTCAGCGCAGTCGCGGCAGAAAGTGCACTCGAAGCTGCTGATCCGGGCGTCGTGGCTGGCCACCGAGCCCGATCTGTTTCCAACAGATTGTGCGCTCATGGCATCTCCCGAGCTGAACCATACCATTGCGATGTGATCAGCCTGGAGCGGTGTTGGCGCCAAGAAACTCGGACACGGCCTGCACTACGGCTTCAGGCTGTTCCAGCAACAGAAAGTGCCCGGCACGAGGTAGATCGATGACCCGCGCCCGCTCGCCCACCCGCTCGCGCAGTGCATGCCCATTCCCCGGCGGAGCCACTTCATCATCGAGCCCCTGGATCGCGAGAAGGGGGGCATCGCCGCCGCTCCACCACTGTTCGAGGGGCACGTTCCGACTGGTCGCAAGATGCGCGATAAAGATCGCAGGCCAGCATTCGACCCGTTCGAGTATCTTCGGATCGGATGCGGGCGAGAGCCAGCGAACCCCCAGAACAGTGACGCAATCGCTACCGTTCATCTTGACCTGCGTCGCATTGCGAAAGGGCGTCCCGACCGGCGTCGGAGGTCCGATAAGACCGCCGGCCGCAAGCAGGGTCACGCTGCGAACCAATGGCGGCTGATCGACTGCGAGGCACCGGGCGATCCGGTTGCCGAAGGCATGTCCGACTAGGTGCGCTGGACCACAGCCGATCGCCTCAATGACACCAGCAACGTCACCGGCCAGATCGTGCAAGGTTGTGCCGTCGAGAGAGCCGCGGCTGCCTCCGACGCCGCGCATATTAATTGAGATCGTCTGGAACCCTCCGGTAGCCAGCGCGCGCGCCAGATGATCAAAATAACCGACGCTACAGCCCGCATTCGCGAGCAACACGACTGGTGTGCCCGAACCGCAGGATGTGCATTCCAGCGCCACGTCACCGACTTCGACGTTGAAGCGATAGAAGGCCGGCGCCTGAGATTTAAGGAGCGGCGCCTTGGCGGCAGCCGGACGAGCGCTGGCTACGAAGCTCGCAGCGGCAGTTGCAGATGCGCCGGCGAGCAGGTGACGGCGCGACAAAGTTGTTTTGGTCATCTCATCCACTCCCTGACTGCTTGGATCTTGTGGTCTATCCCGCGCGATCGCCCGAAACGTTCGTGCCCAAGCTGGCTAACAGAGGGCGAACACCGCCCTAAATTCAACGTCCTGACTGCCGCAGCCACGCGGTTCATCGCGCCCAACCGCGCGACCGCCTCGAAAACTCTCAAATCCGCAGCATCCATCGTGATTCTTTAGCGGCTGCTCGGGATTGCGCGAGGAGAACATCACCTGGAAGCCCTCCTTGGCGAACAGGGTTCCGAGCGAGCCGCCTTCGCGGCCGGCGCCGATGGTGGCGATCTTGGGCTTGGCGGCTTGCGCGCGCGTCGAGCAGCGCGGCCGCGGCGACGCCGACCGCTGCGGCGATGAAGAAATGGCGACGGTCCCCTGGAACCTCCACGCTTTTCGTCCTCACGGCGCGACGCTAGGTCGGGCGACCCTCATTGAAGGTGAGTGCGGGATCTGGTGGTCAGCCCGCACGTCTTGACGCCTGGTCAATCGCTGCTGCGAAAGGATCCGACGGAAGAAAGCGAATATGCCGGGCTTGCGTGGCGCAGAGTCGTGCCACCAGTAGCGCTCGTACCAAGAGCGGTCGACGTGAAAAGGGATCAGGAATTCCGGGACGCCGGTCTCGTCGTTGCGTGCCATAGTCCAACTCCCATTCAATTCCGTTCGCGTCCTCGCGCGAGCCTCACATTGCATACCCACCCGCGAACGTCTCGCCATTTCCAGACGCCATCGTCAACCCAGATGGCGTCAATCGGCGGCAAGTTGCTAAAGATCCTGATAGCGACGCTTGCCGTTTTCAGGTTTTCTCCGCCTCGACCAAGCAAAGATGGTGCATTCCTAACGGAAATGGCGCTAATGCAAGAGGCGTCCGCACTCGTTCTGGTGAGCGCTGAGACTGTTCGCAATGGCTGGCGACGTCTGCTTGGAGTCCGCTTTTGGCCATAGGAGACATCGGCTGGTGCGTCTGCCACGGACGGTGAGAATGCAAAGATGAGGACGACAACATGCCGAAGGGATATTGGGTTGGGCGTGTCGATGTCATTAAGCCGGAAGGGTACCAGGCCTACGGCGTCGCCCTCGCGGAGGTGCTTCGCAAATACGGCGCGAAATTTCTGGTGCGCGGCGGCACATTCGAGGCGGTGGAAGGCAAGGCGCGCGGCCGCAACATAGTGCTTGAGTTCAAGGACCATGCGACCGCGCTCGCCTGCTACCGCTCGCCCGAATATGCCAAGGCGAAGGCATTGCGCGCGGGCGCCGTGGACATCGACATCATCGTGATCGAAGGCTACGACGGGCCGCAGCCGACGGACTGAGCGCGTCTCGCAGCGCGCACCACGCAGGTAGGCCGCCTCGAACAGGATCCAGAACACGCGCGTGCGCGCGGCCTCGCGCAGCGCCCTGTTCGCGGCCTTCTTTATCTGCGGCGCCAGCACCAACGGCCTGATCCAGACCCATTTCATCCCGCTCTGCGCGGATTTCGGCCTGCCCGCCGTCGGTGCCGCGAGTGTGCTCGCCATGATGGGCATCTTCGATTTCATCGGCACGGTCGGCTCCGGCTGGCTCTCGGACCGCTACGACAACCGCTGGCTCCTCGCCTGGTACTACGGACTGCGCGGCCTCTCGCTGATGGCGCTGCCGTTCACGGATTTCAGCTTCTACGGCCTCTCGATCTTCGCGGTGTTCTACGGTCTCGACTGGATCGCGACCGTACCGCCGACGGTCAAGCTCACGGCGGCGAACTTCGGCCGCGAGCGCGCGAACCTCGTGTTCGGCTGGGTCTTCGCCGGTCACCAGATCGGCGCCGCCCGCGCGGCGTTCCTCGCCGGACTGTCGCGCACCATGCTGGCGACCTACCTGCCGGCGTTCTTCGTCTCCGGGCGCTTTGCGTGATCGCCGCCGTGCTGGCGCTGGTGATCGTGCGCCCCGGCGCGGCGGCGACCGGCGCGCCGAACCTCGCGCCGGCGAAGGCCTAAGCCGCAGCCCGGATGAGCGCGTCAGCGTGACTTCCGGGATTGGGGAGCTGCGAGCTGATGGTGTCACACCTCCCAAGCCGTGAGGCCGCTCTCGTTGGCGGGCTCGACATCGCTGCATCGGGTAAATTTGCCTCGCGCGCAATGTCGCCTGATGGCCCGAAGGCGAAGTCCGGCGATGTCCGGTTTTGCGCCGCTGTTGGGGGAGAAGCAGACATCAGACGCGCCTACTCCGAGCGCCGACTTTATGAGTACGCACCCTAATCCTTTGCGATGCCAGTGACGCTGATCTCCGACTTGAAGTGCTTCCACAGTGCCGCATAGGCGGCCTCGAAACCGGGCTCGAGGTAGATTTCAAAGACATTCCGCGGGCGGACGAGCGGTACTTCATAGATTTCCTTCACTCGCCCGGGCCTGCGAGTCATCACGACAATTTGGTCGGACAGCGTAATCGCTTCCACCAGGTCGTGCGTAATGAACAACATGGTGCTCTTTCTCTCGCGCCATAGCTCAAGCAGTTCATGGTGCAGGCCCATGCGTGTTTGTGCATCGAGTGCGCCGAATGGCTCATCGAGCAGGACCACGGCGGGCTCGTAGATGAGAGGCCGCACAATCGACAACCTCTTCTGCATTCCTCCAGAAAGCTCGGAGGGATAGTTGTTCTCCAATCCTTCAAGCCCGACCAGACGCAACCAATGCAGGGCCTTTTCCCGCCGCTCGGCGGTTGCGACGCCGCGGATTGCCAACGGAAATTCAACATTGCCCAGAGCAGTCAGCCATGGAAACAGGTTGCTGTCCTGAGTCACGTAGCCGACGTTGGTGTTCAAACCAAGGACTGGAGTACCCTTGTAGAGGACGGCACCCTCAGATGCAGTGAGCAGACCCGCGGCGAGACGCAACAAAGTGGTCTTGCCGCAACCGGAAGGACCGACGACGGTCGTAATCTTTTCTGGCGGAACGTCAAAGCTGACGCCGTCAAGCGCAAGTACGTCCTGTTGCTCACCAGCAAACGCAAGCCGAACATCCGCGAACTGTATCGCGGGCGTTTCCGAATTATCGGCTCCGTGTACCAAGCGGCCCCCGCGTATCGCTTGTCTGCGGTGCCATACTTTCATCCGTTGCAACTGTGGTCCGTTGCCGAGGATCTCTCTGAGAAGCCGCGCGCACAGTCATACTCGTTAGCTCAGGAACTTGTTCGTCCAGAGTTCGCCTTCCCGACTTGGAATAGCGGACGAAACCATCTTGAGGTCTACGGCGACCTTGATGTTGTTTTCCCACATCGTTGTCGTCATCCGACCGCCACGAGGGTAACAATCGCGCGCGCGTTCCAGGGCGCGCTCGGTCGCTTTAGCCGGAATGTTCGGCGATAGTTGCTTTAGGATATCCACTGCCTCACCAAAATTGGTGTGGAACATGTCGTTGGCTTGACCCAACGTTTGTGCGATCCGCCGGACGATCCCAGATTGCTCGTCGGCCAATTGCGGGGTCACGACGGCGACAGTGTAAGGGAACTCTCGAAATAACGGCACCTCGTGCGCGCAATCGAGGTACAACGATCCAAATCCTTCTAGCTCGACTTGATCGGCTTCTGGCGCCGATCCAACTGTCAGGTCGACCTGATTCGTGCGCAATGCCGCCATCCTGGCAGCACCAAATCCAACTGCGACAATTTTCATATCACGATCAGGATCGATCCCGACCGTTTTAGCCAAATATCGAGTGTACTGCGCCGGCCCACCCGCGATTGTCGAAGCCCCAACACGTGCCCCCCTAAGGCTCTTTAGCTTTTGTTCGAGAGAGCTTTGTGGTGACGTGCGAGCATGAGACATCCAATCGTTGCGCGCTGTGAACTGCATATCCAACGCGCCCGTGAAGGCGCTGACGGCGAGAGTCTTAATCCCCTTATCCCAGCCAATGACCGGATCGGTGGATGCTACCCCGGAGAACTGCGCTTCGCGATTGGTGAGGGCAACCATGGCCAAAGGACCGCCCTGGACCTGCTTCACTTCGGCCTCCAGACCGTTCTTGGCCCAAAGACCTGCCCGATCAGCAAGGAATATCGCCGCAAAAGATAAACCTGGTGACGAGTAGACCCCCTTGATCGATATCTTCGCGACCGATTGCGCGACAGCTTGTCTGAGAATTGCTGGCGAGGAGATACCGACCGCTCCAATGGAGAGGCCGATTCCCTTTAGGACATTGCGCCGTTCGATCATGCTCGTTCCCCACAATTTCGTTCCGCATTTTCCAGCAATCCGCGCCATCCCTCAGGAGAGCGATGACCCAGCCATCCTAGAGCTGGACCGCTTGTCCTCCTGCCTTGCGCCACCGGATGACGCGTCCTTCGAGCCAGTTCAGGGCAAAATTCGTCAAGAAAACGATTGCGACGAGAATGATTATCCCCGCGAAGAGTGCAGGCGCGTCGTAGGTTTGCGACGCATAAAGAATGAAGTACCCGAGGCCTTCGTTCGATCCGATGTACTCGCCGATAACGGCGCCGATAACCGCGTAAGGGACCGCGGTCCTCAGACCGAGAAAAATCTGGTGCGCGGCAGCCGGAAGGATGACGCGCCCGACCGTCTGCGGCCAGGATGCACCCATCAGGCGAGCCAGCCGGACCAATTCTTCATTTATCGAAAGAAGTCCCGAATACGTGTTGAAAAACACAAGAAAGAAAGTCGCGAGAAATACGACCGCCACCTTCGACGCGATTCCTAATCCAAGCCAAACAATGAAGACCGGCGCAAGAGCAATCTTGGGAATGCTATATAGGCCGATAATGTACGGCTGTAGAGCAGAAGAGAGAAATTGCGAGCGTCCAAGAATGAATCCGAGCGTCAGGCCGAATCCTGCTCCAAGCGCATAACCAATCGCGATTTCCGATAGCGTGACGTAAATGTGCCGGTATATGTTTGACTGGCTAAGCAGTTCGTACAGCTTAGCCGCAACAATGCTTGGACGGCTGAAGTAAGGCAGTGACGAGTCGGTTACAGCGAATTGCCAGAGGCCGAGTATCGCGATGAGAATTCCGAGTTGGGTGGCAACAATTCCTAAGCGGCTTGAGCGACGCCGAGAGGACGCTCCCGCGATCTTAGTCGGTTGAGTTTCAGCAACACGCATCACTCAGTCGCTCCAAAACAAGTCCTAGTTTATACTTCTGCCGAAAAACACACCGTTCTCTTCCTTGATCTCATATACTTTGAGCCGGAAGCCTGGACAGTTGACCCCTTTGCCATCCGACAGCTTGAACGTAAAAACATGCAACGGACACCGCACCATCGTATCGTTGGCGATTAGCTCAGCATTCATCATTGTGCCCTGTAGATGCGGGCAACTGCGCTGTACACCACGGAAGCCTGTCTTGGTACGAAGGACGACGATCCCCTCGCCGTCAAGGTTCGCTCGTGCCGGAAATTTGATGCTGTCCGGTCTAAACCCAGCCAAAACGCGCCAAGGTCCTTCTGTCATTTGCAAATACCGCATTCACGCCGCCATTGGGCGCTGGCCCGAGACGTCGCGCAGCCGCTGGATTGCGAAGGGTCGCTCCAGCCGCAGTAAGAGAAGGCCGATCTGCATTGTGAAGTTTTGGTCCAAAAAAGATGCATAAACCGACTGCAATGCCTCCTTCAGCGACAGCCCCTGCTTCCCTCGCACCCGGTGAAATATGTCCTGCAGCTCCAAAGCCTTCTCGATATCGAGACGCTCTGCAGAGGAGAGCTCCCAATTGATCGACGACAGATTCGCGGCAAGTGCGCTAAGGAAGCTACGCTGGCGTTCACTGAGCGAAGATGCTCGGGACGGCACATGATCTTCCGCGATCTGCAGAAACCAATTGCTCTCGTCTTGCGCCAATGCAAGATCGACTTCAAAACGCTTTCCCTTCTTGAAAGTAAGAACCGGAACGATCTGTTTTTCGGCCTTGCGAACCTTCGTGTAACAGTCAGCAATTTCGTAATCACCAGTATCGACGCGGAATACGGTGATGTCGGCCGGCAGGCCAGGTTTGAGGCTTCCTGCACGATCGGTCAACGACAGCGCCTTGGCAGGATTGCGCGTTACACGTTCAATCACCTGCGACACTGTCATGCCGAGGCGGATCATGGCGCTCATCACGTTCGCTAGCGATTTCACCGGCCGAATGACGTTGAATTGTTGCAAGTCAGAGCTGATCGTGTGAGGGATCAGGCCTTGTGCGAAGGCTTTTTCGGCCACGTCCCAAGAGAAATTGTAGCCGCCAAATCCGAGATCAAAAATTACTCCGCGCCGCTCGGCTTCACGCACGATCGGTAGCACCTTTCCACTTTCGTCAATCACCTGTCCTAAGTTGCCGTGATAGAGATGTGTGATCATGTCGCCGGCTTCGGCTATGCGGAATGCCTCGGGCGCTAACAAGTGTTTTGGGTTTTGCAACTGGAATTCGCCAATATGCATGTAAAGCGGCAGACTTAAGATTTCGGCGAGTCCCTTCGTTAACTTCAGGGTGCCGGGACCGTAGTCACCGATCGCGTTGCATTTGATGTAACGCAGAAGATCTCGATGCTGCTTCGCGAAGTCGAGCCATCGGGTAATCGGCACTTCGCCAAGTGTCCTAACGTCGCCTTCGATAAAGTTGAGACCGAGGAGACCCATCGGGCGAATGAACGCGCCGGCATAAAGATTGGTCTCCAGATTCCCCAAAAGTTCCATGAACTGATCCAGCACACCGATACCCGGACCACCGGCGTCAACAAACGTTGTGACGCCCTGGTACACACCAACGGTATCGGGATTTGCAAAACCCAATGTGCCGTACGCGTGCACGTGGATGTCTATCCATCCGGCACTAAGATAATGACCGGACACGTCGACGACTTTCGTATTCGGAGTAAGCTCCCGCGACCCCACAAATTGAACCTTGCCGTCAGCAAGATGGACGTCCGCGACTCGGTCGATGCCTTGTTCGGGGTCCATAACATGTGCCCCTTTTAGGACAAGCGAGCTGGTCGCGGGCTCCATGCATGCACTCCTTGCCGTTTGGGGATTTTTTCTATTAAATTACAGTGAAACATCACTGTTGTAGCATGTCAATGGTTGACGCCGCGGGTGAACAAGCCGAGTTGCATAATGCTGACTGACCCCTGCCGATATGATTACTTGCCGCTCATCGACAGGCCAATTATTCGCTGGCCAGAAAATGCGCACGTCGCATTCTGGGTTGCCCCCAACATCGAGTTTTATGAAATCAATCCGCCCGATGGACAGGGCCGCCCGTTGTGGCCTCGTCCTCATCCCGACGTTTTGAACTACTCGTTGCGTGACGGGTCAGTCTGGCACGAAACTGGCTTGGAGATTGTTCGTGCATTCAAGAAACAAATTCCAGCTACCAAGAAACAAACCTCCGCTACGACCTAAAGCGTTGTATCACCTGAAGGGAAACATCATGAGAGACCACAGTCAGCTTCAAGCACCGGGAGCGCAGCCGTGCCGTTCTTGCTTTAAGACCGGTCTGTTAGCAGGCCTCCTCGTTGCGCTCGGCACCCTCACAAGCGCACCACCGTCCGCCGCTCAGTCTGGGAAGATTGAAAAACCGAACATCACTTTCGGTATCTTCCCTATCACCAATTACGGCGTCGTATACCTGTCATTGCAGCAGGGGTTCTTCCAAGCCGAAGGTCTCAACGTGACGCCACGGGTGATGGGCACGAATCCAGTCGCTGGCATCGTCGGGGGCGATTTCGACACGGGCGGCGTTACGTGGACAGCGTTCCTTCTGGCCACCAATCGAGGTGTTCCGTTGCTGCCTCTCAGCGAGGCGGATCGCGGGTCGCAAGGACAGGCGCTGTTTATGGTCAAGGACGATTCGCCCATCAAAAGAACCGAGGACCTCATCGGGAAAAAGATCGCTGTCGTCACGGTCGGCGGGGCCTGCGACCTAATTCTCAACGATGTCTTGCATAAGAAAGGACTTGATTACAAATCGATCGGCTACACCGTGATGGGCGTTCCGGACATGGCACCAACGGTATTGCGAGGGGGCGTAGATGCAGCGTGCATCCCAGAACCGCTTCTCTCGGTTGTGCAGGCCCAGGGCGGGTTGAGGTCAGTGTTTGATCTGTTTGCGGGCGAATACGATCGCTTTCCGCTCGTCGGATTCCCCGTGACGCAAAAATTCGCCGAAAGCAATCCGAACACGGTTGCCGCGCTTCAGCGTGCGCTGGCTAAAGGTCTGGCTTTCGCACACAAAAATCCTGACAAACTCCGGGAGATCTATCCAACCTTCACGACTCTTCAGCCAGAACTTGCACGCAAGATCGTCCTCTCCTACACGCCGGAAAAGAGCGACTTCACGCAGTTGAAGAAAATTGCGGATCTGATGGATCGGCTGCAAATGCTGCCTGGCAAAACACAGCTGCCGGATGTCGCCACGCCGCGATAATGAGCGAGTTGTCGGGCACTGCAGATAGCCGCGCCGGCTTCGGTCCATCAAGACCATTCGCCGGTCCCAATCTTCTATCTCGCGCTGCAACCGCGTTACGCGTTGCCGTGGGCATATTCATCTTCTTTTTGATCTTGGAGTTCGTGACGAGGTTGGAGCTTGTTCCTCCCATCTATCTACCGCGAGCGTCCACGGTTGTGCACCGAATGGTCGAGTTGCTGCAGGATCCCAAATTTCTAAGGCATGTCTTGGCAACGCTTCACGCGTGGGCCGTCGGCCTAGCCTTTGCAACGTTGATCAGCGTGCCGATCGGCATTCTTATCGGGACATCCGAACTCGCCTACAAAATGAGTTCTCCGCTGATCGAATTCATGCGGCCAATTCCCTCGGTCGCCCTCATCCCGCTTGGAATTCTGTTGTGGGGACAGGGGTTCTCCATGAAGGTGATTCTGGTCGCTTATGCGGCCACGTGGCCAATCTTGTTCAACACCGTATACGGCGTCCACGACGTTGATCCCATTGCGGTTCAGACCGCCCGGTGCTTCGGCCTAAAGCAAACCGCCATTCTCCGCCGTATTAGTCTTCCGAGCGCAGCGCCGTTCATCTTCACCGGTATCCGCATCTCTGCGGCGATAGGATTGATCGTCGTAATTGGTGCCGAATTGCTTGCATCTGCCGACAGCGGCATCGGATCGTACATTCTATTTGTGTCCTTGAACGGCGGCCAAATGGACTCAGTCCTCGCCGGCGCCGCCATAGCTGGGATCATTGGCGCAATGATCAATAGTGGTCTGGGCCTCATCGATCGCCGCTTCTTTGGATGGCGATATCTAGGCGCAACTCCATCATGAGTACAGAAGGAATAGAGATTGATCGCATGCATCCACGCACGTTCAGCGCCATACAGTCGTTCGCGGTGCGATACGGATTGGGAATCACGCTCGTTATTGTATGGGAGTATGCTGCCAGAAAAGCCGGATCAATTTTCTTTCCACCACCCAGCGACATCCTTCACCGCGCCGTAACCTTATGGCTGTCAGGACCCCCGAGCCGACTTTTTCTCAGCGGCAGCGTCTTTCAGGACGTAATTCCGAGCCTGCTTCGGTTATTGGGTGGCTGGGCTCTCGCCGTGCTGGTAGGCGTGCCACTTGGAATCTTAATCGGACGCTCGCGCAATCTGTCAGATTTTTTTAACCCCGCGCTTCAGTTTCTTCGCGCAATCCCTGGGCCCGCATTGATCCCGGTTTTCATTATTCTCCTTGGCACCGAATCGACAATGCGCGTCACGTTGATTGCATTCGGATGCGTCTGGCCGATCCTGTTGAATACAATCGAGGGCACGCGCACCGTCGATCCGGTTCAACTTGATACCGTGAAGGCATTCCGAATACCACGTCACGCGCGCCTATGGCGCATTGTGTTGCCTGCAGCGATGCCCAAGATATTTGCAGGCATGCGGGTTTCGCTGTCGCTTGCGGTCATCCTTATGGTGGTTAGCGAGTTGGTAGCCAGCACGAGTGGTATTGGCTACCGCATCCAGAACGCGCAGATCATGTTTTTGCTCACCGATATGTGGTGCGGCATCGTCTTGCTCGCTTTGATTGGCTACACCCTGAACTGGCTATTCCTGAAGGTTGAGAAACGCGTCCTGGCATGGCACCGCGGCGCACGCGGCCGAACCGCAACGTCATAGCGGTGCGACGTGCTCACCGTTGAACAGCTCCATCATGCCTACACTCCGGAGCAGTTGGTTGCCGCTAACATCACCTTCGATGTCAAAGCGGGCGAGATCGTTTCAATCGTGGGGCCGTCAGGCTGCGGTAAGACAACGCTGCTAAAGGCACTTGCGGGACTTCTAAAACCGACGGGCGGCATCATCAGGTTTCAGGGCAAGATCGTCCAAGGCGTTCCCGACGGACTTGCGATAGTTTTTCAGGAGTACGGCCGCTCGTTGCTGCCCTGGACCACTGTAAACGGAAACATCGAACTTCCCCTCCGATATCAACCAATCACTCCTGCCGAGTGTCGCCGACGGATCGCGGAAAGTCTCCAAGCAGTCAATCTCTCTGGCTGTGGCGAGCTATATCCCTGGCAATTATCCGGGGGAATGCAGCAAAGAGTAGCGATTGCACGGGCGCTCGCGTATCAGCCGAAGCTCTTGTTGATGGATGAGCCGTTCGCATCGGTGGATGCACAGACGCGTGCCGATTTGGAAGACCTGGTGGCCGCCGTGCAGGATCAGTTCGGAATAACGATTGTACTAGTTACCCACGATATAGATGAGTCAGTTTATCTATCGGATCGTGTCATTGTGCTGTCTCGTCCACCGAGCACTGTGCTCGCCCAAGTCGGCATCGAACTCCCACGACCTCGCGATCAAATCAAGACGAAAGCCATGCAGCAGTTCGTGGAAAAACGTTCTGAAATCGCCCAAATGATTCGGCGGCCAATTGACGTCGAACCTCATCCCTAGCGGCTGCGCACTGATCGAGGATCAGGGCGCATCATCGAAGAGGAACGACCGTGCCCTTTGATCGCTATTCGACCGCCGTGCTCGTTTGTCCACAGCGGCTGCGGCAGCGATCTCCAGCAGCATGTCGTGCCAAGCGAAGGCGTTGACGCCAACAGACGCGCCGGGGGCAGTTCGGCACCGGCCGCGCCAAATTCCTCGGTGCGGATTTGCCGGAGGGCCGATGTGGCGAACGTCCACCATCCAGGTGGTCACGAATACGACATTCTTCAGCGTGGCACCGTGCAACGCTAGGAGCTTTTGATCCGGTAATAGGCATATTTGCACTGCCGGCAGAAATCGCCAGGAAAAATATCTTCCCGTCGCCCTCCAATACCACGCGGACCATTTGTTACTGAGCACCAGGCAGCGCGCGTTGGCCGGTTGCTTAGAAAGGAGTTTGATATTTCACTGTAGTATCATAGGCTGACAATACAAAAGTGAGTTGTTCGTGTCTTGTGAGGAAAAGCATGCGCAGTTCTCGTCGATGTGTTCTGATTGGCATGGGCAGCACCTTGGCTACGCCATGGGTAGCCGGACCGAGCTTCGGGCAGGACGCCGAATTCAGGCTGAAGCTTCACCACTTCCTGGCGCGGAATGGCAATGTACCGGCCAAATTCATCGCGCCCTGGGCGCGCAAGATCGAGACGGAATCCAAGGGTCGGATCAAGATCGATGTCTTTCCGTCGATGCAGCTTGGCGGCAGCCCTCAGCAGCTCTTCGACCAGGCGCGCGACGGCGTCGTGGATATTGTGTGGACCTTGCCCGCGTACACAGCTGGCCGCTTCCCGATCATCGAGGTCTTCGATTTGCCCTTCATCGGCGCCCGCAAGGCTGTCCCCAATTCGAAGGCTTTGCAGGAGTTCTCAGAGCGCCACTTGCGCGACGAATTCAGAGAGGTCCACCCCATCTGCTTCTTCGCGCAGGATCACGGCGTCATCCACGCCAACAGGGCCATAAAGAGCCTGGATGACTTGCGAGGGATGCGCCTGCGCTTCTCCGCAAGACTGCTTGGTGACGCGCTCCGCAGCGTCGGTGTCAACGCCATCGCGATGCCCGTGCCGCAAGTTCCTGAGGCGTTGGCGCAAGGCGTGATCGACGGTTGTGTGCTTGCATGGGAGGCGGTACCCACCTTGAAGATTCAGGAACTCGTCAAATTCCACACGGAAATTCCCGGCTCACCGACACTGAGCACCACGTCGTTCTTACTAGCCATGAACAAGCCACGTTACGAAAGCCTTCCAGGCGATCTCAAGGCCGTGATCGAAGCTAACAGCGGATTGAGGCCCGCTGCCGACGCCGGGGCCATCTGGGACAATGAGGCCGTGGTCGTCACGGACCTGGTCCGCAAGCGCAAGAACACGATCGAGTCGCTGCCGGAAGAGGGCGTGAAGTCCTGGCGCAAAGCAGTCGAGCCGATCTACGAAGCCTGGGTCAAGCAAATCGCCGATCGGGGTCAGAACGGCCAGAAACTCGTCGAAACCGCCCGCGAACTAGTGACGAAATACGAGCTAGCCTGACGGACATGCCCGAATGGGAGTCGGATAGTACACCTCCGCGTGGAGGTTTTCTGGATCGCGCGTCACACGCTGCCGCTTTCTTCGGCGGAAGCCTGATGCTGGCGGCGGGTATGCTCATCGTTGCAAGCATTGCCACGCGTTGGTTTCTTGCAGCATCGATCCCGGGGGACGTCGAGCTGATCCAGGCGGCGACCGCAGTCGCGGCATTCGCGTTCCTGCCGTTCAGCCAGCTCAACCGATCAAACATTGTGGTCGATACGTTCACGCAGCGCTTGCCGGAGCGGGTCTGCACTGCCATCGATGCATTTTGGGATATTGTCTATGCGGCCGCAGCCGTGATTCTCTCCTGGCGGCTCTCGGTCGCCGCCGTCGACGCGATCCGCAGCCATACCGTTACCACCGTGATCGGCCTGCCGATCGGTTGGTTCATGCTGGCGGGCGTGGCCATGCTCTTCCTTCTCGCCTTGGTCTGCGTGCTCACTGCAGGCCGCCTGCTGCGGGGCTCAAATTGACCCCATTCGCTGTCGGAGTCGGCGGCTTTGTCGCAATGTTCTTGCTTATCATGGCGCGAATGCCGGTCGCGCTCTCGATGCTGGTCGTGGGAAGCGCCGGCTACGTCTACTTTGTCGGACTCTCCAGCTTTTTGAATTTCCTCAACGCGACACCATACTATCTGTTCGCGAATTACACGCTCTCCGTCATCCCGTTGTTCGTGCTGATGGGCGCATTCGCGGAACGTTCTGGTCTCGCCCGCGACCTGTTTGCGCTGTGCAGCATCCTGGTCGGCCGGATGCGTGGCGGACTCGGCATTTCGGTGATTGGAGCGTGCTCCATCTTCGGCGCGATCTGCGGCTCGTCACTCGCGACCACCGCGACATTCAGCCGTGCCGCGCTGCCGGAAATGAAACGACTGCGCTACGAGCCCGCGTTCGGAAGCGCGCTGATCCCTCCGTCCATCATCCTGGTGATCTACGCCATCATCGCGGAGCAGAACATCGCGAAGCTGTTCCAGGCGGCGCTTGTCCCAGGCATCTTCGCCGTTGTCCTCTATTGCCTCGTCATCCGCATCGTGGCGAGCCGTAATCCGGGGTTGGCGCCGATCCACGAGAAGGCTGATGGCGAAACAAGGTTATCCGGTTCACTGCTCAGCGTCTGGCCTGCGTTGCTTGTTATCCTGGTCGTGCTGGGCGGCATCTACAGCGGCATCTTCACGGCAACCGAGGCGGCCGGTGTCGCGGCCGTATTGATGCTGCTGGCGGGGTTGATGCAGCGCCGCCTGAGGTGGTCGGATTTCGCCTACAGCCTCGTCCAGACAGCAACCACTTCCGCGATGATCTTCGCCGTCCTGCTCGGAGCCGAGGTATTCAACGCCTTTCTTGCGCTCACCCAGATGCCCGAGGAGGCGGCGGAATTGATTGGTGGCCTGTCGATCTCGCCCTACGCTGTCATGGCGGCCCTGATGGTGTTCTACATCCTGCTCGGCGGCGTGATGGATGAACTGGCGATGATGTTGCTAACCATCCCGGTGGTCTTTCCAATCATCAACACGCTCGATTTTGGCATTCCAAAGGATGAGGTCGGCATCTGGTTCGGCATTCTTGTGCTCACCGTCGTGGGCATCGGACTGATCGCGCCGCCGATCGGGCTTGGCGTCCTCATCGTCACCAGCATTGCCCGCGATGTGTCAATCGCGCAGGTCTACCGCCGCATACTGCCGTTCGTCGCTGCTGATTTCATACGGCTGGCGGTGCTGACTGCATTTCCAAGCGTCACGTTGTTTCTCGTTCGCGCCTTCAGCTAGGCGCGACCGCGGCAAGGACGAAGGTGCGAGGCCAAACTTAGCTACTTGGGATCTCGGTGTTCGAGGGCGGCGAATGTTCCTCCCGCCTG
>WNFI01382355.1_pt1 | contig 18832 bp, 14 predicted proteins | sample 5400471 | NCBI WGS metagenome assembly WNFI01 (sample SAMN13153348, study PRJNA577476) | soil metagenome | isolation source: 100 cm saprolite on Douglas fir-dominated hillslope | place: USA:California | collected 2013-09-17 | reverse complement strand
ATTAGTTCCAGTTGAGGAACGTGCAACGGCGGTAATCCCGCAATATTCGCTCTACGCCGGTAACGCCAACTCGACGCGCGCGAGGCGCGGACTGAGAATATGGATCAATGCGATCGCAAGGAGATAGACGCTGCCGCCAACCGCGAAGATCGGCGCATAACTGTGCGTCTGTTGGAGGACGTATCCGGTGAACTGCGACATGAAGATGCCCCCCACGGCGCCCATTGTGCCGCCGATCCCGACTACCGACCCGATGGCTGCGCGGGGGAACATGTCGGACGGGATAGTGTAAAGGTTGGCCGAGAAAGCCTGGTGCGCCGCAGTCGCGACGCCGACGATCGCAACGGCCACCCAGACACTGGTCGCATATTGCGCGAAGAAGATCGGCATCACCAAGAACGCACAGACGAGCATGGTTAGCTTTCGAGCTGCGTTGGCGGTGTACCCACGCTTCATCAGGATCGAGGATGACCAGCCACCGGCGATACTTCCAACGTCAGAAATCAGGTAGATCGCAACTAATGGGGGCCCGAAGCTCTTTAGATCGAGGTGGTAAGTCTTGGCGAGAAAGTCTGGCGTCCAGAACAGGAAAAGCCACCAGATCGGATCGATCAGGAACTTGCCGACAGCGTAGGCCCAGGTCTCACGATAGCCTAGCAGCCTCAGCCATCCGATACGTTCGATGGTGTCGGCCGGGTCGCTCTCAATGTGGGCGAGCTCGGCTGCCGATAGGGGCTTCGCCTCTCGCGGACGGCGGTAGATAGCGATCCACGCCACCAGCCACACAAGACTGAAGATGCCCGTGGAGATGAAGGCCATTCGCCAACCATAGGCGAGCGTGATTGTGGGCACGATCAGCGGCGTGATGATCGCGCCGATGTTCGCGCCCGCGTTGAATAGGCCCGTCGCGAACGCACGCTCTCGGGCTGGAAACCACTCACTGACCGCTTTGATTCCCCCAGGGAAATTGCCTGACTCCCCGATCCCGAGCACGAATCTGGCCGCCGAGAACTGGAAGGCGTTCACTGCGAAGCCGCAGAGGGTGTGACCAACGGTCCAGATTATGAACGCAATAGAGAAGCCGATCCGCGCTCCGAGCGCGTCGACGATCTTGCCGAAGCTGAGATAACCGATGGCATAGGCAATCTGGAACCAGGTGACGACGTCTGCATAGCTGGTCTCATTCCAGCCGAGTTCGGCCGAGATGGTGGGCTTGAGCACACCAATCATCTGGCGATCAACATAGTTGATGGCGGTGGCGGCGAAGAGGAGCCCGCAAATTACCCAGCGATAGCGTCCAATCCCCCCCTGTGGTGCAGCAGCCTCCAGAACGCCGGTCGTCGCCATCGTCGGTCCCCTCTCACGGAATGCCCTTAGAGAGCTATGATTCGGCAACCGACTGTCAGCCTGCCGTCAAATGTCGCCGTCACTGGCTCGCCGACAAGCACTGGGTGCACTCCTGTGACCGCCCCCGACGAGATCCATTGTCCCGGCGTCACAGCGATGCCGCGCGAGGCCATCAACGCAAAAAGGAATCGGGCCGCCCCGAAAGGGCCGTCAAGCATCGCAGCGGAGCGTCCGACCCCGACCCGCTCTTCCGCGACCGAGATCTCGACACTCCATGCCCCGAAATCGACCTCGCGCCAGCGGTGAATGGGCGCGCCCACGATCAGGCCGTTGTTGTTTCCGAAGTCCGAGATAGTCACGCCGGGACCGTAGTCGTTGATTCCGGGAAAGGGCGAGCTCGCGATCTCGATCCCAATGTTGACAGCGTCAATGAGTTCGCGAGCCTCGTCTATTGTGTACGATGTGCGGCCTGGATCCGGCGCGGTTCCGACGCGCAGCAGGAATTCTGCCTCGGCGGCCGCGAATCCGTCGACAAACACCGGCATGTCGATGGGCGTACCGCGGTCGATCACCACCTGATCCTCGAATATCGGCCCCGCGAGTCGGTCGGAACCCTCGACGGGCGGATGGATTCTGCCGACCTTCCAGCCCGCGACTGTCCGGCCGGAGAGCTTGAGCGCTTCGTCCTGCACTGCGTATGCAGTGTCGAGCGCCGCCGGCATCTCCCCTGGATAATCGGCGAGCGCGCGGCCACTGCGACGTGCGTCGACGAACATGCGTGCAATCCGATTGATGTTATCGTTGGAATCGTCCGAAGCCACCGTCGTCCCTCAGCTTGCCTCGTTCGGCCGTGTCATGCAGTGGGTATGGGAAACCGGTGTCATTGACAAGTCCGTCGGGCTGAACCGATCTCGGTGAGCGCTTCTCCCGCGGTAGGCTGGCTTCCGCTTCCGCTCGCCGCTAAGCCTCATTCCATGAGAGAGACGGGGCAACCAACGATCAACGATGTTGCGCGCGCCGCCGGCGTTTCGAAAAAGACGGTTAGCCGGGTGATCAACCGTTCGCCGCTGCTGAACGAGGCGACGCGCAAGCGCGTCAAGGAAGTGATCGACAAGCTCGACTACAGTCCTAATCCGCAGGCGCGCGGGCTGGCATTACGGCGCAGCTTTCTGATCGGACTCATCCACGATAATCCCAACGCCCAGATGGTGCTCAGCGCGCAGCACGGCATCCTGGAAGCGCTCCACGACACCGAGTTCGAACTCGTTGTTCGGCCAGTCGACCGCGGATCGCCGACGATGCTCGATCGACGACAGTTCGCACATGGTCACGTCGAACGACCGCGAGGCGGTTGCGACGGCGACACAGCATCTCATAGACCTCGGGCATCGCCGCATCGGCTTCGTTGCCGGCCCGCACGGCTTCCGGTCGGCCCATGAGCGGCGCAAGGGGTTCGAACAAGCTCTGGACAAGGCGGGCATCTCCTTCCCCCGCAGCCTTTCGGCAGACGGCTCGTACCGCTTCGAATCGGGCATCATCGCGGCCGAGCGGCTGCTCGACCTGATGCCGAGGCCGACCGCAATCTTTGCGTGCAACGACGAGATGGCTGCCGGCGTGATCCATGTCGCACGCCAGCGCGGTTTCGAGGTTCCTCGCGACCTGTCGGTGATCGGGTTCGACGACACCTCGATTGCCAGTCACATCTGGCCTCCGATGACGACGGTCCGCTGGCCAATCGCGTCGATGGCGCGCTCCGCGGCGCTCAAGATCATCGGCGCAAGCACCGACGCCCAAGAAGGCATCGAAGAGCCTACGCTCTTCCGTTCTACGCTGATCCGCCGCGCATCGGTCGCTGGACCATCGGACTAGGTTGCAGTCCAACCTGACACCGGTTACCAATAACGAGCGCCGGTGCTAAACTGCAGCGCAAACTAGATCGGCCATCTCGACTCGCCGGGCGAGAGGCCTGATCAAGGAGACCTTGATGTTCGTCCGCACCTATTATGCAACGCACCCCGACATGATGGAGTGCGTCTCGAACGAGGAACTGCGCCAACGCTACCTGATCCAGGATCTCTTCCGCGAGGGTGAGTGCGTATTGAACTACACGCATGCCGATCGCTTGGTGGTCGGTGGCATCAGCGTCGGCAGCACACCGGTCAAGCTCCCTGCGCAGAGCGAACCGCCATCGGCCGCCGGCCATCCTTTTCTCGAGCGCCGCGAGCTCGCTGTCGTCAATATTGGCAAGACCGACGGTTCGGTCAGTGTGGACGGCGAAGCCTACACCCTTGCCAACAAAGACTGCCTCTATCTCACGATGGGCGCAAAGGACGTTGAGTTTTCGGGTGACGGCGCACGTTTCTACCTTGTGTCGTGCCCCGCGCACAAATCCTTCCAGACGCGCAAGCTCTCGATCGCGGACGCCAAGGCGCTTGACCGCGGCAGCCTCCAGGAATCGAACGAACGGACAATCTACCAGCTCGTCATCCCCGGCGTCTGCGATTCGGCGCAGCTCGTAATGGGGCTAACCGTGCTCAAGCCTGGATCGGTATGGAACACGATGCCCCCGCATATCCACGAGCGCCGGAGCGAGATCTATTTCTACTTCGAGCTGGATAGTGTCGCGACCGACCGGGTGATGCATTTTATGGGCGAAGGCGAGGCGACCCGCCACATCGTCGTGGGGAATGAGGAAGCGGTGATCAGCCCGCCCTGGTCAATCCACATGGGCGCCGGGACCAAAGCCTATGCATTCATCTGGGCGATGGCAGGCGAGAACCAGGACTACACCGACATGAGCGTCCTCGACATCTGCCAGCTCGCGTGATCGAGCACCCTTTCGATCTCTCGGGCAAGGTCGCCCTCGTTACCGGGGCGAACGCGGGCATCGGCCAAGCGATCGCATTGGCGTTGGCCAAGTTCGGCGCGGACATTGCCGCCGTGGGTCGCACGCCGGCGGAAGAAACTCTGGGAAAGGCAAAGGCGATCGGCCGCCAAGCCGAGATGATCTTGGCCGATCTCTCCACGATCGAACCCATGAAGAGGATCGTCGACGAAACTGTTAGAAAACTGGGAAGGCTCGACATCCTCGTCAACAATGCTGGCATTATCCGCCGCGCCGATGCGGTCGACTTTACCGAAGAGGACTGGGACGCGGTGATCGACACCAACCTCAAATCGGCATTCTTCCTTTCCCAGGCGGCTGGGAAGCACATGATCACCCGGGGCAGGGGCAAGATCATCAATATTGCTTCGGTGCTGACCTTCCAGGGCGGCATCCGTGTGGCGAGTTATACGGCATCAAAGAGTGGAATTGGCGGTTTGACCAAATTGCTCGCCAACGAATGGGCGGCCAAGGGCGTCAACGTCAACGCGATCGCTCCGGGCTATATCGCGACGAGGAACACTGCTGCGCTACGGGCAGACGCGATGCGTAACCAGTCGATCCTCGACCGCATTCCGGCCGGGCGATGGGGCGATCCGGACGATCTTGGCGGCGCCGCGGTATTTCTCGCGAGCAGTGCCTCTGACTATGTGCAGGGCCACGTCCTCGCCGTCGACGGTGGATGGATGGCTCGGTAATGGGCAAGTTCCTCGCGTTTGGCGAGATCCTGCTGCGGCTTTCGCCGCCTGGGCGCGAGCTGATCCTGCAGACGCCGAGGTTCGACCTGTGGATCGCCGGCGCAGAGGCTAATGTCGCGACCGCCCTCGCACGACTGGGGCACGATGTAGGGCTAGTCAGTGCGGTGCCGGCTAACGACCTCGGCGATGCGGCGATTTCGTCCCTCAAAGGGCATGGCATAGACACCGCTTCTATTCAGCGTTGCGGCGAGCGAATGGGACTGTATTTCGTCACATCGGGCGCCGGAATGCGCCCGACCGAGGTGATCTACGATCGTGCGCACTCGAGCTTCGCCGAGGCGCCCGTCGACCTGTGGGACTGGGGCCGATTGCTCGAGGGCGTCGATCGACTGCACTTGTCGGGGATTACCCCCGCGCTCGGGCCAGTACCGGCGCAGGCCGCGATGGATGCGGCCGAAGCCGCTGCAAAGCGCGGAATCCCGGTGTCGTTCGATGGAAATTGGCGCGGTAAACTTTGGGAGCGCTGGGACGGACGTCCGCGCGAAATTCTGCGGCGGATCGTTCGGCGCGCCGACCTGCTGTTCGGCAATCACCGCGACATCGCCTTGTTGCTCGACGGGCCATTTTCGGGCGACGGCGAAGAGCGCCGGCGCGAGGCCGCTGAGGCAGCGTTTGCCGCCTTTCCAAACCTCCAAACGATTGCCTCGACCGCGCGCTATGTCGAAGATGGCGAACGTCATCGGTTCTCGGCCCGTATCGACACGCGTGACGCGCATGCGCAGACCAACGAGGTTGCCCTCGCGGGAATCGTCGACCGCATCGGCGCCGGCGACGCTTTTGCCGCTGGCGTGCTGCATAGCATGCGCAGGGGAGAATCAATTTTTGACGCGGCGCGCACCGGCCTGGCTCTCTCCGCGCTCAAGCATTCATTGCCGGGTGATGCGAGTCTGTTTCGCCAGTCCGATATCGACACGTATCTCGTGGGTGGCCTGGACGTCCGCCGCTGAGGCTCAGGGATTGGTCGAGCCCGCCTCGGGATGATCTGCGCCTGTTCCCCGGTACTCCAGGTCGAGCGGATAGCCGGGCGTGGCGTGCGGATATGTGCCTCGGCCCCATGCCGAATCGGCGCGCGCCAGCAGTGCATCAAGTTCGCCAAGGTCCCAGCGTATCTCCTTGTAAGGCCACGTTCGCGTTCGGTTGCGATAGGAGGCCAGGAAGTCGGTAGCGGCGCGCAGGCCGCGCCCGTCGCCGGCGCGGTAGTTCCAGAGATCGTAGTCCACGCAGCGCGCCAAGTCCGCCACGTTGTAGGAGGGGATCAGCGCGAAAATGGAATAATGAAAGCTGCGGGTCCGGGTGAGTTCGGCGGGGAGCCGGCCTGAGGGGTCGAACTGGGTCGCGATTCGCTTATCCGCAAAGGCGCGCACGACCGCTCGGGCAATTTCGAAACGGCGCGCGAACAGGGCATAATGCGTAATCTGGCTATCGAACCAAATCCCGTGGTTGTTCTTCGCTCCGCTTTCTTCCTTTCCCATTGGGTTCGTCAGCAACCAGTCGACATAGTCTGAGAACCAGCGCTCGAGCCGCCGCTCCTCATCGGCTCTGAGCGCCCGCGAAGGCGCGATCAGGCCAACTGCTTCGATGACCGGCTGGAAGTCGCTGGTGTCGAGAATGCCTTCGGGTCGGCCGTCGGCTTGTCCTGGCACGGCCTGGGCAAACCGCGCGTTAGGATTCATCGAAGTTGCCGCGTCGAGGAACCAGGTGCGGATCAGCTCCGCCGCCTTCGCGGCATAGCGCGCATCGTCGGAATAATAATACGCAAGCGATAACGAGGTGACGTCGTCGCTCATCCTGCTGATCGCCGCGTGATCGAACGCCTTGGTCGCGCGTTGCGGATTAACCTCGCCGTCGCGTCGCACATAGGGCCCGGTTGGGTTGGCGGGATCGGGCCACCAGTAGGGGGCGAGGCTCATGTAGTCGTGGCGGTCGCCGGACGGCGGCAGGGAGGTCTTGTCCATGACCGAGGTGTGCCTGCGCACAAGCGCCGCATCCGCCCGGCGGATCAACTCGTCATAGGCTGCCCGTTCCACCGGTTCGGTCCTGACCGCAGACTTGATCGAGGTGAGCTCATTCGGCTTGAGAAGAAAGGTGCGACGTCCGCCAAATGAGGACGCGTAACCCCTGGTCCCCTTGCATGCCTGTTCAGGGAGTGCGGGTCCGAACGCCGCCGACGCCTGCCCATCTGCCGCTGTCGCGATCATTAGCGCGCAGACCAGCGTTTTGGTGCGCTTCATTTCTCAGCCGCCTGATAGTCGAGGGTCCAGCCAAGCCGGTATTCGCTCGCGGTATGCGGCCGACTACGCGAGCATCTGATCACGCTCCGGAAGGGCCCGACAGGCGACCGGTAAACTGGGCCTGGAGGGACCGCGGAGCAGTCACCGAGACCGATCGCGGCGAAGTGCGTCACCTGCCCGTGGTCGAAGGACACGTCTGCGCCAGCGATGTGCGGCGATTCGGAGAACGTCGCGAACTCCACCTCAATTCGCGATATGCGACTGCCAGGAGCCAATCTGAGCGTGTCGGTCCTCGTGATCCGGCCAGGCGACAGCGCGTAGCGCGTTGTGATCGAGGCCCGGCTGTCCGCAACTGCGTCGCTGTCACCCATCCGGTCGAGTGCGTCTTGACGCCACGAGACGATCGTCGTCGCCCCGGATCGCGTTACGCGCACGTTCTTAAACCACGCGAGCGGCATGAGCGTGGTGCCATCGTTGAGCACAATGCGCGGCAGGAGGTGCGGATAGGTCGCATCGGCGGACCCCTGAAGGAGCCCGGGCGAAAAGGGTACGGGAAAGTAGGGATTGTGCATGTGCTGGCCATTCGCGCCATTGATCACCGGCAGGCCGATCACCGTCGCCCGGTCGCGTGTCGTGATTAGGGCACGGTCATACACGCCGCGCGCAAACCAGGTTGTTGTCTCGCCGGGCAAAGTTGTCAGCCAGCGTCCGTACTCCGCCGCCGGCGCCTTGCCGCGATAGCCTAGGTCGCTCCAGATTTCGTCAGTGTAGAGGTACTGCCTGGCGAGGCTCAAGTTTTCGCCGAAAATCCGATGCTTGTCGCGGTAAGAGTCAGTGCGGCGACCCTTGTCCCACATATCGACTGAACCGGTGCCGGGGTCTAACCAGAAGTCGGCATATCGAGCGGCAATGCGGCTCGAAAAGGCATAGGCCATGCGCTCCTCAGTTGAGGTCAAGACCTTGAAGCGCGCGGCTGCGGTCAAGAGTTCGAGGAAGCAGGTCTCGCCGTAAGGGCCAATGCTGCGGCCGTATTCGAAGCCCTCACCGGTCAAGTTGAAGCGCGGCAGCAGCAAATCGACCGAATGCCTCAGCCAGCGCTTGATCTCGGATGTCGGCTGCATGCCCGTCTCGACCAGGCGCTGCGAGATCTCCCCGATCAGGAGCACGCTGTAGCGGTCGAAGCGACCGCTGCCCTCGGTCTCGTCGGCAAACCCATAATGCTCGGAGTAGCGCCGATAATGGTCGAGCGTCCTTGCAAGTAAGGCATTGCTTGCGCTCGCATCCTCCCAGCCCAACAAAAACCGGAGACGGGCAATGGAAAAGGCGACCCCATAATAATTGTTCGGCAGGTCGATGAGCGTAAGGTCCGGTCGGACGAAGCGTCGCCAATCGAGTTGCGTCCGCAGTTTTGCGAGGGTCTTCGGCCGCACCGCTCGCTCCAGCAGGCCGGCCTTTGCCAGCCGGTGCAGCGCGGCCGTATAATAATAGATGCCCCAAGTGTCGTTTGGGTCATCGACGGTAAGGTCGGCGATCTCGGCAAACTCGCTCAGGCGCCGCGCGAGACTGGGGTCGCCGGCCCTCAGTTCGGTGACCCGGTAAGCCATCATTATGGCGATTTTCCCAGGCAGGAACCTATCGCCGCTTTCGAAGACCCGGATACCGCCTAGCGACATGGCCCGGCGTTCATTCACGAGGCGATCGAGGAGCGCATCGACCTGCGGCATGATGCGTCGCCTCACCGTGTCGTCCATGGGCGGCGCGGTCAGATAGATACGAGCGGCGGCCTGTGGAGACTTGCCTGAAACTCCGGCGAACGAGCGATGGGTCGCGCTTGCTTCGGCGCTGTTGACGAGCAGCCAGGAGGCAACGATTAGCAGCACGTCCGCGTCAAACTCCCCTCCCGGCTCGTCTTTCTGGGTACCGGTGTCAATAGGGAGCGTAAGGGGGAGCGCGGTTGTGTCAACCGAGAATCGGACTCATCAATGCGGGTGCCAAATGGCTGGGCCCGAGTCGAGACCATTTTGCCTGCCCGCGTACGCCTGGGTAAGGCGGCAAAACGCTCGCTATTTCAACATCATAGACGTACGCCTATGCGGCAAGGGCTCGTAAGCGAAGACGTCAATCTGAATTGCGAGGCGTCGCACTGCGGTCATGCTAAAGTGACTTGAAATTCACGAATGGTTTCAAATGGATATCTACCGCGCCGTTCGTTCACGCCGATTTTTGTTGACAGCGAGCTTTCAGAAGGCTGTCTTAGCAAATGACACCGGTAGCAATAAACTCGCGAGAAGGGATGCGGCACCGGCAGGATGGGGGAGCCAATGAAAAAGTCCGCCTTGCGTGCTGGCACCGCCGCATTTGCATTTCTCGTCGCTGCGCCCGGCTGGGCCCACGAGGCGCCGACCACCACAGCAACGGCTTCTTCGGCGGCCGGCAGGGGTGCGCCCTCATTGGGCGCGCCTGCGCCGGACAAAGAGGACAAGGGCAATATCGTAATCACCGGATTTCGTCAGTCTTATGCCGATGCTCTAAGGACCAAGCGGACTTCAGACCAGATTACGGACTCGATCTCGTCGGACGGCCTGGGCCGGTTTCCCGACCTGAACGTTGGCGAGGCTATTCAGCGCTTGCCCGGCGTTCAGATCAACCGCGAAGCAGATTCGCGAAACGCAACCATCACCCTGCGCGGGCTTCCCGGCACTTTCGCTCGTACGACGCTTAACGGGACCGGCTTCGCCGATCCCATTCTTGGAAGCGCGACCAATACGTCGTCGACGCCGCTCGGCGCGTTCAACTCAGACATTTTCTCGGCGATCACCATCATCAAGTCACTCTCTGCTTCAGACGATGCCGGCGGGCTTTCGGGGAACGTGGATCTTCGGATTGCGCCGGCGCTTTCGCGAAAAAAGGGCGGATTTCTCAAAGTTTCATATGAATATGACGATCTCGGAAAGCTCTCCAGCCCGCAGATTTCGGGAGGCTATAACGCCAGGGTCACAGACAATTTCGCCGTCTTCGGCGTGCTCGCCTACAAGAAGGAGGAGTTCCGCCGCGATTCAATTTCCGTCAACACCTGGGCCAACAAGCTCGGCTCGATTCAGGTCGGCAATCAGCGAGTCCCGGGCCAGAACCCAGTCTACGACGCGCTCGCCGCGCAATACCCCGGCGGCGTCTTCTATCCCAGCCAGATTCGCCAGTTTGTCCGACGCAACAAGGGCAATCTGTTCACAGGCGCCGGCGGCTTCGAATGGCAGGCGACCAGCGAATTGAAGTTGGGCGTGATGGGCTTCTACACACAACGCAACCTGTCAGAAGGGACCAATCAGCTTCTCTATGACGACACCTCGGCTGGCAGCAACACCAACACGGCGCTGACCTCGAGCTCTGCCGTGGTTCACTTTACGCAGCTGGGCACGCCCTATGTGGTGAACACGCCTAACGGGCCACGTGCCTATATCAACTCCTTCTCGGCCGAAAACCTGCAAACCTTCGACTCGATACGATCGGAGCCGACAAAGCAAAAGACTTGGGCAATTACGCCCTCCGCCGAGTTCAGGAACGACGATTGGCGGATCGAGATCAACGGAACGGTCTCGCGCGCCAAGGTGGTCGCCAATCAGATTGAGCTGGATGTGATCGAGAATCCGTACCGCAACCTCGGTCCGGCGGGCCTCAACGGTATTACAACCACGGTCTACACCGGAGGCACCGACCTCTCGAACTTCAACATCATTCTGAATACGCCGAATGCGTCCCACATTCCGAACGGCGGTTATCCGCTCCCGAGTGCCGCCAATCAGGCAACCCAGGCGGGCGCACCGATGCCGGGGCAGTCGGCAACCACACAGGGAAACCGGTTTGGCGTCACGGGGACAAACGGAACAGGAATAAATCAGCTCGACGCGGCGCAGGCCGATATCGAGCGCACCTTCAGGAACTCCCTCCTCACCGGAATCCAGGCCGGCGTTCGGTTCGAACGCGACAAATATATGTCGACTGGCTCGCGCAACACGTCGCTTGGCACGCTCGCAGGGAACATCAATCCCAGCTTTTCGTCGGTGAACCCCTACGTTTCAGACTTTTTCGGCAACACCGCCGATGGCTATACGACCAACTGGCGAGGACTGAACGTCAATCAGGTTCTGACCGCGATCACTCCGGTGAATACATCGCCGCGTTCGACCAGCAATCCCAATGGTTTGCCCGGACAGTTCGTTATCGCGCCCGGCACCGGCGTTTTTCTGACGCCCTACGGGTTGGTCAACAATTACTGGGACCCGAACTTCTGGAACAACAACTTCACCAACAAGAACGACATCTGGTCAGCCTACGGAATGGTGAAGTTCGATGGCCGCTTTTTGGGCGGTCGCATTCGAGGCAATGCTGGCCTGCGGTACGAACACACCAACAACAGGATCGACGCGCTCGACTGCCAAAATTGCTCGAGCGCCCTTGCGACTGCTGCAGGTCCGGTCAACCACTCTGTCGTCACACGGACCTACAAGAACGACTATGGCTATTGGTTACCATCGGCCATGGTCGCGGCCGACATCACCAACAAGCTGATTCTGCGTGCGGCCTACTACAAGACCTATGTTCGACCCCAGCCGCGCGACAATGTGCCGGTCACCTCGCTGCTGACGCCGGATCCGGCGGCGGCGGGAATTCCCACCTATACCGTCGCGATTGGGGCGACCCAGTTGAAGCCCTACACCGCCAATTCCTACGATCTGTCACTCGAATGGTACAACCGGCCGGGGGGTCTGTTTGCGGTCGCGCTCTTTCAGAAGGACGTTAAGGGCTACATCGGCCCGATCACCGATCGCAGCATACTTTGCCCGGCCGACGGGAAGTATAACGGTATCGACTTCGGCCTCGGCGCGCTGCGCGATGATGGCGTCAACTGCAACGTGGTCGGGAGCTCAACCGGCGCCAGGGTCCAGGCAAGCGGAATTACCAATCAGTCGCCTCTCCGTGTGCGCGGCATCGAGCTTTCGGCGCAGCAGAATCTGGATTTCCTTCCGGGGTTCCTGAGGAATTTCGGCGGCGCGGCGAATTACACCCGGATCTCGATCTCTGGCAGGGACACGCAGGGTAACCGCATCACCCTCCCGAGCGTATCCAAGAATAACGTCAACCTCATCGGCTATTACGAATCCAGGCTCTTTGGCATCCGCTTGGTGTACAACTGGCGTGACAAGTACGATCTGGCAGCCGGCAACACCTTTGTTGGCGACGCCCGGTCGGTCAAAGCGCGCAGCCAGCTTGATGCGTCTGCCTCGCTCAACATCACTAAAAAAATTGCGTTGTCTGTTGATGCCTTCAACCTCACCAACGCGACCCGTTCAGAATATGAATCCGATCCGAGGTTGCCGCGTCGCATCGACTATGACGGCCGCACGTATCAGGTAACACTCCGGGCATCTTTTTAGCGGCGCTGCACGCAAAGGGGGCATCATTCCGAAAGAAACTTCTCTGATATCAATGACTTAGTGGCGGAGACGGAGGGATTCGACCCTACGGTACAAAAACGCGTCCGCCTCCGTCCGTACTTGTTCATAACGGTCCACCGAAGCAGGCGGCAAATCCATCGAATATACCATGGTTCTATGGACCAAATTCTACCCAAAAAAATCCGCGGGGTGTCATTCGGTTACCGGATTTCGTGCTCTATTCCCTGCACCATGCGGCGTCTGCTCTCCCTGATCTGGATTGCGCTGTCCCTCGCGTTCGCGTCGGGGCCGGCGTTCGCCGTTTCCCGGTCCAATTGTCCCATGCCCGCCACGTCGTCTCAATCGACGATGCCCAACGACATGCACAGTTGCGGTAAGCCCGATTGCGCCGTGAATTGCGCGACGGCCTTCCCAGCGATGGTCATGCCGTCAGAAGGCCGAGCCTCAACTCCTGTGCGGCCGCTCGTCAATTCGCTCGTAGCCGCGCCGACAACTGCTCTGCGCTCGACGACCCTGAGCGGCGCCGACCCACCTCCTCGAACCATCTTCAGCTGAGGCCGTAGCGCAGTCGGCGCATTGCCGATGCGCGTCTGTTCAAGCGGCTCTCCTCCAAGCGTAGCGATCGCGCGCCGCGTGCGCTCGACCGCAGTTTCGTCCGCCGGAGCAGCAATGCTCCGGCAAGAGCTGAAGATGGTGAAAAGCTATGAGAATGATCCGACCGGCCGGCGCTCTGGCGCTGGCGCTCCTCGTTGCCGCATGCGGCGAGAAACAGAACGCGAACTCGGAAAATGAGACGAGTGCGACCGGCGCTCCTCAGTCGACTGCTTCCGATAAGATCTACTCCGGTACGGGCACGGTGCAGTCGATCGCCGGCGACCAAGTGGCGATCGCTCATGGCCCGATTCAGGGTATCGGTTGGCCCGCGATGACGATGACGTTCACCGCTCCGCCGGACATCGCCACGGGCGTGAAGGTCGGCGCCAAGGTGGACTTCAGCTTCCGAAAGAGCGGCAGCGCCTATGCGCTGACGTCGGTTAAGCCGCGATGAAGTACCCGCACGGGCGCGGCCGGTCGGGCCGCGCCAATTTGGCGACGGGGATGATGCGATTTTCCCTGATCGGCACAGGCGCTGCGGCACTGGCCCTTGCGACGGGTGCGGTGGCGAAAGCTGCGCCGGCGCATGCCGTGTACAAAGCACCGGCAGCCAAGGCGCATGACCCGGCGATCGCCGCCCCGCAGGAGATGCTCGCGAGCGGGCCCGTCCTGACCTTTGAGGACGCGCTCGCGCTTGCGTCGGGCAGCCAGCCATCGGTCGCCGCCTATCAAAGCGAAGCGATCGCCTCCGAGCACGCCGCGGTCGCCGCGCGAAGTCTGCCTGACCCGCAACTCCAACTCGGCGTGCAGGATTTCCCGGTGAGTGGGCATACCGCATTCAGTCCGACCAACGACAATTTCACCATGTACAATATCGGGATCATGCGCGAGCAGGTCCGCCGCTCAAAGCGCGAAGCGGCCGCAGCGCAGCTGCAAGCCGAAGCCGTGGTCAGCCGCGAGCAGGCATCGGAACAGGATCTCCAAATCCGCCACGATGTGATGATCGCGTGGATCAATGCGGTCGAGGCGGCTGCGAAGCAGCCAACCTCGCCCGTTGGATCGGAGGCGCGGCGCAGCGTTCGCTTCCCGACGCCGTTCCGAACCTGGCCGCTCCCCCCCCGATGCCGATGGACCGGATGGACGAGCATCCGCACATCCAGGTGGCCGAGGCACAGGAGCAGGCCGCCCAGCGGCAGGTCGATGTCGCGCGGGCCCAGAGGCGGCCCGACGTCAACTGGTCGCTGATGTACAGCTGGCGCCCAGATTTTGGAGACTATGTCAGCGCGCAGGTCAGCATTCCGCTGCAGATCAACCGGAAGAACCTCCAGAATCAAAAAATCGCAGAAGCCCAAGAACGCACCGACGCCGCGCGGCTGCGCCTCGAGGATATGCGGCGCGAGCTCAGCGGCGAATATGGAGCCGCGCTCGCGGATTATCAGGGAGCGGACGCGCAGATCGGCAGCCTCCTCAAAGGAGCGATCCCCTCGCTCGAAGCATCGTTCAAGGCCGCCGAAGCACGTTACTCCGGCGGCCAGGGCACGCTCGAGCTGCCCCTGAACATCGTACGTCGCTACGTTGAAACCAACATTCAGCTGGTCGAGCAGCAAGGCAAGCGCGCCCGCGCCGCGGCCGAAATCACCTATCTCATGGGAGGGAAAGCGCAATGATCCGCGAGAGCGTGACGACTGTCATCCGGCGGACGCGCCCTGAGCTGCTCCGCCTGGCGGTGCTGCTGCTCGTGCTGGCCAGCGGGATCGCGGGCTATCTGATCGTGACCGGCGGTCCCAGACAGGGCGAGACCGCTCAATCCGGCCGGCAGGTCCTCTACTGGTACGACCCGATGGTGCCGCAGGAACATTATCCCGGCCCCGGCAAGTCCTCCATGAACATGGACCTTCAGCCCAAATATGCGGACGAAGGCTCGGCTGGCGGAGTCTCCGTCTCCCCCACCGTGATGCAGAACCTTGGCATTCGCATGGCGAAGGTCGAGGCCCGCGACATCTCACCTGTCATCCGCTCGGTCGGTCATGTCGACTTCGATCAGAGGTTGATCACGCAGGTGCAGACGCTGACCCCAGGCTTCGTCGAGAGTCTTTCAGTCCGCGCGGAGGGTGAGCCGATCGGCGGCGGTCGGGGGATCGCCCAGGTCTATTCGCCCGAGCTGCTCGCCGCGCAAAACGAATATCGCGCCTTGCTCGCAAGCCACAGCGCCGTCTCTACCGAGCTACGATCGGCTGCACGCAGGCGACTGCTGCTCCTCGGTGCACCGGTCTCGCTGGTTGCGAGGCTCGATCGCGGCGGCGCGCCCCAGCGCACCTATTCCGTCGTGGCTGGTCATTCGGGAGTGGTGACCACCATCGGTGCCCGGCCCGGAGCGCAGGTCACCCCCGGCCAGTCGATCGTCACCATCCAGGGTCTTGGCCAGGTGCTGGTGATCGCCGATGTGCCTGAGGCATCGCTCGGCACAATCCATGTCGGACAGCCCGCAGAGATCAGCTTCCCGGCCTATCCCGGCGACGTTCGGCGCGGCGTCGTCGATTACATCTTCCCGACCCTGAATGCCCAGAGCCGCACGGCGCAGGTGCGAATCACGCTCCCCAACCCCGGCGCGCGGCTCAAGCAAGGCGTCAGGTCGTGGTGGTGAAACGCAATAGAACCTTCATTCCGCAGGAGGTGAAAACCGGCCGCGATTTCGATCAATGGACCGAGATCGTCGCGGGTCTGCAGCCCGGCGATGAGGTCGTCGCTTCGGGTCAGTTCCTGATCGACTCCGAGGCGTCGCTCCAAGGCTTCCTGAGCCGCCTTCAGGCTCAACCGGCGCCGCAGCCGGAGACGCGCAAATGATCGCCCGGATCATCCGCTGGTCGGTCGCCAACCGCCTGTTCGTGCTCCTGGGCGCGGCGTTCCTGGCGCTCGCCGGTCTCTATTCGCTCAGCCGCACGCCAATCGATGCCCTGCCCGACCTCTCGGACACCCAGGTGATCATCCGCACCTCCTATCCGGGACAGGCGCCGAGCATCGTCGAGGCGCAGGTCACCTATCCGCTCGCCAGCACGATGCTGACCGCACCCCAGGTCAAGGCGGTGCGGGGCTTCTCCTTCTTCGGCGACAGCTTCGTCACCGTGCTCTTCAAGGACGGGACAGATCTTTACTGGGCGCGCTCGCGAACGCTCGAATATCTGAGTCAGGCGCGCGACCGTCTGCCGCTTGGAGTGTCGCCAACACTTGGGCCGGACGCGACCGGCGTCGGTTGGGCCTATGAATATGCGCTCGTCGACAGGACCGGCCAGCACGATCTCTCGCAGCTGCGCTCGCTCCAGGACTGGTTCCTTCGCTACCAGCTCAAGGAAGTGGACGGGGTCGCGGAGGTCGCCAGCGTCGGCGGCATGGTCCAGTCGTTCCAGGTCCAGCTCGATCCGATGAAGATGCAGCTCTACCGCGTCTCCGCTTCCGATGTGATCGACGCGATCCGGAAAGCGAACAATGAGGCGGGCGGCTCGGTGATCGAGAGGGCCGGCGCCGAATATATGGTGCGGGTTGGCGGCTATCTGAAAACGCTGCAGGACTTCCGCGAAGTCCCCCTGATGGCGACGGCTGGCGGCATCCCGGTGACGGTCGGCGATGTCGCGCGAGTTCAGCTCGCGCCCGATTTCCGGCGCGGCATCGCCGAGCTCAACGGCGAAGGTGAGGTCGCCGGAGGAGTGGTCGTTGTTCGCCAGGGCGCCGACACGTTGTCGGTGATCAAGGCCGTGAAGGAGAAGCTCGAAAGCCTGCAGCGCAGCCTGCCGCCGGGAGTCCAAGTGGTGACGGTCTACGACCGGTCGGCGCTGATCCATCGCGCCGTCAACAACCTCTGGGAAAAGCTTGCCGAAGAACTTTTGATCGTTGCGCTGGTGACCGGCGCCTTCCTTCTCCATTTGCGCTCGTCGCTGGTGGCGGTGGTCACCCTCCCGCTCGGCATTCTCGCTGCCTTCACGGTCATGGATCTGCAGGGCGTCACCGCCAACATCATGTCGCTTGGCGGAATCGCGATCGCGATTGGCGCGATGGTCGATGCGGCGATCGTGATGATCGAGAATGCGCACAAGAAGCTCGAGCACGCGGGAGCCGCGGAGGAGCTTACGCCGGCCCGAAGAATTCAGGTCCTGGTCGATGCCGCCGTCGAGGTAGGCCCGGCGCTCTTCTTCTCGCTGCTGATCATCACTCTGTCCTTCTTGCCGGTGTTCACGCTCGAGGCACAGGAAGGCCGGCTCTTCCGTCCGCTCGCGCTGACGAAGACCTATTCGATGGCGGCCGCGGCGGGCCTGTCGATCACGCTCGTTCCGGTGCTCATCACCATGTTCGTCAAGGGCCGGATCCGGCCCGAGCAGGACAATCCGCTCAATCGCTTCTTCATTCAGATCTACCGGCCGGCGCTATCGTGGGTGCTGCGAAAACCGAAGCGCACGCTCGCGATTGCGGCCGCGGCTCTGGCGATCACGATCGTCCCGATGAGCCTTCTCGGCGCCGAATTCATGCCGCCGATGGATGAAGGCGACATCCTCTACATGCCGACGGCGCTTCCGGGGCTCTCGGCGGCTGACGCCACCCAGCTGCTCCAGGTCACCGACCGAATCATCAAGACCGAGCCGGAAGTCGCGACGGTGTTCGGCAAGGCCGGCCGCGCTGAAACCGCAACCGACCCGGCACCGCTCGAAATGTTTGAAACGACGATCCAGCTGAAACCCCGGAGCGAGTGGCGGCCGGGAATGACGACCGACAAGATCATCGCCGACCTCGACTCCAAGCTTAAAATCCCCGGACTCACCAACGCCTTCGTTCAGCCGATCCGTAACCGCATCGACATGCTCGCGACTGGCATCAAGACGCCGGTCGGAGTGAAGATCACTGGACCCGATCTCGATACGCTGCAGCGCCTTGGCGGGGAGGTCGAGAATGCGATCAAGCCGATCCCCGGAACGACCTCCGCCGTCGCCGACAGGATCATGGCCGGCCGCTACATCAGCGTCGACATCGATCGCCTGGCCGCGGCTCGCTACGGCCTGTCAATCGAGCAGGTCCAGCAGACGGCGGCGACGGTGCTCGGCGGCGAGACCATCGGCCAGAAGATCGAAGGTCTTGCGCGCTATCCGATCAATGTCCGCTTCCCGCGCGAAATGCGCGACAGCGTCGATGCGCTGAAGCAGCTGCCGATCATCGCCCCGGACGGCGCGGTGGTTGCGCTCTCGCAGGTGGCCAGCGTCCGCATCGAAATGGGCCCGTCGATGGTCAAGAGCGAAAATGCCCAGCCGAGCGTCTGGGTCTACGTCGACGTTCGCGGCCGCGATGTCGTCGGCTTTGTGCGCGAAGCACAACAGAAGATCGCGTCGTCGGTCAGGCTTCCGCCCGGCTATGCGCTGAGCTGGTCCGGGCAGTTCGAATATGCGCAGCGTGCCGCCCAGCGGCTGGAATGGGTGGTGCCGGCGACGCTCGGAATCATCTTCCTGCTGCTGTTCATTGCGTTCGGAAGGGTGCGGCAGCCGATGATCGTCCTGCTCACCATCCCCTTCGCGCTGGTGGGCGGGA
>WNFI01196736.1_pt1 | contig 18833 bp, 13 predicted proteins | sample 5400471 | NCBI WGS metagenome assembly WNFI01 (sample SAMN13153348, study PRJNA577476) | soil metagenome | isolation source: 100 cm saprolite on Douglas fir-dominated hillslope | place: USA:California | collected 2013-09-17 | reverse complement strand
CGAAAAACAGTAATGACGACGCGAACCGAATCCCTTCCGTTGCCCATTTGCGTCAACCGCAACCATGTCAGGCATCTGATCAACCAGCCACTTCGGCGGTGCGGAAGTTGGCGTCCCCAGGACAATGGATAAACTCTTCGACTCGGCCAAATCCAGAATTTGTTCCAACCAGGAGAACCGGTATTCGCCTGAATCAGGTTCGAGCCTGCTCCAGGCGAACTCACCTAGACGAACGATGCGTATTCCGATTTCACGCATTGAATCGAAATCGGCAGCCCAACAATCTGCTGGCAAATGTTCCGGGTAATAACAAACGCCAAGGCTTGGCGTAGAGAGTAAGGTTCGTGGTTTCATAACGCCGTCATCGCCGAGAACGCCGGGAACCGATTGAGTACGCCATCGCGCTTTGTCTCGGTGTTCCTGTCTCCTTCAACTAACGCTCGGCTATTGTTTTTCACTATTCACCTCTCACTTTTCACTAATCACTTTTTTGACTGAAGGGCGCGGCGCTGTGCTCCTTCTGGGGACCAGGACCGGCTTCAGAATAAAACGCTGAGGCGAAGTACCAGGCTGGTTGATCATTCTTAGAAGAAACTGCACACTCACCTCTCCGAGAGCAGCGAAATCCTGGTAAATGGTGGTTAACGCCGGCTGATAAAACTCAGACTCGGGCATGCCGTCGTATCCAATCACGGATATTTCGTCAGGGACTTCGATTCCGTTCTCGCGAAAAGCACTCAATGCGCCAAGCGCCATGTGATCGTTCGCAGTGACCAGCGCGGTGAAATCACCTCGGTGATGGCGCATCAATTCTAGTGCAGCGAAATAACCGCTCTTCGCGCTCCAATCCCCTTCCAGCATCGGCCCCGGTGAAAGCTTTGCCCGCTGTAACGCTTTCATCCAACCGTGGGTACGCAGTTTGGCTGCTCGCCACTGAGAAGGTCCGCAAATAAACGCGATCTGGCGATGGCCAAGGTCGGTCACATGCTCGATAGCCAGGCGCGCGCCTCTGTCTTGATCGACCATCACGATCGGTAGCCGAGGTCCTAGATCGACATCGATCGCGATAAACGGAACGTCTTGGCCAATACTGCGAATGAAATCCATCTCGAGCTGGAGAGGGATCAGGAACACGATGCCATCGACCTGGCGGTCGCAGAGCTCGTTGATCGAACGCCGAACTTCTTCCAGATTCACTTCGGGCAGCTCGGAAAGCATGACATTGTATCCATGTTTCTTTGCCGTCATTTCTACGCTCACCATGATTCGAGCCGGTCCGTAGAAAGTGATCGATGAGACACAGCCGATGATTCTCGATTGCCGGCTGACCAGATGTCGGGCGGCATTGTTTGGCCGGTACCGGAGTGCTTCCATTGCTTCGACGACTCGAGCCCGGGTGGCCGGGCTAACGTGAAGGCTACCGTTTACGACGCGGGAAACTGTCTGGTAGGAAACGTCTGATCGAGCCGCCACATCTTTGAGAGTAGGAGCTCTTGGGCGTAGGGGATGTTTGGGCGGCATTATCGGGATCAACTGAGGCTAATCACATCGGTATTTTCGGTAAGGACCGGCTCCGGTGCTTCCATTTCTGGACACGGACCGGCCGGAGCCGGTCCCTACCGAAAATATGCGGACGGGCGGTAGCAGGTTCCGAGCGAAAATAGCGGTTGTCGGGGATGGACAGGTAGTGTAAGCGTTGTGAACGTTCACACGATAGCGTTGCTTCCCCCAATGCGTCAACCAGGTTGGCCGCATTCCTCAGCAAAATCGGATCATTCCCAGTTATATGGCTATATCCCCCAGAATTATTCCGCCGATCTTTCGGCCAACGTTTCGTTCCGAGTGCCAGAAGCCATTCCTCGGTCTTTTGGCTTTTTTGGTCCTGGGTAGTTGGGTTAGATCAGGTAGTAAAAGAATTCGAGCAGGCCTTCCCCAATATCAAAGTACATGTGAACAATGTCGGTGGCGGCCCAGCCCAGTACCAGAAGCTGCAGACCGTACTCAAAGCTGGATCCGGGGCGCCCGACGTTGTGCAAATCGAGTACGATTTTCTGCCCTCATTTATCGCAACCGATGGCCTGACTGATATGTCGCAGTACGGTGCGAACGACGTCAAATCGTATTTTGTGGATTGGACCTGGGGACAAGTGTCACCGGATGGAAAGGCGGTCTTTGGAATTCCGCAAGACACCGGACCAATGGCCTTCGTCTACAACAAAAAAATCTTCGATCAGTACCAGCTTACGGTTCCAACCACTTGGGACGAGTTTGCTCAACAGGCAGAGAAACTCGCCAAGGCCAGTAACGGCAAGGTGAAGATGGCGGACTTCTTTCCCACCCACGCACCATGGTTCATCGGCCTTGCTTGGGCCAGCGGCGGAGATTTCTTTAAAGCAAAGGGCGATATCTGGATTCAAACTCTGAACAACTCCGCCTCGGAGAAGGTATTGACGTTCTGGGATGGTCTCATCAAAAAAGGATACGTTTCGACTTTACCCGATTTTACCGCGGAATTTTACTCCGCCCTCGGATCCGGTCAGATCGCTTCATCGGTGGAGGCCGCCTGGGGTCCGGGCGTTTTTGCTGCTTCGTTGAAAGACAAGACAGCCGGCGAATGGCGAGTAGCGAATCTGCCCCAATGGAGCAAGGATCAACCGTTCCGCAGCGGAAACTGGGGAGGCAGTTGCAACTCGGTGACCAAACAATCAAAGTATCCCAAAGCGGCCACACTTTTCTCCATCTGGCTGAACACCCATAAAACACCGGTTATCGGCAACTGGGTTAACACCGGCATCTTTCCCGCCTCGCTTTCCGGTCTGGCCTCTCCTGATCTGAACGATCCCGAAAAAAATCCTTCCAAGTTTTGTGGCGGCCAAAACATCGCCCAGCTCTATTCGGATGCAGCGAAAGCGATCAATGTTGATTTTGCTTGGGCTCCGTGGTTCGCCTATGCGAATGACAACTATAACAAACACATCGCCGAGCTGCTCTCTGGGTCTGCCACCGTCAAACAGGCGCTCGATGGTTGGCAGAACGACTGCCTCAAAAACGGCAAAGACGCGGGGTATGAGGTGAAGGGACAGTAGGAAGCGACGACGGGTCAAAATCGGCCAAATATAGGTGATAAAGGTTAGCTCAGAGGAAGCGTGCCGGGGTGGGTCGGGTCCTGCGAATGCCCCATGCACGATAAGGCCTTATTGCGAATGCAAAGAGAGTCGTCCCGTAGGGGCTCAGTGAAAGTAGCCCAGCACTTTATTGCTGGGTTAGTGTGCGAAAGAACGGGCCCGTCCCGGAGGGACGATAGAATGATCGGATTTGGGCACCCTATTGATTCAGCATTTGCAAGTGATGCTCTATCGTCCCCAGCGGGACGCGTCCGTTCTAAAAAACCTGACCCACCACTGAAGTGGTGGGCTATTTTCATTCAGTCCCTGCGGGACAAATCTGATCAAGCCTAATGCGTTATCACAAGACCGCTCTGCTCTTTTTAACGCCATTCCTCACGGTGTTCGTCGCGTTCTATCTTGCGCCGGTTTTTTACGCCATCTATCTAAGTCTCTTTATCAGAAAGCGGATCGGCGTTGGCCCACCAAAAGAAGTCTTTGGCGGTGTCGAGAACTATGTTCGAGCCGTTCAGGATACAGATTTCCTGAACGGCCTGAAGAATATCTTTTTATTTGGGATTGTTCAGATCCCGGTCATGCTCGGTCTGGCAATTTTGCTAGCGCTCCTCCTGGACCAATCGCGCGGCCTCTTCTCGCGGATATGTCGGACCGTTTACTTCCTGCCGTACACGATTCCGACGGCGATCGGAGGCTTGATCTGGGGCTACATGTATTCCCGACACCTCTCTCCGTTTAACCAGGTGCTGAGCGGATTACATCTCGGATCGGTCGATTTTCTGTCCCCAGCCATCCTCCTCTTTTCGATCGGAAACATCGTGACCTGGACCTGGACCGGTTACAACATGATCACGCTTTTCGCAGCTCTGCAGAATATACCCAAAGACATCTTTGAAGCCGCCCGGGTGGATGGCGCGACCACCTGGAATATCGTTCGCTACATTAAGGTCCCGCTGGTGATTCCGACAGTGCAGCTTTGCCTGATCTTTTCCATTATCGGGACATCTCAACTTTTTACCGAGGCTTTCGTGATGCGTCCGCTCGGCTACGTGGCGGACAATATCACTCCCAATCTTTATCTTTATCTCACGGCGGCACGCGACGCGAACTACGCTTATGCCGGCGCGTTAGCGATCGTGATGGCAGTTGTGATCTTCGCCCTGAGCGGAGCTTTTCTTCGCCGGATCAGTTCACGATAGAGGCGCGCTCATGTCGGCAAACCGGAGTCAATCACGCTGGTGGACGTCTGCGGACCAGCAGGCCGCCGTCGCTACGCTTTGGCGCGCCCTAGCTATATGAACGCACCTAGTTCAAGAGGATTGCAGCGACGAAGCCTCGTGCGTAGTCGGGAGCCGGTCCCTACCGAAATGCGTCTCCGGGCACCTTCTATTCCCGGCGCTCTTCGTCACGCTGTTCTCGCAATTTTCCTCGTTTATTGCATCCTGCCGGCGACTTGGATCCTGGCGGCCGTGACCAAGGACAGCAGTCAGATTTTCACGACGTTCGGGTTCTGGTTCGCCAATCCACCTCATTTCTTTGAAAACATCGTGGACCTGTTCGCCTTCCGAGACGGGATTTTTATCCGGTGGTTTGGTAATTCGCTCCTTTATGCAGGATCTATTTCGCTGGGCAGTACGTTGATTTGTGCGTTGGGCGGCTACGCTTTTGCCAAATACGATTTTCCCGGGAAACACTTCCTTTTTAACTTCATTCTTGGCGCCATCATGGTGCCTTCGACCGCATTGGTTCTGCCCTTGTTTCTTATGCTTTATCGGCTCGGCCTGGTAAACACGATCTGGGGAGTCATTTTGCCGAGCTTAGTGAACCCGTTCGGTCTCTATCTGATGCGCGTTTTCTGGGATGCCTCGTTTCCCAATGAACTGATCGAAGCCGCGCGTCTGGACGGTGCCGGGGAGTTGCGGATCTTTTGGCATCTGGGGATGCCGCTGATGCAGAGCGGATTGGTCACGGTAACGCTGCTTAGTTTTGTCGGAGCCTGGAACAACTTCTTTCTCCCCCTGATAGTTCTCAGTAAAGACGATCTTTACCCTTTAACACTGGGCCTGAATATATGGAACAGTGTCAGCAACGCCGCCGGCGGCGGCAAACCATCCTATCACCTGATTGCCCTCGGCTCGCTTATCAGCGTCTTGCCACTTATCGCCGCGTTTATCCTGCTTGGGAAATATTGGCGCGGGGGGCTCACAGCTGGAGCCGCGAAGTAACGAAGGAACGCCGACACCGCCGGGACCGCTGAGAACGGGTCAACCGGGGAGACGGTACATGGGGACAGATCACCCCGCGGGTCGGAGGGTGCGCCGCTTGCGACGCCCGGAAATAGCCCCTGATATATACACGCCATGCGGACCGCTGGACTCGATTCCTCGGGTGCCCGTTGGGTGATTCGCGGGCGTCGCAAGCGACGCACCCTCCGACATTAGGGATAGCTCAACGCTCTCGAGCATGGCCAGAGGCCTTTTTAGCTAACAGCCCTTTCGACCGTCTTCCGGTCTCCCGGATTGCGTATTCCGCGCTCCTTATGGCTCTCGCGAATGAGAAGTTGCACCGATCCAACGAAATTTTGTGCAAGCAATCCTCGATCGAAACATCTAATAGTACAACCTCGCGCACTGGAGAAGCATGACGCCGCAGGTCTTTATTAGTCATTCGAGTAAGGACAAAGAGGTAGCAGACGCTGTTTGCCACCATCTTGAGTCTGCCGATATCCCCTGTTGGATGGCTCCGCGGAACATCGAGTTTGGGTCCGATTGGACCGAGGCAATCATGCGGGGCATCACCGCCTGCCGAGTCTTTGTGCTCGTGTTTTCCGAGAACGCGAACGTTTCCGGCCATGTGCGACGGGAAGTGGCTAAAGCTTTTTCGCTCGGGCTGCAGGTCATTCCCTTTCGGATCGAGGACACTCTGCCGCAGAGCAGCCTAAGCTATTTCCTGGAGACGGTGCACTGGCTAGATGCGGTCACGCAGCCGTTAGAAAAGCACCTCAACTCGTTAACTGAACGGGTCAAAAAATTGCTGACCAATGGCGACTCTCGCGCCAACGCGGCGCCGATGGTATTGCCGGCAACTGCTTATCCCGGTCTTTCCGTGCCGGCGAAGCGTCGCGGTTGGATCATTGGAGCCGGTCTGGCCGTCGCAGCGGCGGTAGTCCTGGTAGCCGCATGGCTGCACATCGCGGGGGATCGGACCGCGCAACAAAAACCTTTTTCCAGCGGTTCACTGGCCGAGATTTCGGCTAAGAGCGTCGCTGTCCTGCCCTTCGAGAGCATCAGTTCGAGCAAAGACGACGGCTATTTCGCCGATGGGGTTCAGGACGAAATTCTGAATAACCTGGCCAAGATCGCTCAGCTTAAAGTCATTAGTCGCACCTCGGTCATGCAGTACCGGGCGGACGCAAAACGCGATATGCGCCAAATCGCCTTCGCGTTAGGTGTCGCAAACGTACTTGAGGGGACGGTACGCCGAGAGGGAAACCGGGTACGGGTCAGCGCCCAGTTAGTCGACGCGCGCAGCGACAACGCTGTCTGGGCGGATAGTTACGACCGGGATCTCACTGATATCTTTACAATTCAAAGCGAGGTTGCTCAAACTATAGCGGGCAAACTCTCGGCTGCGCTTTCTCCGGATGAAAAGCAGCGCATACAATCAAAACCTACTGAGAATATGGAGGCCTACGACATGTACCTTCAGGCAAAAGATAAATTGGATAAGAATGTTACTCTCTTGACGAGCGGGCACTCGGAGAAACCCATACGCGACGCTGTGAGTCTGCTTGAGCAAGCCGTCCAACTCGACGCAAATTTCGCGAAAGCGTACTGTCTTATGGCGTTTGCCCACGACGCTTTGTATCTCGAATTTGATCCGACGCCAGAGCGGCGCACGCAAGGAGATGAGGCAATTAACAAAGCGGCGCGCTTGCAGCCTGACCTCCCCGAGGTCCGTTTAGCGCGCGCGAATCACCTTTACCGCGCTCATCGTGATTACGAAGGCGCGCGCGCTGAACTGGCCATCGCCAAGGCCGAATTGCCGAACAACTCTGAAGTAATATACATCGAAGCATCGATGGACCGCCGACAGGGTAACTTTGATAAAGCGGTTCAACATTTCGAGGAAGCAATCAAGCTCGATCCACTGAATCCATCGGTGGTTTTGGAACTGGCGGAAACTCTCTCCTATACCCGAAAGTTTTCCGCGGCTGAACGCGCATGGGATCACCTCATTCAGCTCCTTCCGGATCAGCCAATAGTCAGGGCTCAAAAGGAAGCCTCTAATACCATTCAAAGAACGGCGGACGATTCGGCGTATCGGGCAATACTCGACTCATTGCCAACATCGATGGCGGACGATAGACTTGTTCTTTCCGGCCGTCTCAATGTGGCGGTCGATCATCGTGATTGGCCGCACGCACATCAACTACTGGAAAGAATGAGGGGCGGCGACGATGCCGCCCAATTTGCCTTCGGGGGGCGGCCAGCGCCGGTCGGCTGTTATTCGATTTTTATCGCACGGCTACAGGGACAACAACCGACAGATGCAGATCCTGCGTTCGCGGAGGCTCGTGAGCTATTAAGCCGAAAAGTCGCAAACTCGCCGACAGACGCGCCAGCGCACGCCCTCCTGCTTAGCAATCTCGCGGTGGTTGATGCATTGCTGGGGCGCAAGGAGGATGCTCTCACCGAAGCAAAGCGTGCCGCCGAGATGGTTCCGATCTCGAAAGACGCGGTACACGGTGCTCGCATACGGATGAATCTTGCGGTTGTCCATGCTTGGATCGGTGAAACCGATCAAGCCTTTCAGCTCCTCCAAGAGTTGGCCGCGACGCCATATGGTCTTTTCCTTAGTGATCTCAAACTCTCGCATTATTTCGATCCGCTCCGTAACGATCCGCGCTACGACAGGCTGTCAGAAAAATTAGAGCGGCACGTTTAAGTCTTGCCCAAAGGCCGGAAAGGAAAGGATTCTGTGTGCTTTTAAAAGTAGATCGAGTCGATTCGGCTCGGTCCGATCAGTGACCAAGTTGATCTCAAGTCCGGACGGTCAGCTTTTCCAAAAGCTTGTAGTCTGCAATCGGCCTACGGCGCACCGGCGGAATATAAAGATTACCAGATTGCGGTCCCCGCGCCAAGTCCGTTGCAAGCGTCTCGAGCCGGTAGGTTTCTGTGATCGATTCCAGCAGGGGAAATGTTTTCGATAGGACCAAAGTAATCGGGTGTTCAGACGGATAGAATTCGAGCAAATAGCCTTGCAGAGGCAAGAATTGGTCGGGTGATCGGCGATCCGTCTCGTAAGTCGGTTCAGCAATGGCGTTGGCCTGCCAAAGAATACACGGGACGTCGTTTTGGATCGGCCGGCGACGCAGTAATAGATCGGTTGTTTCATACATTTGCAGCCCGTCGGTCCCAGCGTCGATGCCCAGATCCACAAACAGCGTGTCCAACGAAGAGATACCTGGAAACGCCTCTACTTGGAGGTTCAGGAGTTTAGCCGCCCTTTGGATCAGGATTGCCGGATAGCAGTAGACCAATGGATGCCCATACGTGGCAAAACAAACCGGCGACGCCGTAATCGCGGCATTAATTACTTCAGCGGCCATGCGACGATAGGTGGGCAGTCTCTCTTTGCCCCTCTCATAAAACGCAACAAGGCTTGTCACTTCGGCACAAATACGCTTGAGATACTGAACAACACCGAATCCACCATCGATCACGAAGGTATGCCGGCATCGCTGGATGGTTTCTTCAACCTCCCGCGTAATCTGGCGCACTCCCACTATTCCCAGCCCAACAATAGCTATATCGAAGGGGGAGGACTTTTCCGCGTCGCTCATCCAAGCTGTTCCATCAAGGCTATGACTGGTGCCAACCTGTCGGCTTGCGTGCTCGTCTTGCGGATTTGATCAAGCGTACCTTGAACTTCCGGCCGGCCGAGCGCAGCCGCAACGTTGAACTCCAGTTCGCCGGATCCGATCAAGCCGTAGGTGCAGCTCAGCTTCCAATGCGAATCGGGCTGTCCGAGGCGGGTCCTAAGTTGTTCCCGAGATTCAGTCAGAGCTGCTCGCTCTTCAGCGCTCAGTTCGTAAGGCGCCAATGCCTCCTCCGGGTTCCGCCGAAACTGTAAGTGGAACGCGTGATCGGTCTGTATTCGCGAAAGAAAGTCATTTAAATTTGGCATAAGCACGTAAATCTAGATTTTCCCGAGTGGACGTCATAGCAGCTTGATCCTTGCGAAGAAAGGTTCCAAAGCGAGCCAGATGCTGATTTCCAGCGCTTTGCATGACGAGCACCGAGTTTTCTAAGCATGTTGCTACAGGGAAGTGCCGTCCGCTGTCAAGGATTCAGGACGAAAGAAAGAAAGAGCTGAGCACTGGAGTATTGCAGAGGGAGCGCGTGATGGTGAGGAACATCGGTTACCACTATTCACTGGCTAAGAGTGGCATGGCGGACTTATGACCGACGCCGCGAAATAGCGAGTGCCTGGATTCCGACTCTTCGCGTAGCTTTGTGCAAGCAATTTTCGGTCAAAGGGTCTAATACTGTAGCCTTGCACGTGGGAGGCAGGTATGACATCGCAGGTCTTTATTAGCTACTCGAGTAAGGACAAGGCGATAGCAGATACTATTTGTCAGTGGTTGGAGTCCGCGGGTATCGCCTGTTGGATGGCTCCGCGGAACATCGAATTCGGGTCTGATTGGACCGAGGCAATCATGCGGGGCATCACTGCTTGCCGAGTCTTTGTGCTCGTGTTTTCCGAGAACGCGAACGTTTCCGGCCATGTGCGACGGGAAGTTGCCAAGGCTTTTTCGCTCGGGCTTCAGGTCATTCCCTTTCGGATCGAGGACACTCTGCCGCAGAGCAGCCTAAGCTATTTCCTGGAGACGGTACACTGGTTAGATGCGGTCACGCAGCCTTTAGAAAAGCACCTCAACTCGTTGACTGAACGGGTTAAAAAATTGCTGGCCAACGGCGACGCTGGCGCCAACGCGGCGCCAATGGCATTGCCGGCCAGTGCTTATCCCGGCCTGTCAGTGCCGGCGAAGCGTCGCGGTTGGATCCTTGGAGCCGGCCTGGCCGTTGCGGCGGCGGCAATCCTGGCAGCAGCATGGCTCTACATCGCGGGGGATCGGACTTCACAACAAAAACCTTTTTCCAGCGATTTGCTCGCCCAGATTTCGGCCAAGAGCGTCGCTGTCCTACCCTTCGAGAGCATCAGTTCGAGCAAAGACGACGGCTATTTTGCCGATGGGGTTCAAGACGAAATTCTCAATAACCTGGCCAAGATCGCCCAACTCAAAGTCATTAGTCGCACCTCGGTCATGCAGTACCGGGCGGACACCAAGCGTGATATGCGACAGATCGCCAATGCATTAGGCGTAGCTAACGTTGTAGAGGGAACGGTGCGCCGTGAAGGCAATCGCGTTCGGGTCAGCGCCCAGTTGGTCGATGCCCGCAAGGACAACGCTGTCTGGGCGGATAGCTACGATCGCGATCTGACCGACATCTTCGCTATTCAGAGCGAGGTCGCCCAAGCCATCGCGGGCCAATTGTCGGCTGCACTTTCTCCGGATGAACAACAACGTATCGAACAAAAGCCAACCGATAACATAGAGGCCTATGACCTCTACCTTCAGGCCAAGGAAAAAATCGCCAATGCTGAGATCCTGGCTGGCGGAGATCCAGAGAAGCCGAAGCACGACGCTCTGAGTCTACTTCAGCGAGCCGTCCAACTCGACCCAAATTTCACCAGAGCATACTGCCTGATCGCGTTTGTCCACGACACTTTGTACCTTGAATTTGATCCGACCTCGGAGCGGCGAACTCTGGGGGATGAAGCCATCAACCAAGCGTTGCGCCTGCAACCTAATCTGCCTGAGGTCCATTTAGCCTACGCGAATCACCTTTACCGCAGCTATCGCGACTATGAACGCGCCCGCGGCGAGCTAGCTATCGCCAAACACGGACTCCCGAACACCGCTGAACTGATTTATCTCGAAGCATTGATGAACCGGCGGCAGGGTAAGTTTGATGAGGCGGAGCAGTCCTTCAATACCACGATCCAGCTCGATCCGCAGAATCCCCAGCCGCTATTTGACTTGGCAGAAACGCTTTCGTATACCCGTCAGTTTTCGGCAGCTGAACGCATATGGAATCGCCTGATCGATCTCCGGCCGGACCAGCTGATAGTCAAAGCCCAGAAAGAGGCTTGTAACACTATTCAAAGAACGGCAGACGATGCTGCCTATCGGTCCATACTTGGCTCATTACCGACATCTTTGGCATCCGATCGACTCGTTCTTTCCGGGCGCCTCAATGTCGCAATCGATCATCGCGATTGGCTGCAAGCAAAAGAGCTGCTGGAAAAAATGAAAGGAGGTGAGGACGCTTCCCAATTCGCCTATGCAGCAAGACCGGTCCCGGTTGGCTGCTATTCGATCTTGATTGCTCGGTTGCAAGGAGAGGCGACCAACGCAGATCCTGGATTCGCGGAGGCTCGTCAGCTATTAAGCCGAAAAGTAGATACATCGCCGGCGAACGCGCCTTCTCACCCTCTCCTGCTGAGCAACCTGGCAGTGGTCGATGCATTGCTAGAACGCAAAGAGGATGCACTCTCCGAGGGCGAACGCGGTGTCGACTTGGTTCCGATCTCGAAGGACGCAATCCAAGGCGCTCGGGTGGCTATGAATCTGGCGGTTGTCTATGCCTGGACCGGTGAAACGGATCTAGCCTTTCAGTTGCTCGATAGGTTGGCTAAGACACCGTATGGCCTCTTCTTGAGCGATCTCAAGCTCTCGCATTACTTCGATCCACTCCGAAAGGAACCGCGCTACCAGAAGCTGTTGGCGGAGCTAGCACCGCACGACTAGCACGGAGCCAATGTCCGCACAGAAGATCGCAGAGACGGATTTTTGAACAGGAGGTCGTAGAAATAACGGAGGGAAGAATCTGGATCGCCAAGAGCCCCGCGCGGTCGCGACGGGCCCGCGAGACCTCGGCCTAAGGCCGGTTGGGCGATTGGGCTTGAAAGCGAAAACGTTGAAACTTTCGAGGATAAATACTCTGATTGAGACGTTGGTATTCCTCGGAGCAAAGATCCGACGTGACGACTTGTAAGGCCTCAGCAACCTCTTGTTCAGAAATCTACTGCGGTCCCGTGATCGAGTGGTTTCCCTCTGTTGTCTCTGTGACCTCCTGTTCAAGAAATCCGTCTTTGCGATCTTCTGTGCAGTTGTGGGCGCGATCACGGTCCCGCCGGAGCGGGACCCTACCGCGGACGCGCATCCCTACCGGCCCTGAGCAAGGACTAACGGACGACGAGCCAAGTGGTATTTCCTCAATAACTCAGTGCGGTTTTTTCGGAGATCCGCCCCACTGCGCTCACTCGGATACGGAACGTCACCCATCACGCCTTTCCAGGTGATACGATTGAATTTGTCCGGGTCCTTAAGGTTATCCTCAACACTGAAATCAAATTCCGCAGTTTTCTCCGCCCAATAAACGGAATCGTGCAACGGTTTTGGCGTTTTGTCAGTGGAAGCGAACGCGTTCGCCGGAATAGGCAGTTGGGTACTCTTAAGGAAGTCCGAGGCGGTCGCAGTATAGCTCCATTCCCGTTGACTCAGATCGAACACCTCTGTCATAGGCCGCTGGGTTGCCGTATTTATGTTCAGATGGTCGAGACCGAGAATGTCTTCGATCGTCCTGAGCATATTCACGGTCGTGTAACGCTCGGATACGACCTGGCCTTGTTTCACATACGGTCCGACCATATAGGCAGTCGACCGGTGGGAATCAATATGATCGGCGCCGGCTTGTGCGTCATCTTCCAGAACGAAAATGAGCGTGTCATATTTGTATGGGCTGTGCGCCACCTTATCCACTAGAAGTCCCACTGCATAATCGTTGTCCGCATGGTCAAGCTCCGTGGTGTTCACTCCATCGATCGAAGTGCCAAAACTTCCGGTATGATCGTGCATAAACCGCACAAACTCGACTTGAGGAAGATTTCCGTTTGTTATGTAGTCATCGAATTCTCGAGCCCATTCATCTTCCCGCCAGAAATCTGGGAAAGCGTTATCGTAGCCGCGGAAGTAGATATCGTTGTTTTCAATCAATACGGGCTTGGTTGGATACGAGACCTGGATTTTTGCGGCGAACGGATGCCTTTCCAACGGAATGTTATTGGGCGGCGCCGCCGTATAACGGGTGAGATCGCAGAAGAACCCATACTCGCGTAAACTCAGTCCGGCTCTGGCCACCGCATCCCAAATATATCCTCTCTCTGGTGGAGTCCCATCTGGACCGTCGAAAGCGCCAACGTCCGCTGTACCTGGCAGGAGATTCGGATCGGATGGGGTCAGCCCATCTGCCGCTTGACGCTCCTGCAATGTGGGTAGTCCTATGTTGACGTTTCGGTCGGTGCCTTCATACTCGTAGCTGGTCCCTCGATTCGAGTAATTCAACGGCACCGCCTTAATTCCAAAATCGACTTCTCGCGCACCCACACTCCAAGGCCAACCATTTGCGCTGACATCGCCCGAGCAGTAGAAATTGTCGAGATCGACAAATTCCTGAGAAATCTTGTGAAAGTTCGGGGTAGTCGCCTCTCCGAACAACGCGAGCGACGGATCGCCATTCCCACGATCAAGATCACCGAGAATCTGATCGTACGTCCGGTTCTCTTTTACAATATAGATAACGTGCTTAATCCGCCGTCTCAGTTGACTCATCGTGATCGCGTCACGTATCTGGGAGAAGGCAAAGAATGAATCATTATTGGCCACGGTCATTGTCAGCCGGAACATTGTGAAGAAGTCCGGTACTGGGAAACTCAGTAACCCAGACTGTTCCAATTCTTCGACATATTGATTACTCGCATGATTCTCGGCATACCAACCCGGGTTAGGACCAGTCGGGCTTTTGCCGTTCACCACATACAATGTCCGGCCATCGGCACTGACATTCACAGAAGTTGGATAGAATCCAGTCGGCAATAAACCGACTACTTCGGAGCCGGAAGATGATAGTTTTACTACCGCAACCGAATTGGTTCCCCCGTTGGTTACATATAATGCGCTTTCGTCAGGGGAGAGCGCCAGACTATTGGGAATGCTGCCCCGGTACTTTCCCACGTTCCCCAGAACCCACCGTGGCCCAGTCGTGGAAAAGCTCTGCACAATTTCGTTGGTCTGAGTATTGACCACTTCCACCAAGTCGCTGTTATCTTCCGCCGCGAAGAGGAGATTTTGCGCGCGGTTCAGGATCATTTTGTTGGGATTACCTTTTGCCTTAATCCGGTCGATCACACCTGGAACATCACCGAGACCGACAACCACAATCTCGCGATCACGTAGGCTCGAAACATAGGCAATGTCGTTGCCTTTGATCGCTACCCAAAATGGATACTCTCCACCCGGCACTCCATTATCCGCTGGATTGATGATCCCAGGTCGCAGGTCGAGCTCTTTGCTGACGCTTCGTCCGGCGATGTCCACGATCGAAACGGAATCGTTATAAACATTAGCTATCACGATCTTGGCGCCATCCGCAGTCACCGCAAGCCCGCCGGTCACGAATGTCGATGGACTTGTCGATGGATTGCTCAAACCGTTGCCGGTGGTGTGTCCGAGGGCAATCGGTGTGCCTGCTTCGGCCCAACTTCCGTCTCCTTGGATTCCGTAAGTGTGGATGTTGTCGTCGGACCCGCCACCGACATAGAAGCTACTACCATTGGGATTGAAGGCGATACCGGCGAATGTATTGGGGACCCTGATTACCTGTTTCTTGACCGGTTTGCCCGTGCTCACATCGAAAACAAAAATGTATTGCGTCGAATCAGCTGGAACCACTTTGCTCGCGGCATTATCGAGAACATTATGGCCACTGATCAGGACCAGCAGAGTTTGTCGATCCGGACTAAATACGCTGCTTAGCGCACCGGAAGGGATAAAGTTCGGAAAGTCGGTCAGCCCAGGATTAAGGAGCTGGAAGTCGGCTTGGGGTGCAGCCGTTGGTGTAATTTTCTGTCCGGTCGAGACAAACGTGGAGTCGTCATCATCATCATCCTGTGCTCTCGCCATCGTAAACGATGCTAACGCAGCGAAAATTGCTGCGCCCAAAAATATCTTACCAATGAGGGGGTCCTTGTTTTGAGCAATCATAGCATTCTCCTAGTTGCTAGGGGTAACAGCTGATCGAATTGCGGTTTCCTTTCCGCATCCAGCGGAACGAAACGCTGGCAACAGTGACGATAATAATGAAGATGACTGCGGAAATTGGGCGGAAAATTGTTACTTTTTCGTCACAGAAGTAGGAACGCCGATATCGCCTGGAAGGCCGACAAAGTAGATGGCGCCGAGGCCGCCTTCGCAAGCTACGGCGCGCCCTAACCGTGAGGATGTGCATATCTCAGGATGTGGCCGCGACGAAGCGTTTCGCGTAGTCGGGTTTTCGCCCTAGCCTTCTGGTTGGTGCGGGCACGTCGAGATTGTTCAACGCTGAACGGACGCGACTGTGTTGACCGCAACGCCGCTATCGCTTCAACAGAAATTGTTCAGTAGCATTCCCACCGTGAAGACGATCATCGAGCCGTTCCGGATCAAAAGCGTCGAGCCACTTACTCGTACCACCCCCGAACAACGCGAGATCCTGCTCAAGCAAGCCGGATATAACCTGTTCCAACTTCGCGCCGGCGATGTGTTGCTTGATCTGCTTACCGATTCCGGGACCAGCGCCATGTCCACCGAGCAATGGGCCGCGGTGATGCGTGGCGATGAATCGTACGCCGGCAGTGAGAGTTTCTTCCGGCTTAAAAGTGTTGTCCATGGTCTCACGAGGTTTCGGCACGTCATTCCTACCCATCAGGGGCGCGCCGCCGAGCGCATCTTATTTTCCGTTTTATGCAAACCGGGACACATCGTTCCGAACAACACTCACTTCGACACCACCCGCGCCAATATCGAATTTACCGGCGCGCGTGCGATCGATCTGCCAATTCCTGAAGCCGCCGACACTCAGGCTTGTCTTCCATTCAAAGGCAATATCGATATCACTGCGCTGGAAAAGCTAATTGTGCGCGAGGGCGCCGCTCAGATCCCGCTGGTAATGATCACTGTGACCAACAACTCCAGTGGAGGCCCACCGGTCTCACTGGCCAACATCCGGGCTGCTCGAGAAGTAACCCAGAGGCACGGCATACCTCTTTATTTGGATGCCTGTCGTTTCGCGGAGAACGCCTGGTTCATCAAACAACGCGAACCGGCCTATGCTGATAAAACGCCGCGCGAGATCGCGTACGAAATGTTTTCTTTGGCAGATGGATGCACATTTTCCGCGAAAAAAGACGCGTTCGCCAACATTGGCGGCTTCCTCTGCACGAACGATAATTCACTAGCCGAACAGGAGATGAATCTGCTGATTCTGACCGAGGGATTCCCTACCTATGGAGGATTAGCTGGCCGAGATCTGGATGCCATTGCCGTCGGTCTCGAAGAAGTGCTGCACCCGGAGTATCTTGAATATCGGATTGCATCTGCCGGATATCTGGGCCGTCATATCGCCAGCGGCGGAGTACCGATTGTGGAACCGCCGGGCGGACACGCCATTTATATCGATGCCGGAAAGATGTTGCCACAAATTCCTAAGCATCAGTTTCCCGGACAAGCGCTCGCCATTGCGCTATATCGGCACGCCGGCGTCCGCTCGGTAGAGATTGGTTCGGTAATGTTCGGTAAGGCAGCGCGCCACGAACTCCTGCGCCTGGCCATTCCACGGCGGGTCTACACCCAAAGCCACATCGACTATCTCATCGAAGCAATCTTGGAAGTAAACGAGTGCAAAAACGATCTGCGGGGTGTCGAGATAGTCGAGGAACCGCCTTTCCTGCGGCATTTCAGCGCAACCTTTCGGCCATTGGGAGAAAGCGGGTAGGCAACGAACGACAGTGAACAACAACGAACGACGGTGAACAACAGCAAACGACAGTCAACACCATCGCTGACGTTCGCTGACGTTCGTTGACGTTCGCTGACGTTCGTTGACGTTCGCGACCCTACCGCCAATCATCGACAATGTATGTGCTGGGCCGATTGTAACCAGCGTCGTTATGTCTTTGCATGGCGACACCCTGAAAATCGGAACGAAAACCATGCGCGATCATTTGCCGATAAGCTCTTTCGCGGCCGGCATTAGCGCCAGCGATCAGGCGCGATAGCATTTTTGCCGAGGCCAGGGTTTCGCAGGCATCGAACAGCCCTTCCAAAGCCGGTCCTGATCTCGCCGCGCCAAACTTGATATAACAACAATCGCTGCCCGCCTCGCTGCCAGGTCCGCAATGACACACCGCCAAGGCGGCCAATCGAGCCGCGTCCCACATCAATACAGTGTCGCCGAGCTGCTGGGCAGCCACCGCCCTGATTTCCCGTTCCACATCCAAACCCTCGAAGATACCATCTGTCATTTCCCGGCACGCGCGTAAGCATTCTTCGCGTTGACTGCTTCGGACTATGGGCGAAGGTGAACAGCGCCTCGTGTTTGACCGCCCAGTTTGTGAAAAGATCCAATATGGGTTCCATCAATCGCTTGGCGATTCCTTGGTTCCAGAGATCGGGACGAACGGTCAATGGTCCAAAGAACGCAACGCTACCCCATCTGGTCGCGAAATTAGGACCGACAAGGTCCTTGCCTAAATAGGCTCCGAAAGCGGCAGACGGATCTGCTGCCCAACGAGTCCGCACAAAGTCTGCGTCCCCAGCGAACTCGATCGGATTGGGCAGCCTAAGAAAAGTCCCAAAGGCTAGCCGGAAGATGCGGTCCGCTTCAGGAAGATCGGTCCGTTGCAGAGGGGCCACGAGCGCGCTCGTTCCCGACGGTTCCGCTGTTACCCGCGAACTTGCCATAACGAGTTCTCACGTTATACGCGCATGGTTTGGAATCTCAAGCATCGCCGATCGGCGCTGTTGTAATGTATCGGAACGTTCGCTCGAAAAGAACTCTCACCCGGTCCGGCCGCTGGCCATGCGCGTCAACGTAAGGCGGGACCCGCCCAGGTTGATCTGGCTTTTCGGGAGCATCGTCCGTACCGGGGGTTGTCGGGCTTTGAAATCGGTTTCAGCGGCGACTGTCCCACGAAGTGTCTGATTTCGGCGCAACCTCGAAATCGATCCGGAGCTGCTCGGTGGGCGTTACCACAAACCGCAGTCGCCACTGTTTGTCATGGCACCAGGCATGTGGCTGAGAATCAGCCCGAACAAATGTTCGAGACCAGACCTCACGTCGTCGAAGACCCCGTACGCTGCGGTTTTCATCAAGCAATCGCCAAGCCGCCCGATGGGTTCGGGTGCCGTTTGAGCCGTCCAGGCAGGATGACGGGAATGGCGACTGCGGTTTACGCTAGCGCAAAGCGTACAGCTCCGCGTCAACCTCCAGGCAGCGCCAAGCCAAATACATAATTGGACAGTCGCCGGTACCGAACGAAACCGACCTCCGGTCCGACTAATGCCTCCGGTACCTGCACTGGCCACAGCAAATCTTGTAGACTGCTCTAGCCTTGCGGAGTCGGGTTCGGCCCTACTCCCCGCTCGGACGGCTTGACCGGCCGAACCCTACGCCACCGCTACCTCCGAACGATACGGCATTCCTTGGTGACCGCCCATATGGCTGAGGCTATGTGCCATTGCGAACGACGCTTCCCGGCAGGCTT
>WNFI01016173.1_pt1 | contig 18837 bp, 20 predicted proteins | sample 5400471 | NCBI WGS metagenome assembly WNFI01 (sample SAMN13153348, study PRJNA577476) | soil metagenome | isolation source: 100 cm saprolite on Douglas fir-dominated hillslope | place: USA:California | collected 2013-09-17 | reverse complement strand
CTCCGCAACCAGCGTCCAGATGGTGCCTGGCACGCCTACTACCGGGCGGGCGAGGTGATCGACTCGACCCTGGACACCAACGTCACCGCGTACATCGCCACCGGGGCGTGGCTGCACCATCTCGCCACCGGCGATACCGGGTTCCTGCTCCATCTCTGGCCGGCGGTCGAGGCCGCCATCGAGTTCGCCCTGCGGTTGCAGCTGCCGGGTGGCGCCATCAGTTGGGCTGCCGATCTTGACGGCAACGCCTGGTCCAAGGGCCTGCTGGCCGGCTCGTCGGCTGTCCACCTCAGTCTGATCAGCGCCTGCCGGATCGCCGCGGCGCTCGATAAGGTGCGGCCCCAATGGGGGACAGCCGCTGATCGCCTGGCGATGGCGATCACCGGCAGCCCGGAGTCGTTCGAGCCCAAGCATCGGTGGGCGATGGACTGGTACTACCCCGTGCTCGGGGGAGCCCTGTCGGGAGCGGCGGCCCAGGCCCGACTGGCCCATCGCTGGGACGAGTTCGTGGTTCCCGACAAGGGCGTGCGGTGCACCGCTGACCGGCCCTGGGTGACCGCCGCCGAGACCTGCGAGCTGGCCCTGGCCCTGGCGCGAGTCGGCGATTTCGACGAGGCCGGCCGGCTGGTCGAGTGGGCCCAGCACCTGCGCGGCGACGACGCCGCCTACTGGACCGGCGCCAACTACGACGACGGCACACTGTACCCAGAGGAGCAGCCCACCTGGACATCCGCGGCCGTGGTCCTGGCCGCCGACGCATTGGCGGGTGGCCCCGTGCTGGATCTCTTTTCGGACTAGACGGTTCCCGCCCGGCCTCGTCGGCTATTGGCGGCGGAACGGTTGCTGAACTGGCACCAGGCTGTGTCGGCGCGCCGGTCCAAGGTTTACCGGCCCTTGCTTATTTCCATCACTTATTCGGAATACGCTTCGGCACATGCTTGGTCCAGCCAGAGGCGCGGAGCCCAACGCCATCGCCAATCAGCGGGCCGGCATCGTCGTCCGCGCCGCGCAGCTTCGATGGGGCAGCGTCGTCCTCAGCCTGGTGATGGTGCGGCTGACGCTGTATCCGGCCCCCCTGGCTCCCACGGCCCTGCTCTGGATCACGCTGGCATTCGGCGTCCTCAATGTGCCCCTGCTGTTCGCCGAGCGCGTGCCGGCAAGGACCGCCAACGTCATGGCCGTCGCCTCTTTGACCCTCGACTTCCTGGTCTGCACCGCCTGGACGGTGCTCACTGTGAACGATCCCGCCGCCACCACATACGTCGTTTTCATGCTGGTGGCAGCCGAGGCCGGGTTGCTCTTCCAGTGGCGAGGCACGATTGCCTTCGTGGCCGCATTTGTCCCGGTTTTCGCGGCGTTTTACGTATTCCGTACGGTCGCCTTCCACTTCCCGTACCACGCTGAAAACCACGTTTTCCGTACCGGCATCGTGTGCCTCCTGGCGACCATCATCGGGAGTCTCAGCAACTCCAGCGCTCGGCTCTTCGCCGAGGTCGAGAAGCTGTCGTTGACCGATCCGCTGACAGCCCTGGGCAATCGCCGCGCCTTCGACCGGCGGCTGGCCGAGGAGGTCGATCGGGCCAAGCGCTACGGCCTGCCGCTAAGCCTGGCCCTGGTGGACATCGATCACTTCAAGATCGCCAACGACACCCACGGCCACGCCGGTGGAGACGAGATCCTGCGCGGGCTCGGGCGCCTGTTGGCGGACCGGATGATAAGACGGACCGATGTGGCCTACCGCTACGGCGGCGAGGAGTTCGCCGTCATCATGCCGGAGACCGACGATGCCGCCGCGGTGGCCCGCATCCACGACGCGGTTCGAGCCGAGGCGATGCCGATCGGGGCCTACGCGCGAGACCTGCGGGTGAGTATCAGCGTCGGCGTGACCAGCGGCCGGGGCCAGGCGCTGGCGGCAGCTGAGCTGGTGGAACAAGCGGACAGCGCCCTCTACAGCGCCAAGGAGTCGGGTCGCAACCGGACGGTTGTCTACCGAGCGCCCCGAACGGCGCCACCCTCGGCACTCAGCCCGGTGGGCGCCGCCGCAGGATCCTGAGCGAGCCCACCTCTCTCACCTCTTCGTAATCCCCGGACTCCAGCACTCGCCCATAGGCCACGAACGGTGGTCGGCCGCCGTCGCGGGGATCGGGAAAGACGTCGTGGATGGCCAGGCTGCCGGCCGGGAGAAGATGCCTGGCCCACCCGTCGAAGTCCGCATCGACCGCGTCCTGGGAGTGGCCGCCGTCGATGAAGAGCATCGCCAGGGGCGTTTGCCAGGCTGCCGCAACCGTGGAGGAGCGCCCCACCACGGCCACCACCGATTCCTCCAGCCCGGCCGCCGAGATGGCGGCGCGAAAGTGCGGCAGGCTGTCCACCCGCCCATCGGGGCCGAGCAGGCGGGGGTCGTGGTACTCCTGGCCCGGCTGGTTCTCCTCTGACCCGCGATGGTGATCGACGCTGAAGAGCACCGACCCCACCCGCGCCGCCGCCGCGCCGAGGTAGATCGCCGACTTGCCGCAGTACCCGCCAACCTCGAGGATGGGGCCATTGGCGCCGGCGTTCAACGCCTCCTGGAAGAGCGCCAGGCCTTCTTTGTCGGGCATGAAGCCGATCGCGTCGCGAGCGGCCTGCCGCAGCCGTGGATTCACGCTCGACCGCTCCTTAGAGCGGCAGGTTACCGCTGTACAGGATCACCTTGCCGGTCACCTGCCCGACCAGGGTCAGGACCACAGCGACGTAGAGCAGCCCGGTGGCAGACATCAGCGACCGCATCCGCGTGCTCTGGAACGCCAGCGCCGTGATCACCAGCGGCAGGGCGATTCCGGCGGCGACGTGCATCCAGAAGGTGAGGCTGTAGCCGCCCGACACAACGTCATGCGTGCTGGGAAAGCTGGCGCGCCCGTCCAGCAGGACCAGGGCGGAGGCGGCCAAGCCCGCCTGCAGCAGAAACCCGGCGGCGAGGATGCCCAGCAAGATGAACAGCGGTCGGGTGCTCAGGTTTGGCACCACCAGGTACCAATGGCCCAGGAGCATCGCCGTGGTCACGGTGCCGATCGTGATCGCCGACAGCAGAAAGCTGGCGGCGGTGCCGTAGGGTCCCCACGTGGGGGTGGGGAAGACGTAGGCGCTGGCGATTACCGAGGTCAACCCCATCGAGGTGGCCAGGATGCCGACGATCACGTGCAGCACCGGCGGGCGGAGATAGACGGCGACCAGGTAGAGGAGGAAGAGGACCATGAACAGGGCCGACAGCCGCAGCGCCGGCTGCAGCCAGGCGCGGTTGACATAGTGCTCGGTCAGGTGAGACGGGTCGGGAAGAAAATACTGACCGGCCACCCCGAGGGCGCCGATGAGCAGCAGCACGCCACCGGTGGACGCAAGGAAGCCCCTCGTGACAAGGCGCGTGAGGTCCGTGATGAAGAGCGCCAGCATGCCCCCAACAGCCACCTCGACCACCGCTTGAAGGGTTATCAGCGGGATCGCTAGCATCGGCAGAATGATACCGCCGGCACCCTCCGAGCCCTCTCAGCCCGGCGCGGGCAGGGATTGGCGGAGTCTTCACGGCGAGATCCTGGCCTGCACAAGGTGCGTGCAGTCGGGTCATATCCCGAGCGCGGCGCCGATGTTCCAGGGTCGACCGGGCCAGCCGCTGATGCTGATTGGCCAGGCGCCGGGCGTCGTCGAGCTCGGTCCACGCAAGCCGTTCGCGGGCCGTGCCGGGAGGGAGCTGGAGCGGTGGTGCCGGAGGGCCGGGTTCGCCGATGACGACCACTTTCGCAGCCTCACCTACGTGACCTCGGTGACCAAGTGCTTCCCCGGCAAATCGCTCTCCGGGGGCGGCGACCGGCGTCCCGGCCGGGTGGAGGTGGCCCAGTGCCGGCCCTGGCTCGAGGCTCAGCTGTCGCTTCAGCGACCGCGCCTGATCATCCTGGTGGGGACGCTGGCCATCGAGCAGTTTTCGACCCACCTTCCGGCCGGTTCGCTGGATCTGCTGGTCGGGGAGTTGTTCAAAAGCGGCGGCGGAAACCCGCTCCTACTGCCCCTGCCACACCCATCTGGAGCCAGCCGCTGGCTGAACCAGCCGGACCGCCGGGCGAGACTGAACGACGCCCTCGACCTGTTAGGCCGGACCTGGCCCGACCTCGTTTCCGACGCCTCAAGATAAACTCAGGCTGATTTGGCAGACGACGAACGTCCGAAGGCCGGCATCGAGGGGACGGAGGTCGAACTGAAGTCGCCCGAGCAAATCCTCGAGTCGATCTTCGGCCCCACCCCCAAAGCCACCCCCACCGAGCAAGCCGAGCGCACCCTCCGGCGACCCAAACGCGTCGTTTACACGGCCATGAGCAACCGTAACTTCCATTGGCGAATGCACGTCACCAAGTTCGTCCTCGACGAGGGTTCGGTGCCGGTCAACCCGTTCATGCTCTTCGACTACTACCTGATGCACACGGTCAACAAGGACACGGTGCGCGAGGCGATGAACAACCTGCTGGTCAAATGCGACGAGTGCTGGGTCTTCGGCCGGATGAGCCTTGGGGTCAAGGTCCAGGTCGGGATCGCAAAACGACTTAAAAAGCCGCTGCGGTTTTACGATATCGCTGACCTGCCCGAGAGGATCGTCCGCATATCGGAGAACCTGGCGGAAGAGGAGGCCAGGGAGTAGCAGGCGACCCGGAGCAGCATGAGGGTAGACAAGTGACAGACGAGGATACGGGACCGGACCTTCCCAAATTCCCTGTCGCCCCGATCCACTTTCCGCCGGAGCCCGACTCGCCCCTGACGCCGCCGCCGGCGCCGCCGGCCCCGACGACACCCGCTACGCCGGCCCCGCCGTCAATCGCGCAGCCGCTGCCGCCCCCGGATCCCCCGCCGCCCGCCCCACCCACCCCAAGTCCGCCGCCGTCCCAGCTCGCTCCGCCGCCACCGGTCGCGGATCCGAGCATCTACCGGCCTCCGTTTGTCAGCCCCGGGTACACGCCGCCGACCGCCCCAACCCGGTACACGCCGACGGCGCCGCCTCCGCCCCCGCCAATGCCGGTGCGGCCCTCGCAGGCCCCCCCGCCGGTTGCCTCCGCGTCGCCGACGGCGGCCCCCCTGACAGCCGTGCCGGCGCCGGTGCCGGCTGGGGTGGCGGCGCCGATGGCCTTGCCGGCCCCGGCCGCAGCTCCGGCGGCTTCGTCCGCGGCCCGCCTGGCAGGAGTGAGCAAGCGCAATCTGGTGATCGCGATCGGCGGTGCCGGCGCCGTGGTGCTTCTTGTCGCCTATCTGATCTCAGGTGTGCTGATCTCGGGGATGGAGTCTTCCAACCAGACCGAGGCGCTCAACGCCACTGGCCGGGACATGACCAAGATCGATGCCTTCATCAATGAAACGATCGTCCGCGACGCCAAGAAAACGGATGCCGTCGCCTTCAAGGCGGCGATCGACGCCTACGGCGCCAAGCTCACCGACACCGACGCCACCCTGGCGGCCGACCAGGATCGTCTCGACCACATCAACGGCGACATCGACTTCTACGCCATCTTCACGCCTTTCCAGGCAGCCCGCGTGCGCGCCAATGACGGCACCATTCGCCACGCCAAGGCGGCGCTGGACGCCGTCGCCAAGATCGTCTCCATCGGTCGAACGGAGATCGCCTTCGACAGCGCCTTCATCGCCGCGGAGGTCGACTCCCAGGCCGCCGACAAGGCCGCTACCGCCAAGGACCTCACCGCCGCCAGCATCGACTACCAGAAGGCGGTCAACGACCTGGACCAGTGCAAGGTGCTGTCGGCCGACTCCGATATCGCTCCCCAGTTCCTCCCCGTGGTGGTGGCCTACGGCAAGCTGATGACCGACGTCGCCGGCCTGGCCGACACGGAGAGGGCCAACGACCTGGTTGGCGCGATCGGCTACCTCCAGCGGCTGATCCAGGACAGCACCGTCATCACCTTTGACCAGCAGGCCTACCTGACCTGGTACTCGCAGAAGTTCGACCCCCTGGAGCGCGCCTTCCGCCACAACGCGGTGGCGGTGCCGCGCTACACCGTCACGACTACGACCCTGGTCTAGCCTTCTGCCGCTAGACGCGGCGGATCAGGTCGCGCTCGAGCGCGCGCATCGCGCTGTAGACCGTGGGTCGCAGCGGTGAATCCTCGGCCACCGCCCATTCCAGCTGGCGCAGAGTCGAGTAGAGCGAGCGGATCGCTTTGATCGCGTCTCCGAACTCAACCATGGGCGGCAGCGGGATCTGATCCAGAGGATCGCCCCGAGCCCATCGGTAGGCGAAGTCGACATAGTCGCGCGACAGCGGCCGCAGCGTCTGCTCGCCGTACGCCTCTTCCAGCTCGCTGAACCGGTAGTGCAGGCTGCGGAGGCTGTGGTAGAGCTCGCGGATCTCCAGGCTGGGGAAGCGGCTGCGCGCTGACGGGCTGGACTCCGCGGCGCGGCCGCGGCCGCCGCGCCCGGGCCGGCCGCGATCCTCGGCCGCCAGCATCACGAGCACCGCGCACAGCTCGGTGGGATCAAGGTGATCGAGCCAGCCCTGGTACATGGCCTCGCTCAGGATGAGGCTGTTCTCTCCGTATATCCGGCTGGCCAGCATCCCCTTGTCGGAGGGCTTCATGCCGTAGAGGAAGCCGGCCTCCTCGAGCACCTGGATGATGCTGTGCAGGTGCCGGGTGTAGTCGTGCATGGCGGCGTCGATGTCCTCGTGGCTCCGCCGGATCTCTTCCTGGAGTGCTGACGGATGTTGGGGCAGCGCCGGACGGGGGACTGCTCGTGCCGCTGCTGGATCTCCCCGATCTCCCTCCGCTGCGTTTCGAGCTGCTCCGTGGTGAGGCCCGAATCGCCGCGATGGTAGTGGTCCCGCTTGGCCCGCCGGACCCGGTTGCGGAGGGTGTGCAGCAAGGCCTCGTCTTTGAAGTACTCCTGGACGTCCTCGAGGCGGCATCTCTCCTTTCGCGCAGGCGTCACAGCCATCTGCTCGAGGTCAGCCAGGCGCTCCTCGAGATTGGCCAGCTCGCGTCGCCTCTGCTCCGCCGCCTGGCGTCGCTGGAACTGGCCGAAGCAGCGCTCCATCAACAGCTCGGCCTCGTGGATGTCCCGGTTGCGCAGCAGGTTGAGGGCCATGTTGTAGTTGGGCGCGAACTTCGACTCGACGACCATGTCCTCGCCCATGGCCGCCTCGTAGATCACGCCGATGTCCACCTCGGGGTCTTTGAGGATGACTCCGTGGCCGACCTTGTCGATGCCCCGCCGTCCCGCTCTACCCATTAATTGCGTCAGCTGGCCCGAGGTTAGCGATGGGAACCCGCGTCCGTCGAACTTGGTGAAGGCTGAAATCACGACCGAGCGCGCCGGCATATGGATGCCCAGCGCCAGCGTCTCGGTGGCGAAGACCACCTTAACCAGCCCGGCCTGGAAGAGCTCTTCCACCAGCTCCTTGAGGAACGGCAGCAGACCGGCGTGGTGAACCGAGATCCCCTGCACCAGCATCTCGTGGTTGAGGAGGTTGCGGTACAGGTTGGCCTCATCGGCGTCGACCACCTCGGCCATCTTGCCGGCCACGAATTCCTCGATTCTGGCCTTCTCGGCGCTGTCGGTGAGATCCAGCCCGTGCATAGCGCAGCGCTGCATCGCCTCCTCGCAGCCCCGCCGGCTGAAGATGAAGTAGATCACCGGGAGCATCTGCTGCCCGGCCAGGCTCTCGATCACCCGGGTCAGGTTGTTGGATTCGACGTGGCGTCCGCGCGGCTCGAACCGGCGTCCGCCGCGCCGCCGGTCGCGGTCGAATCGGTGGTCGGCGGCGACCTCCTCCTGGGCCTTGTTCCACGTGCCTCGGACGATTTTGCCCTGCTCGTCGAAGAGGGGATACAGGCGGTTCTCCATAGCCAGCCACAGGCGCAGCTCGGTGGGCCGCTTGGTGACCGAGACCACGCCCATCTCGCCGCGGTGCGAGGCCATCCAGTCGGCCACCTGCTGGTAGTTGGAAATGGTGGCCGACAGGCCGACGAAGTGGATCTGATGTGGGGCCTGGATCATGACCTCTTCCCAGACGGCCCCGCGGGGGTAATCGTCGATGTAGTGGACCTCGTCCAGGACCACGTAGCGAACGTCCTTGAGCCGGTCGGGGTCGTCGTAGATCAGGTTGCGCAGGATCTCGGTTGTCATCACCACCACGGGGGCGCGTTCGTTGATGGTGTGCTCGCCGGTGACCAACCCCACGTAGCCGTCGCCGTGGCGCTTCTTGAGGTCGCGGAACTTCTGGTTGCTGAGCGCCTTCAAGGGGGTCGTGTAGATCGCCTTGACGCCGTCTTCGAGAGCTTCGAAGATGGCGTAGTCGGCGACCGCGGTCTTGCCTGAGGAGGTAGGGGCCGAGACCAGGACACCCTGGTGGGTGCCGAGCAGCTGTATGGCGTCGACCTGGAACTGGTCCAGCTCAAACGGGATCGTGCGACGAAAAGCGTCGATCCGGCTTTCCGTATGAACCGTCATGACAACGGCCTCCGCAGCTCGGATTTATCCACAACCACGTCTGCTATATTGCATCCCTTCCACTTTGTGGTCCTTCCGGTGGAGCCCGTCGGGATGAGGCCGGACAAGGGTGGGAAGTCGGCGTCCCGTGGAGTTGGCATGAGCACTGAGGTCACGACGGAGATCGAGGCGGTGACGTCGGCCGCCGGCTCGGGCCGCGGCGCCGGCGCCGAGCCCGAAGCTGTCAAGCAAACCGTCGCCCGGGCCCCCGACTTCGCCGATGTCGAGATCAGCGGCCGCAGCGTCCCCGAGATGTTTCAGTCGCAGGTCGCCCGGCGGGCCGCCGCGCCGGCGATGTATTTCAAGGCATCAAGCAAATGGCACGCCATCAACTGGCAGCAGTATGGCGACGCCGTCAAGCGGATCGGGGGCTACCTGCTCAGTGAGGGGGTCAAGCACGGCGATCGAGTCGCCATCCTGTCGGGCAACCGTCCGGAGTGGCACATCAGCGACCTGGGCGTCGAGCACACCGGGGCGATCGTCGTCGGTATCTACCCGACCAACTCGTCCAGCCAGTGTCAGTACATCCTCGATCACGCCGAGGCGCCGATCGTATTCGTGGAGAACCGCGACCAACTGGCCAAGATCCTCGAGCAGCGGACGGCGCTGCCGCGGCTGCGGCGGGTGGTGCTGATCAAGGGCGATCCGCCTGCGGACGATCCGCTGGTGATCAGATGGGCCGACGCTCTCAGCACCGGCGATGCCCACAACTTCACACATCCGGACCAGTTCGACGACCGCTGGCGCGCGGTTGAGCTGGATGACCTGGCTACGTTTATCTACACCTCTGGTACCACCGGTCCGCCCAAGGCGGTCATGCTCGACCATCGCAACATCCTCTGGACCGTCGCCTGCATCGAGAAGACCCTTCCCTTGAGCCCGGAATCGGCGGATGAGGAGGTGACCGTTTCATACCTGCCGCTGGCCCACATCGCCGAGCGCATGGCGGGCCACATCCTCCATCTCCACATGGGGCACCGGATCTACTTCGCGGAGGACATCGCCCACCTCGCTGCCAACGTGGTCGAAGCCAGGCCCACCTTCATGTTCGGCGTCCCCCGGATCTGGGAGAAGTACCAGTCGGTCGTGGAGGCACAGATCGCCGGCTCTCACGGAGCTAAGGGCCTGCTGACGCGCTGGGCGATCAAGCAGGGCTACGCCAACGTCGACTCGGCGACGCGGGGCGGCCAGCCGGCCACCGCATACAAGCTGGCTGACCGGCTGGTGCTGGCAAAGATCCGCGCTGCCATCGGACTTGACCGCGCCAAGCAGCTCTCCAGTGGCGCCGCCCCGATCTCGATCAATACGCTCCGGTTCTTCTGGGCCCTGGGTCTGCCGATATTCGAGGTCTATGGCCAGTCGGAGGACACCGGGCCGACCAGCACCAACCGCAGCGGCTATTGCAAGCTGGGCACGGTGGGCCCGGCGATGCCCGGGGTGGAGGTCAAGATCGCCGCCGACGGAGAGGTGCTGGTCAAGGGCGGCAACATCTTTCGCGGCTACTTCAAGGACAAGGCGGCGACCCGCGAAGCGCTCGACCGCGATGGTTACCTGCACTCGGGCGACGTCGGTGTGCTCGAAGACGGCTACCTTCGGATCACCGACCGCAAGAAGGACCTGATCATCACCGCCGGAGGCAAGAACATCTCCCCCTCGAACATCGAGGTGGCGCTCAAGCGCTTGCCCTTCGTGGGCCAGGCGGTGGCCATCGGCGACAGCAAGCCCTTCATGTCGGCGCTTCTGACCATCGACATCGAGCAAGTCGGCGCGCTCGCCAAGAAGGTCGGCGAGGAGCTGGACATGGAGGCGCTGGCGAAGTCTGAGAAGGTGCGGGAGCTTTTCCAGCACGGGGTCGACTCCGTCAACGCCGACCTCGCCAACGTCGAGAAGATCAAGAAGTTCACCATCCTTCCCAACGACCTCTCGGTCGACGGAGGAGAGCTGACGCCGACCCTCAAGGTCAAGCGAAAAGTCGTCAACCAGAAGTACGGCGACCAGATCAACGCCATCTACGCCGCTTGACCTCGGCGCCTGACGGGTCGGGGCCGGGAGCCGAGGTGGCGATCCAGCCACTCCTGGTCGTGTCGACCTCTCCGGCGCCGCCCGAGCTCTTCAGCGGGGGCCTACCCGAGGGCTCCCAGGTGATCAAGGCAACCTACGCGGAGTTGCTGGAGCGGGCGCCCGAGGCGGACATCATCGTCGGCGACTGGTCCCACACCATCCACGTCGACGCGGCGGTGATCGATCGGGCCAGCCGGTGCCGCCTGATCCAGCAGCCAACGGCGGGCTACGAGAACATCGACGTAACCGCCGCCGACGCCAAGGGTATCCCGGTGGCCAACGCCGGGCCGGCCAACGCCAACGCGGTCGCCGAGCACGCGGTGATGAGCATCATCGGCTGCCTCCGCCACCTGCGCGAGGCGATCGCCGACACCGAGGCGGGCGAATGGGAACAGCAGCGCTGGATCGACATGGACCTGTCGGACCTCGAGGGCCGTACCGTGGGGATCGTCGGCTTCGGCGCCATCGGGCAGGCGATCGCCAAGCGGCTGCAGGGCTTCGACTGCACCATCCAGTACCACCGCCGTCATCGCCTCGAGGCCGCCGACGAGGCCGGCCTGGGCGCGACCTATCTCGAGATCGACCCCCTCCTGCGAGGCAGCGAGGTCCTAGTCCTGGCCTTACCGCTGACCTCGGAGAGCAAAGGCATGCTGAGCGCCGACCGGCTGGCGGCGATGCCGGCGGGTGCGGTGCTGGTCAACGTCTCCCGCGGCGGCCTTGTCGACGAAGACGCCCTGGTTAGGGCGCTGGAGGAGCGCCGCCTCGGGGGTGCCGCACTTGACGTCTTCGCCACCGAGCCCCTGCCGAAGGGCCACCGCTTCACCGGCCTGCCCAACGTCCTGCTGACGCCCCACATCGCGGGGATGACCGCCAACTCCAAGCGCAACATCCTCCTCAACAGCATCAACAACGTCGGCCGGGTCGCCCGCGGCGAGGCTCCGTTCTGGGTCGTCAACAACCCGAGCAGCTGAGTGTCGGGAAAGGGCGGAAAAGCGCGCCTGCTGGTGATCGAGGACGAGCCCTCACTGGCGAGAGTCCTGCAGATGAGACCAGGGCGATGAAGGGCAACCCCAAGCTCAAATCGATCCCGATCCTGATCCTGACCGCGCTCAAGAGCGAGAAGCAGATGAGGGAGCTGGAGAAGGCCGGCGCCGACGGCTTCGCCACCAAGCCGTACGACGGGAAAGAGCTCAGCAGCCGGATCCGGGCGCTGCTCGGCTAGGCCGGCGGGGAGAGAGGAGAACCAGCGGCCGGGGCTGGGGCCGGAGTCTCAGTCGAGCGAGTCGAAGAGGGTGTTGCGCAGCTGCTCGAGGGCCTCGAACTCCTCGATCGACGGTTTGCCGGCAGCGTGGACCTGTGCCGGGTACTTCATCCGCTGGACGCCCTCGAGAAGGATCTTGATCTGCGCTTCGGTGAGCTGAAGCCTGTGCACCGCCCGCTCGCGCGCCAGCGGCGCCGGCTCTGGATAGCTTGGCGACGGCGCCGCGGTCCTGCCGAGGTGCCCGGCGATCCCATCGGCGGGTGCCGCCTCGGTCGAAGTGGCTTCTTCGTCGCCTTCGACCCGAGTCGGACGGAAAAGCTCCTCGGAGCCGACCAGTGAGATGCGGTTGAACTTAGGCATGAGTTAGGACCTCCTGGGCCAACTGTCGGTAAGCCTTGGCCCCGTCGGTGTCCCCGGCGTACTCCAGGATGGAGCGTCCGGCCGGTGGGCACTCGGCGAACCTGATGCTGTCCTTGATGAAAAAGGGGAAGACCTCGTCCCCGTATGCCTGCTTCACCAGTTCCAGAACCTCCTGGCTGTGCAGGGTGCGCGACTTGTAGATGGTAGGCAGGATTCCCCCGACTTTGAGCTTGGGGTTGAGCTTCTGCCGGACCCGCTCGATGCTGCGCTGCAGCTGCTGCATCCCCTTCATCCCGAAGTACTCGCATTGCAGCGGGATGATGACCTCGTCGGAAGCCACCAGCGCGTTGACGGAAAGCAGGCTCAGCGAAGGCGGGCAGTCGATGACGATGAAGTCGTAGAGGCTGTGCACCGGCTCCAGCTTGTCCTTGAGGATCTGCTCACGCCCCATCTCGTTGATCATCTGGATCTCGGCCGCGGACAGCTCCAGGTTGGCGGGGATGAAGTCGACCTTCATCAGCTCGGCCCGCATGATCAAGTCGCGGGCATGGACCTCGTAGTCCATCAGCAGGTTGTAGACGGTCTGGTCGAGCTCGTCCGGCCGGCGTACGCCCATGTTGATGGTCAGGTGCGCCTGCGGATCGAGGTCGATCAGGAGAACCCGCTGCCCCAGCTCCGACAAGCCGGCGCCCAGGTTCACGCATGTGGTGGTCTTGCCGACGCCGCCTTTCTGGTTGGCGATGGAGATGGTCTTCGCCATAGAGGGATGAGTTTATCCGGAATTCGCGCCGGCGCAGCCCGAACTCGGGTCCGGGGCCCTTGGTCCGGTACCGAATCGAGCCTTCGTATACTTCGGCCTGTGTTCGTGCTGCCGGCGCTGACCACGCTCATCAGCTTGGGCTTCGCCGCCCAGGTCTTGAATCAGTACCGGTCCCGGCGCAAGCGGCACCAGCTGGCATGGGGCCTGGCCCTCGTCTTTTACGCGGTCAGCGCGTTTGCCGAGGTGACCGGGTCGCTCTCAGGCTGGACCGAGTTCGAGTTCCGCGTCTACTACCTCTTCGGAGCCATCCTGCTGGTTCCATGGTTGGCGCTGGGGACCACCGAGCTGCTGCTGCAGGCGCCCGGCGCGCGGGCAGCCCGGACCGCATATCGTACGTTCGTCATCGTGGTCACGCTCGGTGGCCTGGCCGCGATCGCCACCGCCGGTCTACACGACGGCTTCATCAGCGGCACCAACATCCCTGACAACTGCGCCATGTACTGCCCCCACGAGCATGGCTACGCCGCCGGCAACATCATCTCTGTGATCGCCGCGGCGGTCGGCAACACCATCGGGACCATCGTCCTCGTCGTCGGCGCCGGCTACTCGGCCTACCGGACATACCGCGTCGGGTTGCCTCGCAACCTCACCATCGGCAACGTGCTGATCCTGGCTGGGGCCCTGGTGGTGGCGGGCATCGCGAGCCTGACCCGGTTGGGCCACTACGAGCTCTTCTATGCGGGGCAGGCGGCCGGCGTGGCAATCATCTTCGCCGGCTTCCTGGTCATCGCCGCCGCGCCTTCGCTTCGAGCTCAGCCCGCCTAGTGGACTAGTGCCGCTCGCTCGCCGGCCCGGTGACGGCGGCTCAACGCCGTGATCGCCGACCTCGTCATCATCCTGGCCCTGCTGATTGGCGTCTACATCGGCATCAGCAGGGGATTCGCGGGACCATTGATCTCGGAGGGCGCCTTCCTGATCGCCCTCTTTGTGGTGCTCCACCTTCATGGGCTGGTGGACGGGTTCCTGCCCATCGGGATCGCGCGCAGCGGGTTGACGGTCGTGCTTGTCTTCGTGCTTTCGATTGCTTTGCGCCTGCTGGCGCGGCCCCTGGTGATGGTCTGGCGCACGGTCCCGCTGCTGCGCGCCATCGACGCCCCGCTGGGAGCAGTGGCGCACGGACTGCTGGCCTTTGTGCTTCTCTACCTGGCGCTGGGCGTGGTCCTTGACTTCGATCGAAACGTGTACCCCCTGCTGCGGGCCAGCACGGCCACCGCGGAGCAGATCGAGTTGAGGGCTTCCTCAACTTCTACGACCACTACATCAGGAACCCGCTGCTGACCTCGCGGACGGCTCCCGCGATCAATAGCCTGGGCGCCAGGCTGCCCGTGGTGGGGCACCCGCGCCCGTACCTGACGGGCGCCTCGACCGCGTTGCTCAACCTCCCCACCGCGCCGTCGTCGACGATCTCCTAGAGTCTCATAAGAGATATAAGGTGTTGCCGTGCTAGATCTCGCCCTCACGCCGGAGCAGGAGCTGCTGGTGGAAACGACCCGCCGCTTCGTGCGGACAGAGTTCCCCGAGCAGATCAAGGAGAACGACCGGCTCCAGCGCTACGACCCCGAGACCTTCCCCAAGCTGGCTCGCCTCGGCCTGGCCGGGATCTCGATTCCCAAGCGGTACGGGGGCGGCGGCATGGACTACCTGGCGCTGGGGCTGGTGATGGAGGAGCTGGAGTATGTCGATGCGTCGCTGCGGACGGTGGCCTCGGTCCACAACGGGCTCTGCAGCACAGGTGTCTATCAATGGGGGAGTGAAGAGCAGAAGCAGCGCCTCCTTCGAGCCCTCGCCGAGGGATCGAAGATGGGTGCCTTCGGGCTGACCGAGCCCGACGCGGGCAGCGACGTCGCCGCGATGCGCAGCCAGGCACGCAAAGAGGGGGACGTCTACGTCCTCAACGGCGAGAAGGCCTGGGTCAGTTTCTGCGACTACGCGGACTGGTTTCTGGTCTTTGCCTACACCGACCGGGACAAGAGTCACAACGGAATCAGTGCCTTCGTGGTTGACCGCCAAAGCAAGGGCTTCACAACCTCCGGCTACCACGACAAGCTGGGGCTGCGAGCCGGCAACACCGGCTCCCTGGCCTTCAGCGACGTAGAGGTCCCCGAGACCAACCTGATCGGCGAGGAGGGCGACGGCTTCAAGGTCGCCATGAGCTGTCTCGACGTCGGGCGATTCACGGTCGCCGCCGGGGCAGCCGGGGCGATCAAGGCATGCCTGGACCTGAGCGTCGACTTCTGCCACCAGCGGCGGACCTTCGGCAAGGAGATCGGCAGGCATCAGCTCGTGCAGGCCCGAATCGCGGCGATGCAGCGCGACTACGACATCGCCCGGATGCTCTACTTCAAGGCCGCCTGGCTCAAGAACCAGGGCGTCCGCAACACCCGCGAGACCGGGGTGGCCAAGTGGTTCAGCACCGAGGCCGCCTTCGCCGCCGCCGACTCGGCGATCCAGGTCTTCGGCTCCAGCGGCTACTCCGGCGAATACCCCGTCGAACGAATCCTCCGCAACGCCCGCGCCCCCCGCATCTACGAGGGCACCAGCGAGATCCACCAGGTGATGCAGGCCGAGTACGCCCTTGGTTATCGCGAGGACAAGGAGCTCGACCATGCCCTGCCCGCGTATGACGCCTCGCGGGGCGGCGACCCGTCGCCAGGCGGCGCGATGTGACGGCGGCCCTTTCCAGCGTCCTGCCGCAGATGGGCGAAGCCAGGTACGTCGACGTGGAAGGCCGCCGGGTGCGCTACTTCGAATACGGCGCGGGCGCTCCCATCCTGTTGGTGCACGGCTGGATCGGAAGCGCCGAGAACTTCCACAAGTGGATCCCCGCGCTCGAAGGCCGCCGCAAGATGATCATCCCGGATCTGCCTGGGTTCGGCGAGACCGCTCCTCTCGACGGGCCTCACAACATCGCCGCGCTGGGCGCGTTCCTGGACGCCTTCTCGTCCACGATCGGTCTGGGGCTCTACGACCTCGGCGGCCTCTGCCTCGGCGCCACCGTGGCTCTTGAGCTCGCCCGCCGCGATCCCGAGCGGGTGCGCCAGCTGGTGCTGCACACCCCGATCTACTCGCGCCGCGCGGTATCGCGGCCGTTTCGGATGCAGGCGGCCTTTTTCATGAACCGTCTGGTCTACGGCGTGGCGGTGCCCTTCGCCCGCAACCGCTGGATCAGCGATCGATACAAGCGCTACTTCGTGGAGGGCAGCAAGGTTGACGCCTTCGACGCGGCCGTCAATTTCGAGAACCAGATGCGCGCCTTTCCGCGCGCCGCGCGGGAGTGGCTGCGGGATGCCCTGGTCCAGGACTACGAGTCATGGCTGCGCGGCTGGGAGCAGCCCGTGCTGATGGTCGTGGCGGCTGATGACTGGATCCTCGACCACGACGCCATGCAGCGCCTGACCGAGTCGATGCAGACCGCCGAGGTGGTCATGGTTCCCGACGCCGGCCACGGATGGACCGACGCCCTGGTCAAGGCGCAGGCCGCCGCGATCTCAGGTTTTTTGGCGCCCGACCCCATCTGAGGGGCTGCTTCCGGGCCACGAAGATGGCATGATCTGATCTACCCGGGGCAGGAGCTCCCCGCGAAGGCGATCGGCCTGCACGGGCGGAAGTCCGACAATGGCCATATTGATGTGCCGCCCCGACTACTTCGGGGTTGAATACGAGATCAACCCCTGGATGCACGTCCAGAACGCGGTTGATTACGACAAGGCACAGGAGCAATGGGATGCCCTCTTCGACGCCTACAAAGAGCTCCACCTTGACGTCGAGCTGGTGACCCAGGTCCGCGGCAACCCGGACATGGTCTTTACCGCCAACGCTGCCGTGGTACGTGACAAGCGAGCCGTCCTGTCGAGGTTCCGGCATCCGGAGCGCCAGTCCGAGGAGCCCCTCTGGCAGGCCGCCCTGGCCGACCTGGGTTACACGCTGACCGAGCTCCCGGCCGGCGTCTCCTTTACGTGGAGGTGGTGTCGCTGCAGCTGGTCGACCCCCGCTTCTACCACCTCGACACCTGCTTCTGCCCGCTCGGTCCGCAGACCGTGATGTTCGCGCCCGGGGCGTTCGCGCCCGCATCTGCCCGGACCATCCGCAAGCTGGTGCCCCACGTCATCGAGGTGCCCCTGCAGCTGGCCGAGGGCTTCGTCTGCAATGCGATCACGGTGGGAGACCGGGTGCTCTCGTCGTTGGGCGTCGAGCAGGTCGAGCCCAGCCTGGAGCGCGCCGGGTTCCACGGCCGCGGCCTGCCGATGACCGAGTTCATCAAGGCCGGCGGCGGCGTCCGCTGCCTGTCGCTGGTTCTCGAATAGGTTGACACCGCTGTCCCGCGTGAGTAGTGCCGCGGCCTGAGCTGGGCCTGCCGGCGGACCTCGACGCCGTCGTCATCGGCGCCGGCGCCGTCGGCTGCAGCGTTGCCTACAACCTGGCCCGGCGTGGCATGGCCAAGGTCGCCGTCATCGATCGCGGCAACATCGGCGAAGGGTCGACAGGCCGCTGCGCCGGCGGAGTCCGGCAGCAGTTCTCAACCGAGGTCAACGTCCGGGTGGGGATGCGCTCGGTTGAGATCCTGCGGAACTTCGAGAGCCAGCTGGGCGCGCCGTCGGACTTCCACCAGATCGGCTACCTGTTCGTCGCCAGCGACGCCGCCGCCATGGCCGACCTGCGGCACAACCTCGAAGTCCAGCACCGCGCCGGACTCGAGGATTCACGCGAGGTCGCCGTCGACGAGATCGCCCGAATGGTGCCCGGGTTGCGCGTCGATGACCTGGTAGGGGGAAGCTTCTGCGCCAGCGACGGCATTGCCGGACCCAGCGAGATGACCCAGGGCTACGCCCATGCGGCGCGGGCGCTGGGGGTGGAGATACTGGAGGGCGTCGAGGTTCAAGGTCTCGCGATCAGGCCCGGCGCCAGCCGGGTGCGCACCAACCTGGGCGAGATCCGCGCCGCCCGGGTCGTTATCTGCGCCGGGGCGTGGTCGCGGCCGCTTGGCGACATGGCCGGGGCGATGGTGCCGGTGGCACCCTACCGCCGCCACATCTTCGTCACCAAGCCCTTCAGCGCGATCACCAGGGTCACGCCGATGACGGTTGACTACCGGACCACGTTCTATTTCCACCCCGAGGGCGACGGCCTGCTGATGGGCATGAGCGACCCCGCCGAACCCGAGAGCTTCCGGACCGATGTCGACTGGGACTTTCTGGACCACATGGTCGAGCACGCCACCGAGCGCTTCCCGGCGCTGGAGGAGGCCGAGATCATGACCGGGTGGGCCGGCCTCTACGAGGTGACTCCCGACCACCAGGGCATCGTCGGAGAGTCCGAGGAAGTCCCCGGACTCTGGCTCTGCTGCGGCTTCTCTGGCCACGGGTTCATGCAGGCGCCCGCTGTCGGTGAGTTGTGCGCGGACCTGATGGTCGGGCGGGAGCCGGCATTCGACGTATCCGGTCTGCGGCCGGGGAGGTTCGCGGATGGCGTCGAGGTGGAGGAGCGGGCCGTGATTTGAGGCCGGCCCGGTGCCGGCCGGATCAGGTGGGGCTGGTGGTTGTTACCTTGGCCTCCGGGGTGTGGTGCGAGCAGTTCAGGCGCATGTTGGCGCTCGGGTACGAATAGAAGTAGGTGCAGAACAGGTGGTAAGGGTTGCCTTTGGCGTCGATCCTGCGGTTGTCGGGGTTGACTCCCATGGGGGCCTCCTCGACCGACAAGATGCTGCGGTGCACACAACTCTCACAGATCTTCACGATTCGAGAATACGCTCATGCTAGACTGCCCCGCCATGCTCAAAATGCCCACCCTGGGGCTGCTTTTGGTGGCCGTCGTGGGCCTGGCA
>WNFI01347496.1_pt1 | contig 18841 bp, 18 predicted proteins | sample 5400471 | NCBI WGS metagenome assembly WNFI01 (sample SAMN13153348, study PRJNA577476) | soil metagenome | isolation source: 100 cm saprolite on Douglas fir-dominated hillslope | place: USA:California | collected 2013-09-17 | reverse complement strand
CTTCCAATCGGTGTGGCGGGTCGTCATCCTGGTCAGCCCTCTGGACAAGAGCATAGGTCTTCTCCACCTCGGCGGCGTCGAGGCTTCCTATCTGGAAATGGCAGCGGTCGGTTTGAGCCCTCACTCACTCCCATCGGTCTCCGTTTCAACGTTCGTTATCTCAACGCCTAAATTGGACATCCTACATACAACGATACTAAACGGTTCATTTCATTTTGTTTCGTTACTTCAGTCACGGGTTTTACAGTAAAGCAATACGGGTACAGCTCATTTGCATTCCAAGATCAATGACGGTATGTTGACGTCAAGCAGAGGGTTTAGATCTTGGCGCCAGATTTGTGGGCATCAACGTAGCGCTTCTCAGCCTCCTCGAAGTTGATGACGTTCCAAATGGCGTTAAGATACTATATGAGAGGCCACAATATCAGCACACGGAAGGTAAAAGGTGCGTTACTACAGATGACTCACGTCAACCTTCACGTTCTTATATTGGAGGTAGAACGCGTGTTCCCAGATATCAACACCAATGATCGGAGTGTGCGCTGGTACATGTTTGCTCTCGATTAAGTGACAATCTGATAGAAAAGTGCATATACTCACACAAAAGTGGGTCCTGGTTGGGAGTCGTCACGATCTCCACCCTCTGCGTTTTAGCGTTGTATCCGAGCCATCCCCATCCGGAACCTTGGATGCCGGCAGTAGTGGCGTTGAACTCTTTTACAAAAGCTTCAATGCCCCCGAATTCACGGTCGATGGCTTCCTTCAAAGGACCAGGCTTGAATGTGCTTTGGGGTGTCTTGGCCGGAGCGAGGTTTTTCCAGAAGAGGGAGTGGTTGATGTGACCTATTCAGCGTCATCGAAAATCGAAGAGACATCGACGAGGCAACGAATGAAGGAGTGATGAGAAAATCGACAATATTCAAATTCAGCATTAGTCATCGTACCTCCCCCATTAAACTTGAGAGCAGCGATGAGAGCGATACGTTCCTTGGGCGAAGGAGCGCTCGCGAAAGAAGCCTCGGCGGCGTTAAGACCGTTAACATATGTCTGATGATGCTTCTTGTGATGTAAGGTCATGATCTCCTCGCTGATGAAGGGCTCGAGCGCATTGTACGGGTAAGGGAGATCGGGGAGAATGTGCTAATCATACACTGAGATACATCTACGAGAGAGATACTGGAAATTTAGCTCACGGCCATGGTTCGCTACGTTTCTCGCAAGACGGGAAAGGGAACGTGCTCTGGGAAAGTGTGAGTGGAGTTGGGTATTTATCGTCGATTGATCACGTCAGCATTGCGATGAAGCTGGGCGCATGACATCAAGTCACATCACAGGAAATCATTGAGCTTAGAATACACCGGCATACAACGAATGTGAACAAGTCGGACTGTTGTCATTAAAAATGGCTGGATACGATCGCTTGAAGACATCGGTTATTATGAGGTTCCTGCTTTCGCTTTCACGTTTGCTTCATCATTCAAACCCATGCGATTACGAGCAATCTAAGGGAGCAGGGTAACTTCAATGTGTACCCGCAAGGTTGTGGCACACATGTTCTTACCTCGAATGCCAGGAACTGTTGAGATGGATGTATAGTGACAGAAGATGAAAACAGCACTGGTCAGGCGACAAGGGGCGCGTATAGAAGGTAGATATCTCCAACCTGCATGCGAACAACTGGAGGGCTACATAAGCAAACGAGACAAACACAATCACAATTCGAGCAGGCTACACACCGAATATTGTATTACTTTCGGAATACTCTCCTCGAGCATCCGTCCGTAGCAGCGACCCGAAGTTGTAATCCTGTACCCTTTCTTTGTACCTAGCTCATCCAATGTGTGCGTCTCTGTCAGCTGTATAATTGGGGCACAAAATGTAATGACTATAAATAGCTACTTACTGCTCGATCCATTTTCTCCATCGCACCTTAGCCTCGGGGCTTTTCATCAAACCCTCATCCGCGACCTGAATATGCTTTACATCATTGAAGAGATCAGGGAAAGATTCCTTGAAACTGTCAAATATTTCATCGTCGATCCTGATAGTGAACGCGCGGCTCGTTAGCGTTGTATGAAAACGATTCATATGGGCTTGTCGTGTATGACTCGCTTTGTCAGGCGTATCAACCGTGGGGGAATTTTCTCCAGTAGACCCCAGTATACCTGAGGCGCCATTTCCGTCAGAGTTGTCCGGCGAAGTGAGTGGAGGATCCTGAGCGATCGATCTCACTTCTGCATGCTGGACTGCGACCACAGCAAACTGCTTCTCGATCTGGATGAATGTCCTGGGTAACCAGGCTTAGTGGCTACATTATGAGACTTCTACATGCCTCCTCGAGGTTTTCGGCTTTATTAGGGTCAAACTTGTCCAGTGGTGCGGTGGTCATTGTCAGTGTCAAAGGTCGGAGGTGGATGCGTGACGGTCTGTGACATTGACTTTCCTCACATGCACATCGCCTAACCCTCACATACGTCAGAGTTGACCCCCGGAAACCACGCGCGCAAAACTCAAGCATGAATCCTCACATATTTCTTACTTTTCAAGGGACCCAAGGACAGGTTCTAACCAGGCTGACAAACAAGATGGCGCCCACCTTGCCGCGCGGGAAAAGCAAACGGAGATTTTCGCACGCCTTGATGCCCCGGATTCCCTTTACCTTCTCGTCTAGGCAGGACTCTAGCTTTTTCCCCTTTTCAATAGAAGGCCTTCCACTGATGCTCTTGCTCGTCGAGTTGGACCATACGGTGTGATCTTCACCGGTGCGGAATCCACGGAAGGAGCACTACCATCCCCCTGTTGAAACCCCACCTGCACGCTCACGGTTTGCCGCACCTCCCGCTGATGCGATCCCTCCAAAGCCCCTGATATCCCCCTATTCTTTTAAATCACGGTCGTAGTGCATCTTTCCACTACCTTCTCTTTATAGGTCAATCGACCCCTAGAAGCGAGTGCATTATTGTGCATGTGCGGAGTTAGATGTGCCCGAAATCATCACGAAATTCTTTTATTAGTGAATCCTTTAAGGGATGGCTACTTGCAGCTCTGGGAGGAAACAGGATACAGTCTCTTACTCTCTCATGGACAACCCCTGTCCTTCCATGCCTACATATTACGATTCACAGACGTGACTTAAGATGCGATGCATCCTTCCTCCACCTGCATGTACGTTCTCATCCTCCTGAGGCGCCGAAACCTGAAGTTTGAATCATGCGCCGGCTGATCTCGAAACACTGTCGAACTCGAAGCACGTCGAATAACGGTGCAGATTAAAGAACTCCCGGCAGGGATTATGCTTGTGCAGTTATCCAGAAACCCTGAAGTTTACTGTTGTCAGGATGTCGTTTATGCGCGGGATATCTGGCAGTGCACGTTGTTCGGGCAGCAGTTCACAGTTTAACCAAGAATGTTGCGGATGCGTCGAAAATCAGAGTCACGCCACTCCCAGTTACCCCCATCGATTCACGGACCTAATGAAATCATCGCAAAGTCTGCCATTCCCGATCGGCATGAGTACGTCGAACCAGAACTTCGGCTCTGACCGTCTTCACCCTTATGACTCACTTCAACAAAGCCGTGACCCCAAGGCGTCAGACACTCTGGTCAGCGCCATAGTCCATGTCTTCTCTGCTCTTAGGTCTAATACTCTCAATGTTGTTGGGGGATCCCGGGAAGCGACGCGATCCAATTCATGCGTAATGGACGGAAACGGGCGCTTCGGACTCAGTTATCGCATCAAGAAATTGTGATGTTCATCGTTGATAAGGCCCATGAACTGATAATAGGCACATTCCCTGCTCTCAGACTCGTCATTGAGGTTACAAACATCAGGCACCTCTGAATCCTCCACTCGGATATCTGCTGCGAGGGGTCAGTGCCACTGACAGACCTTTATTATACTTAGCCAAAGTCGTCCAACGGGCAGCTCGGTGCAGTCTGTAAGCGATAGTTTGCATTCCTAGAGCCTCCTTTCCTCAACCCCCCCGAGATATACGCTGTACGGAGCTATATAGGTGAGGCCCTTTTGCCCGATTAAATATGGAGGACAATTACATAATACGACTGGGAAGTTGCGTGACGCGTGACTGTCGGCATTTTCCGGAGCAAGTTGCCCCGGAGTGAGCCATGTAACATCACGTCACAGCGTCTTACACTTATTTTCGCTGTCCAAAATGCGTCATGATTGCAGAGGGGCCTTTATGCCGGCATTATTAGCATTGTCGTTCAGTGTTGTAAATGAAGTCACTGCCCCAGGATGGGTCACAATTCGCGAATCAGACCAAGGTTTAGCTGGGCCATTTTTTTCTTTGCCAAGTATGAGGCGCCTGTAACCTGCAGGATGCCAGAGCATTCGTCGCTTAGGAGGTCGAAATCTTGCTGACCAGACTTCCAATCCAGCTGAAGGGTGAGGTGAGACTAACACCGCCAGGACAGAACATTGGCTTGTCAATTTGTGCCCCGCTACATGTATCGGGACGACCGAGGAAGATCGACAGAGGCGGGTCGTCATGATGTTAGAGAGTTAGACGTGCGGGGACAAGTAGCCTTGCTTTCCTCGAATGGTGGCGGATTGCGACATTACCGGTAGTATCAGAACGACCATGATTACTTTGGTCATGTTAATTCATACACAGCACTGCGCCTCGGGCCCTCGGCAATCACGGTTTATTCTCCTACCCCGCACTAGAAGAACGAGCTCAGGATTTTGGCCCCTGGGGATTCTACCCACAGGAATCGGATAGCTCGGCTGGATAATCAATAAATATATAAGACTTGAACCCTAAATGTCAAATGACGACGTGAGGTCTGGTTTCATCGATCCCGATTCTTGTTTGCTAGATACTGCTTGCACAAGCCGGGGATGGATAAATATTCTTCGACCCATCAAAAGAAACCAAGATATTGGTAATAGAAGTGAGTAAACGGTATCTGCACAAAAAATGTCGAGAGTCATCCACGATTTACGCGCAATGGCATGCTAAGTTCCCACGCAAATCATGGTTGGGTTGTGGCTGTGATTTCAATCACATGACTTCCTATCCGCCTAGCGTCAACGCGGTAATCATTGCATGCGAGTCTTCGTCGACTTCTCTTCAAGAATCACAATACTCCTCATAAGAGCTCGTCCTGTTCATTCTTTCTGTGCCGTTCTACCTGCTCACCCTTCAAGCCCCTATCTGAAACGGCCCACGCTGGAGAGCATTTGCGTGAATGATTGCTGAGCTTTGTTTGGAGTTACTATCAGCTCTCTGCGTAGATTTCAGTACCTACCGTAAGGACACAATCCCCTCTGAGGCTTCAGCGCTTGTCCCCTACATCACAGAGCGTCACACTTACAGTGCCTCAGGTCATTATTGTGCCCAACAATGTGTCGAATGCGGATGCACATCTTGCAGAGACAGAGAAGAAGAAGAAGAGCAACAAGATGGGGATGAGCAGCAGACACTAACTACTACGCGCCCAAACCCTTCCCCATCGAACGTAGTGGCTACACAACCTTCAAGTGTGCAACCGCCGTCATACGGCACAATGCCAAGAGACTAGACATCTATCGTACCATCAAGTGTGTACTTCAGGTGGCTTGTCGTGCACTGATGATTCATTTATGCATCTGCAGGCCTCGTTCGGGCAACGTCCACCTCCCGATCACTCACTCAGCTTCTCTTTATGGGTAGAATGACACGCAGAACACCACGTAATGAGATTTATTGACACTTACCAGTGTCTCAATTCAATGTGCTCATACGCCCACGGGCCATCCTGATCAAATCCCTCTCATTACGCATCTTTAGTACCCATTTGAATAAGTGTAAGGACCGCTGATCATGACCTTCAATCACCCCCGGTGGAGTGTCACGAAGCATGTCGACTAGTCAGAGTGAGTCACGTATTCGTCCTCCTCGTTCGAAAGACACATGTGTTTGGGCAATGTATACGGAGCTATATATCGCGACACACACCTCGCTTCTTAAGTTGGTTGTTGTGAGGTCCCTGCTTGCCAAGAAATGAAGTTCCCTCGGCTTCCCGGTGTGATCCTGGGGAATCAAGTGACGGCATCAATGGGCCCAATCAAGCCATCCATCAGTTTGGTGGGACAGCCCAATTGTCGTCGGCATACATAACGAGGTCGTGGGAATTTATTGGCCTTGATGACTCGATGCCTTTGTCGACGTTTCTCAATCGTTACTAGGGATGCGGGTTGTCACTGAACCGTTCAAACATCACCAGAGTTTAAAGCCTCTGCGACGTAATGGGCTTTGATACCGCCCTCATCACTTGTTCACGGCAATGTACAGTTGCAAGATTTGTCTAGACGATGAAGAACACATTAGTGCACTTCCATGTGGTGAGTTGTTCAGGATGCCCTTCCTCGCATCTGATAGCCATTGTCTCATATCCATATCCGAGGACCGAAGGTCACATATTTGGCACGACATGCGCTGAGATTCATCTCAGGTCAACTCCTTCTTGTCCAACGTGTCGTCAACCGTGCGAGCCGAGGAACCTTCTACGATTACACGTAGACTTCTTCCCCGGCAAGCAGGCAGATGCCGTGAATCCGCCGGCTCTGACTTCAGGCCATTCATCTGCAGACGAAATGGAGGAAGAGCCTCAGCTATTGGTCAGTGGGGGCATGTCTATCCTAGGGGTAGATCTCTATTCCCAAAACTCTGAGCCTCGAGCCCTATCGAGCCCCTCCAATGACTGTAATGGAGATGGTGAAGGAGATGAAGAGGAGCTGTTTTCATGTGAAGAAGACACTTTTGCGGATGTCCGTCGAACGTCATCACTTTGCCTTCCTTCCTGCTCTAGGGCGTCAATTGGAGTTTCCTCATGTGGTAGCTTTGATTACACCTCATCGACATCTGATTCCAGTGATCCTACTCATCTTGAAGAAGCAGTGAAGGTATCCTATACCACGTCACCTGTACATGGATTGGACATTTATCTCACCTTACACCTTGAAGACACATATAAAATTCCTCTCCTACGCGGTGAAGAGCGGCTGCAACAGACTCAAGTACGCCACGCTGATAAATGGAGCGATAGGAGAGACGGCGTACTACATCTCACTGTCGGCAGAGAAAAAAGTTCAGATTGATGACTTACTCGAAGCACTAGCAACGGCCCGGCAGGCTAGAAGCCGGGCTAGGAACAAACTCCTAAGACTGAGACAAAGGGATAAAGAGATGTACGTTGCTATTCATTATACACACGTGCAGAAATCATTTACCGAGTTCGTTTCGGCCAGACGTCGGAGATATGAGGTCGCCAAAGAGGAGTTTTGCTATGGGACTCGTCATCATGTTATCAGACATGAAATTAATGAAGTCAAGATCGCCCAGCTCCGGGATGCGGTTAGTTAGGTTCCATCCTGTGTTCGATTCCTCTCAGATCACTGTGGTACAGAATATCCTGGAACAGTTACGAGCTCTCAAGTACAGGGAGAAAGTATGCATTGTAACCTCTTCCAAGTATTCCCTCTCTTATTTGACAACGACTCGCCTTCAGCTTGTGGACCTGCGTCATCTCTTTATGGACGAAGGCGCCGGTATCTTAGATCTTGGGGACTTGGATGATACTGAAGATGCACCGTCCGAAGTCTCCCTGCAGATGCCTGGAAGCTATCCAAAGTTGAAATGCAATGAGGCAGGTACGTATTCCAGCGTTAAGGGAAAGACATAGACTCAGAGTTATATTCAGACCGCTATCATGGGGATGAGCCATTAACCGACGCCCAGCCCTGGTCAGGCTAATTGGTAATGTGAACAGGCAAAGCTACACATACTTCACATTGATGATGGCAAATGTACACGAGGCAAGACCATGCTAGCGAATCCTCAATTAGATTACAATGATTGAACACAAAGAGTACACGGAATGGAGCATGATTGATGGTCTCTAGGGTGTCACCGGGCCTATGGAGAGCCAATTGTGAACGCCCCTGCGGTAAGGACGTGAGGTCCCCTTCCATCCACAGCCAGGTCACACCGTCACCTCGTTCTCCCCATACCATCGGTAATAATGTGGGCCCGAAGTGCTTTGAATTGATTCACCAGAACTGCAACAGGTACAATCGGGTGTGGCTCACAAGTGGTGAATTTAGCAGTACTGTCAATGCCGTTCAGATGAAGCACCAACCCACGCACATCACGTCAGAAAGAATTCGACCCTGACCAGGAGGTTCGTGGGCAGTGCAGGAATCTTTACTGACTGCCAAGTTGGTCGACCTTGCTTATACGCCACCCATTGTTTGACCATTTGCTATTTTCGTATTTCGTGACATGCCGTCACGCTCACACCCGCCTTTCAATATGATCTTCGGATTAAAACGATGCTGACACAAAGAAGCTGCTTCAATAACTCACTTTAGGGTCCATCCATCGATGATCGAATGAATGAGAAAACGGTCGCAACCGGCCGGGATCCCAACTTACGGTACAGGTGTATATGGCACCTAACCGGTTCGGGGAAATTGCATGGTGCCTCAGGTTCTCAAACCGTTGATTCGACGGCGGATATTCGTCCAAATTTTCGAGGGTGATTAGCCAACAGGTACCATGTACACCCGCGCGCACCAGTGAATTTGTCACGAATTTGCTCACTTCAATATGTGGGTTATGGGCAGGTATAGGGCTGCACGTCATTCACCACTAATAGTAATGATCCTTAACGGACACGAGGCAAGGTCATACAGTCGGACTAATTTGGTTGAAACGATGGATCCTATGGGATGGAGAATGGCCAGCAATCCCCAAGGCCGGGAGCTGCATACAGAGTTTAGCGTGGTGAGGATGTGACGGCCTTTCAATATATCCGCAGCCACCATCGCCTCGGTTGCCGTCGAGATGTTGTCCTAGTCATGCTGCAGTCAAGTTCAGGGTCGCTGAATCGAGCCGTAAAGATCCGTACTGTAAGGCATCTCGTTGAAAATGCCCGTAGTAGCAATGTTCAGCCGTTCTCCTGGTCTAGGTTCTGCTCCATTTAGACTCGATCTGTAGTCACTCTGCGTGATCGCAAACACGTTCAGAATCGAAACAAACTGCTGAATGCAATCCTGCCGCTGCCAAATTTGATCTATTTGTTTGCTATTCTATAATTTTCGTTGCGCATGGCACTTCAGATCAAGAATGGGAAAAATCTCCCCAACCGCCCATTAAAGAGGTGGTAAATACTATCTTGAGACACAATTTAGGTATCGTGGCCACAGCCTTCTCATACCCTCATTAGTAGTGTAGACCCAACGTGCTCTGTTAATACATAGTTCCAACCAGCACAGGCTGGAAGCTCATGTACAGGGCCGCTAACATTTCAGTGCTACGGCATGCTGTACATCTGAGTGACTGAACGAAATTGGGGTGACAAGCAAGGCATTTGTCATAAGGTTAAATCGCATGAATGACCCATGTGTTCACATTAAAAGACTATCCAATCGATGAGCCAGGATACCTCTTCGCAACAGGGATTTGATCAATCTTCAACACTGGGCACCATCAGAATGGCAATGTTGAGGATCGTTTGATCAAACCTCATTATGAGGCTATTCAGTCAAGGATTATGGAATTTATGGTCATCCATCGATGATAGTGCCTAGATTTGGGACATGATCGACCATTGCAAACCCAGATGTTTGGATGCATAGATGTCCCGTCTCATAATCAGGATCATATGTCCATGCACATTGCCGACCCGCCCTTCTTAATCAAGTCTCTGTGACAAGATGGCGCACTCGATCTCAGCTGTGCATAGCATGGTGATAAGTGGCGTTTGGATCTTGAGCAGGAAAGTGATCTACTAGAGCCAAATGTATTATAGCTTTCATCCACCAGTTCTTTCTGAAAAAACCGGGAAATGAACGGATCCTTCACTGGCCAGTCTACATGTTCCCTGACGCTTTCAGATAGTGGAGGTTCATTAAAGGTGCGGATCAGCGGGTATCGGAACTTGCCGTGCTGAGAACCGGGTTCGAATATCCGACTTGAATAATGTCAGCGTGAATCAATTTAAAAACTCCCTCTCCCACGCAGTTTCCTGACTACGTCTGACACTGAGTAAAATGCCGGCTTGGGCCCAGTCACCTGCCTAGTTGCCCGTAGATGAAACTCAAGGTGTTGATTGTTGTCTCATTCCGAGTCCGCTTAAGGGCTGTTTCCCAACCGATCCGGTTGCAGCGCTCAAGGGTCTCCTGGATCTGGACGCTTCTCGAGATAATGTGCCAGCGGAGGAAAAGCTAGATGTTTTGTATACTGCCATCCTCAGCAAGTATAATTGGAAAGACCAAACATTCAAGCATACACAGTTTGCTCTCAGGAGCAAGTTACTTCAATCAGAAGCTATCGTTCCAGACTTCTCTGGATGCAAACCAGCCAGATCCTTCACGGTTAACTAGGAGCGATGGAAACCCCCTTATTCAGCACGCTTCTGTGCTTCTGGATCCCTGTAGCGATGTTCCCAATAATGGTGGTCATTGATGAACAGTTTCCGTAACTGATTCCCTGCTGCCGTGTAATGAGTCTACGGGATTCACAATATGACAGTTCTAGTATGCATCTCTGATGGTGGCTGAAGTGGAAAAGCCTCCGAAAGGGGGATATCCACCTCCTTATAGATAGAACTTGTGGCACCCTCTACTCTCATTCTCTACTCTTGGTGCGCGTCTTGGCGTTAAAACCTACTTGTGTCGCCATTGAAAACGTCATCTCCAATGCGTCGAGCGTGTACTACCCGCTTGATCGAGCGTACATGAATGGCATATATCACCATGCGTCCTCCAGTGTCCAGTACTCGAAATGCACGGTGGAACCTGGCACTGTGGATGACCTTTCTAAAATCGTTCGTTCATTCTGAACCTTCTCAAACAGGCGACCCCGACAACTGATTCGTGGATACAGATGAAAGTGCTTGTGGACTCCACAATCCCATTCGGAGTCAGTAAACTGCCACCATCGCCTTGATCACCAGATCGGTCCATGTTGAATATTTAATCTCCACAGGTCAAAGGGGGTGGTCATACAACTAATGCTGGTTTCAGCTCCTCCCTGGGCATTTTAATTGCCATGACCCGCTTCAACAAAGTCACCTACAACGCGCAAGCTGGTACTGCAGATATCCAAACCGGTTTGATCTGGGATGATGTATATGCGGCTCTCGCCCCTTATGAGGTTAACGTTGTCGGTGGCCGTGTGACTGGTGTTGGCGTAGCAGGTTTCATGCTCGGTGGAGGTAAGTTTGTAGATACCTTCCATATGACCCTCTGTTGGGACTGAAGCTCATCTATCTATTGCCTACTCTACAGGGTACTCTTGGTTAACAAATCTCCACGGTTTGGCAGTGGACACCGTGACTGCATTCGAGCTGGTTTTACCGAATAGCACGGTTATCGAAGCCAGAAATGATAACCATCCAGATTTGTTCTTTGGCTTGAAGGTGCGTGCGTGCGTGCCCGACACCCATTTTTCTTATCGATCGATCATCGGCATTCATTCAATTATGATTGGCTAATAGGGTGGCCTCAATAACTTCGTGAGACCATTTCATTCGAAAGGAGGAGAACTGAATTTCCCAACACATCAATCCTCTTTAGGGAATTGTAACGCGATTTACCATGAAGACATTCCCTCAGACCCAAATCTGGGTGCGTTGATGTGCACATTTCGCCTCATCATGCCCAACAGGAATGATATTCTCGACGTTCAGGCTGGTATCATTTACTACGATGTACTCGAATGGGATGCGACAGGAAAGGCTGTCTACAACTTTTTCATTAATAATAACGACCCGAACGCCAACATTCTCCCCACATATAACATAGCCGCTGGCGCGGTGCGAGCGATGGTGCTACTAGTCTTTTATAACAAGCCTCAGCCTCCGTCTGGGCTGTTTGATGAGTTCTTAGAAATTCGCAGTGTTGCCAACACAGTCAAAACGAGAGACTTCTTGGATTTCATCAAGGAACCCCCCAGCATTTACACTGCAGGGCAACGGTAAGCGAGATCGTTGGACAGTAAATGATGTGACGTTCTTACATTTTTAAAAATCTCTTCTTGCGCAGAGGAGCATTCGCTACGGTATCGTTAGAGAGGCTTTCGCCCAAGATCATCAATAAGGTTATCTCCGAAGCTCGGGTAAAATACTCATTCCTCGGCGAATTCCAATGTATTACTTACTGTCCCCTTGTTTTTTTTTTCTTCGGAAGCTGTGTGGTCTTCTCAGAGGAGTGCTTTTGGTTTCCTATGAAATGCAACCTTTCTTACGGAACATCACCCGATTCGCCACGCCCAGCGCCTATATCGATTCGCTTCCTCTGTATCCGAACTACTGTCTGGCCGATACACCTCTTGAACGAATGTATGGGAGCAACCTGGAGAAGCTTCGGAGTACCAAGCAGATTTATGATCCTAGTAATGTCATGGGTCGCGCGGGAGGGTGTGTGCTTTTTTTAACGCTGGATCGGTCCAGTGTCGTTCTCACTTCTTTTCTTAGGTTCAAGTTTTGACTACTGTTTGACACGACCTTGGTTGATTTCATCTTGATCGTTTCGAATTGTTGTTGTTGTGATGCGGTAATCAGGATGTAAGTGCACAAGTGTATATTATGACAGTTGGATCGGAAATAGTTTACTGTCCCAAATGCCAATGGGTTTCTTCGCGATGTATTAATGAGCTACCTTGATTCTCGTCGCTCGAATATTTTTGTAGCATCGGTCTTTCGTTTGAGATGAAACTCACTATTTCATGGCTGATACGTACCCCTGTCATAAAGGAGTGTTTGGTATGACTTCAAGTCGACTCCGATCGATCGAGTCGGAGTCGACATGACGATTGTGACTAGTAGTATACTCGCGTCACTCCTTTCTTGGAGTTGTAGTGACTCTACACGCTTGTTTATATAGACAGCCTTTTCTCTTATAAGACTAGAGAATTTTTTCCTCGTCCTTTTTCTTTCCCCTCAGTTTTCTTACATTGAACTGAGGTGTTGTCTAACGAACCAATACAATCTCTCGTCGACGAGTCGTACCTTAGCGTGATACGCTAGTTCCTCTAACACAAGTTCCCGTGAGAACTCTTTATAGCGCAACTAGCTCGCGGGAGTGTGACGTCACGACTGGTTGGAACGGTCATTACCGGATTCTGACGTGGACCCTACAAAGCTCCCTGGTGGCTGTAAGGTCTTCAATTTCCCAAAATAATATTGCAAGATCGATCGTAGTCATAGTCCCATTTCTTGGAAGATTTATTGTCAATTTTTCCGAATATTACAAAATGGCTGAGCGGGAGCCGCTCTTGCGTGGCCGCCAATGTGAAACGAGCGCTGAGGTGCGAAAAAGAAAGCCATCACTCCTGTACCTGGTGCCGTTTGTTGTGGTGACATCGATCGCGGTGAGCTTCGCAGCATCCTGGGCATCGTTAATGACTTGCTGATACATCAGTTATTGCTCATATTCAGCGAGGGATGACTATTGGACCCCGTGTAGAGGCATACACAAGTGTTGGTAAGTTTGACATTCCACTCCGGGGTGTGATTACGTCCCTAATCTGGGGGACTTGACCTGGGCCGTTGACGTGAGCATGTGAAAGGCACAGAGAGAATGTGAATAGTATATTTAGCATGAAAGCACCTGTTGGTTCGGAGTGCATCTCCAATCCAGATGTTCGTGCAGCGGCTGCGACGTTACAAGCGGCGGCTCTGACCACTGGTGGAGTTCTGAGTATCCTGACTACCGGATTCTGGGGTGTTTACGGTAGGTCTGTCACCCGACGGATCTTCAACACTGAATTAATCATCTCAAGGTGATGAGCATGGCCGAACTCGGGTCGTGACCACCTTGATATTTGGACTCTTTACATGGTATGATATGCTTTTAGGGTCATTGGGGTATCATTTCAGTTCTTCCTTGTCAGGGATTTGATGTTCGCAATAGCGTCTAGCACAGGACTTGATATCCCTTCGTCAACTAAGAGCGCGCTTCTGGTGTTTGGGGCAGCAGTCGAGGGTCTGGCAGGTAGCTGGGCGACATTCTTCGCAGTCATGAATGCATATGTTTCAGACTGCACAAACCCAGAATCAAGGTAATCCAACTCTCCTCGTCGCCATGCGGCTTCTGACTTATGATGACACAGGGCGACGTTTTTCTCGAGATTCCAAGGTCTTCACTTTGTGGGCAACTCCTTAGGTCCAGCTGCTGGTTCCGTGATCCTTCGAATATTTAAAGTTTCCAAACCTTCAAGCGTACCAACATTGTTTTACATAGCCTTAGCAGCCAATATGTTCAACCTACTCTATGTGTGCCTTATCTTGCCTGAGTGTGTTTCCAACGAGGACCGGGAATCAGCAAGGAGACATCGCCAGACAAAGGCAAATCGACGGAAGGAAATGGCTGCTAGGGAGATGGATACGTCGGAGTCAATACTCCATCGGTTAGCTCGGAACACAAAGAGGCAGCTGAAGGATGCGGCCGCCCCTCTGGCCCCTCTTGTGCCAAGACGGGTCAATTTCTTGAATACGGAAGAAGCAGAGAGAGCCCAAAATCCTATGCTCAAGGTGCCGATCTGGAAAAGAGATATTGATCTCACTCTCATTGGGCTTGCGTTTTGGTGCAACTACCTCAATATGGTAAGAACTCCCTCGAATTCTCTTTTTTGGGTCTCTTACCGAATTGAATGCAACAGGGCGTCTATCCGAACAAATATCTGTATGCCGAACACTTTTTTGGTTGGGGGGCAGAACAAGTTAGTGCAAAATTAGCTGAAATCTCTGCAGTGAATTTGTATGCTCAGGTTGAATCCCTATAGATCGGGTATTACGTCATCATTTCATCAGCTTTACGCTCATTGTGGCTGATAGTACTGCTGCCAAGTGAGGGTATGGAAATTTGATACGAGAATGCTAACTCATGTCCGCAGCCATAATTCAGTCGTTGAAGCCGAAGCACCCAGATCCCCCTATGGAACAAGAAATAATATACTCCCCATCAGAAGTAGCAGCTGCTGCCGCTCGTCGGCGAGCATACCTTCTCCCAACCATCCGTTTTGATCTTTGGGTCGCTAGGCTATCCCTCTTGTTGGACTCGATCTCGTTCACACTCACGAGTACTATTCCCTCTGAAACCGGATTCATTGTCACAACTCTTTTGAGTTGTTTTGGTGGTGGAATGGCACCCGCCACGCAGAGTGTAGCCATTGCACTGGTTGATCGTGGTGTTGCCAGGAAAGTTACAGTGCCCTGGGTCGATACACCCGTAGTCAATGAAGAACGCCCCCTGCTGGAGGTCGAAGGTAGTCCAGAGCCAGAGCAGGAGGAGCATAATGTGGAGCGCATTGGGCCCGGTAAGCTTTTTGGCGCGATGAGCGTGCTCCAGGCATTAGGTCAGACAGTTCTTGGAGTATGTATTCTCCCTTTTCCTAGTCCACTCGTTCACATATTGATTCCTTAAGCGACTTCTCTAGCCCCTGATGGTTGGTGAACTATATGCACTCACCGTCAGCTCCTTCCCAAGGATGATCTTCGTCTTTGGAGCTGGTTTACTCTTTGCTGCTTTCATCTTCCTAAGTTTGCTTCGACCAGGGGCCGGAGTTCCGTCAAGATTTCTTAACTCTCAGACGAGCTAGTTCTCAGACACGACGACAGCCTAGGACTCATCCGAAGCTTGCCTCGCGCACATTGGTAATTTCGAATTGTTAACACCAGCGCCGATGTCGTTCTCAATCATGTTTTGGTTGGCTCCTAACATAATTTCAAGGGACTAACTTACCTGTGGTTCCTATTATGTCATATCGATCATACATGCTTTCCGAGCCCACATGGGTACCAGTGTAGTGGAGGCGCACACTAAGCCTGCTACCATCATGGAAAACCATCTTAGACATCCTACCCCCCTCCCCTTCGGACTCATTTCACCACCTTTGCTTTATAGATCATCTCCATATGCCGTTGGCCGGTTCATTCTATCCTAACCCCCCAAGTCTCAACAGTTCTCATGCTCTACTATTCACCATATTCCAAGTCGTACGTATCAATTAGCCAATCATCGAATTCGAAAGGTATCATCCGATTCATTATATATTACGAAATAGGTGATGTTCATTACATAAGATCACAGATCAAAATAGGGTGTTAGTGTAATACATATATGTACGTCTAGCGTGCACAAGGGCAAAGGAAAAAGCAAAACATGTATGCGCAATTTCTAAAATATCATCGTCGCCATCATGCATATATCCCACTGGGATTGCCTTTATCTATCGCCGTCCTTCCTTGGATGGAAATGACTCAAAAATGACCTTTCCTTGTTCATTCCAAATCTCTAGGAAACCACTTGGGCGATCGCTCTCCACGAAGAGAATCTCATCGTTCGTGAGGGGTCTGTCCAGCATGGCCCACCACGCTATATCATCAGCGCAAAGATGTCAACAAACATTCCAATGAGGGGGGAAAAAGGGAAAGATACATACGATGATATTTCTCATGTTGAAAATGAGTGTAAAGACATTCAAGAAGGAATGGATGATCTGTATACGAAGATGGATGTGCGTTCTGAAGTGAAAGGATACCATGATCCACAGGTCCATTTCCAGAGTGAGCGCTTGGAGGAGGGGGTGAATCAGACAAGGGATAAACGAATTCGACACGTTTCATTGGTTCGTATCGTTCTGTAACAGGTCCGCCTCGCTCACGGCGCATAGCGTACCTATAAACAAAATGTTAGGATGAATCATTGAAATCAAAAAGAACAAAGAAAAGAAAAACGACCCACACGACGCTCCCGGCTTTTTGAGTCCCTTCACGCTGAATCAAGTCATTATCAACGAGATATGATACCGCCCATTTCTTATCAAACCAAACCAGTCCATATTCTCCATGCCTCATCTCCACCTCATATTCAAATCCACTCTCCGTAAACGTAGGTCCATTGCGTTTCGAAAGACTAGGATGACGACGACGATGTTGATGTTGATGATGATAGCGTCCCGGTCGATTTGAAACCACTGAAGAATCACCACTGGTACTGGCGTTATAAACGAGTAGAGCCTCTCTGAGAGCTCCTCTCAGTTTAGGGACTGTATGTTCCGTCATGTCGTTCTCCGTTGGATGGGTCCCCTCCCGCTCCAGCTCAGAGTCAGAGTCAGAATCAGGTCCAGTACTACTTGGCCTCGGTTCATTCGCCTTCCAAATGAGTTGCTTATCGTTTAGATGATACGAGTTGACGACGGAGTAGACGCCCAGTTGAGGCGAAGCGAGGAAAGTCGCTCGACCATTCATAGCGTAGAAAGTAAGGAATGTCAAGTTTGTGTTTGTAAATGTGAAATGAGAGTATTCGGCTTCCTCTGTTAGAGAAGAAAAAGAGAGAGATGGAGTAAGAATCAACCTATCATGATGAGAACGAGAGCTCGGGGAAGGGAAAGGAACGGACCAGATTCAGGACTAATCCACTTTCCATCGTGTTCAAACGATCTGAAGGTCTCGAGATCCTTCAGAGCCGGGTATTTTAAAAATTCATCGACCACACTTTGAGAATGACGAAAGAAGCAAAGGTGGCCTGGTAGATAGAGAAGGTTTTCATCTAGAAAAGTTTCCCTTGAACTGACAATGAGATCGAAATTGTGCGCGACGTCCCACGGAACTGGATAAGAGAGGAGTTGGGGTCAAATTGGTATGTATAGGGTCCTAGGATGGGTGGAGAGAATCATTATTTTTGTACTCACATGTCCGTTCGAAACTGAATGTGGGAAACAGGGGAGTCAGTTATTTTTGGGAAAAAAAACGTAGTTGAAACGGATGATTTGGAGAGGAGAAAGAAACGTACCTTCCCCACATTGTGTCAAGATCTCCCCAACCCCTGAAGACCGCATAGATCATCGTTATTCTGGCTCTGTTTTTAAGTAGCACGTGGACATACCATATTGGAGTATCCGGATGGATGTAGTCATGGAAGATGGATGCTCTGAAAGGACGGAAATTCGACGAGACCTATTGAACCACAATAATAATAATATGTTAAGTACAAAGGCGATTATCTGGCGAAAAAGAAAAGAAAGATTCGTTACATACCCCGTCTATTTGCCCGAATCGTATCAAGTCAGCAGTCAACTTGAGCAACTCATCATCACTACACGTCCAACCCGGTAAATCACACAACCATTTCGCATGTCTACCAAAATATTCTTCCTGTGTAAAACACACTTCGCGGATATTCGAATGAGACAGATTTTGGGGTGCCATAGGACCACAATCCACCCCAGAACCATCTCGATCATGTTTGATGATTAAAAGGTCAATGGTTGGATTGGCGAGGACCGAAGCGAAGAAGTTGGGGAGGTATGAGGGAGGTTGACCACCTCTTGGATTCCACATGATGATCATGGTTATGGGAGAGGGAGACTTTGGACGGTGTGGGTAGGGGCCTAGCTCGGACACGGTGAGCTCTGCCGGGTCATCAATGGCCTGTGGCGGCGGGAGTGGATAAGTCGTTGGCTTCTCTGTATGTGATAAAGATGGTTGGGTAGTATCATGGACGTCATGAACAGCGCTGGGGTACTGGGTATATCTTTGATGCTGTGGTTGTCGTTGGAAACGAAAGGCGGGGTTAGAGGAAGATGAATGTGAAGGCGACGTTGTCAAGACTAAGAATAAGATTGCAACGGCAAGAAAAGGCCACGTTGACCGCTTGGGACGAAGACTGGAAAGAGACAACATCATCCAGGATGCCAACGACGGGACGGCCTGTAGTGTTGTTTGCATGATTGGTTGCGGTGCAGGGGTAGTTATAGAGGCTGATTGAATGTCAGTATCCCCTAATAGCCTTCATAGTGTTACAATAAGAAACGGCCCTTCAATACTAATA
>WNFI01043731.1_pt1 | contig 18848 bp, 17 predicted proteins | sample 5400471 | NCBI WGS metagenome assembly WNFI01 (sample SAMN13153348, study PRJNA577476) | soil metagenome | isolation source: 100 cm saprolite on Douglas fir-dominated hillslope | place: USA:California | collected 2013-09-17 | reverse complement strand
CGCGCCGGCTGGCAAAAAAATCACGTAGCAGCGCGCTGCATTCCTCCTCCAGCACTCCGCCAAACACGTCGACCCGGTGATTGAGCCCGGGCAGTGCAAAGGCATCGAGCATGCTGCCCGCAGCGCCGGCGCGCGGATCCCAGGCGCCGAACACGACGCGGCGCACACGCGCGTGCACGATGGCGGCCGCGCACATCAGGCAGGGCTCGAGCGTGACGTACAGGACCGAATCGTTGAGGCGGTAGCTGTCCAGGGCACGGGCTGCGCCGCGCAGCGCCTCGATTTCGGCATGGGCGGTCGGGTCGCGGCCGCTGATCGGCCGGTTTGCGCCCGTCCCGACGATGCGCTCATCGTGTACCAGCACCGCGCCGACCGGCACCTCGCCGGACGCCGCCGCCACGCCCGCCTGCGCGAGCGCAGCGCGCATGAAGTCAAGGTCGGTGGCGGGCATCAGCTCTTGATCCGCTGCATGGCCGGATCGTACAGCGGCCGCAGCGACACCCTGGCTGGATACAGCCGGCCCGCAATCTCCACCTGCCACGCGCCCGATCCGAGGTAGCGCTCATCGACCGGCACCCCGGGTTCGATCATGGCGAGCCCGACGGCGCCACCGAGTGTATGACCATAGGATGCGGATCTGATGTACCCGACCGCCTGGCCGTCGCGGCGCACGATTTCGGCGTGAAACATGAGCGGCTCCGGATCGGTCACCAGCACCTGCACGAGCCGGCGCGCGAGCGGACCGGCGGCTTTGCGGGCGAGCAGGGCTTCCTTGCCGATGAACCCGCCCGGCTTGGCCAGATCCAGCGCGAATCCGAGACCCGCTTCGAACGGGTCGTCGGTATTGTCGATATCGTGGCCGTAGTCGCGGTAACCCTTCTCCATGCGCAGGCTCCCGAGCGCCCGCAGACCGGCGTGCGCCAGCCCGAAGGCCCGCCCGGCCTCCAGCAGGCGGTCATAAACCTGGCGGGCCTGCTCGGCCGGAACGTAGAGCTCGAAGCCGAGTTCGCCGACATACGTGATGCGCACGCACAGCGCACGCGCCAGGCCGATATCGATTTCCCGCGCGCAGCGGAACGGAAAGGCCTCATTCGACAGGTCTTCGCTGGTGAGGGACTGCAGCAGCTCGCGCGACCGCGGTCCCTGGACATTGAGCTGACCGTAGGCGGAGGTGACATCGGTGACGAAGGCGTGCGCATCATTGGCCAGGTGCCGCTTCATCCAGGCCTCGGCGTGCCGCACCATCGTGTCAGTCACCACGACCAGGAATTTTTCGGCGCCGAGCTTGGTGACGGTCAGGTCAGCTTCGAGCAGGCCCTGCGCATTCAGCCATTGAGTATAGGTGATGATCCCGGCAACCCCGTCCACGTTGTTGGCCGAAATGCGGTTCAGGCTGCGGCCGGCGTCGCGTCCCTGCACCAGAAACTTCCCCATGAACGTCATGTCCATGACGACGACGTTCTCGCGCGCCGCGCGATGCTCGGCCTGCCACTGGCCGAACCAGCCCTGGCGGCCCCAGGACAGGGGCCCCGGATCAGGCTCGGCGCCCGCGGCCCCGTACCAGTCCGGACTTTCCCAGCCGCTCACTTCCCTGAAGCAGGCGCCAGCCGCCGCCAGGCGATCGTGGAAGGGGGACTGGCGCGCCCCGCGCGCGGACTGGAGCGACATCGTCGGGTAGTGGCACTTGTACACCATCCCCAGCGATTCAATGGTCCGCTGGCGCCGATACTCGGGATTGGCCTGGTAGGCGTGCACACGATCGATGTTGAACCCCGCCGCGACGAAATAGCCCCGCAGCTCGGGCGCTTCACCCACCAGGGGTCGCAGGTCCGGAGTAAAACTCTCAGGGCCGCAAAAAAATTTCCTGATGCCGACTTGCGTCGTGATCGGCACGCGCGCCATGGCCCGCTCCAGGAAAGGCGTCATCCGCTCCCAGTCCGGCGGCAATTCGCCGAAGGAAAAATCGGCGGGAATGCCCTCGATCTTCCACGGCGCGCACACCGGCTCGAACAGTCCCACCATGAGCCCACCGCCCTCCTCCCGGTAATAACCGTAGGCGGCCGGATCCTCCAGCACCGGCATGCGTGGCGGCAATCCCTTGATCGCCTCGGTGATGAGGTAGTAGTGCTCGGCCGCCTGGTTGGGAACATTGACGCCGGCCAATGCACCGAACTGCCGTGCCCACATCCCGGCGCAATTGACGACGATCTCGGTCTGGATGTCCCCGCCCCCGGTCCGCACGGCGCGGACGCGGCCCCGTTCCTGCAGCACGCCGAGGGCCGGCACCCCTTCCAGAATTTTCACGCCACGCATGCGTGCGCCCTTGGCGAGCGCCATCGTGACATCGACCGGATTCACCCGGCCATCCTCCTTGACGTAGAAGCCGGCCTCCATCCCCTCGATGCTGGCCAGCGGGAACAGCTCCTGCACCTGTCGCGGTGACAGTTCCTGCACGTCCACGCCGCAATAGCGGTTGAAGGCCGACACACGCCGGTATTCTTCCAGCCGGTCCCTGTCGGTCGCGGTCTCGATGAAGCCAATCGGCGAAAAACCCGTGGCCTGCCCGGTCTCGGCCTCGAGCCGGCGGTACAGATCGCGCGTGTACTTGCGCATCTCTGTGGAGGTCTGCGAGGTCGACCCAAAGGTCACCATCAGCCCCGCCGCGTGCCAGGTGGTGCCCGAGGTCAGGCGGTCGCGTTCCAGCAGGACGATGTCCGTCCAGCCCATCAGCGCCAGGTGATAAGCCACCGAAGTTCCGATGATGCCGCCGCCTACGACGACGACACGGGCATGTGCGGGCAGGGCCGGGGTGTTCACATCAGCCCCTGCGACTCGCGACGGAATGATTCATGATTCAGGGGCGACCTTCGCGCAATTTGGGTCTATTGTATGACGGGCTCCGCGCGGCCCCGCCAAGATTTCGGGCGCAGCGGAGCAAGACCGCGCGCGACCGATTCGATAGCTTGCCACACTGGCGCGCGTCCCGGCCTGATCTCCAGGAGTGAAGGAATTGAGCCAGCTGCAGACCCCGCGATGGACGCACGTTGCCCTGCCCTCGTGCGACATCGATCAGTCGATCGCCTGGTATGAAAAATTCACGCCCCTGGTATTGGTCGAACGATTCCAGGATGCCATGGGCAAGAGCGCGTGGATGGGCCACGCCGGCCAGGCGGATCCCCCTTTCGTGCTGGTGCTGGTCATGTTCTACGCCGACCAGGGCAAGAAGCAGCCGCAACTTGCGCCGTTCGCTCACATCGGCATCGAGGTGCCGACGGAACAGGCGCTGGATGAAATCGCGGCCCGCGCCAAGCTGGCCGATTGCCTCGCCATGCCCCCGGTGCGAATTCCTCCTCCGGTCGGCTACGTCTGCATGATCAGCGATCCGGACGGCAATCGGATCGAGATCTCGCACAACCAGCAGGTCTACCAGAAGGTGCAGGAACGCTGGCGACGGCAGGCATGAGCCAGGCCGAAGCCGATCCGGCGATGACGGTCCGCCGCTATATCGATGCGCTCAATCGCGGCAACCCGGACGACATCGCCGGCTACGTGAGCGAAGAGTTCATCAATGAACACACCTCCACGCTCGGTGAAACAATCACGGGGCGCGGAGCCTATCGCGCCCGTCTCGAGGGCTTCCTCGCGCAGTTTCGCGAACTCCACTACCAGATAGAGCAGACGATTGCCGAGGGCCCGCAGGTTGCGGTCGCCTACCGGATGTCGGCCAGGTACCGGAATACGGGCGGTGGCTCCACCGTTGAGTGTCCCATCCAGATCCGGGGCATGTTCCGGTTCCGGGTAGAGCACGGCCGGATCGTTCATCGCGTCGATTATTGGGACAGCGCGGAATTTCAGCGCCAGCTGAGCGCCGCGGCAGCTTTCAGGGCTTGAGCACAATCTTGCCGGCGAGCTCGCCTGCCTCCATCCGGCGTTGCGCCTGAGCGGCTTCCGCCAGGGGGAACTCCGAGTCGATGATCGTGTGGAAGCCGCCTTGCCAGTACAGCGACAGGACCTGCTCAAACTCCTCGTGGAAGTAGGCGTCGGAGCCCAGGATCTGCAGCCCCAGCAGGTGCAGCTGCCCGAGCTCGAGTGTCACCACGGGCCCGGTCGTTGCGCCGCAGTTCACGAGCCGCCCCCGGGGCCGAAGTGCCGCCAGTGAAGCAGCCCACAGGGCCGGGCCCACGTGATCGAACACCATGTCGACTCCGCGTCCGCCCGTCACCCTGCGCGCCCACTCGGCGATGCTGCCGCTCTGGTGGTGGAACAAGTGCTCCGCGCCGAGGCGGGCGGCGTGGGCCAGCTTTCGCTCAGACCGGGCCGTGGCCAGCACGGTCGCACCCATTTTCCGGGCCAGCTGTATCGCCGCTGAGGAGACGCCACCACCCGCCGCGTGGATCAGCACGGTCTCTCCCTGCACCAGTTTTCCGACCTCGATCAGCGCGTGCCACGCCGTCAGGTAGGCGGTCGGGATGCAGGCGGCTTCGTCAAGGGAAAATGCCGCGGGGATGACATGCAGGTGCGAGACGGGCGCGGCGCAGTACTCGGCATAGCCCCCATCGACAGTCGCGCCTATGACGCCGAGCTCGCCATAACGATCATCGACTCCAGTGAATCTCGAATCGCCCCGCACCTTGGTCAGCGAAGGATTGATGAGGACACGGTCGCCCACTTCAATGCCGATGGCCGCGCGGCCCAGCTGAACCACGACACCGGCCACATCCATTCCGGCGATATGCGGCAGGCGGAATCCGGGCAGAGTAAAGGCACCGGAGCGCTGCAGCACATCGAGTCGGTTCAGGGCGCAGGCGGCCACCCTGACGAGGGCGTCCGCCGGACCGAGGTCCGGAACGCCCACCTCCTCGTAACGGATGACTTCAGGACCGCCGTGCCCGCTGTAGCGCGCGGCTTTCACTCAGCTCCGGGTCCTATTCCCGTGTGTAGGCGTCCGGAACGACCGGATCCTTGCCCGCCTTGCCCCACAGGACGATCTCATTGCCCCAGGGATCGCGGAAGGCATGGTTGTAACCGTTGAACTCCTTCCAGTAGTGATTGCGCCACAGCACCTTCGCCCCCAGTTCCTCGGCCGCGCTCATGATGCGCTCGACCGAATCATCGGCACTCACCAGTATCCAGATGCGCGGCTTGCGCGTACTGCGACTCAGACTGCGCGGCGCGACTCCAGCGCTTTTGGGATGTGGCCGCGCATTTTTCACGTTGAATATGCCGAGGTGGAGATTTCCGATTTCGCTCGGCTTGCCGTCCGGATTGAGGAAATGCTGCCCCGGCACCATGCGATGAAACACGCCGGCGGGCCGGGGATCGTTCTGCCAGCCGAAGACCTGCGCATAGAACTCCCCCGCGGCAGCCGGATCATCAGAGGCCAGGTCCACGAAAATCAGCGTATTGGGGTAGCTCATCCCGCCTCTCCGGATCGCGGCTCAGCAAGCGCCGGCGAAAGTTCCCATATCCATGGCGCAGTGTCTAGTTCAGGCCATCGGCCACGCACAGCGTGCCGGAACTCCGGATCGCTGCAGCAGCTCCCGGGCGGCACGCCGGGATTTTCGATAGATCTCTTCTTCATCAAGCAGCGTGCAGCGATAGTTGTCCACGACCCGCACACCGTCTACCCAGACGCTGTGCACGCCGCGGCCATCCGCCGACCAGACCAGCTGGTGCAGGGCGTTCAGTAAGGGCTGCCATTCCGGCCGCTGCGTGTCGTGCAGCACGAGATCCGCTTTCCTGCCCGTCGCCAGCGAGCCGATCTGCTCGTGCAGCCGCAGCAGCCGGGCGCCGCCCGCGATCGCCATGTCCAGCACCTCGTGCGCGGGAAATATCCTGGCATCGCGCCGTGCGTCCTTGAAGACGGCCGCGCCGAGCGGCATCTGCCGCATGAGGTCGGGCAGGTCGCCGTCCGTGCCCAGGGCGATGTTCACGCCGGCGGCGTGCAGCTCCGGAAATCGGCCGGTCACGGAAACCCCGAATGCGCCCCTGAGCGCCGCGGAGGGGCAGAAGATTGCGTTGGTGTGCGACTGCGCGAGGAGCTGTACTTCAGCGCGGCTCAGGTGAGTCAGGTGCGTCAGCGCAAGCCGGTCGCCGAGTACGCCGATGTGGGCCAGATGTTCGATCGGGTGCCGTCCCACATGTTCGAGATACCATTCCGTGTCCGCCCTGAACGGGCTCATGTGGGCCGAAACGCCCAGATCGTTGCTGTCCGCGATCGACTTCGCCGCTCGCCAGACTGCGTCGGTATTGGTCGCATGGCCGACCAGAAGGGGCCAGGCCGCGATCCTGGCCCCCCGGTTCGCCGGGTAGCGGCCCACTTCCTCCTCCAGCGTGCGGATCGCCGCGTCGCTCGCGCTTGTGTCGTGAGGGGCGGCAGCGGCGTCGCGGCCCTCTACCCAGACGCCGACGCGGCCGCGGATACCGGAGGAGTTGAGTCCCTCCACGACCGCATCCAGATGCCGGATGGTGCCGGCTTCGAGGAAACAGGTCGTGCCCGATCGCAGCATCTGCAGCGCCGCCAGTTGCGCGGACAAGCGTTCATCGTCGGGATTTTGGGCCAGGAAGCGCGGAATGACCCAGCGTGCCAGTTTCTCCCCGAAAGCCTCGTCGATGTCGTCAGGCACGTAGCCGCGCGTCAGGGGATCTCCGGTGATGTGAATGTGCGCATCGACAAATCCGGGTGTGATGACAAACCGGCTCCCGTCGATCACCTCTTTGGCCTCGAACCGGCCGGCAAGCTCCTGGCGGGTCCCCACGGCGGCGATCCGGTCTCCCTGTATCGCGAGCGTGCCGTCCCCGTAGATGCGCCGCTGCGCATCCATCGTGACGATGACCGCCCCGGCGATGATCGTGTCGACCCTTTCAGGCCGGATAGGCGCCGCTGCACTCACGGGGTCTTCCCTCTCGGATTGAGCTTGCCGCCCAGGCGGCGGTAATCGCGCGGCGACAGTCCGTACTCGTTGTGAAACGCACGACTGAAGTGGGCCGATCCATTGAAGCCCCAGCGGAAGCAGATCTCCGAGATGGACAGTTCCGCGTGCATGGGGCTGATCAGGTCGGTGCGGCAGCGATCGAGCCGACGCGTACGCAGGTAGTGGCTGAAGCTGTTACCCGCTTCGGTAAACAGTTTCTGCAGGTAGCGGGTGGAGACGCGTTCCCGCTCCGCCACCATGCCGAGCGTCAGCCCCGGATTGCCCAGCACCGCCTCGATGCCCTGGCAGATCCGGTGCAACCGCGTCGCCCTAGCACCTGCTACTCCGCCAAGGCGAAATACGCCTTTTTCACCGGCCAGGGCCGTGATCAGGAATTCCGTGAGCGACAGTTCCACCGGCCGGAGATCCTCGGAGGAGACTTCCTGGATGACTTCCGCAAGGGCGAGCAGCATGCCGGACAGCACCTTGTTGACTCCGGAGCGGCCACGCAGATATCCGAGCTTGAGCGACAGGGGCGCAAAGACACGCGGATCCAGCGTTGGCCGCTGCACGTTCACGAACAGCTGGCGGAAATCCGCGGAGAATCGCAGCGTCGCGTCCGCGAAGGTGGGCCCATAGGCAATGTCCCCCGGCGCCAGGTCCACCTCCCGGTCCTCGTAGCTCAAGCGCGCCTTGCCTTCCACCAGTAGCGTCAGCCAGATGCCGGCGGGCTGGTTCAGGTAGCGTCCACGGATTTCGTGCGCTTCGGCATCGACCAGGGCGAACTGCATGCCGAGGGGCGAGTCGATGCACCAGACGGAGCCGCGAAAGCTCCCCGTTCCTGGCGGGCGACCGATGGGCAGGCACAGCCTGCGCATGACATCGCACCAGGCCTGCCGCTGGCGCAGCGGCGGAGACGAGGATGTCGTGAAATGCCAGGCCTTCAAATGCTCTGAACCTCTGCCGCAACCGCTGCCCCGGATCGCCGTGATCGTACAGGCAATCGGTTAAGATATCCTCAGACGGAGGACCTGGCCTGATGGGCGATCGCATTCAATCCTTTCGCACGCGACTGACCGATCGGGTTCCGCTCATCGGCACCTTCCTCAAGACACCCTCGCCCATGCTGTGCGAGTTGCTGGCGCACGCGCAGCTGGACGTCGTTTGCCTCGACGCGGAGCACGCGCCATTCGGCCGCATGGAGATTGACGGTTGCGTGGCGGCGCTGCGTGCGGCGGACCAGCCCTCGCTGGTGCGGATTTCCGCCGACACGGCCGCCGACATCCGCAACGCCCTCGACGCCGGTGCGACCGGCATCCTGGTGCCGCACGTGAAGTCGGTGGACCAGGCCGCCGCCATCGTCCGTGCCAGCCGCTATGGCGATGGCGGGCGCGGTTACTCCGGCTCCACGCGGGCGGCGGACTTTGCCGCCAAGGGGATGCAGGCTCACCTGCGGGACAGCGGCGCACTAACGACCGTCATTGTCCAGATCGAAGATCTGCCCGCGCTTCGCCCGGCGGCTGCCATTGCCGCGGTCGAAGGCGTGGACTGCGTCTTCATTGGCCGCGTCGACCTGGCCGTTGCCATGCACACGGACACTACCGCTCCTGAAGTCGTCGACGCCGTTCTGGGTATCTGTGCCGCAGCGAAATCCGCCGGCACCGCCGTGGGGATCTACAGTCCAAGCGTCGATGAGATCCCGCAGTGGCGCGCCGCGGGCGTAAGCCTGTTCCTGGTTGGCTCGGACCAGGAATTCGTTTCGTCAGGAGCGCGCCGGCTTGCGATGAGTTCCGGCGCTCGCGGCGACACCGGCAGGTAGCGCACCGAAGCCGCCGCCACCGGGCGTCTGCATCAGGATCTCGTCCGTAGCCTGCATGGCACGCTTGCGCGAGGGATGGTCCGCTACACCGTTGATCAGAAACGCGCCGGCCGCGCCGGGCTCGCCGCCCAGCAGACCTTCGGCACGCGCGTTCAGTCGGCTCGGAATGGCATTGAGCAGCCATTCCCTGCCGGTCCGCATGCGAAACCCGACGCGCTGGCCGTCCCCGCCGCTGTAGCGTCCCTTGCCGCCCGTTCCGGGCACCAGCTCCTTGCAGGTGAATTCAATCGGGATGGAAGCCTCCAGCACCTCGACCGGCACCGCCGACACGCCGGTGGGATAACAGGTCGCAGACAGCCCATTCTTCGTGGCCCGCGCGCCCATGCCCCCGGAGTAATTGAACATCGAGCTGATGAAGGGCCGGCCGTCCCGATCCCGGCCCTGCACCTGAATCGTCCACACTGCGCCGGATCCTTCGGCCAGTACCCGCTCCGGAACGATCCGGGAAAAGGCCTTGAGAATGGGAAAGGGGACGTACATGCCGACGACGTGCCGCGCGTTGACCGGCACCGGGTATTCGGCATTGACGATGCAGTTCGTGGGCAGCTTGATCTTGATCGGTGCCAGACTCCCGGCGTTGTTGGCCAGATCCGGATTCAGGATGCTGCGCACCGCAAAGCTGCTGTAGGCATGGGTGTAGGCCGGCACGACGTTGATGCCGAATCGGCTCGGGCCGGAGCTGCCGGCAAAGTCAATGCTGATCTCGCCGAGCGCATTGTCGATGGTGACCTCCGTACACAGGCGGATAAGCTCCCCGCCCGGCACGTCGAAGGACGTCTCGCCCTGATAGCTACCGGCCGGAAGTTTCCGGATCGCATCGCGGGTCGCCTTCTCGGATCTGGATATGATTTCCTCCGCCAGCGTCGCGATGTCATCCAGTCCACAGCGCTCGCACATCGCGTTGAGGCGCTCGCCACCCATCTTGCCGCTGGATACCTGGGCGGCGAGATCCCCGAAGATCGAGTCTGGTGTGCGCACGTTTCGTCCGATGATCCGGTGCAGCGTCTCGTTCGCTGCGCCGCGCTCATAGAGCTTCAGCACGGGAATCCACAGTCCTTCCTCGTGGATGTCGCGCGCGCCCGCACCCACGCCATAGCCACCGATGTCGGTGTGGTGAATGGTCGATCCGCAGTAGGCGATGAGCCGGTTCTTGCGAAATATGGGCGTCAGCAGCGTGATGTCGAAGAAGTGGCCCGCCGACAGCCAGGGATCATTGGTGATGAGCACATCGCCCGGGTGTATCCCCTCGGGCGGAATGGCCGTCAACATGTTCTTTGCGGCGGCACCCAGTGAATTGATGTGCCCGGGCGTGCCGGTGATGGCCTGCGCCACCATGCGCGCTTCGGTGTCGAACAGCGCGGTCGCCAGATCGCCGGCCTCCCGCACGATCGGACTGAAGGCGATGCGCTGCAGCGCCTTGGCCTGCTCGCTGACGATGCTGATCAGGTTGCCCCATAGAATCTCGAGCTCGATGCCGTCCATCCTTATCGCTCCTCTAGCCGCCGCGCGTCGCGATGAGGCTGCCGTCGGCGTGCACCCTGACCGTCCAGCCCGTCAGCACGTAAACGGTGGTCTCCCGCTCCTCGATGAGCACCGGTCCCGTGATCCGCTGGTCGCGGGCGAGCGAACTGCGATCAAAGACGTCCACCGTCGTGGCCCGACCCCTGAAATGCACCTGCCTGCGGGTTCTGGGCCTACCCGGCATGCTCTCCAGGGTCACGCCGACGTCACGCTCAGCCGCCCCACCATGAGCCGCGACACGCCAGCTGACGACCTCCACGTCGACCTCGTCGAGGCGGACGCCATAGAGGCTCTCGTAGGCCTCATCGAAGCGTGAGCGCAGCTGCCCACGGTACTGCTCCAGCATCGGATCGCCCTCGAGCCGCACGGTCACTTCACTCTGCTGCCCGAAATAGCGCATGTCGGCGGAAAAGTCATAGAGGATATCCGGCTCGGGCAGGCCCGCCTCAAGCAGTGCGCTCCTTCCTTCCAGACGCATCTCGGCTGTCAGCCTGCCCACCTCATTCCAGTCGACGGCACTGAGCCGGCACAGTGCGCCGCGCGCCAGATCGAGCCGCACCGGCGTGACCAGGGTGCCGAGCGCACTCAACACGCTCGCCATCGGCGGATAGATCACCTGCGAGCTCTCGAGCTGCTCGGCGACGTAGCAGGCGTGCACGGGGCCGGCGCCGCCGAATGCGAGCAGCGGCAGGCCACGGTAGTCGACACCGCGATCGGTCGCGTGCGCCCGGGCCGCGGCCGCCATGGATTCCCCGACGACACTGAAAATTCCGAACGCCGCCTCCAGCTCGGAAACGCCGAGTGCCTGGGCGAGTCGCTGCACGGCCTCGCTGGCGCGCGCCCGCTCCAGCGGCATGTCGCCTCCAAGGAAATTCTCCGGATCGAGGATTCCGAGGACGACGTCCGCATCGGTCACGCAGCAGTCCGTGCCGCCCCGTCCGTAGCTGGCAGGACCGGGATCGGCGCCCGCGCTTTGCGGTCCCACCTTGAGCAATCCGAGTTCGTCCACCCGCGCGATCGATCCGCCACCCGCGCCGATCTCGATCATGTCGATCGAGGGGACGGTGACCGGCATGCCGCTCCCGGGCTTGAAGCGATAGCGGCGGTCGACCTCGAAGTCCCCCGTCACGAGCGGTTCGCCCTGCTGAATCAGGCAGGCCTTCGCGGTGGTACCACCCATGTCGAAGGAAATGAGATTGCCGATGCCGTAACGCTTGGCAATCCGCCCGGCCGCGAGCGCACCGGCGGCCGGACCGGATTCGATCATGCGAACCGGATAGGTGCCGGCCACGCCGGCTCCAACCACACCGCCGTTGGACAGCATGATCAGGGGATCGTGCGCGCAGCCGCGCTGCCGGAGATCCTGGATCAGCGCGTTCAGATACGGTGCGGTCACGGGAACCGCGTAGGCATTGATCGCCGTGGTGCTGGCGCGCAGATATTCGCGCATCTGGGGCGCCACGTCGCTCGACAGGGTGACGAACAGCCCGGGGACCGTTTGCAGCAGCACGTCCCGCACCCGGCGCTCATTCCCGGCATTGCGATAGCTGTTCAGCAGGCAGACCGCGACGGAGGCGATGCCCTTGGCCTTGAGCTGGAGTGCGATCTCCCGCAACCCTGCCTCATCCACCGGTACCCCGACCGTTCCATCGGCGTAGGTCCGCTCCTGCACGCCCCAGGTGTGTTCGCGCGTGATCAACGGCTCCGGATAGTCGATCTGCGGATCGAACATGTCGTAGCGGTGCTCGTCACGGATATAAAGCACATCGCGAAAGCCCGCCGTGACGATCAGGCCGGTCGGCAGTCCCTTGCGTTCGATCAGGACGTTGGTGACCAGCGTCGTCGCGTGCACCACGACGTCATCGACTTCCCGCAGACCAATGCCGGCGCGCTTGAGCACCAGATCCGTGGCGCGGAAGAATCCCTCGAGCAGATGGCGCGGCGTGGTCAGCGTCTTGTCGGAATAGCTGCGGCCATCGCTGCGCACCAACACGGCGTCGGTGAATGTGCCACCGATATCGATGGCGAGCGCGTAGCGGCTCACGGCCTAGATGGGGCGCTCAGCCCGCGTCAACCCTGTTCCTCGACGCGTTGATACTCGACCAGGTGCCGGTAGTCTGCGCGAATCGGGGAAAATACGTCGAGGTTCAGCACCGCCTCGCTGCCGGCAGGTTCGCCGTAGTGCAGGACGTTGGGCGGAATTCGCGTCACGCTTCCGGGACCGCACTCGATCACCCGATCACCGACGACGAGCCGCATCGTGCCGCTGACGATGTAGGTGAGCTGCTCGTAGGGATGCTGGTGCGGGTTGGTCTGCATCCCGGGCTGCAGCCAGTTCATGACCATCAGCACCTGGTCGCCGCGGAAAGCCGCCCGCGTGACGCCCGGGCGTACAGCTTCTCGGGGCAGCGAATCCCAGTAATAGTGTTCGACCTTCTGTCGCGCGTCCATCGTGACTGCCCGCTTCACCACGGTAAGCGAAGGATTGCCTGGAAGCATCCTGCGCGATCTCATACGATAGGTCAAACGGATCCCGGCACGGGAAATGGAGCTCGCCAGTGCAACACAGCCCAGCGGCAGCGCGTCCCGGCGCGATCCCAGCCGTGGAAAAGTGGGCCTTGTTCGCGGTGATCAGCGCCATCTTTTTCATGATCTCCGGCGCGACCTTCAGTTCGCTGGGTGTCGTGCTGCCTTCCATGATCACGGAGATGTCGTGGACGTGGTCGCAGGCTGGCAAAGGATTTTCCCTCTTTGCACTCACGGTCGGGCTGGCGAGCACCGTGCCCGCGTGGATCCTGCGGCGCCTCGGCATCAAGGCCACCTACGGGATCGGCGGCCTGGTGATGACGCTGGGATTCTGCCTGCTGGCCCTGACGCACAATTTTCACCAATACCTGTTCGCCGCCGCGATGCTTGGCCTCGGATTCGCCTCCTGTGCGACGGTCCCAGCCGTTTACCTGCTGACCGGATGGATGCCGGACCGGCGCTCCGCAGCCATCGGCCAATTCATGACCATCGGCGGGCTGGGCGCCGTGGCCGGCCCACCAGTCGCCAACGCCATACTCGCGGCCAGTTCGTGGCGCGTGTTTTGGTGGAGCATGGCCGCAGTGATGCTCGCCCTTCCCTTGCTCGCACTCGTATTCGTAAAGCAGCCCCCGCCTGCCGTGGCGGGTGGAAATGCACCGGCGGAGCGCCCGCACGAGCGCGTCAAGACCCGTGTTTACCAGACCACTTCGGATTGGCAATTTCGCGATGCCATCCGCACGTGGCACTTCTGGATGATCGCGACCGCGATGACTGCCACGCTGTTGTGTGTACTGACGGCAAACAGCTGGGCCGTCTCGCAAATGGGAAAACTGGGTGTATCCAAATTCACCGCAGCATGGGTACTCGGCGCAGGTGGAGCCGTCAACGCGCTGTCGCGCACCCTGGGTGGCTGGCTCGGGACGCGCGTCGATCCGAAATGGCTGCTCGTGAGTGCGCTGGCAGGCGAAGGCCTGGGAATGGCCGCCCTTTCGATGGCCGGCAGCTGGCTTCCCATGACAGTCTTCGCCGTTGCCGAGGGATTCGGCTTTGGCATGTGCATGTTTGCGACGGCAGTGCTGCTCGTGAATTACTTCGGAACGACCGCCATTCCAGAAATCTACGGCACACTGAACCTTGTCACCACTGCGGCGATGATTGGGCCCTGGCTGGGCGGAGCCGATGCCGACCTGTCCGGCAACTTCACCGGCATTTTTCAGGCTTATGCCGCCGGCATGCTGTTGGTCGTCGCCCTGGCAGCCTTCATGCGGCCGCCAGGCGTTCACCCGGATTGATGCCCGGCAAAGGGAGGCTAGCCGCCCCCGCCGCGCCCTGTCTCCCGCATCCGGCGCCAACACGATTGGTAGCGCGGCACCAGCCAGCCGTTGAATTGGCGCTGCGCTCCCTCCTGCCAGGAATAGCGGCAGCGGGTGGCAAATCTGGATCGCAGGCCGATCTGCACGAGTTCGTCCACGTGCTGGTCCTGCGCCATGATCTTGCCCGCCCCATCCATGATCATGCCGATGCCCTGTTCGAAGCCCGCGTCACTGCGGGCACCACGCACCACCAGCTCACCCACGTCCATCGCGTGGGTTTCGGCGCCATCGGCGCGCACGATCAGGTAGATCACCATGTCGCTCGTCAGCACGAGCGACAGCGTCGGCGGCAGGTTCGCAAAGGTCATCCGCCGGCGATCTTCCTCGGTCAGCCGTGGAAACACCGGCAGCACGGCCTTCTGGGTCGAATTGAAGCTCGCGTCCGGATGCAGCGTACCGTTGTAGCGCAGATAGCCCGCCGTATCGCCCGGCAGCTCCGGAAATGATGACAGATTGCTCGGCACGAAATCGTGCAGGGGCCCGTGGTGCAGGCGGTTGGCGTGATAGCCGTCGTTGTTATTCTCGAACATGACCTTCCAATTCCAGGGGAACTTCCGCGTCTGTACGGCCCCGACGTCCTCGGCGTCGCCAAGGTCGTAGCGCGCAATCGCCTCCTCCACCCCTTTCAGCCGCGGGCCGAGCGGCGCCGCCTCGCGATCGAAGTTCACGAAGATGAAGCCGAGCCAGACTTCGACCGCAAGCGCAGGCAAGCTGATGCCGGACTTGTCGAAGTTGCGCGTCTTGTTCATCGCCGGCGCGCTGATCAGGCTCCCGTCCAGGCCGTAGGCCCAATGATGATAGGGGCACAGGAATCCGCGCGTATTGCCCCGGCCTTCTGCCACCAGCATCGCCCGATGCTGACAGACGGCGGACATGGCCCGCAGTCGCCCTTCAGCGTCGCGGCAGAGGATCAGCGGCTCGTTGATGATCGAAGTCGTAAAATAATCGCCCGGCTTTGCCAGCCAGGACTCCCGGCCCACGCACAGCCACTCGTGGTTGAACAGCGCTTCTTTCTCGAATTCGTAGAATCCGCTGTCGGTGTAGCACAGCGGCGGCAGGGACTCAGCGTCCTCGATGGGCAGGTCGGAACTGCCGAGGCCGGAAAAAAATGCTTCGTCCAGGAATGATGGTCGCATTGAACAGTCGCCCGGATCCGCCTCGGTTCTTCTCGATTCAGGGGCCATAGTAGCCGTGGCGAATTGTGGCATGCTAGCGCGGGCGCGCATCAAATCCTGGTCAAAGGATAGGGCGCGCTGGGGCAAGCGGAGGGAGTGCCTTTTTGGTCAAGATATAGGGTCCGGTAATAACGATAAGCGATTGCATTCGTGATTGGGGGTCTTACAGATGAAAATCATGAGCATAGGCATGATCCGTGCAGGCGCCATGTGTCACTGCGTCGCAGCCGCTGCGCTGGCGATTTCGTCGGCACCCGTGCTGGCGCAGTCCACGGTCGCCGCCTCGGCCGCACCGCCGGCGCAGACTCTGGAGGAAATCGTCGTTACCGCACGCAAGCAGCAGGTCGACCTGCAGGACGCTCCAGTCGCGATTTCCGTGGTGACCGGTCAGGATTTCGAGCGCGCGAACGTGGTCAAGCTCGATAACTTCAACGGCTACGTCCCTGGGCTCACGGTCGCCAAGAATGACGGCGCCGGGCGGGTGGTCGCCATCCGCGGCGTCGGCTGGGAAACCGCCCAGAACCTGAGCACCCAGCCGAGCGTGCTGGTCTACATGGACGGCGTCTATCTCGCCAACCCGCTGTCCTTCGGAACCGACCTGGGCGAACTGCAGAGCGCGGAAGTGTACCGCGGCCCTCAGGGGACCGAGTTTGGCCAGGGCACGACCGGTGGCGCGATCAACCTGATCATGAAGAAACCCGATTTCTCCAAGGTTTCCGGCAACGTGAATGTAAGCGCGGGCAACTACAACCTGTTCAGCACGCACGGCTCCCTGAACGTCCCGCTCTCGGAAGACTTGGCGGTGTTCGCCACGCTGCAGCACTACCGCCATGACGGGTTTTCCGAGATCAAGGGCGGAGCCCTGGATGGCTACGGGGAGGACGACGCCAATTCCACGGGCGGGTCCGCCGCCATGATGTGGAAGCCGGCCAGCAACTGGTCCGTTTACCTGTCCGCCTATTTATCGAATTCCAACCAGCACGCGGCAGCGCAAAAGAGCGAGCTCGATCCGAACAAGGACCCGCGTCAGTTGAGCCAGGATTTCCCGGGCATTTTCAAGCTCCAGAATAATCTTTATTCGGCCATCATCGAGTGGGAGACACCCTGGGGCATGACCTTCAAGTCGCTGACAGGTCTGCAGAAGCTGCAGAAGAATCAGAGCGAGGACGGCGACCGGCTCACCGAAGCGCTGACGAATCTCAACATCTCCGGCTATTCATTTGCCAACTGGGACGTGCTGCCGTTCTGGTACAACAATTCCGACGCCTTCAGCCAGGAATTCAACCTCACGCATCACGACGCCAGGTTGGACTGGGCGGCCGGTGTCTATTACCTGAATCACAGGAATTACAACTATTTCCTCGAGGCGACAGGTCCCGCCCCTTTTTCAGCGTACGCCGACGCGGTGGAACATCCGACGATTGCCAACCTGCCGCCATTTGCTTCCGTGCTGAATTTCGTGGAAGCAAGAACGCTGACGCGAAACGATTCGGCAATCTATGGCCAGGCCACTTTTCATTTGAGTGACCGCGTAGCGGTTACAGCGGGGGCCCGTTATCAGCAGGAGCTCCAAAAAGATGAGGCCAGGGATTTCTTCGAATGCCTGGGTGCCACCCCCTGCCCGGTCGTGGCGGCGTCCAAGACTCACAAGCCCACCTGGAAAGTTGGACTTGATTTTAACGTGACCAAGAACAACCTGCTGTACGGGCTGGTCTCGACCGGATGGAAGAACGGGGGCTCGAACCCGGGTGCGCCGCATCTCACCCCGACGGACTCGAGGGTTGGACGCGTACCGCCGGTATTCCAGGCCGAAGAGGTGACGTCCTTTGAAGTCGGCTCCAAGAATCGCCTGCTCGGCGATCGCGTCCATTTCAATCTTGTCGGCTTCTACTACGACTACAAGAATCAACAGTACACGCAGGAAGACCCGGCTCCGTTCGCCGGCGGAACGGGCAATATACCGTCAGAGCATATATACGGCATTGAATCGGAGTTCAGTTGGCTGGCGTCCAGGGAATGGCGGCTGGACGGCCAGGTCTCCGGTTCGCATGGCAAGATCGAATCGCACGTCTTTGCGCTGGACGTTGTGGACTTCCGCCAGGCGCTCGTGCCTTTTTATATCGGGCTCTTCACCCCCCAGGGCGCCGTGGTGCGACAGGCGCTGGCGACTTCCACAGACCTGTACGGCAAGACGCCGCCGAAGCTGGTGAATGTGCTGGCCTACCTCGCCTTGACGAACACCCACACCCTCAGCGGCGGCGGGGTCCTCACCTCCCGCGTGGAGTATGTGCATCGTGGGGAATTTCAGGCCCGGGTCTGGAACAATCCCCTCGTGGATACCGTGCCCGCCTACGACACGCTTGGCCTGTACTTCCAGTACAAGCTGCCGGACAGCCACTGTGCCCTATCGCTCAGTGCCACCAACCTGACCGACAAGGCCGGCGTCAGCAACCGCTTCAGCAATCCGTATGGCGTGCTCACCACGAGCGACGAGTTCATTCCGCCGCTGCAGATCTTCGCGGGCGTGAACTACGAGTTCTGAAGGGCCCTATGGGTTCGCGCGGTGTATTTCGCCGAAACGGAACGCCGACTGTACGCTGCCGAGCACGTGGTCCTGGAACACTCGTTCGCCCGGATCCTCTGCCGCCGCCCCGGCGACGATGTGCAGGGGAAGAAGATGCTCTTCGCGAGGATGCGACGCCCGGCCACCCGGGGCCTGGGCCCACTCTCTGAGTCGCAGGTCCCGCTGCGCGCGGGGCAGCCTGACCACATCGGCCAGCCAGGAATCGAAATGCTGCGAATCCGGATCGAGGTCCGTGCCGCCGCCGCGCAACTTGCTCATCAGCCTGTCCATGTTGTGAGAGCTCATCCCGCTGCCGATGATCAACACGCCCTCTTCCCGCAAGGGTGCGAGCGCCAGGCCTGCCGCCAGGTGTTCGGCCGGATCCAGGCCGGCACGCAGCGAGAGTTGCACGATCGGGACGTCCGCGTCCGGAAAGGCGAGCTTCATCGGCACGAAGACGCCGTGATCGAGGCCACGCTCGTGGTCCTCCGCGGACTCGAAACCCGCCTTGGCCAGCAGCTCACGAACTCGTGCGGCCAGCTTGGGCGAGCCGGGAGCGGGCCAGGTCAAGCGGTACGTGTGCTCCGGGAAACCCGAATAGTCATAGAGGAGCCCAGGCGAGCGTTGAGCGTTCACGGTGAACGCCCGCGCTTCCCAATGGCCCGTCACTATCAGGATCTCGCGCGGCTTCGCACCGAGCAATGGCACGATACCGCGGAGCCAGTCCGCCATCCGCACCCACGCGTCGGGCGGATTCCACTCCATGAAGAAACAGGGCCCGGCGCCATGGGGCACGAACAGAGTGGGAAGGGCGCTCACCGGCTGGCTCATGCGCTATAGAGTCGCACGGCTGGCCCGTGGCGGAAAGATAGTTCTTGAGAAATGACGCACGATCAG
>WNFI01224488.1_pt1 | contig 18849 bp, 10 predicted proteins | sample 5400471 | NCBI WGS metagenome assembly WNFI01 (sample SAMN13153348, study PRJNA577476) | soil metagenome | isolation source: 100 cm saprolite on Douglas fir-dominated hillslope | place: USA:California | collected 2013-09-17 | reverse complement strand
ATCTGCACCGACGAAGCCTGAAGAAAAGGCCCGGTGCTGTATGCCGGATCGTCGCTGATCGCAATGTCGCTCGCGGCCGCGCCGCCGCTGAACAGCGATGCGTCGATCTTGCCGATGTGGACGGTGCGTCCCAGCACCGTCGAAAGTTTGGTTTCTATCTCGGGCCGGAACCGGTCGACGTTGATCAGGAAGGGAAGAGAAAGGGCGATAACCAGAAGAACTGCAATGGCGATCGAAGCAATGATCAGGATGCGCTTCATAAGAGGAAATGCTAACAGTAATGGGCAGCCCGGAAAAGCGCAGAATAGTACACTTGTGCACTGTTTGCCGGCTCGGGCGATATGAGACTCCCTTATTCCGAATGAGAGTTCTCAAATCCTGAAAGATCCGGAACCTGAAAGGGGGCCTCAATCTGCATACATGCTACAAGCCGCGTCAATGGCGGAAAAAACTGTTGCAGATGGCGTTGCAGATCGAAATCCGTAGTACAACGGAGCGCTGAGGCATGGAAGATCGGGACATCGGAACTGCAAGGCTGTTTTTTGCAGGCACTATTAATTCTCTCCAGCGGATGAGAACCCTGGATGAGCGGCCCGCTATTCCCATCAGCATCGCCAATATTTAGTTGTCAAAGACAGGCACTACAAGCTGCGGGTCCCTGGGGACACAGCCATCACATTACCAGTGTTATTGCACGACGACCGATCGTCAAGGGTGTGCTGTCGAAGTGACGCGGATTTTTTGAGAATGGCCGGCGCTGAACGCTTCCCTGTTCTACCGGGAAGCCCACCCGCTCGCCGGCGAACGCGTGAGATTGATCGACCATGAAGGCCGGGAGATCCTGGTCATCGACTTCTCCCGCGCCGAACTGGAGATGGTCAGGGCCGTGGCCGCCGAAGGCCTGCACGTGATGCAGCAGCGGCCCGCGCTCTCCGTGCTGTCGCTGGTGGAAGTGGAAGGCATCCCCTTCAGCACCGACGCTCTGCAGATAGGCGGAGAGTTGACCGACCGCGTACAACCTTACGCGCTGCGCACCGCTGTGAACGGCGTCACCGGCTTCCGCGGATTCATGCTTGCAAACCATCGCCGACGCCGCCAGGCGTCCCATCAAGCTGTTCAAGGATCGCCCGTCGGCCCTGGAGTGGCTGATCATCGGCGATGATTCGGAATAACCCGGCTGACCCGATTCTGATCAGCGTTCATCAGCGGGGAATCGGTGCTGCCCGATAGCACGATGCGCCAGCGCCGGAGGCGCGGAATAACGTAGCCCAGCGCGGAAGCGCTGGGTTGGTGTGAAAAATGTGTTAGATGAACCGCATTGGCTTTAAGCCCGGTTGCCGCAGGTGGTAAGCCATCTGTGGTTCGAATGAGAATTTTAAAATCCTGGAAGGCGAGGAATCTGAGGGTGCCGAGAAGCTGGTTGAGAAATCATTCCTTCCACACCTCAGCCGCTAACGGCAGTTCGTTGAGTTCCAGTCGGGCCTCGCGCCAGGCAGGGTAGTGTTTACCAAGGATGGCCAGAAAGCGTTCGCTGTGTGTCGGTTCAATGAGATGAGCCATCTCATGAACGATCACATATTCGAGAAGGTCTTTTGGCTTCGTCACGAGCTGCGTATTGAGCCGAATGTGTCCCGCCTTGTGATTACAACTCCCCCATTTGGTCTTCATGCGTTGCAGAAAATACCCGTTTACTTTCACCTTGAGCTTCGGCTCCCATTTCGCGATGAGAGTCGGAATCACGTTATGCAGCAGCGATCTATGCCACTCATGCATCACATCCGCGCGCTTCTGAGCATCACTGCCCGGACGCACGGTGAGCCTGATGCGCCTGTGGTCGACAGAAACGAACGGCCTGGTCTCGCGATAGACGATGGTGAGCAGATGATGTCGCCCCCATAAACGATGGCTTTCACGTTCAATGAACCTGCGAGGGGTTTCCCGGTCCTGGTTTCGGAGTTTTCGTTGCTGCTCGCGAATCCAGCCCAGCTTCGAGATCGCGTAAGCGCGGGCAACATCGAGACGTGTTGTGGTTGGAGTCGCGAGAGTGACCCGCCCGCTCGGTGGATGCACGGAAAGATGGGTATGCTTGATGGCCTTTCGGGTGACCTGAATCGAAATCTCGCCAAGTTGGATGGTTTGGGTTTTCACTAGTAGCCGGGTTGGTTCCTGATGATATCGAAAATAGCCAGAGTCGCCTGCCGGTCCCGGGACATCACGGGAAAGAGCGCGTTGAGCACCTGCCGCTCGCGAGTGTCGTCGCCCTTCCAGCCTGCCGGAGCTGTTTCCCTCATGGTCAGATCGAGCTTAAGGGCGAGCTTCACTTTTCCGTCTTCGTCCACGGGGCACTGGAAGGTTGTAGCGGGGAGGCCCGCCAGATTATTGAATAAGACGATGGCTCCTGGATATCCGTTCAGCGCCGCAGGATGCCCACCAGTGTTCTTCCGCCCCGTGAGCTTCACGATGTCCTCCGCGTTCTTTAGGAAGGCTTCGTAGGCCGTCGCATCGGCGCGGCTTTGTTGAATGAGGTCAAGCAGCAGCTTTGACATTTGTGCGTAGAACTTTGGGTCGGTAAGCTGGTCGCGGATGATGGTCTTGCGTATGTTATGGATAATCCCTTCGGCAACGGCATTGCGCGAGAGCTTCCCTTTTTCATTCAGTTTTCTCGCGATGGCATCGTGGATGCCGGTTTCTATGATCAGCTCAGTGAGTGGCAATGAGTTCAGGCTGCCCAGATCGGCGGCGGGGTCTGCCTGGACATATGTGTTGAGGAGGTGGCGCATGTCCGCCTCCCAGGGCTTGATGTCCAGCTCCTCGCCTGAATGTTTCTTGATGGCGGAACGGATTTCGCTGTAGAAGGTCGTCTCTTTCTGCAATGCCGCGGCCTCGGGATCGGAGTACCCGGCCTCGGCGAGGTTCTGGGCGATGTCGGCCCAGGCGCGCACGAAAGTCGCTGCGGATTTGTAAAACGAAATGCGCAGCGGCTCCGTGTCCGTCAGTGCCTGAGGGTTGGCCGCGTCACCGCAGAAGTAATAGAGGAACTGCTCCACTTCACGCGGCAGCGGCACCGGCTCGCAGAGATAGCGGAGCGCCTCGCGGGCGGCATCGAGCTGTTTCTTTCCTTCTTTGAGCCAGTCCTTCAATTCGACATTGTTCGAGCCCCCGCTGCCCTGGTCGATGTCCAACTCGTCGGAGCTGTAAACCGCAATGGCCTCCTGCACGTCTTTGAACAGCTCTTTGAAGTCCACGATGTAGCCGTAATCCTTGTCGTGACCGTCAAGGCGATTGGTGCGGCAAATCGCCTGGAAGAGATTGTGGTCGTGCAGTTCGTGGTCCAGGTAAATATAGGTGCAACTCGGCGCGTCGAAGCCGGTCAGCAGCTTGCTCACCACGATGAGCAGCTTCATATTTGCGGGCTCTTCGATGAACCGGCACTTCATTTCGTCCTCGTAGGCTCTCGTGGTTTGTCCGGCCTTGAGGACGTACTTCGTGTAGGTGTCGAACTTGTAGCGCTCGTCGCTGTTCGGCGGTTCCAGAACAATCGCTCCGGGCTGCGGCTCGAAGGACGTGATGATGCCGCAGTATTGGCCGAACGGCTTGCCCTGGAAGATGCGGTAGTAGTGGCATGCGTCGTAAATGCTCGCGGCCACCAAAATGGCCGTGCCCCGGTCGTTGTCCAGGCGCGGCCTGGTGTCGAAATCGTGGATTAGGCTGGCGGCGATGCGTGCTTTGCGCTCCTCGGCGCTCATCAATTCTTCCATCGTCGCCCAGCGCTTGCGAATAACGGCCTTCTGGAAACCGTTCAGCGTTTTTGTCTTTTGCGCGAAGTACGCCTCGATGGCCTGCGGCGAGGTTATGCGTTGCGGAACGGCACGGGCCTCGTATTTCAAATCGAGAATGACTCCATCCGCCACACCTTCGTGGAACTTGTAGGTGTGGATGTAGGTGCCGAAGATGTCGCGGGTTCTCAGCTTGGCGGCATCCTTCTTCAGCAGCGGCGTGCCGGTAAAGCCGATGAAGATTGCGCTCTCCAGCCAGCGCTTCATCTGCTTGTTCATGTCGCCGCCCTGAGTGCGGTGGCATTCGTCCACGAAGACGTAGAATCGGCCGTGGACGTGCGGCGGCGGGCCTTGGAGGTCGGCGGGGTCGAACTTGTGGATCAGCGCGCACAGCAGCCGGGGCGAAGTGGCGCCCAGTTTGGCAACAAACTCTGCCCGGTCCCGGATGCGGGGCGGCGGTGAGTTTTCGCCGATGACTCCCGCGTTCTTCATCACGCCCTCGATCTGCTTATCCAGTTCGTCGCGGTCGGTGACCACGAGGATGCGGGCCTCGGGATCGTGTTCCAGCAGCCATTTGGCCAGCAACACCATCAGGATGCTCTTGCCGCTGCCCTGCGTGTGCCAGATAACGCCACCCTCGCGTTTGCGAATCCGTTCCTGCGCCGCCTTCACGCCCGCGAACTGATGCGGGCGCGGTACTTTCTTGTGGCCCGCATCGAAGATGATGAAGTTGCGGATCAGGTCGAGCAGCCGGGACTTCTCGCACATCTCGGCCAGCGGCCGGTCCAGCAGCGCGCCGGCGGTCAGCGGGGCGGTGCCGGCCGCCTTCCACTCCGTGAAAAACTCCTCCCGCGTGGTCACCGTGCCGTAGCGCAGCCCCTGCGAATCGTTTCCCGCGAACACCAGTTGTACCGTCGCAAAGAACCCGAGGTTGAAAATCTCCTCCTGGTTGGTGATGAGTTGGCGGACGCCATCCGCGATCTCCACCGAACTCCGCTTGAGCTCGATGACGCCGACGGCGATGCCGTTCAGGTAAAGCACGATGTCGGGACGCCGCCCGTAGCCTCCCCGCAAGGTTACTTCCTCGGCGAGGGCGAAATCGTTTTTCTCCGGGTGCTCCCAATCCACCAGATGCACCTGTTCGTTCGGCTTTCCGGCGGCAATCTGCACCGACACGCCGTAGCGCAGCAGTTGATAGGTGCGCAGGTTGGCCTGATAGAGAGTGATGCCCGTGGCGTCCCCGGCGGCCATCAGCTTTTGCAGAGCGGCGGAAATGTGCGCCTCGGAATAACCGCGGGCCTTCAGGTTGGCGCGGAGCAGGTCCGCGTCGATGCAACGGTTGTTCTCTCGCTTGTTCCACTCGCCGAGGTAGCGGTAGCCCAGGCAATCGGGCCGGCCCTTGTCCGTGAACAGGGCGATGACGCGGTTCTGCGTCTTGCGCTCGGAGCGTGGGATTTCAGGCATCGCTGCCTCCTGCGGGAACAAGACGCGTTCTTCCGGTGAGCAGTTCCTGCATCATGGCCTGCTTGAGGGCGCGGGTCTTCTCTCGCCGCTGCTCCAACGCCGCCAGCTCCGCGTCCATCTCCGTCAGCGCCTCGGCGATGGCAGTTTGTTCGTCCGGTTTAGGAAGTGCGAGTTCAAGTTCGTCGAAATGACGGCGGTAAATATGTCGCTGCGAAGTGCCCTGCCCACGTGTCTTAAAGTGGTGTTGCCGACGGTTAATTTGTAGCCGCAGAAATTGGGGATTTGCCTGAGTTTCTGGTTTGACGCGAAGGCGACCAACTCGCTGATTAAGGACGTAAATGTTATCCTCCGGAATCAAGTCGCAGAGACCAAGCAAATTCCCGTGGGCGATGTCACTCAGAATTGTAACGATGTCACCCTTCTGGAGTGAGTTATCCAGTAGACCAATAGGCTTGTGCTCGGTTTTGAGCTTTCCGTCGATGCCAATGCTATCCAAGGTAATAAGGTTGCATTGCCCCGTTGCCTCTATGTGGGACTCGTGAGGTTTACCGTTAGCAAAGTCGACGATTTGCGCCAACCGCTTCACCTCCCACTCGCCGTGGAAGCCGGGGAGGCGGGTTTGGCCGGTGAGGAGTTGCTGCATGGCGGCCTGTTTGAGGTTGCGCTTCTTGGCGATGAGCCGGTCCAGCTCGCCCAGCAGCCCATCCACATCGCTCAGCGCTGTAGCGATGGCGCGTTGTTCGGATTTGCTGGGGAACGGCAGAGAAACTCGGCGCAGAATCCCTTGGTTCATTGACGCCATCGTTGTACCTGTGGCGTTTTGGAGAAGCCAGGCTTGAATTTCATGCCGTTGAAACTGGTAGGTGATGAACGGCGCGTGGCAGTCTTTCGACGGTCTAATTCGGATGCCGTCAGAACCAAGGAAGCAACCCGCTTGGTCGTCTCGCACCATTGCAGAGCGTTCGACGCCGCCCTTTCTGCCAAAAACGATGTCTCCCGCGTTCAAGATATATTCGGGTAAGCGCCGCACAACTGCCGGTGGCACGAGCGGGGTGTGCTCGTCGAACGTCAAAACGCCTTCACCAATGTCACGAACTGAAACCAACGGAGCGCCTTCGCTCGCATAATATTCGGCGGCTTTTAGCGCGGTCCCGAACGGTCCTGTTCTAATATGGCCGACATCTGAAAGTGCCTTTACATCCCACTTCTCGGGGATGACGCCGACCTCGGTCTGTTTGTAGCCGGGTTTCACTTCCATACCGCCCCCATCTTTTTGAGATGTCCATCCACGCGGGCGGCGAGCGTCGCCACATCGTCGGTGAGCTTCGGCAGCGGGGTGGCGTAGCGTTCGGCAAGCTGGCGGATGCGTCCGGTGAGGGTTTGCGAAACGTGGTCCAGCTCGCCCTGCACGGCGGCGTCAATCGTGGCCAGCCATTTGTCGTCCACTGCGAGCGCCTTGATGTCGTCCTCGGTGAGCGTGGGGTATTTAGCGTCGAGCTTGGCTTCAAGGTCTTCCTGCGCGGCTTTGAGCCGGGTCCCGGCGTCGGCCTGGTGGTCCAGTAGCGCGGCGTAGTCTTCAAGGGCCTGGCGTTCCTCGGCGTAGTCCGGATCGCGGCCGATTTCCCTGAGACGGCCCTTCACAGCCTTGGCGGTGATCTTCTGCTTCTCGCCCTCGCCTTCGATGACTTCCGCGAGCAGCCCTTCCTCGCCGCTTTGATCCTCGCGCTTTTCATCGAGTTGCTGTTCAAACGTGGCGAGTTCGGCTTCGATGGCGGCGATCGCATCGCGCTCGACGGCGAAGTAGCGCGCGATAAGCAGGGCGGCCGGGACGAGGTCGGACTTGAAGCGGCGCTTGCCCTTCCTGAAGTCTTCCTTCTCGGGCCAGACGAGTTTGCCTTCCTTGTTCTTGACCTGACGGATTTCGCGGGGCTGCGCGCTAGTCTTCCAGCCTGCATCGGCGATGAGATAGCAATCGTCCTGCATGGTCTCGGCCCAGTAGTCCATGAGGTGCTGATAGACATCGTAGGCGTCGAGCAGCGGCGCGGTCTTGAAGGTGGCGAGCAGGTCCTCGGCGATGGTTTCGATGAGCGGCCTGGGATGGCCGTTTTGGGAGAAGCCCTTGAGCTGCGGGACGGAGGCCGTCTGCCATTCCGTGAAAAGCTTTTTGGCCCTGGTGGTGAAGGCGGTGAACTCGGCATGGCCGAAGATGGCGGGCTTCACTTCGGCGATGGGGAGCTTCAGCGCGGAGTAGCCGGGGCGGTTGAACTTCCCGAACAGAGCAGCGCGCAGGCCGGGCATGATTTTCCAGTAAGCGCCGAGGGCGTCGAGGTCGCGCTCGGGGATGCCGCCGCGCAGGTGGCCGTCGATGTCCTGCACATCCTCCGGCTCGGTGCTGTCGATATAGCGCGGCAGGTTGAGGTTGTAGTCATTCTTCGGATCGGCGATTTCCCCAACCGGCACCATGCGGGCGTAGCGCGGGTCGCTTTCGTCCTGCCGGGTGAAGGTGTCCACGATCTTGTGGAGATCCTGCTCGCGGAGGCGGTTTTTCGGGCCGTCCTTCGCGAAGCCCCTGGAGGCATCAATCATGAAGATGCCCTTTCGGGCGGTGGCGTTTTCCTTGTCGAGCACGACGATGCAGGCCGGGATGCCGGTGCCGTAAAAGAGATTGGCGGGCAGGCCGATGATGGCTTTGAGGTAGCCGGAGCGGACGAGCTGTTGACGGATGAGGCCTTCCGCATTGCCCCGGAAGAGAACGCCGTGCGGGAGAATGCACGCGCCTTTGCCCGTGCCTTTCATCGAACGGACGATATGCAGCAGGTAGGCGTAGTCGCCCTGCTTCCTGGGCGGAACGCCCCAGGTAAAGCGCTGGAATTTATCGCCGCTGCCGCCTTCGCCCAGGGTGAGGCCGGTGGACCAGGTCTTGTCGGAGAAGGGCGGATTGGCGACGACATAGTCATAGGTGCGGAGCTGTTCGCCGGCCTTGAACTTGGGATCGAACAGCGTGTTGCCCGAGAGGACGTTGGCCGTCGGGAAGTCGTGCAGGATCATGTTCATGCGGGCGAGACCTGCGGTGGTCACGTCCTTCTCCTGGCCTTCGAGGGTGATGTGCTTGCCCGCCTCGGCGGCGACCTTCAGCAGCAGCGAACCGGAGCCGCAGGTGGGGTCGTAGGCAGTCGTGGCGGCTTTGGAGTTTGCCGGCGAGATGTCGATGGCCTTGGCCATGATGCGGCTGACTTCCGACGGGGTGTAGAACTGGCCCTTGCTCTTGCCGCTCTCGGTAGCGAAGTGCCGCATAAGATACTCGTAGGCATCGCCGAGGATGTCGTCGTTTTCGGCGCGGTTCTTCGAGAAATCGAGCGCAGGGTTTTCGAAAATGGCGATGAGGTTGCCGAGCTTCTCGACCTTCTGCGCGCCGTCGCCGAGTTTGTTGGAATCGTTGAAATCGGGGAAGTCGCTGCGGGCAAGGCGGGAATTGACGTCGATGAGCGGCTGGATGACCTGGGTGTTGATCAGGTTGCCGATGTCGCTGTTGCCCTTGAGCGCGACCATGTCTTTGAAGCCGGCCCCCTTCGGAATCGTGACCGACGGGGCGAAATCATCGGAATCAGCATATTTATCGGAGATGTATTTGATGAACAGCATGAACAGGACATAGTCCTTGTATTGGCTGGCATCCATGCCGCCGCGCAATTCATCGCACGAGGCCCAAAGTGAGGAGTAAAGGTCGGATTTCTTGAGGGCCACTAGATGCCCTCCTGCAGCAGATCGCTGGTTGCGGATCTGACAGCTTTGGCCGGCCTCTTGGGGCAAACATCGTTTGGCAAAGGACAGGGCACGGACTTGGCGCCTGTGCGTCGATCGGGCTTGATCCAATAATCTATGGGCATGAAGTTTCTATGTTAGCCGGTTTCCACGGTTTCTTGAACAGAGTATATTCAGTTCTGACTTGGGACTGTCCGCCTGATCGGTCGCTGCTCGGATTCCTCGACGCACAGGATGCGCCGGCCACTTTTTTTGAGGCTGATTTTGCGGCAGGTGAGCGCGAAGCCGGCTATGGTGGCGTCGAGGGCTTCGACATATTGGTACAGCCTAATGAACCCTGGCTCCTTCGAGAGCTGGGTCGGCATCGGCCGACCATCCGCCGGATGTCAAGTAATTTCAATTTTTGAAACAAAATCGATGCGAATAAGTGGGTTTTTTAAAAAGACTTACAGCCTCGATCATCGACGCAGATTCAAGAAATTTAAGAATGTGTCGCTTCCTGCCTCCGCTGCCGCATCTCCGGATACATAAAGCCGGAAAATAATCTGAAATGTTTTGCCTGCTCGAGTCACTATCTTTGATAAGAGAACCCAATTCTTTCTGGAAGGAGAGCTTCTGTATGCTCCGTAGAGTCATGGTCTCAGTGTTCTTCTGGGTGAGCACAGTGCTACTCGCACAACAGCCGACGATTCAATCCGTTCAAACAGCTCTTGATCCTCCGGATGGTCCACCCCAGAATGTGCGGATCACTGTCCTGGCCGGCGCTGTTGTGCCTCCCAATGCCACTCTTCAAATCGCCCTTAGAGCGGTAGCTGCCGACGGCACTTCGAAATCGATTGATTCTCCGGCTGCCACACCGTTACGAGACAATCCGACCGGCATTTTCTTTCTAGTCCCGGTGACGAAACTTGTCGGAGCTGATCAATTGGCTTATCAAATTATTTTAAAGTCAGGTGACCAATCACAGACTACGCCTGAATTGCGATTGGCGCTGGCTCCCATAGCGGCTTTTCAGCAGGTAGCCCAGCAAGTGGTGCAGCTGCAGGCTCAACTCGAAGTAGCTAAGCAGCAGACGAATGCCGCCTTGCAGGCATACATAGGCGGATTGCCTGAAGCCCCATCTTTCGTTGCTAAGCGCTTTAAGTCGTCAGATTCAGATACCTCGGTACTTGCGCAGTTCACAACGAACAAGCCCGGTCAGGTGCATGCTAAGCTCATGCATAGCGGGGACGACGCCTTAATCGATGAGCACACAGAGACACAACCGACAGTTAACCACACGTTCAGCTTTGCCAACGCGGTTTCTGGGCAGGCGTACTATCTGGTTGCCTCTATATTCGACGCAAAATCAGGAAAGGATGTTTCCTCCAAAACTATTTCAGGAACGGGTGATGCCCGGCTGACATTTACTATGGAGCAGCCGAGTTCCAAGCCGCACATCTCAAATCTCACACGCAGCCAGGTCACGTCCGGTTCAGTACGCTTCGCATTTGACATCGATTCTGCGGCAGCGTTGCAAGTCACCTGCCTGCACCTCCCGAATCCAGCCCTTCCAAGCCAGCAGGATAAAATTTCGACACCGGTGGCGTTTAACCTGGACAGCTTTGGCCTCCCATCAGGCGGGGGCGTGTCTGGTCATAAGGAGTACTCATGTGAAAAGCTGGAAGCAGAGCAGACTTACATAGCTCAAATCGAAGCCATTAACGATTTTGGTCAACCGCTTCAATCCGCGGCCAGCGTGTTGGCTCAAACGTCGCCCAAGCTGCAATTTGATGGACCGGTGAGGGTGACTTTTACATCGGCGGGGTTGACAGTTGCCTGGAAATCCAAGGCATCGGGAGCTAAGGGTCTTATGACTTTCGAGGTTCAGGGTCAAAAGCCACTGGATTTTGCGGTGCCATCAGACGGTAACTCATTTTCGACAACTTTCTCCCCGGATAAACTCGCCGATGCTTTTCCGGTCGATCAAAATACAAAGACCGTACAAGCACCCCCAACTCTTACGGCCTCAATGACCGACGGCATTGACAAGGTTGATCGCTCTTTTGTGCTGAGCGCAACCGTAGCGGCGACAAAAGACTCGGCGCAACGTGAAACGAAGACAGGCAGTGTTCCTGGTGACAGCCTAATCAAGGTCGCGGATGGAATTCAAAATCCTTCGAAGAACAAGTTTAGCTGGCAGGATCTTGTGAAAACCGGCATCGGCCTGGTCATAAAACTGATTTGAGCAGGGTTAGAGACGAAGCTTGGCACAAGCCGCTTCGCGTTTCCAGCCAATATGCCAGCGGCCCTGCAGTTCTCGGCATTAGCCCTCGTGGGGTGTCCTAATGATTTTCAGTATATATTCAGTCCTGACATGCGACGTCCGCCCGATCCGCAACTGCTCGGATTCCTCGGCTTACGACCGGCCCATCGCCGACCTCGCGCTTGCCCACCGCGAAATCATCCTCGAAGAAGTACCCGACGCGTCCGAATCGGTCATCGATCGAGCAGGTATACACCGTCGCGATCTGGTTCGGCTTCAGCGGCAAGATGAAGGACATGTTCTGCTACATCGCCACGAATGCACGGCACATCAATCTCGGCTTTCCGCGAGGCTCAACCCTTCCCAATCCGAATCGTGTGCTCGAAGGCGACGGCAAAACCATGCGCCACATCAAATTCGCGAGTCAGCGCGATCTGGATCGGTCTTTTGTGCGTCGTTACATCCACGCTTCTATCGAACAGTTGGGCGCAGTCGCGGCGGCGGGTGGAACCGGCAAGAGCGTCGTCAAGAATTCGGTCAGCACAAGATCAGTCAGGAGGCGTTCAGTCAGGCGCCGCCACGCGAGTGGTTGGCATGGCCTGAAGATCCGCTCCAAAAAACGCTGAGTCGGCGCTTGCGCAGCTCACCATCCCCTTTGCATCTGCTGCAATGTTGCTGGTGTAAATGGGTCCTGGCCTTTTTGCAGAAGACCGATCCAGGCTTCACGAATTTGCCGACGTTCTGTCGGTGTTTTAGGATCGGTAGTATACGGACGGAAATCGGCGATCGCACCTTCATAGTCGCCATTCCGGGCCCGGTTTACGGCGCGACTGTCCAGATACTCTGGATTGCGGTTGGACAATAAGGCCGCTCGGTCACAGGCCGCGATGATTTCAGGGTTCTTAAAGAAAGCACCTTCACTGATACTTCCCTGCCAGCAGAGATTGTTATTAAAAGGCGCGCTACCATCCAAAAAGATGGGCCCGGTTGCATATTTTCTGGCTGTTGCTATCAAGTCAAGCGCTTTCCCGGGATCGTTCGATGCCAGACTGAATTGAGCAGCGAGCCCGCAAGCCACCGGAACCTTCGGATCATTGACCCAGTCGCCGAGGCCCGCACCCGTGCTCGCCTTCCCGCATAACTCCGTATTCAGCCAGTCATTGTCTCCCACTTGCTCCAGGGAAATCGGTTTTTGAGAGTAGCGCCTGGCTTTGGCAAGAAGTCCCAGCACGCGCTCGATGTTCTTCTTTTCATCCGCCTGCATTTGAGCTGCTTTCAAATATGCATCCGCCTTGAAGTCCCGGAGCTGCGATTCCGGATCAGCTTTTCCCTGCGTGGCATTAATGGCATTAAGTGTCAGCGACCGGATCCTGGTGAAGACGATATGCAAAAGGTCTTCGTTCCCATCCTGGGCGACATAGGGCCCTGCCGCCCGGAAAACTGCCAGTGCAGCAGCCTCGGCCTGGCTGCTCTGGTCAGCAACAGTAACAGTTGAGGCGTCGCGTTCCCCCAATTGCTTCATTACGCTGGCAGCATCCTGTATGCGTTGCGCGCGCGCCAGGGCTGTGGATTGCGCAATATGCCCCCGTGTGGCCTGCCGTGCTCCTTCTGCGGCGGTTTCCTGCTGGATAAGCCTGATCTCTTCCTGAATGTTAACATCGGAACAGTCGTCGCCACACTCGCCGTTGCGGAAGGCTCGCGTCAGGGTCGCCAGAACCATGGACACGCCATTATGAATCATCACTGGAAACATCCGCACCACGCCATCTTGTCCCCCAACCAGCAACCTGTCGTTGCCGACAAAGCGCATGCGACTTGCAACTGCTGAGCCAGTGTTGAAGCTTAGGATGTTGGCGCCCGTGTCGCTGTCGGCGATGCTCCATATTTTGACTATGCCGTCGCCGCTGCTGCTGGCCAGCAGCTTGTCATCACGACTGAAGGCTACGCTGGTCACAGCGCCGGCATGGCCGTGCAAAGTCAGCGAGGGATCGCCTCCGGAAGGCAGAGACTTCCATCTCCACAGCCTTATCGTCCGATCCTCCCCGGCTGTGGCCAGGTACATTCCATCGTGGCTGAAGGCTATATCGTTCACTTTAAATCGAATTTGGGTCAGCGGCGTAAGTTGAAGAGTGCCCAGATCGCCCGAATAGACTGAACCATCGGCAGTCACTACCACCGATTCCTTTCCATTAGGAGTCAACGCAACCGCTGAAACAGGCGATCCAAGAGCGGGGGAAAAAGGTCTGTCCTCGCCCTTGATGCCTATTAGATAAACAAAACCTTTCTTCGTCCCTGCCACAGCCATGCTCAGGTCCCGGTTGAACGCGAGTACCGTCGTCGAACCAAACTCAGCGGATGGCGGCGTTATCTTCTCTTCAAAGTCGAATTCCCGACCCGGCTTAGCAAGGTTCCAGCCGCGGAGAGTGCCGTCCGAGGCGCTGATGGTCGCAAACGACTCGTTGTTTGCTTCCATGAGATCAGAGATGGAGCCACCATGACTTCCGATCACCCGCCCAAGACCAGGCGAGGCATCATAGACCACCACGGCAGGCTCATTCCAGATATCGACAGTTCCATCCTCAGTCGCCGAAATGAACCTTCGTCCGTCTGCTGAGAAGGTGATTCCCGCCACATCGCCCGCATGAATCGGCGCCGATAACGACAACCCAAATTTGTAGTTTGCGGGGCGTGCTCCGACGACTGGAGCGAGACTCCAAAAACGAATCGCGCCGTCTTCGCCGGCGCCGGCAAAATGAATACCGTCCGGGTGGAAGGCCAGTGCGGTGATCAATCCGTCATGCTCGGCAAACTGCCGTAACAAGCCGCCGGACTGTGTGTCCCAAATCTTTATGCTCAGGTTGTCGCCTGTAAGCATCAACTTTCCGGTAGGACTGACAGCGATGGCGGACATCGCCACTCGCCCATGTTGGGTCTTCAAAACTACCGGGTCGCTCGTTGAATTCAGCGTCCAAATCTCAATATTTGTACCCGGACCGTCGCCAATCAGGTACGCGCCATCCGGGCTAAACAGGAGTCGCCGTATTTCAGAAAGACCAGAGTGTACGGTCTTCTGCCACTGGCCGGAAAGGGCATCGAAAATACGGATCTCAGGTCCAAACGACGCCGCAATCTGCCGATTATCCAGACTGTAGGCCAGCGCACTTGCGCCGCTGAAGCGGGGCAATGTGAGCAGCAACTTTCCCGTGTTCGCATCCCAGACGCGGATCGGCTGGCCGAGCTCGGCTGTGGCGATGCGGCCTCCGTCAGGACTGAAAGCCATGCTGGCAAGCCGGTTGGAGGCCGGTAACACTACGCGCAGCCGATTTGATTGTGCGGCTTTGTAAACCGCCGTTTCGATCATGGATGGGAATGACTGCTTGTGAGCGGAAAGCAGCATTGAACTCCGCACCGCGAACAGGACGGCGCGTTCCGGATCGGTCGCCAATGCGTCCTCGGCATCATCAGCAATTTGGTCAGCTTGGTAGAGGTCGGCGGATTTGGCCTGGGCAAGCCTGGCTTTATTCCAGTTGATAATTGCAAGTTGTGTTTGTCTTTCTGCTTCGCTCTTTTCGTCCGCGGCTTTGTACCAGTTGACAATTGCAAGTTTCGTTTTCTCTTCCGCTTCCTTTGCTTTTTCTCTTGCCTTGATCGCGAATGTGACGGCTCCGATCACACCGAGCAGAGACAGAACCGACAGTGCTACCAGGGCGGACCGCTTGCGAGACTCCCGCCTGCGCGCCGCATCGGCGGCCTGGCGACTCGCACTTACCAATTGGTGAAGGTCCCTGCTGGCGCCGAGTACCGCAAAATCCGGGTTCGCCAGCCATTGTTCGGCTTCGCTCAAGGCAGCATCTCTCAAGAGACCTGCGGTTCCTCGTCCCAACCGCACCCATTCAGCAGCTTTCAGCTCCAGCCGGCGGATGGTGGTCATGCGCTCCCGCTCCGCGTCCAGCAATGAAACCAGATGCTGCCAATTGCGGATCAGGGCCTCGTGGGCAACTTCAACTTCGCTGTCCGCTTCCGCGTCGGGTTCAGTAAGACGCACCAGATGCTCGGCGATCAGCTTGTTGAGCACGCGGTCCACATTTTCCCTGGGGCCAATACTGTACAAAGAAGTTTTTCTGATGCGATTGGCGACGTTGTCCTGGCCGATTCCCGGCCTGACCAGACGCAGCAGAATGCGTTCGGCCATGATCCGTTCCTGCGGGATAAGGCCGTTGATGAACTTATCTGCACTGCGCGTAAGCGCCAGCCGTCCTCCTCCAAGCTCGCGATACGCCTGCAGCGTGATCCGGTTATGGTCGCGCTTCTCCCACAGCTTGAGCAAAGTAAATTGCAGCAAAGGCAGGGCGGCTGGCTCGCCTAAAGTGTCATGTACCAGCGAATCCACCACCCCCGGTTCGAACTTGAGCCCGACGGATTCCGCAGGCCGGGTAATGGCCTCTCGCAGCTCAGCCGCCGTGAGCGGTGTGATCGGCACCAGCGCTGTCTCAAGCAACTTCTGAAATTCGGGTGAGCGGGCGATAACACTTACGAAATCGCTGCGCATGGTGAGGATCAGAATGTAGCGGTTCGGCCCCTCGACAAAGCTGAGCATCGTCCTCTCAAAGGCTTCGCGAACCGCATTGTCTTCACAAAGCGTGGAGAGCTCTTCAAACTGGTCAATCACCAATACCGCTTTAGCGCGGTTCTCGCCCGCCGCCAACTCGCGCAGACCTTCAGGTTTCATTTTCAATTGGTCGGCAAGAGCTTGTACGGAACCGCCACCGTTTTCATCTCCGCGCAGCAGCAGCCTGGCCAGATTCTCAAAGGGATTGGACCCCGGAACCATCCTGCCGAGATAACGCCAGTCAGCGCTTCCCGGCTGAGCTCCGTTTCTCAGGGCCGGGACGATTCCCGCTAACACCAGCGATGATTTGCCGCTTCCCGATGGCCCGCTGATTGCCAGGAGATTTTTTCCCCGAATGCGCTCGACGATGGATGCAATAAGGTCGTCCCGCCCGAAGAAATTGTCCTTCCTGCTTTCCTCGAAAGCGTCCGGTCCCACGTAAGGAACCAGGTGATCGTCCAGAGTCGGAGCGGCTTCTTTGTCAAACGGCACCAGGTTCGTTTCGGGAACGGGGCGCCCCGCCCGATAAAGGGTTGCACCCCAAAGATCGAGTAAGGCCTGAACGGCGGCCTGATCCTCTTCGTCGTCGAGGATCGTTCCGGTGTTCCGCCCGCGCAATATAAACTCTTCAATGCGTTCGAGCAGTGCCGGAGTGTTCCCTTCCGCACGATACTCTTTCTGCAGTTCACGGTGCTCGGCCCGCAATGCGGGCAGTGAAGTAAACAAATTTTCAAGCGTCGCCAGAGTCATTCAATCACCCTTAATACGGTTACCAATGGATCGCCGATTGTGCGCAGCTGATCACACTGGTGCTTAAGATCAACGTCGGTTTGGTAGAACATGTTGCCCACGTGACGGCGCAATGGGCGAAAAGTACGCGCGATCAGCATGGCGTCGGCCGCTTTGAACGATTGGTCGAATTTTTGAAGGTCGCTGGAAAACGAATCTGTGGCCGTCAATGGCCTGTGAATACGTTCAATTCTGTTCGCGATCTCCGGCCAGGAGAGGGTCAGATCTTCAATGGCCTGGTTTTTCTCCAGCGCCCGCAACTCACTATCAATCCATTGCCAGTCATCGTGGAGAGAAACCAGAATGGACAGGTTCCTATCCATTTGATCGAGCGCCTCGACTCCGGAGCGGAATTGCAAACGCTCAGATTCGGTGGAGAGTTCAGCGGCCGAATCCCGAATCTTGGTGAGGGCCTTTACCAGGCCGGGCAAGTGCAGCGTCCGCGCGGCCGCGTTCAGACGAGCGTTGGTATCCTGCGAGCGACGGCCAATTTCGCGGTCCAGTCGCCGAATTACTCCTGAAAGCAGGACCGAATCATCCTGTTCCAATGCCCGACAAAAGTCATTCAGGATGGACTGGAGAATCTCGATCCAGGAGGTTTCGGCGCGCACGAATCGCCGGGCGATCGCACGCAGTCCCTGCAATATCCCTTCATATTTCACACGCAGATCTTCAAGATCCGCTTTGGCATCCTCGTCTTTGGTAAAACGCGGCGCCGTTTTCGCGATTTGTTCGTAGCAACCCTGTTGGAGATCATGAAGGCAGTCATGGAGGTCCTTGTACTCGGCAACGTCCTCGATCTGTTCGGATGCCGAAACAAAGATTGCGCCGAAGCTTACAGCGGCGGCTCTGACCCTAGGATCTCTGGTCAGACGATTGAGCAGATCGATTAACTGAACCACCGGCGCCGCTGAGACCGGTATGGGCGCGGCGGAGTAAGCTCCAGAGACAGCCCGTATGACCTTTTGCATTTCCGGTTCGTAATTGAGTGGATCGGTAAGGTCGGCATAAGTTCGCTGCTTGTACTCCTCGGGCAATGCGGTCTTCTCGATCAGGATGGGAAGCACTTTGCGTCCTCGACCCGTGGGGTCTTCGGATGCGGCCAGCAGGTACTCATAATTGGACCATTCGCTCTCAAGCCATGCCGGGCTAAGCACGATGATTACGTGGCGGCTGGCTTTGACAGCCTTCCGCATATTCTCCAGCGCAAACGGGCCCGGCTCGAAATCCGCGTAGTCAATGCAAACCTTAATCTGAGCGTTTTTAAGCGGTGGTATCAAATGTGCATCAACCCAGGGTTGATCCAAGTGGCTGTAGCTGATAAAGGCGTCGTACGCGGCTGGCGAAGCGGATGGTGGGACGGGAGGAACCGCGACCGGCTCCGTAACGGTAGCTGTGGCCATGTTCAAACTGCTCACTACTTACAGAAATCAATAACGGAAAATGGAGTCGATTCCCTCGGCGATATTACGATATTTCTATTGGCTGCCGTCAAATTCGGGAGCGGCTACTATCTAGTGAGTTTTGTGCACTCAACGTTTCATGGTTTAGAAAGAAAATGCCGGGAAATGGCTCTCTTATCAAGGAGAGCGGAAAAAGGGCAGGGAGGAGATCAGGAAATGTCGCATTATCTGCCTTGGTGCTGCGAAGGCCTTGAGATTCCCAACGGCTTTCGACATCCGGAAGCTTTTCAATGCTGAATCTAAAGTACTTACAATAGGATTGGCCGGGGGCAATTCGGACCTCCGTCAATGCAGTTCACTTAAGGAAAGACTGAACCTCAGGTATCAACATGCTTGTGGGATGGAGCGATTCTTCCGGGGCAAACGAAGAGCATTTTTCAAGGCGCTCCTGCCGCGTTGCGGTATGCGCGCGAGACCCTTCGGCTTCGCTCAGGGCAGGCTCTGCGGTCGGCAAGGAAGAGGCCTATCTCGTTCGCTACCCAGCGCTTAGCTGCTCCGTCTCGCGAAGAACGCGGGACGAAGCGTCACGCGCTGGGCTGAATAATTTCGCACAACGTGGCACCAATTCGACTGTGAAGTATGCTGTGGAGTGGAGTCCACATATGGAAACGATCCAGGTTGTGATCGATAAGAAACTGCTGCAGGCTACCGATCAGGCGGCCCGGCGGACGAAACGGAACCGTTCCGCCCTGGTCCGTGATGCTCTGCGCGAACACCTCCGGCAGATAGAGATACAAGGGA
>WNFI01059001.1_pt1 | contig 18854 bp, 17 predicted proteins | sample 5400471 | NCBI WGS metagenome assembly WNFI01 (sample SAMN13153348, study PRJNA577476) | soil metagenome | isolation source: 100 cm saprolite on Douglas fir-dominated hillslope | place: USA:California | collected 2013-09-17 | reverse complement strand
CCTTGCATCAACGAGCAGCAATTAAAAACGGTCATGAGCTACGTGGAGATCGGAAAAAATGAAGGCGCGAAACTGCTGACCGGAGGAGATCGCCTGGACAATGGAGTGCACGCGAAGGGCTGGTTCCATGCGCCGACCGTGTTTGGCGATTGCTCGCCGAGAATGCGCGTGGCGCAGGAAGAAATCTTTGGGCCGGTCGTGTCCGTGATCCCGATCGACAGCCTGGAGCAGGCGATTGACGTGGCGAATGGCGTGCCGTACGGATTGTCCGCTTCGATCTACACTCGAAACGTGAACCGCGCTTTCCAGGCCACTCGCGATCTCTACACTGGAATCGTCTATGTAAACGCGCCGACGATTGGTGCAGAGACCCACCTGCCCTTCGGCGGCACGAAGCAGACCGGCAACGGCCACCGCGAAGCAGCCATCGCCGCAATCGATTTTTTCACCGAGTGGAAGACGGTTTACATCGACTATTCCGACAAGCTCCAGCGCGCCCAAATCGACAACAATTAGTTGTTTGTTATGTAGAAGGTGAGGTAATTTAATCTCACCGTATGGCCACACGTAGACAGCTGCAAGAGCTTTCTCTCCTGAGACTTCAGGAGGCAGAGACGCTTTACGCTTCAGGGTTTTACGATGGCTGCGCCTACTTGTGTGGCTATGTGGTGGAACTGGCGCTAAAGGTTAGAATCTGTGCCGCCCTCGGCGTAACTGACTATCCCGAAAAGGGAAGTCGTTTGCGGGAGGCGCTTAAATCGCACATCCTGGACGACCTCGGCCTGCTTGCGGGCATGGCGCATGAGTTCACGTTCACTCGTCCCGAACTACTAGCCAATTGGTCTATCGTCAACGAATGGCGGCCCGAATGGAGATATGAGCCCAAAGGGAGTTATGATCGTGCAGCGGCGGAAAAGCTGCTGGATGCGGTTCGTGCGAAGCCAGATGGAGTGCTTACATGCATATCAGCACGCTGGTAGATGATGTCCAAAAAATTGTGGAAGGACTCCGCGAGAATCATGGTGAATTCACACTGGCGATGCTTTACAACACAGGTTCACTGACCTCCTCCATCAGCTGGAATTTGATCGTGTCCGCCCCCTGGACAGACGCGATGGGCAAGGTCGAGACCACTCACTTGATCGCGCATGCCCTGCACGATGGAATGGATCCGGACAACCAGCCCGCGATTTCACGTGTAACGGTTCTGAAGACAAGCGATCCGTTCGTGCGTGACATGACCTATCTCTATCCGGTAGTGAGCCCTGGTGGCGTTCCTGTCAGCCGGGTCACAGCCGGTGATGTCGAAGAGGGAAGCGGATTTATCTTTTACTCGAAAAAAGAGAGTTCTGATTGAAGGATGCCCGCCAGACTCGCCGTTGACCCCGCTTGACACGCTTCCTACAATATAGGTAGCGCTCTTTAGCACTAGGAGTAGAGTGCTGCTATGAGGAATTCAGCGCTCCAACAACGGCGTAACCGCCAGATCCTGGCGGACATCGTGCGCGCGTACATCGAGACGGGCGAGCCTATATCTTCGCGCGCGATCTCGAAGGGCTTTGAAGAGGCGCTGAGCACCGCGACGATCCGAAACGTCATGGCGGATCTGGAGGATGCCGGGTTTCTGTACCAACCCCACACCTCCGCGGGGCGCGTGCCAACAGCCGCGGCATACCGGTTTTTTGCACAAGAGATTGCGTCGCAAGCCACGATCAGCGTGGTGGACCGCGAATGGATCCAGCGTGAAATGGGCGGCGCCACCAGCGCAGCGGAAATCACCGAACGCGCCGGACACGTGCTGGCGGAGGTCTCCAATGGCCTCGGAATTATTGTGTCGCCTCCGTTGGGCAAAACCGTCTTGGAACACGCGCGGATGTGGCTCCTGCCGGACGGTCGCGTAGTCGTGGTGCTTATTTCGCCTGGCGGGAACACGCGGGACAAGATCCTGCGGCCAAGCAGGTTGTTCACCCAATCGGAGCTTGACGCGACAGCGGACTTTTTGAACCGGCACTATTCCGGCTGGACGCTGGAAGCGATCCGTGCCGACCTTCTGCAGAAGCTGGCAACGGAGCGTGAGCGGTACGAAGGCATGGCTCAGAGCGCTCTGACGCTGTGTGACCCTGCGGTATTAGGAGACGAATCCGCCTTGCAGGTGCACGTCGAAGGCACCGCGCAGATCATCGGTGCGGCCGAATTTGTGGATCAGGCGCAGTTGCGTGATTTGCTCGCGGCCATTGAAGAGAAGCACCGGCTCGTGACCGTGCTGAATGCCTGCATTGAGACGCCCGAACCGGTGCACGTGCAAATCGGTGTGAAGGAAATCGCCGAGGCAGGCGAAAACCTGGCATTGATCAGCGCCGCATACACGCGGAACGATTTGGTGCAGGGTTCGCTTGGCGTGCTGGGGCCTACGCGCATGCATTACGAGCGCGCCATGACCGCCGTCGCCTACGTGGCGCAGCTCTTCAGCGAAGCGCTGAGCAAGACTTGAGAAATTTTTGGCACAGGAGAAGTGAGAAAGTGAGCGACAAGGAATTGAAGATCAATCTCAATGTCAACAAGGACGATGACGGCGCAAGTGTCGAACAATCCGCGGAAGCTCAAGCCGTCGCTTCGGATACGGTGAAAGCCGACGCGGAGATGGCCAAGCTTTCCGCAGACCTCGAAGAATTGCGCCAGACCCTGCTGCGGCGGCAAGCCGACTTTGACAACTACCGCAAGCGCATCGAGAAGGAGCGTTTTGAAGATTCGAAGCGCGCCACGGCCCGCGTGATCGAAGGGCTCATTCCGGTAATCGACGGATTTGAGCACGCTCTGGCGGCGCACCGCGAGGCCGAATACGACAATTACCGCAAAGGGTTTGAGCTCATCTACAAGCAGCTTTTGGATAACGTGACGAAGCTCGGAGCAGAGCGGATCGATCCCGTTGGAAAGTCATTTGATCCTCACCTGCATCAGGCGGTGGATCGTGCTGAAACAACGGACCACCAGGACGGCACCATTCTGCAGGTGTTTCAGCCCGGATATGTGTTTCATGGACGCGTGCTGCGCCCCGCAATGGTGCGTGTAGCTGTGCATCCCAGTCCCGCATCGAAAGAAGCAGTGAACTAAAGGAGCTAGAGAGTTTCCATGGCCAGGGGTCATCAAAGGGATTATTACGAAGTTCTGGGCGTGACGCGAACGGCGGCGGTCGAGGAAATCAAGTCCGCCTACCGCAAAGCGGCGCTGAAGTGGCATCCTGATCGCAACCCGGAAAACAAATCCGAGTCGGAAGTAAAGTTCCGTGAATGCACCGAAGCCTACAGCGTGCTGAGCGATGCGCAAAAACGGCAGATTTACGACGCCTACGGTCATGCGGGCCTTTCCAGCGCAGGAGCCGGTCAAGGATTTGACAACACCGTCTTCCAGGATTTCCACGACATTTTCGGAGATTTTTTTGGATTCGAGGATCTATTCGGAGGCGGCGGGCGGCGTGGACGCAGCCGTGCGCAGCGCGGCGCCGATTTGCGATACGACATGTCGCTCACTTTCGAAGAAGCCTCCGCGGGCGTAACCACCAAAATCAAGCTTCCGCGGCAGGAATACTGCGAGGCGTGCAACGGCACCGGCGCAAAGAAGGGCACTGGTGTTCAGGCCTGCCAGACGTGCGCCGGCCGCGGTCAGTTGGCCTATCAACAGGGATTCTTCACCATCACGCGCACGTGCCCTGCGTGCCAGGGCGCTGGCCAAATCGTGCGCGAGCGTTGCCAGGAGTGTCGTGGGCAGGGACGCCTCGAGCGCGAGAAGACCATTGAGCTGCGGATTCCGCCGGGCGTGGATACCGGAACGCGATTGCGCGTCGCCGGCGAAGGCGAGCCCGGGCCGAACGGCGGGCCGGCGGGCGATTTGTACGTTGTGCTCGAGGTCAAAGAGCATCCGTTCTTCGAACGGCGCGGCGCGGACTTGTATTGCACGATCCCCTTGGGCATCGCGCAGGCGACTCTCGGCACGGAATTGCAAGTGCCGGGATTGAACGGGGAAGAAAAACTGAAGATCCCCGAAGGCACGCAAAGCGGCGCCGTGTTTCGCATCAAGGGCAAGGGACTGGCCGATCCCCGCGGCGGCGGCAAGGGCGATTTGTACTACCACGTTCGTGTGTTGACGCCAACAAAGCTCACGCGCGACCAGCGCAAACTGATCGAGCAGCTCGGCGCCACAATGAAAGTGGAAAACAAGCCCGCGGACCGCAACTCCTCGATCTTCGATAAGGTGAAAGACATTTTCGGCTAGGCACGGCAGCACGCTGGATTTCATCTCTGCGAATGCTCGGCGCTCTCTCTACGCCTCCGCGTCATCTTTTTTCTTTCCTCCTCCGCAAGCGGCCAGCGCTATATCTAAGATAGAATCTCCCCGTGCGAAGACGCTTCTTCGTAGAACAATTTGTAGGTGAGACTGCCGTCATGGAAGGTGAAGCGGCACATCACCTGGGACGCGTATTGCGCGCCCAAACCGGCCAGCTTTATGAGCTGAGCGACGGCGAAAGAGTGTGGCTCGGCCGCATCGAAAGCGTGGGGCGTGATCGCGTGCAATTCGCCCTGGTCGAGGAGTTGCCCGCCGTTCACCCTGGCGTGGATGTCACGCTGCTGCTGGCCGTGGTGAAGTTTGACGCGTTCGAATGGGCGATCGAGAAGGCCACTGAGCTGGGAGTCAGCACGATCGTGCCGCTCGCCGCGGAGCGAAGTGAGAAGGCCTTGCTCACAGCGGCAGCGAAGCGAGCGGAGCGCTGGAAGAAGATCCTTCTGGAAGCATCGCAGCAATCCCGGCGCGTCGGCGTGCCGCTGCTGGGCGACGTGGCAAAACCAGAAAGCACCTTCGCTTCACACAAAGACGGTATGCGAGTGATGCTTTCCGAGCGAGCAACAGCGTCGCCATTGCGGAAAGTTCTGGAAGCCCAGCGGGCGACAAAAGCATTCCTGGCGATCGGCCCGGAGGGTGGCTGGACCGATGCGGAATTCGCGGCGGCTCAAAGCGGTGGTTTTCTGGAAGCTTCGCTCGGCCGGTTGATCCTGCGCACGGAGACCGCCGTCATCGCCGCATTGGCGTCGCTGAACTTCGCCCTCGACGACCAATAATCGAAGGCGAGCCCGGTTCCAAAATTCCCTCCGCCATTTCGCGGTAAATCGCATCTGGCGCGGGCCGCGATGGCCATGCTATAAATACAAGGCACCCAAAAATGGAAAGACCGGACGAGAAACAGCCCGCGACCTCGACCTCACCGGAGACCCAAGTTCCGGCATCGTCTTCTCTTGTGACCGCTCACCGAGTGACGACGAGTGTGAAAAGTGAGCAGTCGGATTCAACTGGGGCCATTGAGCGATCCGCCCCGCTGCATTCCTTGCGCAGCGAAATTCGCGTCTGGACGCGCGACCTGTTGATCGCCATCGGTCTTGCGCTGGTAATCATCGTCTTCTTGTACCAGCCGGTAAAAGTCGAAGGCACCAGCATGGCGCCTCTGCTCTCCGACCAGGAACGGATTTTCATCAACAAATTTGTTTACCGCTTCGAGCCGATTCAGCGCGGGGATGTGGTCGTGTTCTGGTATCCGCTCGATCACTCGAAATCGTTCATCAAGCGCGTGGTCGGTTTGCCGGGAGAAGCGGTGGAAATCCGGCAGGGCGCCGTGTACGTCAACGGGAAGATGGTGCCCGAGCCCTATGTTCCGCCGCAGTACGAGGACCTGAGCGATTTTGGGCCTGTGCGGGTGCCCCAGGACAGTTACTTCGTCATGGGAGATCACCGCATCAGCTCCAACGATTCACGCGTTTTCGGTCCGGTCGCAAGCCGCTTCATATACGGGCGCGCCGTCTTCGCGTACTGGCCCGTGGATCATTTCGGTTCGCTTTCGACCACCGAAGCGAACACCAACTGAATGGCACATTTTGATGCCTCACCGGTTACCAGGAAGTCTTCACCGACCCCAGCTATGCCGGGCAGATCGTCTGTTTGACCTATCCGCACATCGGAAATGTCGGCGCGAACGTCGAGGATGAGGAATCCTCGCGGCCTTACATCGAATCGCTCATCGTGCGGGAATTCTCGCAGGTCTCTTCAAATTGGAGATCGGCGGAGACGGCGCAGCTGTATCTGAACCGTCACAAGGTTCCCGTGATCTGGGACATCGATACGCGCGCGCTGGTGCGCCATATTCGAAACGTCGGCGCGCTGCGCGGCATGGTATCGACGGATGGGACGCCCGCAGAACAATTGATTTTCGAAGCCAAGCAATTGCCGAGCATGGCCGGGCAGGAGCTCGCCAGCCGCGTCACCTGCGAGAAGCCGTACGGGTGGGATAAGGGCTCCGTCGAGGTTGCGACCTCGCCCTGGACCGAACAGATGGGCCAATCAGACGCGCAGGCGGAGACGCGTAAACATCGTGTGGTGGCCTACGATTACGGAATCAAGCAGAACATTTTGCGCTTGCTCGTGGACCACCACTGCGAAGTCTACGTCGTCCCGGCGCAAACCTCCGCCGAGGATGTTCTGGCGATGAAGCCCGACGGAGTCTTCCTTTCGAACGGCCCGGGCGATCCGGAGCCGATGGGATATGCCGTCGAAAACATTCGCAAAATGATCGGGCGCGTCCCGATTTTCGGGATTTGCCTTGGGCATCAAGTTTGCGGGCTGGCGTTGGGCGGAAAGACCTTTAAACTCAAGTTCGGACATCACGGCGCGAATCATCCGGTAAAAAATCTGCTGACGGAACAAGTGGAAATCACCGCCCAGAATCACGGGTTTTGCGTCGATCCGGAATCACTCCCATCGAGCAAAGTCGAAATCACGCACATCAATTTTCGCACTATTTGTTCACGCAGTTCACGGACTTGATGAAGGAATTCGCGCAGCCGGGCAGTTCGCGGCGCTGAAAAAAGTTTCACGGGAGATTATGCCGAAGGGCATGAAGCTCAAGATTGCTCTCAGAATTGGTCTAGGGACGTAAACGCCCCTCACTGAATTGTCATCCCGAGCGTAGCGAGGGATCTGCTTTTCGGTTGATGTTCACAGAGGAGAATTCGACGCAAGATGCCGAAGCGCAAAGATATCAAGAAGATTCTGATCATCGGGTCTGGCCCGATCATCATCGGCCAGGCTTGCGAGTTTGATTATTCCGGTGCGCAGGCGTGCAAGGCGCTGCGCGCGGAGGGGTACGAGGTCGTCCTGGTCAATTCGAATCCCGCGACCATCATGACCGACCCGGAACTCGCGCATCGCACCTACATCGAGCCGCTGACGAAGGAATACCTCGAGGAAATTATCGCGCGTGAGAAACCAGATGCGCTGTTGCCGACGGTCGGCGGGCAGACTGCATTGAATCTGGCCGTCGAGCTCTCCGAAAGCGGCATCCTCGAAAAATACAAAGTGGAGATGATCGGCGCGTCGCTGCGCGCCATCAAAGTAGCGGAAGACCGTCTGTGGTTCAAGGATGCCTGTCGCAAGATCGGGCTGGAAGTGCCGGCGTCCGCCCTGGTGAACAATGCGAAGGACGCTTTGCGGCTTTGCGATCAACTGGGATTCCCGCTGGTGATTCGGCCTTCGTTCACGCTGGGGGGATCGGGCGGCTCCATCGCCTACAACAAGGAAGAATTTGGTGAAGCCATCGCCCACGCCCTGGACATGAGTCCGGTACATGAAGCGCTGGTCGAAGAATCCGTTCTTGGCTGGAAGGAATACGAACTCGAAGTGATGCGCGATTTCCGCGACAACTTCGTGGTGATCTGTACCATCGAAAACTTCGACCCCATGGGCGTGCACACCGGCGATTCAATTACCGTGGCTCCCGCGCAGACGCTGACCGACAAGGAATTTCAGCGCATGCGCGACGCTTCGGCGGCGATTATCCGCGAAGTGGGCGTGGAAACCGGCGGTTCGAACGTGCAGTTCGCCGTGAACCCGGAAAATGGCCGGATAGTGGTGATCGAAATGAATCCGCGCGTGTCGCGCAGCTCGGCGCTGGCCAGCAAGGCGACCGGCTTTCCGATCGCGAAAATCGCGGCGCGGCTGGCCGTCGGCATGTCGCTGGACGAAATCCCCAACGACATCACGAAGAAAACGCCCGCGTGCTTCGAACCGACCATCGACTACGTGGTCGTGAAGATTCCCAAGTGGCAGTTCGAAAAATTTCCCGGCGCGGACAGCACTCTTGGAACGCAGATGAAATCAGTCGGCGAAGTCATGGCCATTGGCCGGACCTTCAAGGAAGCGCTGCAGAAGGGAATCCGCTCGCTGGAGCCGAGCACTCCGTGGCGCGCCCCGTCGGAGACGCCGGATTCACTGCTGCGTGAAAAATTGGCAACGCCCAGGCCGGATCGGATCCACTGGCTGCTGACGGCCATGGAGCGCGGGCTGCCGGCCCAGGAGATTTGTGAGCTGACGAAGATCGATCCATGGTTCATCCAGCAAATTGAAGAGTTGACGGCGATGAACCGGCGCGCGGCGGCTGTGACCGTCGAGACTGCTTCGAAGGAACTCTTGCGCGAGGTGAAGCGCCACGGAACCAGCGACGAGCAATTGGCGCAAATCTGGAGAACGACACCCGCTTCGGTGCGTTTGCAGCGCGCCCGTTACGGCGTGACCCCGGTGTTCAAGCGCGTCGATACCTGCGCGGCGGAATTCGAATCCTTCACTCCGTACCTCTATTCCACCTACGAAGACGAGGACGAATCGGACGCCCAGGCGCGGCCCAAGGTCATGATTCTGGGCAGCGGCCCGAACCGCATCGGGCAGGGAATCGAATTCGATTATTGCTGCTGCCATGCCGCGTACGCGCTGCGCGAAGACGGTTTCGAAACGATCATGGTGAATTGCAATCCGGAGACGGTTTCGACGGACTACGACACTTCCGACCGCCTTTATTTCGAGCCGCTCACGCTGGAAGACGTGCTGGCCATCGTGGAGCGCGAAAAACCGCAGGGTGTGATCGTGCAATTCGGCGGTCAAACCCCTCTGAATCTCGCGCTGGAACTGAAACGCAACGGCGTGCCGATCGTTGGCACCGCGCCGGAATCGATTGATCTTGCGGAAGACCGCCGGCGGTTCGGGCGCTTGCTCGACGAGCTGAAGATTCCGCAGCCGCGCAACGCCACCGCGCTGGTGCCGGAGGAAGCGGCTCGCGTGGCGGGAGAAATCGGATTGCCGGTGCTGGTCCGGCCGAGCTACGTGCTTGGCGGCCGCGCGATGGTGATCGCCTATGACGTGAACACCGTGCAGGAGTACGTGGCGCAGGCGGCCCTGATGGGGCCCGCCCGGCCCGTGCTGATTGATCAATTTCTAGAGGAAGCGACTGAAATCGATGTGGACGCGCTGGCCGATGGAACGGACGTGGTTATCGGCGGAATTATGGAGCACATCGAAGAAGCCGGAGTGCATTCCGGCGATTCCTCTTGCGTGCTGCCGCCCGTGAGTTTGTCACCCGCGATCCTCGACACCATCCGTGAATATACAAAACGGCTGGCGCTGGCATTGAAAGTGGTCGGATTGATGAACGTGCAGTACGCGATTCAGCGTGACACGGTATACGTTTTGGAAGTAAATCCGCGCGCGTCGCGCACGGTCCCATTCGTGAGCAAAGCCACCGGGGTGCCGCTGGCGAAAGTCGCCGCGCGATTGATGACCGGAAAGAAACTCGCAACCATGAATCTGCCGATTGTGCGGCACAATGGCGTGGCGGAAATTGCGGTGCACGAATTCTATTCCGTGAAATCGCCGGTGTTTCCCTTCAACAAGTTTCGCGGCGTGGATACCATCCTCGGCCCCGAGATGCGCTCGACGGGCGAAGTCATGGGGATTTCGACATCGTACGGACAAGCGTTCGCGAAGGCCCAGCTCGCGGCGGGGCAGCGCTTGCCGCGCAAGGGTACGGTCTTCCTCAGCGTGAACGACCGTGACAAAAAGCAGTTGGGAGCACTTGGAAAAGAGCTGTCGTCGCTGGGTTTTCGTCTGCTGGCCACGCGTGGAACCGCAGCTGCACTGGAGTCTGCCGGCATCGAGGCCGAATCGGTATTCAAAGTGAACGAAGGCCGGCCGAACATTGTGGACCTGGTGAAAACGGGCAAGATCGATCTGGTGATCAACACGCCATTGGGCCGCGAATCGTTCTACGACGAAAAATCAATCCGGCGCGCGGCGATCCGTTACAACATCCCGTGTATCACCACGCTTGCCGCGGCGCATGCCGCCGCGCGCGGAATTCGCGCGCTTCTCGAACAGGGAACGGAAGTCGCAGCACTGCAGGATTTGCATCGCGGACAGGCCGCCGCTTCCGGCGTGCCTGCCACAGGAGATTGAGTCGTGAACGTTTCCGGAGTTTTCGCAGCTTTGACCACGCCGTACGCGTACGACGGGTCGGTTTCTCTTCCCGACCTAAAGCACAACGTTCACCGGTATAACCAGACGGATCTGGCGGGCTATGTCGCGCTGGGTTCAACGGGAGAATCCGTGCTGCTCACTCGAGCGGAGATGGACGGGATTCTTATCACGGTGAAGGAAGCGGCGGCGAAAGGAAAGAAGCTGCTCGCCGGGGCCGGTGCGGAGTCGACAGCGGAAACCATTGAACGCACGAAGCGGGCGGCAGAGCTGGGATATGACGCGGTGCTGGTGAAGACGCCGCACTACTACAAACCCGCGTACAAGCCCGAAGTGCTGATCGCGCATTACCGGCGAGTGGCCGACGAATCTCCTATTCCAGTCATGCTCTATTCGATTCCGCAATTCACCGGCGTGGCGCTGGCGGCCGCGGAAGTAGCCGCGCTCGCCGCGCATCCCAATATCATCGGCATCAAAGACAGTTCAGGAAATGTGCAAGGCATCGGTGAAATTATTGGGGCAACTCCTCCTGCCTTTCAGGTCCTGGTCGGTTCCGCGGCCAGCGTGTATCCGTCGCTGGCGATTGGCGCGCGAGGAGCGATTCTGGCGCTGGCGTGTGTGCTTCCCGAAAAGTGTGTGGCGCTGTTCGAATTGGTCCGGCAAGGTGAACACGAAAAAGCTCGCGAGCTGCAATCGATCCTGCTCCGTGCATCAAAACTGATCGTCTCCGAGATGGGTATTGCCGGCGTAAAATTCGCCATGGACCAGCGTGGATACCGCGGCGGCATTCCGCGGCTCCCGCTACAGCCCCTCTCCGATGAACGGAAAGCGTGGATATCAAGCTTGCTTGCAGACCTCGAGCCGGCCGCGGCTCGCGCCTGACCTCAGCTTAATTGTTATTTCCCGTTCTATTGTTTCTGAGTAGCGGGCTGGTTGCCGCCCGGTGCGCTACTTGCGGAAAGAATGTCCTTGATCGGAATTGTCAAAGTTCCGATAGAACCCGAGGAAGCATCTTGAGCAATGACTCGGAGATTCATGATATCCGGTGACAGCTTCAACCGGCCTGTGAATTTCGTACCCATCTTTAAAAACTTCTCGTAAGTGTCCGGTTTCAGGTTTAAATCAAACGTTTCCTGCTCACCGCTAATTCGCTTGTTACCCTCCCCCAACTGGCTAAGGAGTACGTACACCTTTCCATTCCAGCGGCCATCCTTTGACTCCAGCAAGAGTTCGCGCGTATCTAATCCGACCTGAAGCTCAATGGTCCGAGACGAGGATTGAAACGCCTTCAAGGTCACCTGCAGATCGAGGTTTGTCCATTCGACGGGGCTCCAGACCGCAGCGTCGAGAGCGGCTTGGTTCTCAGAGGCTCCTCTGGGCGGATCGGGTGCAGCGAAATATCCTTTGCGATGGCGAAGCGTCAGCCCCTTTTCATTGACGTGCACCTTCAATTCGTGGAACTTGCCGTCCCATTTCCCATGGGTTGGGTAAAAGCCGAGGGTGTAGGTGAATTGGCCGTCGGCGATGGCACGCTGCACGGCCCCTTCAATGTCATTGGTGTTGTAGAAAGCCTTTCCTCCAGTGCGGTCGGCGAGCATGATCATGGTGTCAAAATTGCCTTGAACCGGTCCGAGATTCTCGGTGCGTGGCGAAACCCCGGGATCGAATCCGCGAGCGTTGCTGGCGGTGTATAGAGCGGGACCCATCAGGCCGCGGGCGTCGACCGGATAAATAGCCATGTTGGCCTGGTTCAAAGCGCGAGCGGCATGTTCAAGTGTGTCGCCAAAGGAGCGATGCTCGCGACCTATTTGGAACAGAGAATCTGCGTCATACCCAATGGTGATTGGGAAGCTGCCGGAGACCCAGACTAGGCTCTTTCTGCCGGGTACGTAGGCCAGGCGGTTTGCAATGCCTTCGATCGCGCTGATCGTCGTTTCGGCTCGGTTGATATTGGCAAAATCGCTGAATCGTCCGCTCGCGCCATCCAGAAATGCATTCAATTGGGAAGTGATCGCATCCGGAGCTGATCTGCTTGCCTCAGGAATCCGCGGATTGAGGCGCTCGAGTTTGGAAGCACTGAGTGGCGTCGAAGAGTAGCCTTCGAATCTCTCTATGGCGCGCAACAAAGAACTGGAATCCTGAGTGAATTCGTTCAGGATGGTGAGCTGCGTGGTCAGCAGATAGATTGCCACGTGATCCTCTGGCTTGAGTTGGCGGAGGAATTTAACCACCTGCTGGCGGGCGTAGGCCTGGTCCAGAAATTCCGTGTTCAGCGCGTCAAAGAGGATGACCGTGACACTGCCTGGAGTTCCACCTGTTTGGTCGGCGCGGTTCGTGAATACATTCGACGGAAGAGTTGAAGTCGAGGAAGGTTCACGAGGCGCCGCAGCGATGGCGGAGAAGGTGGCGACCTGTTGCGCTTGTCCCTGGTCCTGTATGGAGAAGTCTTCTTTCTTCAGGCCTTCGACGGGTTTGCCCTTTTTGTTGTGCACAATGACGTTGATCTGGACGAGTCGTGTTGTTGACCGAAGGACGGTCGGAGCCTGAGGGCCGGGTGAAGCCGGGGCGGCCGTTTGGGCATAGCAGGACCCGGCACCCGCAGCGAAAAGGAGCCAGAGAAAGAGCGTATTATGCGGCTTATGCATTAACAAAAAGAGCAAACCGTGAAGTGCCAAACTAACACAAGACCCCGGCGGTCACAACAATTAACCACAAATTTGATGAGACGTTTTCGTGCGAGTATCATCTAAGGGCTCATGGATTCTCACGCCCTCACCTTCGGCCAGCTTCCCCATCAACCAAAACTGTTTCTGGAATACCTGGATCACTTTGAGAAGGTGAAGTCATTCTACGTTCATCCGCCAGCCATGCCGGCGGTGACGCGCGCGGCTCGGAAGTTGGACTATCCGGGCGAGCGGAGAGCAGAAGTAACTTCCATTCTTCGCAAGCAGAACATCGCTCTCGGGGCGGGAGCGGAAACGCTGTCCAATCTGGACCGGCTTGAGAAAGGCGCCGTTGCGGTCGTTTCCGGGCAGCAGGTAGGGCTGTTCAGCGGGCCTGCTTATTCCGTTTATAAGGCGCTGACGGCCGTGCAGATCGCCGAGGAATTGACGCGCGGCGGAATTCCCGCAGTGCCGATTTTTTGGATGGCCACGGAAGACCACGACCTCGACGAGGTCCGTCACGCAACATGGTTCGACCAAGGAAAACTGGTCCGCTTTGAAATGCCGCCTAACGCGGAAACGGGGCGGCCGGTGGGACGGATTCCGCTCGGCGCACAGATCGAGCCTCTTGTGCAAGAAGCCGCAGAATTGCTTGCGAACCAGGGCAGCGACCTGCTCGCGCAATACCTGATCGAAAGTTACCGGCCGGAGGAAACGTACGGCAGCGCGTTCGGCAAATTATTTGCCCGACTTTTTGCGCAGCACGGTCTGATCCTGATGGACCCGCTCGATGCCGGCTTCCACAGAGTTGCCGGTCCTCTTTATCAGCACGCACTTGCGGAACGTGACGCGTTGAACGAGCAGCTCCTGCAGCGCGGGAAAGATTTGGACCGAGCGGGATTTGACGCCCAGGTCAAGGTGACGTCGCGCAGTACATTGATGTTCCATTTGGGCGATGGCGTGCGGCAGGTCATCACAGCGAGCGCCGGAAACTTTCAGGCCGGCGAAACAACCTGGACGCGGGACGAGCTGGTGCACATGACGCACACCGAACCGGAGAACTTCAGCCCCAATGCGCTCTTCCGGCCGGTGGTGCAGGATTATCTTCTTCCTACCGCTGCGTATATTGGCGGTCCGGCGGAGATTTCTTATTTTGCGCAATCGGAAGTGGTGTACCGGCATCTTCTCGGAAAGATGCCGGTGATGTTGCCGCGCGCGGGATTCACGCTGGTCGACGCGAAGGCCAATAAACTTCTACGCCGGTATGGCCTGACGGTTGAGGATGTTTGGGCGGGATCGCAAGGCTTGCGGCACAAAATGGAGAGTCAATCGGTCCCCAACGCGCTGTCGAAAAACTTTGACCGCAACCAGAAACAGATGGCCAAGATGCTGGCGCAGCTCGGCAAGCAGATCGAGAAGCTTGATCCCACCTTGAAAGGCACGGTGGAGAGATCGCGGAAGCGAATCGAATTTCACATCGACAAACTGCGCCGGAAGGCGGGCCGGGCCCAGGACCAGAAGGCCGGGTTGATCTCCGAGCACGAACGGTATTTAGAATCGCTTTTGTATCCCCACAAGGCTTTGCAATCGCGGGAATTGTGCCTGCTGCCGTTTTTGGCTAGATGGGGGGCAGGCGGGCTCAGCGAATTGCAAAAACTTTCGACGGGAAAGAAAATTGGGCATCACTTCATCATTCAACTTCCGTAGGGTCCTGAGTCATTGAAACGATCCATATTTCCTCGTCGGCGAAGAAACAAAAACAGATTCTCCGCGCAAAAACCGCGCGGAGAGGAAGCGGTCCTCGCTGCGCTCGGAATGACACTCCGCTGAGGTTTTTGCCAAGTTAGGGCGCAGCAGTGCTGCGCCCCTACAAGGGAAGCGGTTAGCGACGCTGGGTTTCGTATTGCGGCGTGCTAGAATCCGCGGGCTGCCGGGGAGGATAGGCGCTTACATGCAGACATTGAGCGTGAAGACGGATCGCCGCACGCAGCTGGTGGATGTGACGGCGCAAGTGCAAAAGGTGGTCGCGTCGTCCGGTGTCGTTACTGGCATTTGCTACTTGTATGTGCCGCACACGACGGCGGCCGTCACCATCAATGAATGTGCGGACCCAGATGTCGCCCGCGACGTCGAAGGCGCGCTGGACCGGCTGATCCCCGCAACGGGGCCGTATCGCCACAGCGAGGGCAACTCGGACTCGCATGTGAAGGCCGTGCTCGTCGGGGCGAGTCAAATTGTCCAAGTGGAAGGCGGCAAGCTGGTGTTGGGGCGATGGCAAGGCGTTTTCTTCTGTGAATTTGATGGTCCCCGCGAGCGGCGGCTGCAGGTGAAGGTTGTGGCTGATTGAGCCCGGAATTCAGCAAAGTATACTGGTTGGGGACCTCCCCCCTACCCCCTATGTTTTTCATAAGTGTTCATTCTAAAGGGAGTTAAAGTCCTTTGTTTTGATACACTTTTACAAGTGTTCATTCTAAAGGTACTTATGCTGCACCAAAATTGTGCAAAATGTAGCTTTCCGCCTTGTTTTTTTGTAAGTGTTCATTCTAAAGGGGTTTAAGTTGTTTAGAATCAACACTTCTATATATTCTGGAAGTGTTGATTCTAAAGGAGTTGCGTTGCACCAAAATTGTGCAAAAAGGCGGGAATTTCTTCCGAACGCGGCTCGGGAAAAGGCTAGGGCCTTACGGGCGAGAACGGGATCGGCTACAAATGAAAAAGCGGGAGCAGAGCTCCCGCACTTCAAGACATATAAATGCCTGAGGAGTATACTACTCGGACTGAAAGTGGGGGTCAAGGGAAAAAACGTGCAGGCCGGGTCAATTCCGCTGTACCGACCCTTCAGTCTGGATCGGCTGTTCCTCACCGTCCCTCGCAATAATTCCCGGTAGCTGCGTCAACCGGAAACTGACAAACCGCCGGGGAATAACGAAAACCTAAGAAGATCGCTCCGAGAGGATAGGTGGTTGGTGAGTTGTGCTTCTTGCGAGGTTTGTGACGGGGGTGTGCTAGAGTTTTTGGGTGATGAGGAAGCTGGGGATTTACGTGCAGGTGCCGTTCTGCCAGACGAAGTGTACGTATTGTAATTTTCATACTGGAGTGGTGGCTAGTAGCCGGTTTGCGCCTTATGTGGAGGCGATTTGTAGGGAGATTCGGGAGCATCGGGGGTTGCTGACAGCGGCTAAGGTGGGCTGGGGTGGAGGCATTGTAGAAAAAGCGCACAGCCAGGATTGGCTGTGCCACGAAGCCGTGGTGGATACGGTTTACATTGGGGGTGGGACGCCGAGTCTGCTTGATCCAGCTCACCTGGGAGACATTTTGGAGGCGATCCAGGCTACGTTTGGAGTGCCACTCGCCTCGGAAGGCGGGCCCTACGGGGAGAGGATTGAGGAGGTTACGCTGGAGGCGGATCCGGAGACGGTGGAGGCTGGGAAAGCGGCGGCGTGGGTACGGGCGGGGATCAACCGGGTTAGTTTTGGGTTGCAATCGTTTGCGGACAAGGAATTGATTGCGGCGGGGCGGATGCACCGGCGGGCGGATATTTACCGGGCGGTGCCGATTCTGCGCGAAGCGGGGATACGGAACATTAGCTTTGATTTGATAGCGGGATTGCCGCACCAGACGAAGGAAAGCTGGCGGCAATCTTTGAATGAATTGGCGGTGCTGGCGCCGGAGCACGTTTCCGTTTATTTGCTGGAGATCGATGAGGGCAGCCGGCTGGGCAAGGAGTTGCTGCAGGGCGGGGGCAAGTACAGCGCGGGGGCCGTGCCCAGCGAAGATGAGATGGCGGAGTTTTATGAGATGGCGCAGGAGGTCTTGCGGGCGGCGGGTTATCACCACTACGAGATTTCGAATTGGGCGAAGCCAGGGTTCGAATCGCGGCACAACCTGAAATATTGGCGGCGTGAGGCGTACCTGGGATTTGGAGCGGGGGCGCATTCGTTTTCGGGGACGGAGCGGTGGGCGAACGCGCACGATGCGGCGGCTTACGTGACTGCGGTGCAGGGCGGGCGATTGCCCGTGGAGCAGCATGAAAGGCTGACGGCGGAGAGCGCGCTGGAGGAAGAGCTGTTTCTTGGATTGCGGCAGCTCGATGGAATTGATATTGCGCGAATCGAGCGGGATTACGGGGTGACGCTGACGGGGCGATTTGATCCGCTGGCGTCGGCGGGTTTGGTGGAGCGGGAGGGTAGCTTGGTGCGGCTTGCGTCAGGGAGATTGAGTGTTTCGAATGAGGTGTTTGTGGAATTGATGAGGTGAGATTTGGGACGGGGCGAATGGGGTTGAAGTTGAAAGAGGCTTTTAACACGGAGGACACAGAGGGCACCCCGACCCGGTCGGGGCAGGCGCCGTTCACGGAGAAGAGAAAAAGATGAGCTACACAGTGGCGAAGGGGAATCAGCGGGTGGATCCGGATCAGGTTGCGGAGGCGGGGAAGATTCCGGCGGGAGTGGTGGACTTGCGGAGCGATACGGTGACGCGGCCCACGCCCGAGATGCGGCGCGCGATGGCCGAGGCGGAGGTTGGCGATGACGTTTACGGAGAGGACCCGACGGTCAACCGGTTGGAGCGGCGCGCGGCGGAGATTTTTGGGAAAGAGGCGGCGCTGTTTGTTCCCACGGGGTGCATGGGGAATCTTATCGGCATCAAGGTGTGGACGCATCACGGCGACGAAGTGATTTGCGAAGAGCGCAGCCACGTGAATTTGTATGAGTTGGCCTCGATGTCGGCGATTGCGGGCTGCATGCCCCGAGTGGCACGTGGGGAAGACGGGATTCTGACGTGGAAACAGATCGAGGCGGTCATCCGGCCGAAGATTTATTACGATTCGCAGACCGCGCTGGTGTGCCTGGAAAATACGAGCAACATGGCGGGAGGAACGGTCTATCCGACGGCGCAGGTGGAAGACATTTGCGACCACGCGCACGCCGCGGGTTTAAGAGTGCACCTGGACGGTGCGCGCATTTTTAATGCGGCGACGGCACTGGGGGATAACGTCGCGCGCATGACGCGAAAAGTGGATTCGGTGATGTTCTGTTTGTCGAAGGGATTGGGCGCGCCGGTGGGATCGATGATTGCGGGCACGAAAGCGTTCATCGAGAAGGCGCGGGTCTACCGGAAAATGTTCGGCGGTGGCATGCGGCAGGCGGGCGTGATCGCTTCGGCGGGCTTGATTGCGCTGGAAAAGTCTCCGGGGCGGCTGCACATCGATCAGGAATCTGCCCAGCGGCTGGCGGAAGGCATCGCGGAAATTCCGGGGTTGACCATCGATCCGAAGAAGGTTCGATCGAACATCGTGATTTTTGATTGTTCGAAGACCGGGAAAACGGCCGTGGAGCTGTGCGATGCGCTTCATCCGCACGGAGTGTGGGCGCAGGATACGGCGCCATATTCGGTGCGCTTCGTTACGCACTGCGATGTAGACCGGGCGGGCATCGAGCGAGCGCTGGTGGTGCTGAAGGAAGTTGTTGCAAAGACGCAAAAGGCGGGCGCATAACGGAAGGACGCCGCCAGCATGTGGTTGGCCCTTCGACAAGCCCACAGCGCCTCTTGCTCAAAAAGAAACGACTGGCTGAGATCAAAAGGTCTGGCAACAGCGTTCGTGTAGAATTAGAAGATAAGCAAAACTTTGTCTGCGTATTGCCAAAACCAATAGACTGCCGAGGAGACCGTGGAATTCAGCTTCACTGAGGAACAGCAGCAGCTTCGCCGCAGTGTGCGGGAATTCGCCGAGGGCGAAATCGCTCCGCACGTGATGGAGTGGGACGAAGCGTCCCATTTTCCGATGGAGATCATGCCCAAGCTGGCAGAGATGGGGCTGCTCGGGGTAATTTTTCCGGAACAGTATGGCGGCGC
>WNFI01604513.1_pt2 | contig 18857 bp, 18 predicted proteins | sample 5400471 | NCBI WGS metagenome assembly WNFI01 (sample SAMN13153348, study PRJNA577476) | soil metagenome | isolation source: 100 cm saprolite on Douglas fir-dominated hillslope | place: USA:California | collected 2013-09-17 | reverse complement strand
ACGCGAACGCCGCCACATTGATCGGAATGAACAAGAACGCCAGGCCAAAGCTTTGCAGCATGCGCGCCCGCACGGCATGCCCGTAGTCCAGCCCCAGGTCCCACCCCGCCATCACAAACAGCGCCGACGCGGACACCACGCACCCAAAGATGACTAGAATTCGCGTGTCCACCTTGGACACCAGGATTCCCACCACCGGCATCATGCACATGATCACCGCTCCGCCCGGCGACAACGCCATTCCCGCCAGTTGCGCCGTATAGCCCAGCAGCTGCTGCAAAAGCTGCGGGATCAGCACCGTGCTGGCATACAGCACGAACCCCAGAAAAAACATTGCTGTGGTCGCAATCGCAAAGTTGCGGTCTTTCAACATTCGCAGATCCACCACCGGCTCTTTCTCCCGCAGTTCCCAAAGAATTCCGGCAATCAACCCCGTAAGCATCAGCACGAAAAAAACGCGGATGAAATTTGAAGAGAGCCAATCCTCGCGCTGTCCCTTGTCCAGAATGATCTGCATGCTACCCAGTCCCAGGCTGATCAAACCGATCCCGATGTAGTCGATCCGGAATCCCGCTTTCACGTTGGCCTTCTTCATGTACGGCGGGTCGCTTACCAAAAAATTTGTCAGCAGCAGCGACAGAATTCCTACCGGCACGTTGATGTAAAAAATCCATCTCCACGAAAAATTGTCAGTGATCCACCCGCCTAGCCACGGCCCTATCGTTGGCGCTACGACCACCGCGAGCCCGTACACCGCGAACGCCATGCCGCGCTTCTCCAGCGGAAAGGTATCGTTCAGAATCGCTTGCTCGCTTGGCTGCAATCCGCCTCCACCCACACCCTGCAAAATCCGGAAAATCACCAGCACGCCCAGGCTCGGCGCCAAGCCGCACAAAAACGAACTCGCGGTAAAAATGGCCACGCACGTCATGTAAAACTTCTTCCGTCCGATCAGCCCGGAGAACCATCCCGACAGTGGCAGCACGATCGCGTTCGAAACCAGGTAAGACGTCAGTACCCAAGTCGATTCGTCTTGTCCCGCCGACAGGTTTCCCGCAATATGCGGTAGCGCCACGTTCGCAATGGACGTGTCCAGCACCTCCATGAAGGTCGCCAGCGTCACCGTAATGGCGATTACCCAGGGGTTGATCGTCCCATCCGGCATCCTCAGCTTGTTTAGAATTCTGTCGCGCATCGCGTCTAGTCTCTGGCCCTGCTGTGTCTAGCAATGACCGTTCGAACCCCATCCTTATTCCTTGTTAATTTGTGATCACCGTGGCGTCCACATTCATTCCCGGCCGCAAGACTGCTTTCTCTGTAGGAACCGCGTCCAGCACGATCTTCACGGGAATCCGCTGCACCACCTTCACGTAATTTCCCGTCGCGTTTTCCGGCGGCAGCAGGCTCAGCACGGCTCCCGTCGCTCCCGCAATCGAATCCACGCGCCCGCTGAATGTTTTCCCGTAGGTGTCCACCTTCACTTCTGCTTTCTGTCCGGGTTTCATATTCTTCAGTTGCGTCTCTTTGAAATTCGCCGTCACCCACACGTTCTGCAGCGGCACAACCACCAGCAACCCTTGTCCCGCTTGCACAATCTGTCCCGGTTCCACTTGTTTGTGTGTGGCTACGCCATCCACCGGCGCAGTGATCTCCGTGTAGCTCAAGTTCAATTCCGCCGCGTCCAGCGCCGCGCGCGCTTGTTCCACTTTGGCCAGCTTCGCCTGCGCATCGGCCGACTTCATGCTCACCTGCTTGACGTTGGCATTCGCCGAGGCCACTCCCGCTCGCGCTTCTTCAACTCGCGCCTTCGCAGCATCCAGTTGTGCCTTGGTCACATCAACGTTGCGCTGTGCCTGTGCCAGCCTTTGCAAGTCCGCTTGCAGCGCACTGGCCGTTGCGTCCGCATTGGCTTTCGCCGCGTCGTACTGCTGCTTTGAAATCTCGCCCTTCTCCATCAGCGGCAAGTAACGCGCCAAATCTGCTTTCCCCAACTCGGCATTCGCACGGCTCTTTTCCACGTTCGCTTGCGCCCACGCCAAATCCGCCGTCTGCGCCTGCTCATAAGTCGCTTGCGCCCGTGCTAGGTCGGCCTGCGCACCCAGCAACTGCGCATCGGCACTGGAGTTTCCGCTGGCCACGTTTTCTCTCGTCCGGGGGACGTCCACTCCCGCGGAACGCGCTTCGCTCTCCGCCAGCGCCAGAGAAGCCTTCGCTTGGTCCAATGCCGCCTGATAATCGCGCGCGTCAATCTTCACCAACACCTGCCCCGCCTTCACCGCCTGGTTGTCTTCCACCAAAACCTGCGCCACGCGCCCATAAACCTTCGACGCCATCGGCGTGATGTGCCCGTCCACCTGAGCGTCATCTGTCGTCTCGCGGTTGTGGTGTCCCCTCGTGATTACTTCGAGTAAACCTTTTCCATTTGTCCGATCGCACGTGCCAGGTCCGCGCGCGCCTGGTTGAAGCGGTACAACGCCACAATCTGATTGTCGTTTGCCCGCGAAAGCGAATCCTGCGCCTGAATCACTTCGATGTTGTTTGCCACTCCCGCTTTGAACCGGTCGCGCGCCTGATCCACTTCCTCCTTGGAGAGCTGCACTCCCAGATTCGCCACTTGCACTTCGTTTCGCGCCGACTGCAAATTCAGCAGCGCGGTCTTCACGTCCAGTGCGATCTGGTTTCTCAGATCGTCTTTCTGCTGTTCCAGTTTCTTGATTTCCAGGTCCGCCCGAACCGTTTCCGCGTGGATCCGTCCGCCAGTAAACAGCGGCATATTCACGCTCGCTTGATACGTGTAGGTCGGCAACGTTGTGTTTCCCGAAGTTCCCACGTAAGCGAAATCCCCGTCGAATCGCAGCGAAGGCAGCCGCGAATCCTGCGACGCTTTCTTTTGATATTCCGCGGCCTTGATCTGCGATTCGAGCGCCTTCCATTCCTGGCGCGCTGACAACGCGAGTTCCATGCTCGCCGCAACTTCCGGCTGCGGCGTAGCGTAAAAACTCAGTGAGTCCCCCAGCTCGATGGCTTGCCGCGGATCCAGGTTCAATAAGCGGCTCAAGGCGAAAAGCGAAGTCTCGCGATCCGTTTCTGCTTCGATCAGTCGCTGCTTTTCGTTTTGCAGTTCCACGTTGGCCCTCAACGTGTCGATTCCTGTGCCCACGCCTTCTTTCTGCAAATCCGCCGCCTGGTCATAAAGCGCTTGCGCCAAACTCACGCGCGATTGCGATGCCTCCACGCTTGCCACCGCGCGCAGCGTCCCGATGTACTGCGAAACCACCAGCAAAATCACCTGTTCTCTTGTGGAAAGACTCTTCGCCTTGCTTGAATTCATGGTGCTCTGCGCGGCTTGATACCTGCGCCAGAGTGTCAGGTCGAAAACCGGTACCCCAAAACTCGGTCCCGCGGAAAACACTTGATATGGTCCCAGCGTCTTGGGAAACCCCGGGAACGGTGTCTTGCCTCCGAACTGGGCCAGCAGGTTTACTTTCTGTGCTTCGTCGGAAACCCTCCCATTCGCCTGCGGCAGCAAATCCGCGCGAGCGATGTTCTTGTCTTGCTCGCTCTCGGCTGCTTCTAAGATGGCAATCTGCGCCGTCGGATTCTGTTTCAGCGCCAGGCCTACCGCTTGATCCAGTGTCAACCGCAAAACCTGCGTCGGCGCGTTCCCCGAGAGCCCATTCTGCTTATTTGCATCTTGCGCATGCGTCGCCGCCGGCCCCGGTAGCAGGCTGAAAAATATCGTGTAGAAAATAATGTGCGACGACTTGCGACGTGACTTCTCCGCGTGACGCCCCGCTTGCTTCGCTCCTGCAACTATCTCTTCTAGGATGGCTTGATTCAGGCAGCCTTCGGCCACCAACCGCCCGCCCTGCCGGTGAATTTCCTTCAGCAGCACCTTTCCGGCAGCATCGATGAAGCTCACCCCGCACAGGTTCACATGGAACTTGTCCTGAGGCGACGCCGCGCGCAACTCCCGCCAGCACTGCTCAAGCGCGCCGACCCATGGGCCCGCCAGCCGCCCCTCCACATTGAGGTAGATCTTCCCGCGCTTCTTTTCGTTCGTAATTCTAAGCATTGGCTGCGTCTCTCTGGTCGGCTTTAGATGCATGGTGATCACCATTCGATGTAAAAATCTGTCTATGTTCAAATGATTGACAATACAAGGCTTATTGTTGCGGTGGGCTTTTTGGAGGACCTAGAAATGTCTATATATGGGCATTGATCCAAATGTCGTCATAATTTGACTGACACTATATGGACATAGCCGCGTTTGGTGAATGGATTTCTGCTGGGGCTTCCCACCGGCTTGCCGCTTTGCGCATGGACCCGACTCCAGTGAGCTTTAGAATCTTGCTGTCCACGTGTCCGTGTTCAGACGGCTCATCCGTCGGAATATCTTTACGGCCGGAGTTTGCCGGAGCGTTAGCAACGCTGCGCTTATCTCTTTACCGCAATGGCCTGAAGTTCGAAGTGCCCCCCGGCCAGGAGCGACCCCGCTCCGATGAATTCGCGCGCGGGATAATCCTTGGTCGAGAAGTAGCTCGCGTAAATGGGATTGAATTTCTGGAACAGCGACAAATCCGTGCACGCAATTTGCACGTACACCAGATCATCCATGGTCATCCCCGCTTGAGCCAGGACTTCTTTTTCGCCATCCAGCAACACTTTGGCTTCGTCTTCTATCTTTTCTGGAACTTTGCCCGTCTTCGGATCAATCCCAATCCGCCCCGCAAGGTACAGCGTATTGCCCGATAAGATTGCGTCGCTGAACGGCGCTTGTATAGGGCCACCTGCCAGCTTGATCACCTTCCTCGCGGGTTGTATGGTCACCTGTGAAAACGCGCCTCGTACCGTCATAATCCCTGCCACCGCCAAAACCACTGCCAGAAAACTGATGCGACGATTCATACTTTCCTCCCTTCGAATGATCCGCCGAGTCTGCCGCGCGAGTTTAGTACCCAATCCTCCCTTCAGCAAGCACCAGTAGGGCAGGCGCAACTTGTGCCGAACATACCCTTTTCTGATGGCTTTCTGACCAACCGCTATTCAATCACCGTGTTTCCAAAAGGCGGTGCCGGTCCACCTCGCAGAAAACCAATGAGGCGGGTCATTTCTGCCACAACAACGTCGAGTCGGTCGTGGTGGACGGCGTGCCCGGAACCGCGCGCGATGACTCGCCAACTCAGCGGTGAAAGCGACTTTAATTCCTCCTGCTCTCGTGCCCACACGGGCAGTTCAGCAATAGCATTCGCCGTCATGCCTTCCCTTCGCCGATCAGGATCCTGCGAGATGATCACCAAGGGTAGGTTGCCGAAGCTCGTAAGCCGTGCCGCCTGCTTGCACGTCACCTCAAAATACATGAATTCGGCGTCTTCACCGCCCACATACTCCGGCCGGCACATCTCGGCATCGTACTGGCCAGCCAGATGCGCTAGCTCCGGAGACGGCGTGTCACGACAGTTGCCCACCAGGCGCTGCCATCCAGACCAGACTTGCAACTCTTCCCAGCGAAGCCGGCGCACAAAGTTGTGCTTGTCCGCTTCATAGGATCGTCGCCAGCCCGGAAGCTCGTCGACCTGCTGGGGCGAGCTCGAATCGATCAGCACCACACCTGCGATTTGACCCGGAAACTCTCTGGCGTACTCGCGGACGTAGAGCCCACCGGCGGAATGGCCCGTCAGCACGAGCGGTCTCGGCACGCCAGCCTGCTCAAGCAACGCTTGCAGTTCCCGAGCAATTGCTTCTGCATCGCGCGGACCAGCGCGAGGCTGGCTCCAACCGTGTCCCGCGCGATCATAGGTGCAAACGCGCGTTAATAACGAGAGCTTCGGCTGCACTCCTTGCCAGCCCAGCGAATTGGCGCTGGCCCCAGCCTCGATAACGATCGTAGGTGAACCTGTGCCCGAGCAATACAAGTGCATGAGCCGCCCGTTGAGGGAATAGAAGTTGCCGGGCACTGGATTATGCGCATGCTGCCACTCCGCTACTGCCAGGTTCCACAGCGAGAGTGCCAATACAAGCAACAAGCACAAAACAGCGACTATCCCGGCTGTATGCGCCGTTCTTTGAATCAATGAAGGGCTCTTCGAGTGAACCGGATGCCAGGGACCGGGCACTGATGGACTGCCTGACAAGCTCGTTTCCACCGAATGACGATAACACGTTAGAAGAATCCGCAAAATTGCCGCGGTCCCTCGGATTAGATCTCGCCTGAGGCGCAGCGGTTGCCAGTGCACATGAACGTGGGGTCAAGCGATCGGAAACTGCCAAATGGCTGTTGTCTGCCCCGGTGGTGCCAAGATGCCGTCTCTATTCCGAGGTGCCACGATGAAATTCATGACTGGTGCGGTGCTCGAACTGCTGAAAAAATGGGCTTTTTTAGCAATTTCCGGCTGCGCTAGAAAGAGATGAACCCCGTTCGAATGAAGTACAGCGAGGTGAGCCCTACCCCCAGCCACAAAAGTATTCCGAGAAGCAGCGGCCGCCACCCCACTTCTTTCAAAGTGTCGCGTGAAATTCCGCTCCCAATCAGAAATAGTGTCGCTGTGAGTCCTCGTCTGCCAAGCGTAAAGAATATTTTCGTAGCGGAAGGCAGCGCCGGCAGGTAGGTATTGGCAAGCGCCGCGAGAACGAAGAAAACGATGAACCACGGAAACTGCACGCGTGCAACGCCGTCTGCAGCACCCGAAAGTTTTTCCGCGCGGCTTCGCTTGACCGCCGCGATAACCAGTGCCAGTGGAACAATCCACAATGCGCGGGCAAGTTTTACCGTGGTCCCGATCACCAGAGCCTGGGGACCATATTTAGTGGCCGCGCCGACGACCGAACTGGTGTCGTGGATCGCCAGCGCAGCCCACAATCCGAACTGCGATTGCGAAAGATGCAGCGCGTTTCCGATCGGCGGAAAAATCAGCAAGGCAATCGAATTCAAAATAAAGACCGTGCCGAGCGACACCGCCATTTCCTCTTCACTAGCTTGCAGAATCGGCCCAATCGCTGCGATAGCGCTTCCGCCGCAAATCGCCGTGCCCGTCGTAATCAGAAATGATGAATTGCCGCGCACTTCGAAGAGCTTGCCGAGCCCCAGCCCCGCCAGAAGCGCGAAAGAAATTCCCAGCGCGGTGTAAATAAATCCGCTGCGCCCCGCTTTCAAGACTTCGTGTAGGTTCATGCCGAAGCCCAGCGCCACCACGGAACATTGCAGAAGCGTGCGCGCTACGCCGCGGCTTTCGCCCATATACGGATGCTTGAAGCTGAGACCGAAGAGAATTCCTACGGTGAGCGCTATCGGCGGAGAAAGCCATCCCGTGAACGAAAGTGCGAGGGCCACAACAAAAATAATTTTCGCGAAGGTTGGCATCGATTGGGAAAAGGGTATCAGGCCCGGCGCCGGATGGGCCAGCAAGAACCACAATCTTTCTTGCCGAAACGTTCCCGCGTCCTTGGCGCTTTGCGTAGGTGCCGGGCTTCCATCCGGCATTCTTCTTCGTTAGGGAGTTGGTTTCTGCGGGTCGTTGCTGGAATTCCAGCGGGCGCTATTTTTCTTGTTCTTTGACGGCAGGAGCAGCGGGAGAGGACTTCCCCGGGGCGGACTTTGAGGCGGCTGGATGGGCGAGGGCGGCGACGATTTTAGCCGTGGCGGCTTTGCTGATTTGGCAGCCGCGGTCGTAGATGCGGCACTGCGCGAGAGTGTACTTGCAAGGGCAGGCGCATGTCTCGGCGTTGAATTTGTGAAGCGCGACGGTCTTCTGCTCAGGCGTCAGCTTGCTGAGATCGACGCCGGGAAGTTCGTTTGCGCGCTCGGCGTTCTTCAGGAAGATCTGCCCGGTGTCCTCGAAAGTCTCCACTCTCACATTGCCGATGGAAAGGCCGAGGAGTGAACGGATTTCTGTTTCATACAGGATGGGATCGCGGAGTCCTTCGTGTTTTTGAACGATGCGGCCTTCCGCGTCCAGCACGAAAGAAGTAGGAAGCGCGGCGATGCCACCGTACTGCATCCGAATGTCGTTGGTTGCAAGAGCCACGGGATAGTTGATGCCGAATTTTTCGACAAAATCCTTGATGGCCTCCGGATCGTCTTCGTCCACCACGAGGCCGAGGATCTGGAGGCGGTCTTTATATTTGTTCTGCAGCTCGACGAGATCCTGAATTTCAGCGCGGCAAGGTCCGCACCAGGTGGCCCAGAAATTCAAGAGAATCACTTTGCCGTGCGAATCGGCGAGCGTCACCGGCTTCCCATCCAGGCCACTAAGCTTGAATTCCGGCGCGGGATCGGGATTGCGGACAAAACGGATCGTGGCTTGCTGTTCCTGCGCCGCAAAAAGGGCAGATGAAAAACAGAGAACTACCGCAGTAGCAAGGAATCGTACTCGGCGAAGGTGGAAAGTGCGTCTCATGGTGTCCTCTATAGGAAAACACAGCGGAGGTGACAACGCCAAGTGGCAGATTGAAATTCTTGGTTAACAATTAGCCCACCATTCGACCGAACAGAACGAGCTTTGCGCGCAGACCCAACGCCACGCACCGTCGGCTGGAGTCATTGAGAAGAAGTCTGCGGAGTGTGCATTTGCAGCGTGGGAACAATTTTGTCGAGCTGGCGCATGATCTTGACTGTGTCAGCGTCCTTGATACTGGGGTCGAGTTCAGGATTGCAACCGGTAACCACTTGGAGGAAAAATTCGTAGCAGGTTCCTTTGGAAAAAACCGCGTACTCGCGGTCGAGGTATCCCGTGCCCAGGGCAGCGGTGCCTCTTTGCCGCCAATTAGAGGCTACGCCCTGAATGGATGTTGCGCCGTAGGCGTACGATTTTTCGAGGGGAGCAGCAAAGGATTGACAAGTTTCCGTTGTGACGCCAGGACTGACGACAAGCTCGAGAGTGCCGCCGCGAAACGTGGTGTTGGGATAGGCGTCGGAAGGAATCGTGACAATCGCGACGAGCATGGCGCCGGGCTGCTTGGCTGCGAGTCCCTGCTGCGCTTCGATAATCGCGGCGTCTTCTGATTCGAATGCATCGTTCAGGAAATAATTCCTAGGATAGCGAAAAGAGACGCCGTAATTTGGATTGTTGTACGTCGAGAGCGCGGAATCCCGCAGCGAGCGCTTCGCCACTGAAGGTGCGGAACTTTGCGCTGCGGGGGTAGCTTGGCGCGAAGCCACAGACTGGGCACGGCTGTTGCGACACCCGGAAAACCAAATCGTGCCGAGAATCAGCGAAAGAGAAACAAGGAATCGCCGCCGCTGGACCATGGGAATGCCTCCCCATTCGAATGTCGAGTGGGAGAGGTGCAAGAAAGCAGCCAAGTTCTATCGCGTTGATTTTGCTTGGGATAGGCCGTTAGCTGACCCGCGGCGGCGTGGCTTTGCGTCCACGCTGTTGGCGGAAGGACGCGCTGCGCGGCGTGGCCAGGCGAATGCGCGTATCGCGAGTCACGTTGAAGGGTGACTGGGGGCACTGAAAATGAGGCGCGGGAGGGCAAGACTTGGCGTGGGGGACGGAATGAACTCTTGATCCTACGGAGCCCCGGAGGGAACGTAGGCGAATCAGCGGCATCGCCCTCCCAAGTATTCGAGAGGATGGCTACTATGTTTGCGCGTCATATGATTCTGCAGCTGAAGCCAAATCTGGAGAAAGAACTTCCGGTAACGTTTGAAAAGGAAATCCTGCCCCTGCTTCGCAGGCAGAAGGGATTTCTGGATGAACTGTTGCTCGTGACACCGGAAAACAGGGAAGCGGTGGCAATCAGCTTGTGGGAAACCAAGGAGCACGCCGAAATCTACACGCGAGAAGTCTATCCACAGATCGAGAAGATCGTGGCCAGGTTCATTGAAGGCGTCCCGACAGTGAAGAAGTTCGAGGCGGAGTACTCCATGTTCCACAAGGTGGCCTTCGCGGCCAAGGTCTGATTGCGGGCTTCCCTTCTGAGGGGGCGAAGCCGGCCCCCTCTTTTTTTGTCAGCGAGTCTCGAGCGGATTCTTATGCACTAGAAGCCGTTGTCGACACCCCGCCGTACTTCTCCTTGTAAATATTACAAACGAGAAAAAAGAAACCATCCCTTTCTGCGTACTAGAACCCGCCTTCGAAGGGACTTCCTTCCGTTACAACGCTCGCAAAACGAAAGACTTATCTTGGTTGGCGAGCCAAGTGCACCACTGTCGATGAAAGGAGGGAGCGAAATGAACAACGTGATCTCGGTCGAGACTGCGGTTTGCGCTCAACATCAGAGGTTACTCGAACAATGCCAGGGCGCGTTGGACATTTGGAACAAGCACCGTGCGGAGTTCTGTAAGTCTCATCCGATCAGCAAAGAAGCAGGCGACGAACTCCTGCGATTGCAAGCAAAGTACGCGCGAGCTTACACCGTGTTCGAGCGCCACGAACACAACTGCTTGCTCTGTCAGTTTGTATCAAGGGCAGCGGAGCGTGATTCTGAGTGTAGTTCGGATATCTACTCCGATGGCATACTGTAACTTTGGGCGGCCAATTTATTCCTGATGTGAAAGAATTGGATGCGCTGAACCACGGCAAGAAACCCCACCATTGAGTCCAGCAGTCCCTCCATCCCAGCTGGTTCTGCCACCAGTACTTGCAGTACTCCAAAATTGCATCGGGACAGAAGGATTTGCGCCTGAACACCGGCGGGAAAAACCCTATCCACTTTATTTTGAATTTGTTACAAGGGCATCACAAGGCAAAGACCGTGCGTCCAATTGTAGTGGGAGGTGCACATGCTTCTTACCAAACGGCACTACCTTAAGATGGGGGGCGCGACCCTGCTGATAGCAGCGCTGACGCTGTCTGCCGGCACACTGTGGGCCGCATCTGACCCGGTGACGCTGCCGGAGCGCACGGCGATTCACGTAAGGCTGGATCAAACCGTGGCGACGAACCGGAGCAGGGCGGGAGACCATTTTGAAGCAACGGTCTCCCAGCCGGTGGTTGTAGACGGCAAGACGGTGATCCCAAACGGTGCACACGCCGAGGGGTTGGTCGTGGAGTCAAGGCACTCCGGAAGGCTGAAGGGCCGTGCGCGGTTGCAGCTTGCTCTACAGACCGTGGAGGTACCGGCGCGCTGATCGGCGGACCAGTGGGTGCGGCAGCCGGAACGACGGTTGCACTAGTCACCGGGAAGAAAGACATCAAACTGAGGGCGGAAACGCCGCTCAGGTTTGAGCTTGCTCAACCAGTGACCATCAACGTGAAGAGCTGAGGTTTTTTCTCAGACCTTCCCCACACAAATCCAATGGGCGGGCGCGATTCGCTCCGAAGTTTGGGCGATTGTGCCCGCCTTCTTTCCTGTGAACGTAGAAACAAGCAATGGCGCAAAACGATAATTGGAACGTGAATGGTTCCCCGGCCAAAGTGCGTCAGGGGGTTCTAAGCTCGAGTGTCTTGATCCAGTCTTCAACCGGCGCGTTGAGCCGAATGCCCAGAACATAATTGTCGCTAGGAAGCTTCCGGCAATAAACAACCGTGCCTTGCCGGCAAAGACCGGGTGGGGAAGAAACGAGCACCATTCCGTCAGGCTCCCATGACTTCTGAGTGATCAACTGAATTCCCATTCTGCTGACATTTTCCGTGGGAACGACTTCAAAAACTCCTGGCTTGCGAAGGCTGGTAATCCACAGAAGCGCGTTTAGGGCGGCGCGGGGCTCCGACCTTGAAATCCCAGCGAGCTCACGACATAGCGGCACGGTGACGGGATTGGGAGATTCCTCACGGGCCTCAGGGGAAGGGAGAGTCGTAATCATTGTGGTAGGACTGTAGAGGTGCGGCAGAGGAAATAGAATCCAGCGCGTTCCTGAAATCAGGATCAGGTAAATCCCTGAAAGGCAGGCGAAAAATAGAGGTTCGGAGAAACACGAGAACGGCAACGCGAGTGCCCCGCTTGCGAGCGCGACGTTGCTACGCCGTTTTTCATGAACATGGACGCGTGGAGGTGGCTTGCTTGTCCGCATTGCGCGGCAAAGCTGGAAAGGAAAAGTCCCCGCTCCCTTGTGGCACTGAGTTCTTTTATGCTGGCGCTCATTGCGCTCGGCGGACTGGGGCACCGGTATAGAATCATTTCTTCAGTACTGATGGTCGCGTTGATGCTGGTCGTTCTTGTAGTCATCACCGTGCAACTCATGCGTCCTCAATTGCAACTGCGGGAGCCGCCGCCGAAAGCTGAAGTTGAATTAAAGATCAGCGACCCGCCGAACTAGCAGACCATCCCATCCATAAGCGCGCGGAGGAATTCGATTGACATTGGGAGGGTGGGGGCATACCGTCTTTGCACACTGGTCGGAACCCCGGGCGCAAGCCCCCTTTTCCCAGGTTAGCCACTCGAACGAACGCCATATCCCGCACCAACCGCGAACTACGCGATTTGAGCGACGAAAGAGCGACATTCAAGTGTTGCGTCACGCGGCCTGCCAGTGAGTCCAGGAGGACTAAATAATGACGAAACGGATAGCGGGCCTGCTTGTGATTGTGTTGGCAGTGATGCTTGTACCGGCGGCTCTTCCCCAAATGGAACCGACGCCTACGGTGTATACATTTGTAAGCCAGTTCCAAATCCCACGGGCGAATTGGGCGGGATACTCGGAAGATACTGAGAAGACGGCTGTTCCAATCCTGGAGAAGTTGACGGCCGACGGGACCATCCTAAGCTGGTCCACCTTTGAGCAAGTCGTACACACGGTGGATGGATATTCGCACGGTGCGGCGTGGTCTTCGACATCGATTTCGGGGCTGATGAAGGTGCTGGACGAAATCCGCAAGGCTGGTCCGCGGCCCGGGCAAGTCGCAGCCACCAGACACGAAGATTTCCTGATGCAGACTTCGATGTACCGCGTGGGCGGCGGAACACCGGCATACTTGCGGGTGGTCTGCTCGAATGCCAAGGCGGACAACCCGGGGAATTACACGGCAACGCTGAAGAAGCTCCTGGTGCCGACGTTCGACGAACAGGTCAAGAAGGGCGTAGTAACCTACTGGGGCGTCGACGAGCAGTACGTAAACACTTCAGCGCAGTCAACGCGCTGCGTGGTCATCAACTACCCCAATGCCGAAGGCATGGACAAGTGGGCGGCAGCGATCAACGCGACGATGGCTAAGTGGAGTCCGGCGGAACGGACGGAATTCGCAGGCTCTACCGTGCCAGACAGCCGGCGCGACATTATGGCGCGGATCACGCACTCCGGCCATAAATAGCTGATGGCAACGGTTGCGTTAAGAGGAGGGGGCGAAGTTGGCTCCCTCTTTTCTTTTGCAACGTGGGCGCGGGATTGTCGGGTGGAAATGGCTCGCCGCCGCGGCGGTGAATCGTTCAACGCAGCGGCGGCGAGTTAGCACCACGAAACTAACGGCAGTGTCGTGACTGACGAGCCCCGTCAGGAGACGTGAAGCTTGGTGGTGTGCCCGATGGTTACGGCAACACGCTCCTGATAGAAGGTCTGGCCGTCGGAATTGCGCAACTCGATATCGTGGTTACCGGGTCGCAGCGCGAATTTCTTGGCCTCCTTGATGCGGGCCGCATAACCGCCGTCGATGTACACCTTGGCATCCTTCTGGTGAGTCTCGATCTTGACTTCACCGAAGTTCTCAGCCATGTAGCTGGGAGGATACGGATAGTAGCCGTACCATGGGTAGAATGGGCCGAAGAACGGCCCTCGCTCCACAATCACGACCCGACTCCTGATTCGCTGTGCGGAGGCGGTCGGTGCCATACCAACGAGAAGACCCCCTGCAATGGCACACGCCAATGTTAACGAAGACCAACGCATTGTCTTGCGCATAGTTAGGTCCTCCTTCACATTATGAAACACGGTTGGGGCCGGATGGTTGCTCGCGGATCCTTTAGGTACCAGAACTCCTCTGTTGATCCATGTTTATGGCGCAAATTGGCGGGAACCCTTAGTATTGGCCGCGCATCTAGGGAAGCAAACCAGATAGGAAGGAGAGACGGCATGCCCAAGGTCAAAGTGAACGGCATCACGATGAACTACGATCAACAAGGAACCGGTGAGCCGCTCATCCTGATTCCTTATTTGACTGCGGACTACGCTTGCTACGCGTTCCAGGTGGCAGAGTACGCCAAGCACTATATGTGCTTCTCCGTGGACTTACGGGGGACGGGCGAAACAGACAAGCCCCAGGGCGCGTACTCGACGGAGGTTCTCGCGGATGATATTGCCGCTTTCATACAGGCGCTGGGATTACAGAAGGCGCATATCTCCGGCTTATCGCTTGGCGCGGCAATCGGCATGTGGCTGGCGGCTAAGCATCCCGCAAAGGTCAAGTCGCTGGGGCTGCACAGTGGTTGGCCGAAGACGGACCCCTTTATAAAGACGGTGGTCGAAAGCTGGCAGGTGACGGCCAAAGCGCTAGCGAGCGTTCCTGAGTTAGTGATTCTGGCTATTTTCCCGTGGTGCTTTACGCCCGAGCTGTATGCCGCGAAGCCGGAGTATATCCAGTCGCTCGCAGGCTTTGTCCGGAGCCGGCCGGCGCAGTCTGTGGCGGCGTTCCTCGAGCAGTCCAATGCCGTGATGGCGCATGACGCAGAGGCGCAGCTTGGCAAGATTACGGCGCCGACGCAGATTACTTTCGGACGGCATGACCAAGTGACTTCGACGCGCTTTGCGGACGGAATGAAGAAGAATATTCGCAATTCCGAGTTTGTGGTTTTTGAAGGGTGCGCGCACGCGCCCATTTATGAAAATGTCGCGGAGTTCAACGAGAAGACGCTGCAGTTTCTGAAGCGTCACGCGGGGTGACGTCACACGAGGTCGTCGACAGTCGGCCGCGCAGCGCCCTTCCAGTTGGCGTCAAACTGCTTGCGGACGAAGCCGGCGTCGTAGGTCCTTTGCTGGTCCTTCAGGGCTTGCTCGAGGCCAAAGAGCGACCGCGGGTTGCGGGGATTGCGGTCGAGGTCCGCGCGGAAAGTTTCTTCGGCTCCAGCATCATCACCGATCTTCAAGAGTACCGCCCCGAGGGATTCGCGCACGGGATAGAACCAGTCTTGTGGCTCGTCGTACTTGAGCGAGTCTTGAACAGCGACGGCGGCGCGCAATTGGTTCACCGTGGCGTCCATATCGTTTTTCGCGAGTGAGATTTTCGCGCCGAGCACATTTTCCGCGATTTTCAGAATGTCCTTGGTCTTGTTGTTGATGGGCATCTGGAAGATGGCATCCGGCGGCGTCTTCTCTTCCGCTTCAGCAACAAACTTGTGCTCGGCTTCCGCTTCGTCCAGTTTTCCCGTGCCGGCAAGGGCCAGGCCGCGAGCGAAATGCCAGAACACCGTGGCGGTGTGCATGGCGGGATCGGGCTGCGGCGCTTTCAGGATTTCGTTCCACTTGTGAAAACGCACTTCGACGGCCAGCGGCACGGTCATGAATCCTTCGAGCGGAGGCATGTTTTTTACGTGAGGGCCGACGTTGGCCGCGAGCAACTGCGCGCCGCGCCGGGACTCCAGATAGTTGCCGTTCATGGCCGCGGCCATGGCGATGAAATGGAGGTTGTGGCTGTAATACATCATGGAATAGATGCCTGGGGCTGCTCCGGCCTGGATGTACGCTTGATCGGCAAGCACGGCTTTCTGGTTGGTTTTCACAGCAGCTTCGAAATCGCCGGTGCGGATATAGATGTGCGCGGGCATGTGCGCGATGTGTCCCGCGGCCGGCGCAAGTTGCGCCAGGCGATTCGCTCCCGCTAAAGCGCGTTCCGGCGATGAGGAAGCTTCCACGGAATGAATGTAATAGTGAATGGCACCAAGATGATTGGGCTCGCGGCGGATCACGGACTCCAGTGTGGAGACAATCTCGTCGGTGCCCTGTTCCGGCGTGCCGTCAGGATGCCAGAGCCCCCAGGGATGCAGGTTCATTCCGGCCTCGGCGAAGAGCGTGGCAGCATCCAGATCATCGGGGAAGCGCTTGACCACGTCGCGCATGGCGTCACGATACTGCTCCGCGGCGGCGTGCAAATCGGATTTGGGGTCGGCGGGAAAACGCTTGGCCAGCGCGTCGATGTAGGCCTTGTCGCTCTCGGAAGCATCGGCTGAGAGCGTCTGCGCTTTGGCGATGGCGTCGTGCGCCTGCGCAAAACGGCCTTCGCTGGCGGGATCATTGTAATTGGGGCCGACGGCTTCGGCGATGCCCCAAAACGCCATACCCAGTTTGCGGTCGAGCTCGGCGGCTCGCTGGAAAGAGCGCGCGGCTTCGTCGTGATTGAAAGCGTAGATGAGCCGCAAGCCCTGGTCGAAAAACGCCTGCGCTTGCGCGTTCTTGGTGGAGACGGGGTGATGCCAATTGCCGTAGCCGGTCATGAGCGTAGCGGGTTTTGCTTTGGCGGGGGCAGCGTGCTCGGGATGTTCCTGCGCGAAAGCGAGAGCGGACGGCGCCAAGACCAGGGCAAACAAGGTCAGCATGCGGCGATGCATTGGGAACCTCCGGTGGACCGTGAAGTAGGATGAGCTGTTTCGCGGATTGTAGCATTCTGGGGATGGCCACGCGCAAGAGACTACCAGTTGGGGCCTCTCCCCCTCCCCCCTGTTTTTCAGCAGTGTTCATTCTAAAAGGACTTAGGTTGCACAATAATTGTGCAACCTTCTCGTCCGTTTGTCGTTGAGCCAGAGTCGTAAGCTCTGGCCACGCTATTAACGACAGATAAAAATTACACCTATATTACCATAAAGGTAGCGGTCCGCCAAGGAAAACTTTGGCCGGGTTGATGGGGCACGCGCAGAAAGATTATGAGCCAGCGGCTACACGCGCGGCGGTTTTGAAGATGGCGAAGGCAGCGCCTTGCGGATCGGCCATGATGGAAATGCGACCGACGTTTTCAAAATCCGTCGGAGGCACGTAGAGCATAGCGCCAAGTTTCTTGGCTTCGGTGGCAGTGGCGTCGCAATCGGAAACGGTGAAGTACGCCATCCAGTGAGCAGGAGCGCCGTGCTGGTGATGCGAAGCCGGGGGAATGCCGCCGATGAATTCTTCGCCATTCTTGATGTGCCAGTAATTGTGGGCGGAAGATTCGTCTTCCTTCATCAGCTCCCATCCGAAAAGACCGGAGTAGAACTCTCCGGCGCGCTCGCGATCCGGAGTGCTTAAGTCCGCCCAGCAGAGCGTGCCTTGCGGCGCGGAGATGCCTATGCCCTTGTTCTTGTTGGGCTGCCAGAGACAGAAGACGGCCCCGGTGGGATCCTGCGCAACAGCCATGCGGCCTGCATCGAAAACGTCGGAGGGCGGAGCAAGGACGGTGCCGCCAAGCTCGGCGCCGCGGGCAGCAGTGGCGTCGGCGCTTTCGACCGCGACGTAAAGCTTCCAGTGGGGAGGAACGCCTTGGGAGAGCTCTTCGGGACGAAGCGTGCAGCCTGCGGCGGCGTCACGTCCCTCGAGGCGGAAAATCGTATAGAAGTCGTTGGTGCCCATGGGCATGTTGTTGGCGGACCAGCCAAATATCTTAGAGTAGAAGTCGATGGCGGCGTTTTGGTCGGTGGTGGCGAGTTCGGCCCAGCAAAATGCGCCGGGGGCGTGTTTTTCGATGTTTGGCATAGCGGGGGAAGAGTACTCCTGGGTGAGGATGGAGACAAGGGGGAGGGCCGGTGCATCCCGGGGAAATCCTGCGCGAGGAGTTCATGAAGCCAGTGGGAGTGTGAACAGCGTGGCGCTAGAACTGTACATGCCAGCGACGCAGATCGGGGAAATCGTACATGAGCGGCGGCGGATCACGGCGGAGACGGCGCGGCGACTGGCGGTACTTCAAGACGAACGCAGAGTTCTGGCTGAACCTGCAGAATTTTTCGCCCGAAAGGGCGCCGCCAGGAAAACGAATACAAAAACCGATACGAAAGCCGGGAGGCTAGAAGGAGTCGCGGGGCCTGGTGGGTTTGAGGTATTGGACGCCGTAGCGGAACAGGCGCTGCTCGGGGAGTTCTTCGGCGAAGACGATTTGCGCGGGGACGAAGATGGCGGGCTGGCCGGGTTGATAGGGGACGGCGACTTCGATGAGGGACTGCGGATAATATTTTGCACGGCTTTTGAAGCGCAGGCCGCCCTTGGACATATCCTCGCACTGGACGACATCATCGCCGCGCTCGGGATGGCGGACGCAAGCGGAGTAGCTGACTTTGACGCGCGGATGCTTGCGGCGATTGACGCGAGGCGCGGAGGAAGGATGGTGTGGAGAGGGAGCGGATGGGTCTGGGGATGGAGGGGCCATGGTGAGGACGGCAGCGGGCGGCGCGGCGGAGGAGTCATCAACGAGGCCGACGGACAAGTCCTCGACCAGGTCGGGTCGGCCAGCGCGAAAGTTGGATGGCGATAAGGAGGAGGCGGGCAATTGAGCGTAGAAGGAAGGCGGCGGGGATTGGGAATTTGCAAAAGGCGCGGGAGTTTGCGGCGACGGCGGAGGGGCGGGCACGGAGAAGAGCTGCAGTTGCGCGCCTTCTGGCGAAACGGCGGGCTGATTCGCGACGTTGGACGCCGGTTTCCAGAGCGTGGCGGCGCCACAACGCTTGCAGGAGCGGAGGACGCTTTGGTTGGTGGCGCAGACGTCGGCTTCGATGCCGGCGTCGTCGATTTTTTCGAGAGTATTGCAGGAAGTGCAGACGAGCGAGAGGAGGCCAAGCTCCATTTCGGCGGCGGTGATGAGAGGAAAGTCGATGTCCCAGAAATGGAGATGGGGATCGAGGAAAGCCACGCCGTAGGTGTGCTTGCCGTTTTGCGAGCCGATCTGGCCGACGACGCGAATGTCGGTCTCCTTGTTCTTGTCAGGCCAGCGGAGGATGAGCTCCTGTTCGGGGGAAAGCTTGTGGCGGGAAAGAACGCCGGCGCCGTGAAGGCTGAGGAGAACAGTGGTAGCGCGCTCGGAAAACATGCG
>WNFI01006099.1_pt1 | contig 18859 bp, 17 predicted proteins | sample 5400471 | NCBI WGS metagenome assembly WNFI01 (sample SAMN13153348, study PRJNA577476) | soil metagenome | isolation source: 100 cm saprolite on Douglas fir-dominated hillslope | place: USA:California | collected 2013-09-17 | reverse complement strand
TGACCAAACTATCACCTTTACCAACAACGGCACAAAGTTTGTGCCGCCGTCCAATCTCGTTAGCACCGGGGGGAGCAATCCCCCCACCCTGGAGGAGTAAAGCTGATGCAAGAGAAAATACGGACCATACATGTATACTTTGAGGAATTTGGAGAGGAAGACGTACCCAAAGCTGAGGGAGATATTCTTGAGGCTGAACTTGTGCCAGAGCCGGAACCGGAACCGGAAAGAACGCGATATAAGATACCTGGGGTGCTCTGCATCCTGTACCTTGTTGTTATCTGCATTGGTATTCCTGCCTGGGCCTTGCTTATCCCTCCTTCCTACGCTACCATCTATGACACCACGATTGCCAAGACTTTGACCCTGATCCTCAGCCAACACCCAACTACTAAGCAAGTCCAGCTCTCGACCCTGCCGACGATCAAGAAAACAGAGCAGGTCACTGTTTCGGCAACTGGCACACTCCATCAGAGTGCAACCAAAGCTCAGGGTCTCATTACCTTTTATAATGGCCTGTTTACCTCGCAAACCGTACCAGCGAATACAAAGCTCACCGGAAAAGACGGCATCACCGTTGTTACCTCGCAAACAGCAGTTATCCCGGCTGCAATCCAAACGACCCCACCCACCTATGGCACGGTATCGGTGACCGCCTACAGTGCGATTGCTGGCACCGTGGGCGACATTGCGGCCAGTGACATTGACCAAGCGTGCTGCGGCTCCTCAATCCTCGCGCAGAACCTCTACGCCTTTTCGGGCGGGCAGGATGAACGGGATATTCCGGTGCTGACAAAACCCGATCTGAGTACCGGTACGCAAACGTTAACCAGCCAGGTCACGACAGCAGTGAGCGACCAGGCGCAAGGTGAAGTTAAGCCGGGGTATATCTTGCTTCCCTTGCAGTGTTCGCAAAGTCTCACGAGCAACCATCAGCCAGGCGATCAGGCAGCAACCGCCATCCTGACGCTGAAAGAAACCTGCATCCCCCTGGCGTACTTTGCCGTTGACATCGCAACGGTTAGCCAGCGTTCTTTTACCATCCCGCATGGCTTCCATCTGGTGTCGTTCACTGCCCTGGTGCTCACCAGCAACACCACATCAGCGGGCGGAACTTTGACGGTCCATGCCATCGCCTATCTTAAACAGGACAGGCCAAGCGTTATCCTGCACTATGCCGGGGCAAAATAGCCGGATGCGCAGAAACAGGAAGCAGCACAGAGAAATGGTATGATATGAGCACAAAAGCCTCGTGCATTTCTCTATACTGATACTACCGTTTTCCCGTAGGCAAGCGTCTACAACCACGAAAACGAGCACTTTGATAACGGACGTATTTGAACGCACAAAGGAGCGTGCAATCATGGCATATCGGCCAGAGTATGAAAAGTACAGAGGAAAACGAGCCTTGATACTCACACGGGTATCAGGAAAGATGCAAGCGCAAAGATATGGCCATCCAGCGCAAGAGCGCCAGGTACGGGATGACCTCATTATCCCGTTGGAACTTCGTATTCTCGATGAAGAGAAATTTATCATCCATGATACCTATTCGGGATTGGAGTACAAATACCGGGAAGCGTTAGGGCGCATTCTTGAAATGGCAGAGCGCGGAGAGTTCGATGTGCTGTGTATGGAGGTCTTAGATAGAGGGTTAGGCAGAAGAGCGCTGGCGCGGGAACTCTACCGGATGCAATTGAAAGAGTTAGGCATTGGGATACTGACAACTGATCCACAAGACTTTTCTGATGATGATACCCTCACCGGCCAAATCATGCGCTTTCACAAGGGCATCAAGGCAGAGGAAGAAATTACTGATATGGTTCGGAGAACCAAGAGGGGACGGCGAGAAAAAGCGCTCAGCAACAAGATTGTTGGGCAAGGGACAAGACGCTATGGATATAAGTTTGTGTGCGATGAACGAGGCAAACGGACAGGATATGTTCTCAACGAAGACGTTATTCTTGTTGAGCCTGACGGGACGAAATGGACAGAGGTAAAGGTAGTCGTGTTCGTTTTTGCGTCAGCGGCGAACGGGGTAACGCTCCGACAAATCGCTATCGTGCTCAACGACAAAGGAATACCTTGCCCAACGATTGCAAAGGGCATAAAACGAAAATCCCGCAATAATGAGCCGTGGGTCTGGCAACCGTCAAGCGTTGGTGATTTTTTACGGACTCCTGATTATTGGGGAGAAAAACCAGAATTCAGAACCCGTCTCCTGCCGAGGAAACCGGGTGAGAAAAGCCAGAAACGGCAGAAAACAACACCAGAAGAGCGGGTTATTGTCTCTATCCCTGCAATCGTTACAAAAGAGTTGGCTGAGAAAGCGCGACAACAAGTACAACGAAACCAGAAAAACGCCAGCCGGAATAATCCTAATCCGCAAGAGTCACTTTTGCGTGTGGGCTATGTCAAATGCGGAGAATGCGGTGGCACAATGACAGTTCATAGAACAACCAGAAAGCGGGTCACGCAACCAGAACCATACCATTTTCCTTTCTACCTGTGCGTCAACGGGGGAAGCAGGATTGGTATTTGTCGGGGCAATAGTATCAGCGTCAATATGCTTGATACTGCCGCCTGGGAATACGCGGTAGACATTATTCGTGATCCCTCCGTTGCGGGTAAGAAGATACAGGAATTGCTCGCCGAATATTCACCAACCAAACAACAACAGCGGAAAATGAGGCATATCAACGACATCCTTCGGGAACAGGAGAATTACCGGAAAAACTTAGCCGTAGAGATGCGAAAACAAAGCTTTAGCGAAAGAACAGTGGCGTATTTGAACGCGCAACTAACATCTCTTGAACAGGAAGAGGAAAAAGCTCGGCAAGAACTGGCAAATGAACAATTAGTACAACAAGAACAGAAAAAATTGCAGGATCGCGTTGCTGAGTTTCATGGGCGTTGCGCAGAAATGCGCGAAAAATTAGACGATCCAGAGTTTACGCCGGACTATGATTTTAAGCGGGACGCCATCGAATTTTTCGGCATAACCGCGACTGTTTGGAAACATGGGGAGAAGAAACGCTACATGCTAACGTGTAGACCTTCAACTATTGTGTCCAGTATATCGTGAACTGTCGCGTGATATTCCAGTCGTTTGAGTGGCGTGGGCGGCGCAGGTGTGGGAAACAGGTCGAGGTCATCGTCAGATAAGCTCAAAGCCATAGCAATTCTATCCCTTCTTCCATCAAGCCAGGAATTTGTACATTGAAATCAATGCAAGATTACAGGATACTGCCAAGAATTGCAACAAACAGGCGGCGTTTATCCTTTATTTGTTATCCAGAAATCGAAACAGATGCTCAGTAACTTAATATCCATAATGCCTGCTCGCTTGCATAACGATAGATAAAGTGATATGCTTTATTCATGAATAGCACAGGGGAGGTTGGTAAGGGCATTGACTCACACATCATCAGATCCTCGCCCTAATGGGCAACCATACGACACAATGTTTAAGTTGCTGATCGAGGATCAGGAACGTGAAATGCTTCCGCAGTTCTGGCCCGGCGTAGAGTATATCGAAACTAAAGATATCGAGGTAATCAGGTCGCCATTGCGGGTCGATCGGGTCTACATCGTGAGGTACAAGAAGAGAAAGCATGTTTTCCACCTGGAATTTGAAACATCTTCGAGCAACGAGATGGGGTATCGTCTACCAGAATACCACACGTATTTTCGGCGTAAATACAAGTTGCCAGTCCTCTCGATCGTAGTTTACCCTTTCCAGACAACTGTGGTAGAATCACCGATAGAAGAGAAGAGCGGACGAGAGACACTGATGTCTTTCAAGTTCCGCACACTCTGTCTCTGGAAATTGAACGCGGAAGATTTTGTCCAGAAACAGCTTTTCCGCATGTATGTGCTCCTGCCCACCATGCAGGGGGCAAACGAGCTGCTGTTGAGACAGGCTATCGATGAACTTGTAGCGCATTATCATCAAAATGATGGGCGTCTGGCTAGAGAATTCCTCTGGTTCACGCTCATGCTGAGGCGAACCAAGATGGTCTTGCCTGGGGTCAAACATCGCATAGAGGAGAAAATAAGCATGTGGGATAATTTGATCGCAGAAGATCCAAAGCTGAAACAATGGTTTGATACAAAGTACCTTGAAGGAAAGGCTGAAGGAGAAATCGCGGGAGAAGCTAAAGGCGAAGCAAAGGGCAGAGCTGAGGGTTTGGCGGCGTTGCGCAGTGCTATTCTCAATACCCTGAAATTGCGTTTTCCTCGGCTCGTGGGCGAAACCTGGATTGCGATCGACACGATCGACTCCTTTGATACCCTTGGACAACTTCTGGCGGAGTTCGCGGTTGCGCCCGATGAGGCCACTGCTCGCCGCGCGCTTGAGGCATATCTACACTAAATTATTGGTCAGGAAAATTTATCATGATAGATTCACAAAACCTGTTGGCGGGGCTCAATGAGCCGCAGCGCGAGGCAGTGACGACAACGGAAGGACCGGTGCTAATCCTGGCCGGGCCGGGCAGTGGGAAGACGCGGGTGATTACGCACCGCATTGCCTATCTAGTGCGCGAGAAGAACGTTTCACCCTGGCGCATTCTGGCTGTGACCTTCACGAATAAGGCAGCCAAAGAGATGCGTGAACGTCTGGAGCGGCTGGTAGGCATCAACGAGTCAAAGGAAATGCACATCGGCACCTTCCACGCGATCTGCGCGCGCGTGCTCCGTATGGAGGCCGATTACCTTGCTCCACTCGGCCTGAACAGGTCTTTTGTGATTCTCGATACCGACGATCAGGCGGTGCTGATTAAACAGGCGATTAAAGAGCTGGATCTGGATGAGAAACAGTATCGTCCCGCGACCATGCAGGGGATGATCTCACGCGCCAAGAACGACATGCTGAACCCTGATCAGATGGCCGAGCAGGCGGCTAAATATATTGAAGAGGTGGCGGCGCGGGTCTATAAGCGGTATCAGCGCCTGTTGCGCGCCAATAATAGCGTAGACTTTGACGATCTGTTGATGCTCACCGAGCGTCTATGGCGCACTGAGCCGGAGGTGCTGCGCCGCTATCAGAAGCGCTGGAACTATATCCACGTGGACGAGTTCCAGGACTGCAACCTGCCGCAGTATAAGCTGGTGCGCCTGCTGGGCTATGGCATCGATGATCGGCACGAGGGCCTGGGCAATGTCTGCGTGGTGGGCGACGACGACCAGATGATCTATACCTGGCGCGGGGCCAGCGCGGAGAATGTGGTGCGTTTTGAGCAGGACTTTCCCCAACGCAAGCTGATACTTCTAGAACAAAATTATCGCTCAACCCAGAATATCCTCGATGCCGCCCAGAATGTGGTGCAGCGCAATCGCTTGCGCAAAGAGAAAAGTCTGTGGACAGCTCTGGGCACTGGCGCGAAGATTACCCTGCACGAGGCATACAATGAGGAAGAAGAGGGTCTGTGGACGGCGCGCGAAATCCTGCGCCTGTTGGGACGCGGCGAGGTCGAGCATCGCGGCGACATCGCGGTGATGTACCGCACCAACGCGCAGTCCCGCGCCCTGGAAGAACAATTCCTGCGCTCCAATATCCCCTACAAAGTCATTGGCAGCCGCAAGTTCTACGAGCGCAAAGAGGTCAAGGACATGCTCGCATACCTGCGCCTGCTGGCCAATCCTTATGACGACCTGAGCCTGAAGCGCATCATCAATGTCCCGAACCGCAAGGTCGGCCCCAAAACCCTTGGTGAACTCCAGCGCTGGGCCGACGACGAACATATCACGCTCTACGAAGCGGTGCAGCGCGTGGAACAGCATCCCACGCTGGGCAAGGCCGCGAAGGTCGCGCTGGCTGGCTTCGCTGCCCTTCTGGCCGATTTCCATAAAGCCATCGAAGAACTGCGCCTGCCGGAACTGCTCGATCGCATCGCCGAGCGTAGCGGCTACGGCCCCGATCTGCGCGAGACACCGGAGGGCGAGGAGCGCTGGAGCAACGTGCTAGAACTACGCCGCGTAGCCGACGACTACTCAGAAATTGAGACGAGTACGGCTCTAGAGCTATTTCTAGAGAACGTCGCGCTGGTGGGTGGCTCAGATACCGCGCAGACCAGCGAGAACGGCACGCTGGTCCAGGAAGAGAACAAGGACGCGGTGACGCTGATCACCCTGCACGCTGCCAAGGGCCTGGAGTACCCGGTGGTCTTTATCGTGGGCATGGATGAGGGCTCACTGCCGCATTCGCGTTCCGTTGATAAGCCGGAGCAGTTAGAGGAAGAACGCCGCCTGGCCTACGTAGGCTTTACACGCGCGATGCACCGACTCTACCTCGTGCGAGCTTATCGGCGCTCGTTCTTTGGTGAAGCCCAGGTGACTGAACCCTCGCGTTTCCTGGAAGATATCCCACTAGAATTGATCTCCGGTCCCGGCACTGGCAAGGCCACGCAAGGAGATGGCCTGCGCTCAACACATGGCAGGCGCGCGAACGGGTATGATGACTACAACCAGGATACACACGCGCATCGGGAAAGCGGTCGAGTCTATGGCTCTGGTAAAACTACCCCTTCTCAGTGGAACACACGCCCGCAGACGACGCCTAAAGCACCCACGACGTCACCAACCTATAAGAGCAGTGAGAAGAGGCCAATACTGCCCCCCAACACGCTGCCCTCCTCTCTCACACCCACGCAGCCCAAAGAACGCCAGTACAAACCGGGCGACCGCGTGAGCCACGCCATCTTTGGTGAGGGTCTGATACTCAAAAGCGAGATGGAAGAGCAGACTGAGTTTGTCGAGGTGCAGTTTCAGGGCAAACACGGCAAGAAACGCCTGAGCATGGATTTTGCTCGCCTGGAAAAGCTCTAAAAATCTTCCTGAAGCAAAGTCTCAATAATAAAGTTGCTAATCATCTCTTGCACCTCGTCCAGGCGATCTTGAAAGAAATGGTCGGCTCCGTTCACTGGCATCATGCTCTTAGGTGCTGGCACGCGCTCAAACCACTGGATGGCCAGGTCAAAAGGTGCCAGTTCATCGAGGGTGCCGTGGACAAATAGTTTGGGTTTATGGCAGCCCGCCAGGTGTTCGTGCCCAAACATGCGTGCTGGCACTCCCAGGCCAACCATCGCCTGTACCCGGTCATCATTACAGGCCACGCGTAAGCCCACCCAGGAGCCAAAGGAGAAGCCGGCCAGGACCACTGGCAGGCCCGGATAACGATGGCTTAAAAACTCCAGCGCGTAGCGTACATCGTCCATCTCGCCGCGCCCTTCATCATAGATGCCGGTGCTATGCCCCACGCCACGGAAGTTAAAGCGCAGCGCTGGCATACCCAACGTTTGGAGAACCTGAGCAACTTTAAAAACCACTTTATTATGCATCGTCCCGCCGCCCAGGGGATGGGGATGGCAGACAAGCGCGGCGTAGCGCGGCTCTACGCTCTCCTCTTCAGGCTTCAAAATACCTTCGAGATGCCCTGTCGGCGTCGGAATGTTCACATGGAGTATCTGGCCGATGGCGCACCTTCCTTCCTGGCCATAACAAACAGCAGTGTATCCAGCATGTTTCACGCTAAACAGTATAACACGCCAGACGGCTTTGACAAAAAAAAGATAGGCTCTGTTCTTCCATCTGTCTATACTAACTCTAGATAGAGAGGGAGCTGACAGCACGATTGTTCAACTCTCACTGAAGCCGCACCTTGCCTCACCTGGTTGCCGGCCTGGATAGAAAAAGAAGCACGAAAAAGCTGTAGATTGTCGGAAGCCCTTGACAAGACGCAAGGAAGTTCATAATAATCGATATATACCCTTTATATCTTAGTAGAAGGACTACCTATGCAAATATATGGCTCTCATGCATACCCAGGACGTCTTTTCGTCGTTGAAGGGGTAGATGGGTCGGGAAAAAGCACGCAGATCGCGCTTCTGCGCCAGTGGTTGATCAGCGAGGGATACACGGTTTTTTTCAGCGAATGGAATTCCTCGCCACTGGTGAAAAAGACAACCAGCAAAGGGAAGAAGAAGCAATTGCTCTCGCCCACGACCTTTAGCTTGATTCATGCCACGGATTTTGCTGATCGCACAGAGCACGATATTATTCCCCCGCTCAAAGCTGGAGCTATCGTGCTGGCGGATCGTTACATCTACACCGCTTTCGCACGCGATGTGGCGCGTAACGTGGATCGCCAGTGGGTGCGCGAGCTCTACCAATTCGCAGTGAAGCCAACGGTGGCTTTTTACTATCGCGTGCCGCTGGGAGTTTCCTTAAACCGCATTCTGGGAGGGCGCACAGAGCTGAAATACTATGAGGCTGGCATGGACCTGGGTTTGAGCAGCAATCCCGAGGAGAGTTTTAAACTCTTCCAGCAGCGTATTGTAAACGAATACGAATCGATGGTGGATGAATTTAACCTGACTGTGATGGACGCGACCCTCCCAATTCCCGATCAGCAGCGACACATGCGCGAGCTCATTCGCCCGCATCTACAGGGTGTGCGGCGCCTGCGTGCTTCGGCGAAAGAAGCGGCCTGGGCTGGCCTGGCACGCGATATGCGCCCATCGAATCCGGATCAGCTTTGAAAGACAGTAACTTTTTCGCATTTTTTAAGCGCTTGATCGATAAAATACAATAGATAGGAGGGTGGCATATGGTGACTGAGGTAGAGCAAAAAAGTTTGCGTAAACCTGTGCATGCAAACGATGTGGGCATCGCGGAAAGGGATACCATGACAGAACTGGCTTTTTATGGCTTAGATGCGATTCACCTCAAAGAGCGCGAAGAGCTTCTACCAGGCCGCCTGATCGTCATCGAGGGAACCGATAGCGTTGGACGTTCGACCCAGATGCGTCTTTTGCGCCCCTGGCTGGAGAGCAGCGGCTACGCGGTAGTCGATACCGGGATGACACGCTCAGAACTGATCGGCGCTGGCTTGAAGCAGGCCAAGGAGGGTCACACACTTGGCCCGATTACTCTGAACCTCTTCTATGCCACCGATTTTGTTGATCGCTTTGAGGGGCAGATCCTACCAGCCCTGCGTGCGGGTTTCGTTGTGCTGACCGATCGCTATATCTACTCACTGATTGCCCGCGCGCTCGTGCGGGGCGCTGATCCACGCTGGATTCGCTCGATTTATGGCCTGGCGCTCAGACCTGACGCGATCTTTTACCTGAAAATTGGCATTGACGATCTCATCCCACGTGTCTTGCAAAAAGGTGGTTTCGATTACTGGGAATCGGGCATGGATATGCGCCTGGGCGAAGACCTTTTCGAGAGCTTTATCCATTATCAGACGCGTCTGCTGGCCCAATTCGACGCTATGGCCAGGGAGTACCATTTCCATGTGCTCGACGCCAGCCAGCCTGTGCCCGCGCTGCTTGAGCAACTGAAGTACCGCATCCTTCCACTTTTGCCACAAGGATAATATATGCGATAGCCACTACTCTCACTTAATGCCGAGCCGAACCTTGTAACTAAAGTACCAGGGGACCAATTCCGACCCGATATGTTGGAGCGCGGCTTGTTCGAGTCGATCAAAGCCAACCTCTTGTGAGGTGATGGTGTTCTGTTTGAATTGGTGGCCGAAGGCGTTCGTCATAATCAGATCGATGAAGCGCGCGGCGTCTCCCTGCTCGATATGATGAAGAAATAACTCGCGCGTGAAGCGGAAGTGACCGCTGTCGCGCATGCGATCCAGATGCGCATCCTTTGACCATCTCTGGAGATTCTGGTCGAGTTGGCGCTCTTGCTCAAGCGCCTCGAAGCGTTCATCAACTTCCTGATACACCTGCTCAAGTTCCCAATTGAGTGTTGGTGGCCAGGTATAGTCATAGGCAGCGAAGATCCCGCCAGGTCGCAGGATACGTGCGATCTCGGCCAGGGTTGAAGTTGGTTCCATCCAATGAAACGATTGAGCACAGGTGACGATATCGGCGCTGTTGTCGGGCAGGCCGGTCCGATTGGCGACACCCTCTCGGTATTCGATACGCGCCGCGTGGGGATGATTCTCGATCTTGCGTATGGCCTGGGTACGCATATCGACATTGGGTTCGATGCCGATAACACGCTGAGCCCGCTCGCCCCAGATCGCGGTTGAGAGTCCAGTGCCGCTGCCCAGGTCTACCACCAGGGCGGGATGTGGCGTGTGAATCAACTGCGTGAGAATATCGAGCAAGGCTATCGGCGGTGTGGGACGCATCCGATCGTACCTGGTGGCCTCGCCTGTCCAGATTTCACTGGTTTCCGTATCCATGATCTATCCCCAGTTGCATTTATTTCGTTTCCCAGGTGTTCGCTTCCTCCACCACATACCCAGCCTCACGCAGGCGCTCAAGCAGTTGCTCGCACTGGGCGCGGTCGCGGGTCTCCAGGGTCAGCGTTTCTTCGCGCTGCATGATGGGCAGGCGACTGGAGATGCGCTGGTGGCGCACGTCGATGACATTGATACGCATCTCGGAGATGATCTCAAGCAGGCGCATCAGTTCGCCGGGCCGATCGACCAGGCAAGTGTGGATGACGAAGTAGCGTCCAGCAGCAGCCAGGCCGTGTTCGATAAAGCGCCCGACCAGGTTGATATCGATATTCCCGCCGGTCAGCGGCACGAGCACTTTTTTGCCGGGCAGCTTAAGCGTGCCGCTCAACAGCGCCGCCACGCCTACCGCACCAGCTCCCTCAATCAACATCTTGTTACGCTCCATCAGGAAAAGCACCGCGCTGATAATCGCCTCGTCCTCGACCAGCACCACATCATCAACGAGTTGTCGGATGATCTCGAAGGTCAACTCGCCAGGGCGTTTGACCGCGATGCCATCGGCGATCGTGGCGATGGTTGGCAGGGTGCACAGTTCGCCAGCGCCAAGGGCCGCATGCATACTGGCCGCACCGGATGCCTGCACGCCAATCACAGTGATATTGGGGCGCAGCGCTTTGGCCGCGATAGCGATCCCTGAGATCAAGCCGCCGCCGCCGATGGGCACGACCAGCGCATCGGCATCGGGCAGATCGCTGAGCATTTCCAGCCCCAGCGTGCCCTGGCCCGCGATCACATCTGGATCATCGAAAGCATGGACAAAAGCGGCTCCTGATTGCGCTTGCAGTTCTAAACAGTGTTGATAGGCGTCGTCATAAGTCACGCCATGCAAGACAACTCGCGCGCCATACCCCTGGGTGGCCATGACCTTGGCCAGAGGCGCGGCCTCTGGCATGACGATGGTACAGGGGATGCCAGCCTGCGCTGCGGCGATGGCTACGCCCTGTGCGTGATTGCCCGCCGAGGCTGCGATCACTCCGCGTTTGCGCTCTTTTTCGCTCAAGCGCGAAACCTTAAAGCTAGCCCCGCGCACTTTAAATGAGCCGGAGCGCTGCATATTCTCGGCCTTGAGATACATATCGGCACCGGTAATGTCATGCAACGTGCGCGAGGGAGCGAGCAGGGTATGATGGAGACGTGGCTTGAGGAGCTTGTGGGCATCCCAGATATCAGCAATCGTGACAGGCAATGAGTGTGAGAGAACGGCGGGAGCTGCGGAGACACTGGTAGTCTCGCCAGTAGTGTTCGTGGAATCTTCAACTGTGCGCATGACGTAGTACGGTCCTTCATCTATTCCCGCGCTGGATGATGCCACTGACGTTGTGGATAGCGATTAATAAAAATTATGTGGCCTATTATAGCGCAATTGGGGATGGGATACAACTTTACTTTCTCGCGCTCAAGACACCGCCGCGCGCGGAGGAGCGAACCGCCTCAAAGCCATCCTTGAGCATCTGCGCTTCATACTCATGAATGGATGGCAAAAAAGGAGAGATTCAAATCTTCAACGGCGGTGAAAGCTGCATAGTGAGGAGTGAGTCATTCGGCACGGAAAGCCACAGGAGCATCGGCTGCGATGCGTGGGAGTTCATGCCGTGTCACCTGGAAAAACGCGCGTGATCCGTTGTCAGGCAAAGTGTGCTTTTCCTGGACAGTCGTAGCGGATTGCTCAGATTGAATCGGGCGCGCAAGGTCAAGCGCGGCCAGAAACGCTTCGCGATCGTCGAGGCTGATGAGGAGCTGATCAGCAAGACAGGCTGAGCGCAGACCAAGACAAAAAGCAAGAGGACGTTCCAGGCGCAGCAACACCTGGCCGCAATTGGAGAAGGCGAGCGAAATGCGTTGTTTTGCCGAGTCATAGCCTGGCACTGAAAAGAAACCCAGTTTTCCCTCAACAGATTGCGCGGAAACGAGCAGCGCAAGCGGTAGGCGCGCATGAAAATCGAGGCCGTAGTGCAATTCCAACTCTGTTGAGGAGAGGCGATGGCAAGTCCACAGCGGGTATAGCAGCTTGCAAAAGATCGCGACTGATCAACACAACAGGATTAAAAAAATTGGGCCAGTTTTTAACTGGCCCAATTTTTTTAATCCTGTTGTGTTGATCAGTCGCGATTGCGGAAGATCTTCACGCGGCGGGACGGCTCTTTGCCGCAACTGCGCGAACTCAGATTGTAGCGAGTTGCCATCTGATGTTGCAGGCGGCGGACATAGGCGTTGGCCGGAGGAAGTTCAGCCGTGCTCAGGCCTTTATTCAGAACCCGGTGAATGGCGTCCTCGGTTTCCAGCAGCGCTCGCGTCGTATCATCCGTCGGTGCTCCCTCATTGCCCTCCTCTGCCTCCTCAACCTCGCCGGGCAGGCGATCAGTTGGCAGATTGAAGATGCGCGCTAAAGCATGTTGCATCTGGGCAATGGTGTTATTCTTCAAGATGATAATCAGCTTCTGGTCCTGCTCAGCCTCGTGCAAACGGTCGGGCTGGCGGCGATAGTAGTTTTTCAACGTAACCACCGCGTCAGCGTCGGATTGGTTTTTCGCCACAATGATCGGCACACGCAACTGGCGGGCAGACTCCGCCAGGCGGTCGCGGCTGACCCCGAAGGGATAGACGCGCAACGTTTTCATGATCGGTACGTGCTCGGCCTCTCCCTTGGGGGTATAGATGCCCTCTTCGACCGGGATCGCACGTTCCAACGTGACCACCTCGGCGCCGCGTTGGGCGCGTACATCACCAGGAGCTGTGCCTGTGGGAGCCAGGGCGCGCACCTGGTACGGAGCTTGCCCCTGGCTGCGTCCGCGTGAGCGTTCGCCGCCGCCACCACCGACCCGGCGCATATTACCGCCGCTCCAACCGCCATCGCCGCGCTCGCCACGATCACCACGTTCGTTGCGCTCACCGCGCTCGAACGTGCGTGGAGTCATGCCGAAGCTATCGACGCCCCACGTTGGCACATCCATGCCGCCTGACGTGACGCGGCGAGCAGTCACACGCCCAGTCTCCTCGTCGCGCAAGCGCTCCTCGGCGACCACCGTTTGACCGCGCAGCATCGTATCCACTGTCTCTGACACATCGCGATGCACAACCAGCTCCTGCCAGCTTTGCTGCTCCACTACCACATCGAAAGTAGGTGGAGCTTTACGCTCCAGGATACTCTTCTGTGTGTGACGGCGGCGCGCCTCCTCATCGCCCAGAGTCACGGTTTGAATACCGCCGACCAGGTCAGAGAGAGTCGGATTGACCAGCAAGTTGCCCAGCGAATTACCGTGGGCGGTCGCCACCAGTTGCACGCCACGTTCCGCGATCGTGCGGGCCGCAGCGGCCTCCAGCTCTGTGCCGATCTCGTCGATTACGATTACCTGAGGCATATGGTTCTCCACCGCCTCGATCATCACCGCGTGCTGCTCAGCCGTGCGCGCCACCTGCATGCGGCGGGCACGCCCGATTCCGGGATGAGGAATATCTCCGTCACCCGCGATTTCATTCGAGGTATCCACCACCACCACCCGTTTATTCGCTTCGTCCGCCAGGACACGCGCTATTTCACGTAACAGGGTAGTTTTACCCACACCTGGACGACCCAAAATCAGAATAGATTGGCCTTGCTCAACAATGTCGCGGATAAGCGCGATACTGCCGAGCACCGCTCGACCAATGCGGCAGGTCAGGCCGACTACTTTTCCTTTGCGATTACGCAGTGCGCTGATGCGATGCAAAGTGCGTTCGATACCAGCGCGGTTGTCGTCACCAAATTCACCGATATGTTCAACCACGTATTCGAGGTCGATATCGGTCACTGGCTGAGTACTTAGGATCACCTCCCCATCAGGAAACCGGCCTTCGGGCAAACGACCGAGGTCCATTACGATCTCTAGCAGTTCGCTCCGATTCTCTAGTTGATTGACCGCGTTATGGATCGCGGGCGGCAGAGCAACCAACAGAACTTCCAGGTCGTCAGTGATCGCGTGTTGCATAGGCAGTTTCATCACCTCGTTGCGTTGTGCGAATTGACCGCCCCCAGGCCTTTCACACCATAAATTACGCGCTGTTCCAGAGCGGGAGCACCACGAGGGCTCATAGCGAGCAGGGCTATATGGCGTACGAGCAGCGCCCGTGTCAGGACATGCTCAAAGCCATTGGAACGTAGCGCATCGATAACAGGGGCTTCGTACTCCCTCACCTGAGCATAGATGGGGCGCACGCTTGCCGCCAGAAGTCGACGGGCACCGAATTGGAGGAGCGGATCAGCCAGTTCGGTATGTTCAGGATGGACAATAAGAGAGAGTTGGTGGGGTGCCGAGCCATGTCCTCGACAGATCCGCAACCAAGCTCCTAAACGCACGCCAACGTCACAGACAAAACTTTCATCGCCGCGTGTGAGCGGAGATGGCAGTGGTTGTAGTGAGCCAACGTGGAGCTTAGCACATTCTTCGCTGTTGTCCAGCAACTCTGCCGTTTGCACCCGTTGCGGGGTGATGGCGCGGTAAATCTGGTGCAATCCCCACGCGTGGTGGCGATGCCAGCGATTCAGCGAAGGCGGGCTGACCTCAGCGGCCAACGACGCTTTGTCCGGGTCAAAAACATAGGTCAATTGCCGGGCATAACGCTGGAAACCTGCTTTGTGGAAAAGCTCCATTTCAGGCAGGTCATCCTCAACCTTCGCAAAAATACGGAGTATACCATGCGTCGATGCCGCGCTCAGAGCATATTCGAGCAACGCGCTCAGAATCTCATCGCCTGCGACATCGCGATTGGCCATAGAAGCCAAATAGGATAGGTCCCAGGTGATATGTGAAGGACGCTCGCGTACCTGGGCAAAGCCCAGCAAGCGCCAGTGGTCTTCGCAGATCCAGGTGCGCAAGGCAGGGTTGACGGGGAAGATATTCTTCAGGATAGGCGGGAGCAACACGCGATTCTCTACCGGCTCCAGCCAGCAGACAAAATTCGCAAATTCGTGCTGCTTGCCGCGAGTACGTCGATCGATGGCGTAGATGATTCCCGGCAGGTCTACGTATAATACCGGTCGTATCATCGCTGCTCCCGCGCTACGCAGGGGGCTAATATATGACCTGAGGACTCTTTATGAGAGCTTCTCAGGCTGTGTCCCCTACTTCTTAGCGCTCTGTACTAGACGCAGGAAGTAGTCGTGAAAACGGACGTCTCCTGCCACCTCCGGGTGAAATGCTGTGCCCAATAAGGAGCCCTGACGTACAGCGACGATCGTTCCATCGTCGAGCGTTGCCAGCACCTTCACCTCTGGACCAACCTCGGCGATCGAGGGGCCGCGGATGAAGAATGCGTGGAATGGCGCTTCTCCCAGTTCTGGCACAGAGAGATTCGTTTCAAAACTCTCCCGCTGACTGCCAAAAGCATTACGGCAAACGCGAATGTCCAACGAGGCCAGCAGCGGCTGGCCCGCCAGCGCGTTGTCCGTCTCCCGCGCTAATAAGATTAACCCTGCACAGGTTCCCCACATGGGAACCCCCTGGCTGATCATTTGCTGTAGCGGTTCTTTTAAACCATACAGCTCCATCAGCTTACCAATCGTGGTACTTTCACCACCTGGTAATATTATACCATCTAACTCACTCAAATGTTGAGGGAGTTTGACAACCACGCCCTCAACATCGAGATCTAAGGCTTCTGCTGCTCGCTGTAACGCCTTCAAATGGGCCTCAAAATCGCCCTGCAGTCCTAAGACGCCAATGCGCAGCTTCTTCTTACCTCTATACGAAGCAGGGGTTGATTGGGTTACACTCATGCTTACCACCCGCGCGGCGCCATCTGCTCTTCCGGCGTCAAGCTGCTGGCATTGCGCCCCACCATTGGCTCACCCAGATCGCGCGAGACTTCGGCGAGGATATCTGCATCCTGGAAGTGGGTCGTCGCCTTCACAATGGCCTTGGCGCGTTTCATGGGGTCGCCGGATTTGAAGATGCCAGAACCCACGAAGACGCCCTCGGCCCCCAGGCGCATCATCAGGGCTGCGTCAGCGGGTGTGGCGATCCCACCAGCGGAGAAATTGACCACGGGCAGCTTGCCGGTACGGGCCACATCGCAGACCAGTTCGTACGGTGCACCCAGATCTTTCGCGGCGGTCATCAACTCTTCTTCGGGCAGCATCTGTAGTTTGCGAATGTCGTCCATAATCGTACGCATATGGCGCACAGCCTCGACGACATCACCCGTACCAGGCTCGCCCTTGGTACGCAGCATAGCCGCGCCCTCGCCCACGCGCCTCAGCGCCTCGCCCAAATTGCGCGCGCCGCAAACAAACGGCACTCTGAAGCTGTGCTTGTTGACATGATATCTCTCGTCGGCAGGCGTCAACACTTCGGATTCATCGATGCAGTCAATACCAAGGGACTGCAAAATCTCGGCCTCGACAAAATGTCCGATCCGGCACTTGGCCATGACAGGAATGGTGACGGCCTCTTTAATGCGGATCACCAACTCCGGGTCGCTCATGCGGGCCACGCCACCGTGTGCGCGAATATCGGCGGGCACGCGCTCCAACGCCATCACGGCACAGGCTCCAGCCTCTTCGGCAATTTTGGCCTGCTCGGCGTTGACTACATCACAAATCACTCCCCCTTTGAGCATCTCTGGGAAAGTGCGCTTAATTTGTATTGTTCCTGTCTGTTTTTCCACGATAAATGGGCCTCCCTGGCGAATAGTAGAATGTCTCTCTTTGCCCAAAGCATAGCATTTTGGCTGGTCTTTTCCTACAGCCAAGTACCCAGTATAGGACCAGCCATCTCTGCTTATTGGCTGGTTTATGCGTTTTATTAATCAACAAAAGAGTATTTTCTCTACGAAAAAATGTTATACATTTTTTCGTAGAGAAAATACTCTTTTGTTGATTAAATTTGTATCACACTAGTAAATTCAAGCTTAATCTCAGCGAGTGATCCACGCGGGCCAGCTCTTCGGCGCTGATTGTGCCGCGTTTGCGCAGCAGGCGCGACTTCTCGATGGTCATGAGCTGCTCACATTTGACATCGGTATAATTGGTCAGTCCATTTTCGGGTGTTGGGGCAATGCGCACATGCAGGGGTAATTCGCGTTCAGTGCGACTCATTGAGGCCACGATGGTCAGTGGGTACGATGGAGACGCGTTCCCTCGATCGTTTTGGATCACCAGAGCCGGGCGTGTGCCCTGCTGTTCGGCTCCTCGACCAGGGGACCAGTTGACATCCCATATCTCACCACGCCGGGGACTTGGGGGCGCAGAGTGATAAAATTCACCCTGCTGGGGGCTGGGCGCAGATGCCTTCGCCTCACTACTCATGCGCTATACACCTTATAGTTCTTTTTTACGCGTGCTAATACAGCTATCTATCCATTCTTTCGTGGGATTTTATTCAGGCAACCATGCCTTCTTGACCGGCGGTGAAGAAGAAGCGGGCATCTTCGAGTGTTTCTGGGAGGGAACCGAGATAGGCATAAGCTTCGTCAAGGGTATTGTTGAAGGTGGAGATTTCGAGTTCACGTTTGTGTAGAATGGCTACTCTCAACTGTTCATAATTGTCCTGGCGCATCAGATCCATAATGGTTTCGACCACATCACCCAGGGACGATTCAAGTTCGGCGGCCAGCGCCTTCAGCTCTTTGTGCTGCGTAGAGGGGATTTGTATCGATTTGCGCACGAGACTGTTGTGACGATAAAAATCCGGTTGTACGACGGCCATGAAACTGCCTCCTGTTCCTAAACACGAACGGCTTTTATCTCTCTCAATTGTATATGCTCCTTGCGAAAAAGTCAATAAATTTGCTTTTCTGGTTGAAGCCTGATGATACTCCTTTTTGCCTATCCACGCCCATTCGCGATAAAGCCTTTCACATAGCCTGCAAAGCCACCCTACACCACTACTTCTCTGTAGGATAGTTGATTTTTATTTTTTGCAGTGGTCGTTCCACGACCACTGCAAAAATAAAAATCAACTATCCTACTTTGTTATGCGGCCGCCAGTCACCAATCTACACAGGCGAGACTCAACCAGATTCACAAAATGGAGTACAATAGAAACATCCATAGAAAGAGCTATTTTGACCCAGGAGAGAAACAGACGATGACCCACCTGTACCTTATTCGCCATGGAGACGCGACAACGACAAGCACGAATCCGCTGGAAGATCCCCGCCTGACGACGTTGGGCGTGGCGCAGGCCGAACGTCTGCGTGATCGCCTGGCGGGCAGCGGCGAACTGAAAGCGGATGTGCTGATCGCCAGCACGATGCTGCGGGCTACGCAGACCGCCGAGATTATCGCGCCCGCCCTCGGCCTGCCCATGCTCTACGACAGCGAGGTGCAGGAGTGGCGTTTCCCTGAGGATGAAGGGCTCAATCTTGACGAATATGTTGAGCACTTCAGAACTATTCCGCACGATCAGAAGCCGTTTTTCCAGATCATCCCTGGCGCGGAGAGCTGGGTGCAATTTATGCTACGCGCCTGCACCTCGCTCAACCGGCTCACCCAACAGTACGAGGGCAAGACGATCGTGGTGGTCTGCCACGGTGGGGTGATCGATGCCTCATTCCACTTTTTCCTGCGGCTGAGTACACTGCACCTGCCTCCCACCTATTTCGATACCCACA
>WNFI01707528.1_pt1 | contig 18863 bp, 12 predicted proteins | sample 5400471 | NCBI WGS metagenome assembly WNFI01 (sample SAMN13153348, study PRJNA577476) | soil metagenome | isolation source: 100 cm saprolite on Douglas fir-dominated hillslope | place: USA:California | collected 2013-09-17 | reverse complement strand
TACTCGGCGAAGATCTCCCGCTGCCGGCTTCGCGTCGCGTGCTGCAGCTTGAACACCGTCTCGGGATCGAACAGGTGCGGCTCGCCCTCGCGCCGCCACTGGTACTCGCCGCCGGTCTCCAGCCGCCGATGCGCGGGCCGCGCGCCGCGCGGGGGGAACGCGCGGGCGTGGCGCGCCCCGATCTCGGCGGCGAGCTCGTCGAAGCCGACGCCGCGCAGGCGCGACGATGTTCCGGCGAAGCAGCACTCGATGACCTCCTCGCCGATCCCGATCGCCTCGAAGATCTGGGCGCCGGTGTAGGAGGCGACCGTGGACACGCCCATCTTCGACATGATCTTCAGCAGGCCCTTGCCGAGCGCCTTGATGAGGTTGGCCACCGCCTGGCGGGTCGTGATCCCGTTGAGCGCCCCGCTGCGGACGATGTCCTCGACCGACTCGATGGCCAGGTAAGGGCAGACGCAGGACGCTCCGTAGCCGACGAGCAGGGCGACGTGGTGGCATTCGCGCGCGTCCCCCGCCTCGACGATCAGGCCGACCCTGGTCCGGGTGCGCTCCCTGATCAGGTGATGGTGCACCGCGCCCGTGAGCAGCAGCGACGGAATCGGCGCGGCATCGCGCGGGGCCGCGGGGGGCCCCTGGCCCGCCTGGCCGTGGCGCGCGGCCCGGCCTCCCGGGCTGGCCCGGTCGGACAGCACGATGATCCGGGCGCCGCCAGCGATGGCCGCGGACACCTCGGCGCGGATCTCGTCCAGCCGCCGGCGCAGCCCGGCGCCGCCGTCGGCGACCGGGTACCTGCCGTCCACGATGTGGACGGCGAAGCCGGGCAGATCGCCGTCGTCGTTGATGTGGATGATCTTGGCGAGGTCGGTGTCGCTGATCACCGGGTAGGGCAGGACGACCTGCCGGCAGGACACCGGCCCCGGGGCGAACAGGTTGTGCTCGGGGCCGGTCGTCGACGCCAGCGAGGTGACCAGCTCCTCCCGGATCGCATCCAGCGGCGGGTTGGTGACCTGGGCGAACAGCTGCGTGAAGTAATCGAAGATCAGGCGCGGCCGGTCGGAGAGGGCGGCCACCGGCGTGTCGGTGCCCATGGACCCGAGCGGCTCGCCGCCGGTGCGGGCCATGGGCGCCAGGATCACCCGCAGCTCCTCCTCGGTGTAGCCGAACAGCTGCTGCCTCGTGGCCAGGGTCTGGCCCCGGTAGCGCGCCACGTCAGTGTCGCCGGCGCGGTCGGGCAGCGCGTCGAGGTGCAGCAGCCCGGCATCCAGCCAGTCCCGGTACGGATGCTCGGCGGCGAGTTGCGACTTGACCTCCTCGTCCTCGATGATCCGGCCGGCCGACGTGTCGGCCAGGAAGATCCGGCCCGGCTGCAGCCTGCCCTTGCGGACCACCGTGGCGGGGTCGATGTCCAGCACGCCGACCTCGCTGGCCAGCACGACCAGGCCGTCGCTGGTCACCCAGTACCGGCCCGGCCGCAGGCCGTTCCGGTCCAGCACCGCGCCGATCATGGTCCCGTCGGTGAAAGCGATCAGCGCCGGCCCGTCCCACGGCTCCATCAAGGTGGCGTGGAAGCGGTAGAAGGCCCGCAGCGCCGGGTCCATCAGCTCGTGGTTCTCCCACGGCTCCGGGATCATCATCAGCACCGCGTGCGGCAGCGACCGCCCGCCCATGTGCAGCAGTTCCAGGCACGCGTCGAAGCTCGCCGCGTCGCTCTCCGACTCGTCCAGGATCGGCAGCAGCCGCTCGATCCCCCGCCCGTCGGCGTCGGGCCCGATGAGCTCGGTAGCCAGCAGCGCCTCGCGGGCCCGCATCCAGTTGCGGTTGCCCCTGACCGTGTTTATCTCGCCGTTGTGCGCGATGAACCGGTACGGATGGGCCAGCGGCCAGGACGGGAACGTGTTCGTGGAGAACCTGGAATGCACGAGGGCCAGCGCGGAGACGTACCGGGGATCGGACAGGTCGGGGTAGAACTGCTCCACCTGGAGCGCGGTGAGCATCCCCTTGTAGACGATCGTCGCCGACGCCAGGCTCGCGAAGTACGTCGCCTCCTCATGCTCCGCGCGCTTGCGCAGGCAGAAGGCCCGCCGGTCGAGAGCGAGCCCTCGCTCGCCGCGCGAAGAGGCGACGAACAGGTGCGCCAGGTGCGGCATCACCTGCCGCGCGCCCCGGCCGCAGCGGGCGCGATCGTGCGGAATGTCGCGCCAGCCCAGGATGACCAGGCCCTCGAGCGCGGCGATCCGCCGGATGCCGGCCATCACCCGGGCCCGGTCGGCCTCTCCGGCCGGCAGGAACACCATCCCGGCCGCGTAGCCGCCGGGCTCTGGCAGGCCGAACCCGCAGACGGCGCGAAACATCTCATCCGGGATCTGGGTCAGGATGCCGGCCCCGTCGCCGGTATCCGGGTCGCTGCCCTTCGCGCCCCGGTGCTCCAGGTTTCGCAGCACGGTAAGCGCCTGGGTCACTATGTCATGGCCGCGCCGCCCGGACAGGTCGGCGACGAAGCCAACCCCGCAGGCGTCGTGCTCGAAACGGCTGTCGTAGAGCCCCCCGGTTCCGGGCTGGGCCGCTGGCGCCATCAATACTCCTGTCGTCCGGTCCGCCATCTGTCCTGCGCATGCGGTCGGGACGACATTGGCCCTGCGGTGGGCTTGCTGAGCGCGCTAGCTACTCAGGGCTCCGGGTGCATTGTAACGAGAATGTGTCGTGGGATGCGATGCCCCAGCTCGCTGTGTCTAATCGCGCCTCCGGGGCCCCGCGCGCCTCCCCTACCCCCTTCACTGGCGCTTTGGCGCGCGCTCGCGCACGCCGGCGGCCAGGTCCGAGGCGAGATCTCGCACCGCCGATATCCCGGCGTCGGCATTTTCGGCGTCGAGGAGGCGGCCGACGAACGCCGAACCCACGATGACCCCGTCGGCGAAGCCGGCCACCTTTGCGGCCTGAGCCCGGTCGCGGACGCCGAGCCCGACCGCGACGGGCAGTCTGGTGGACTCCCTGACCCGCCGGACCAGCCCGGCCGCCTGGCTGCCCACGGCGTCACGGGTCCCCGTGGTGCCCATCAGCGAGGCCGCGTAGACGAACCCGCCGCAGACCGACGTGATGAGCTTGATGCGCTCGGCGGACGAGCTCGGCGCTACCAGGAAGACCGGGTCGAGCGCGTGGGCCGCCGCGGCCTCCAGCCAGGGCCCGGCCTCTTCAGGCGTCAGGTCCGGGGTGATCAGCCCGCTGCCCCCGGCGGCCGCGAGGTCCCGCGCGAACGCGGCCACGCCGTAGTGATCGACCGGGTTCCAGTAGGTCATGATCAGAACCGGCACGCCGGTGCCGGCCACCGCCTCCACGGTGCGCAGAACATCGGCCACCCGGGTGCCGCCGGCCAGCGCCCGATGGGTGGCCTCCTGGATGACCGGGCCGTCCATCAGCGGGTCGGAATACGGCAGGCCGACCTCCACGATGTCGGCCCCCGCCCCGGCCATGGCCGTCGCCGCGGCGATCGCCCCGGGAACGGAAGGAAAGCCCGCGGGCAGGTACCCGACGAGCGCCGCCCGCCCCTCGCGCCTGGCTGTGGAGAACGCGTCCGACACGGTGTTTCCCGCCCGCCTCCCCGTTCCCCCTTCACCCTCCAGCGCGCTCATGAGACGTGGCCGAACCACCGGGCGGCGATATCCATGTCCTTGTCGCCGCGGCCGGACAGGTTAACCAGCAGCAGCGCGTCGCCGCCGAGCTCCGGGCCGACCTGCAGCGCCCCGGCCAGCGCGTGCGCGGACTCGATCGCCGGGATGATCCCCTCGGTGCGGCACAGCGTGGCGAACGCGTCCATGGCCTCGGCGTCCGTGACCGCCCGGTAGCTGGCCCGGCCGGTATCGTGCAGCCACGCGTGCTCGGGCCCGACCCCCGGGTAGTCGAGGCCCGCGGACACCGAGTGCGTCTCGACGGTCTGCCCGTCGGAGTCCTGGAGCAGGTAGGTCCGCATGCCGTGGATCACCCCGGGGGATCCGCCGGCCACCGTCGCGGCGTGGCGGCCGCTGGCCAGCCCGTCACCGCCTGCCTCGCAGCCGATCAGGGCGACGGTGCCGTCCGGGATGAACGCGTGGAAGACGCCGATGGCGTTGGACCCGCCGCCGACGCACGCGATCACGGCGTCGGGAAGCCGCCCGGCGGCGGCGAGCACCTGCGCGCGCGCCTCGACGCCGATGACGCGCTGAAAATCACGAACCATAACGGGAAACGGGTGCGGCCCCATCACCGAGCCGATGCAGTAGTGGGTAGTGTCGACCGTGGTCACCCAGTCCCGGAACGCCTCGTTGATCGCGTCCTTCAGCGTCCGGCTGCCGGTCGTCACCGGAACCACCTCGGCGCCGAGCATGCGCATCCGCGCCACGTTCAGGGCCTGCCGCCTGGTGTCCTCCTCGCCCATGTACACGCTGCAGTCGAGGCCGAAAAGCGCGCACGCCGTGGCTGTGGCCACGCCGTGCTGGCCCGCACCCGTCTCGGCGATGACCCGCGTCTTGCCCATCCGCCGGGCGAGCAGTGCCTGGCCAATGACGTTGTTGATCTTATGAGAGCCGGTGTGAGCCAGGTCCTCCCGCTTCAGGAACACCCGCACGCCGCCCGCCTCGGCTGCGAATCGCGGCACCTCGGTCAGCAGCGTCGGCCGGCCGGCGTAGTCCCGCAGCAGCGCGGCGAGTTCGGCCTGGAACGCGGGATCGGCCTTGGCTGAGAGGTAGGCAACGGTCAGCTCGTCCAGGGCCGACATCAGCGCCTCGGGCGCGAGCCTCCCGCCGTAACGCCCGAAATGTCCCGTTCCGTCGGGAACGACGGAAGGGGGCGCGCTCATGCGGTCTTTCCCGCGCGCTTCCGGGGCCCCGCCCGCCCCTCCATGGCGCTCATCCCCTGTCCCCGCGCAGGGCTGGATGGGAGCCCGCGGTGACCAGGTCGGCCACCGCCGACCGCGGATCCTTGCCGGTCACCAGGCTCTCTCCGACCAGCACGGCGTCGGCGCCCGCGGCCGCGTAGGCGAGCAGGTCATGCGGGCCCCGGATCCCCGACTCAGCGATCTTGATCACCCCGTCGGGGACGCACGGGGCAAGCCGTGCGAACACGCTGCGATCGACCTCGAGCGTGGCCAGGTTCCGCGCGTTGACGCCGATGACCTTCGCCCCGGCCTCGAGCGCGCGGTCAAGCTCGCTGTCGGTGTGCACCTCGACCAGCGGGACGAGGTCGATCGAGACCGCGCGCTCCACCAGGGAGACCAGCGCGTTCTGCGGCAGCGCCGCCACGATGAGCAGCACCATGTCGGCCCCGTGGGCCCGGGCCTCCCAGAGCTGGTACGAGCTGATCACGAAGTCCTTGCGCAGCACGGGCACCTGTACCGCATCGCGCACCGCCACCAGGTCCTCCAGGCTGCCGCCGAACCGCCGCGCCTGCGTCAGCACGCTGATCACGCGCGCCCCGCCGGCCTCGTAGTCCATGGCCAGCGCCGCTGGATCGGCGATCGCGGCCAGCGCACCCTTGGACGGGCTGGCGCGCTTGACCTCAGCGATCACCGCGACGTCCTGGCCCTTGAGCGCGGCCAGGACGTTACGGGGCGAAGGCGCACGGGCTGCCGCGCGCTTCAGGCGGTCGAGCGGAACATCCCGCTGCTGCGCCACGAGGTCAGCACGCACTCCCTCGAGGATCTCGTCGAGCACGCTCACGCGGTTCTGCCGCCCCCTCGGGTGGGATGCCTTGCGTCCCCGATGGTAGCGAGAGCGTTACGGCCACCCCGCAGGACCCCCGCACGGGGGCCGCTCACCGCCCCGGGCTAATCCCCGCCCGTGGGGTCCTCGCCCCTGCTCAGCGACTCCCACATCGACGCGGAATCCCCGCCCCCGTGGCCTTGGCTACCCGCCGGGACCGCCGATTTCCGGCCCGCGGGCCGGTCGAACCGGCGCCGACCATGGCGGCGGCGCGCCAGGGAAAGCTCACGAAGACCACGTGCCCGGGGAAGCCGGAAAGGGGCGTTCCCGCCGCGCCCGCTGCGGTACTCCCGGTGGTCGACCCGGCGCCGGTGACCGAGCCGTTCTGGGCACCGGACGCGGCCGCCAGCGCGTCGGCGGCCGAGATCCCGGCGCCGACCGCCGCGGCTATCCCGGCGCCGAACCCGGCCAGCACGACTCCGGCGATGCGGCGAAGCGTCCGCCGGGTGGCCAGGACGGCCGCCAGGCCGGCCAGGGCGGCCAGGGCCAGCGCGCTCGCGGCGGGCACGAGCGCCTGGCCCGACACGGTGATGACGCTGGCCGGAAGCGGCCTGGGCGCGGCCGTCTCGACCCGGGCCCAGCCCTGACGCATCATGAGCAGCACCAGGCCCGCCCCGGCCGCGCCGAGCAGCAGCACCAGAACAAGTTCCTGCCGCGGCCGGCGGCTGGGCGAACGCGAGAGCCTGCCCGCAGTCAACTGCGCCCCCTTCCGCTCGCCAGCTTAAGCCGGGTGGCTGTGTCCTCGCCCGCCCGCCGCACCCTCGCCCGCCGGCCGCACCCTCGCCCGCCGGCCGCACCCTCGCCCGCCCGCCGCGCTCGGCAGCGCGCGCCAGCCATTCCCAGCCCGGGACCGGTGGCTTACGATCACACGATGAGATATGCCCGGGATGAGCGTCTTGCCCTATGCGCCCTGCTCGACCAGGCGGGCCCCCGGGAGCCGACGCTGTGCGAGGGGTGGGCCACCCTCGAACTCGCCGCGCACCTGGTGCTCAGGGAGCACCGGCCCGACGCGGGGCCTGGCCTGCTCGGGGGGCCGCTGGCCGGGTATACCTGCAGGGTCCAGCGCAAGCTGGCGCAGCGGACGCCGTTCCCGCGCCTGGTGGAGACGATCAGGAACGGGCCGCCGCGGCTGTCGGTGTTCGCGCTGCCCGGCATGGACGAGCGGGTCAACCTGGTGGAGTACTTCGTCCACCACGAGGACGTGCGCCGCGCCCAGCCGGACTGGGAGCCGCGCGAACTGGGCAAGGGCCTGGCCGACGCGCTCTGGCAGCGGCTCGGCATGGCCAGGTTCCTGCTCCGGAAGGCACCGGTCGGCGTCGAGCTCGCCCGGGACGACAAGCCAGACTCCGAGCCGGGAGGCACGAGCGAGCTACGGGGACTCAAGGCGTCCCCGGAGGCGAGCGGAAGACACGCCGGGTCACGGGTCCGGATCACCGCCAAGGCCCGGACCCCCGTGGTGACCGTGACCGGGCCCCCCGGGGAACTCACCATGTGGGCCCTCGGCCGGACCGCCGCGGCACGGGTCAGGCTCGACGGCAGCGAGGCAGACGTCAAGGCGCTCAGCACCGCTGACTGGCGCCTGTAGCCGGACCAAGTGCCCTGACGACAGGGTTCAGCCGTCGATGCCGAGCAGGGGCAGCAGGCCGGCCGGCGCCGTTGGTCGCCGACCGCTGGCGTGGCTTCCGGGTAGCCTCGCCAGGTGGGCGAGGTCAGATGCTTCGGCTGCGGCGCGCTGGTCCCGGATATCGGCGGGCCCGTGCCCGGCTGCATGCTCGCGGCACCCGGTTGCTGGTCGCTCTACACCGGGCTCGAGGACTGGAAGACCGGGCTGTCCGGCCGGCCCGGGATCGATGCCGCCCAGCAGATGATCGACTCGTACGCGGTCCAGCATGCGACCGGTCCGGACCGCCTGGGCCGCCAGTCGGCAGCCGTTCACCTGATGAGCCTGTGCGCCGCCCTCGAACACGATGTCCCCGGAACCAGGCTGCGCCGGCTCCTGGGTAGCTGGGCTCACCGCCCGGGCGGCTACCCGGTACTCGAGCCGCGCCCGGCCGTTTACGCGACTGGCCGCGCTAGGGCCGCCGCCCGCCGTTGCCAATGCCGAGTGGTACGCCGGCGGCCTCGCCGGGTGTTCAGCGTGCTCGCCTACGCTTGTCCCGGAACAGCTCGCAGGCCGGACACTACGGAGCTCCGCATGGCTCACATATTGGGCATTGACATCGGCGGCACGGGCATCAAGGCCGCGCCGGTGGACCTGGATACCGGCGCGCTGCTCTCCGAGCGGATCAAGCTGGACACCCCGCATCCCGCGGAACCCGCGGCGGTCGCCAGCGTCGTCCGCGAGCTGGTGACGCGATTCGCCTGGACCGGGTCGGCGGGCATCACGTTTCCCGGCGTCGTGCAGGACGGGGTGATCAGGACCGCCGCCAACGTCGAGAAGGCCTGGATCGGGACGGACGCGCGCGAGCTGTTCGCGGCGGCCACGGGGCTGGCGGTCGGCGTGATCAACGACGCCGACGCAGCCGGGCTGGCCGAGATGAGATTCGGCGCCGGCGCCGGCCAGAAGGGAACGGTGCTGATGCTGACCCTGGGGACCGGGATCGGCAGCGCCCTGTTCACCGACGGCATCCTGGTGCCGAACACCGAGTTCGGCCACATCGAGGTTCGCGGCAAGGAGGCGGAGAAGCGCGCTTCCGAGATCGTCCGGGAGGAGCACGCGCTCAGCTGGGGCAAGTGGGCCGGGCGGGTCGATGAGTACCTGGAGCACATGGAGAAGCTGCTGTCGCCCAAGCTGATCATCATCGGCGGCGGCATCAGCAGGAAGTCAGACAAGTTCATCCCGCTGCTGACCGGCCTGCGCGCCGCCGTGGTGCCTGCGACGCTGCACAACGATGCAGGAATCGTGGGTGCCGCCATGGCCGTCACCCTGAAGCCGCCGGCCTGACCCCCGCGCGCCAGAGCCTCATCCGGGCGCCGGTGCGGCTTGAGCCGATTTCCACTACGTAACGTCACTAGGCTGTTACTATCCGCGAATAGCTCGGCGAGCCACAGGCCTTCCCCGGGGGCAGTGGCCCGGTCGCGAGTTGCGGCCGGGCCACCCCGCCTCGAGGCCGTGCGCTGGCAGTTCAGGCGGACTCATCCGCGGTAGGGAGAGAGGTCAAGGAGGGGCTAGCCTAGGGCTAGCCTCGGGCTAGCCTGCCCCCGCCGTGCGGGCAGGGCAGCCCTGGCGACCGGACGGCCTGCCCTACCGCGCCGCCGGGTGACTGCCTAATCGCGCGGGTCTGGGGTCGGCCCTGGCTCCCGCGGCCCGGCTAGCCGGCGAGGCGCCTGCGGCCCGGCGGCGTTCCGGCCTGAGGACTCACCGGGCGCGGCGTGCCCGTCATCGCCGGCGAGTCCGTAGGGCCCGTTAGCTGAGACGGAGGGACCGTGAGGCCGCGGCCCGTACGCGTGCAGCGGCGCGGGCCGCCGTCGGCGCTCCCGGAGCAGGACGATCACCTCGATGCCGCCGGCGGTGAGCCCCGCGGCGAGCGGCCAGAACGCGAGCGGGCCGCGGCCGCCGAGCTTCGGCGGCACGTGCAGCAGCGTGCCGGGACGGTCGATCGCGAGGCTGTGGTTGAAGGCGGCGGCGCCGGAACGCTGCCCGATCCACATCGCGATCAGCGTCGCCGCCAGCGCGCCGGCCAGGACTCCGGTCATGGCGAGCGCGCCATGCCGCCTGACCGCAAGCGCGTAGCCAAGCAGCCCGGAAATGATGCCGCCCGCCGCGGTCAGCAGCGTAAACCAGCCATCGGCGGCGATGAAGGCGCTCGTCTCCGGGTTCACCACGTTGGCAGAGCCGCGGGCGACCACGACGGCCAGCGCGCGCGGCGCGAGCGAGGCCCAGAGGAAGCCGGTCGCCGCGCCCAGCACCGCCGTCCCGGCGATCACCGCGGCGAGCGCGACCAGGGCGGCGCGCACGGCATGACTCGCCCCGGTCCGCCTGTCGCCGCTCGGACGGCCAGGGCCGGTAAGGAGGGGAGGCTGACTGGGTTCGGCCATACTCCGCAGAAGGGTACGCCATGTACCTCTCCGGCGCCGCGGCCACGCCGGGCGCCGACCATGCCCAGATCTGGAATACTTGGTCCGGAGAAGTGCGGTCCGCGCGGGGCCAACGATTGCCTGTTGGGGTTCCTTGACAGACCGCTCCTATACTGATATCACTTTTTCGAAAAGCGTCGGCCGGACGTTCCCGGCTCCACGGGGAACCTTGCTAGCTCGGTCGTGAACGTGCGGTCGGCCCGGTACGCAAGCCTGCGACGAGGAAGCAGCTGAATGATCGAGGTACGCGATCTGACCAAGCGCTACGGCGGCAAGGTGGCCGTCGACCACCTAAGCTTCACGGTCGAGCCGGGGAGGGTGACCGGGTTTCTCGGGCCGAACGGCGCGGGCAAGTCCACCACCATGCGGCTCGTGCTCGGCCTCGACTATCCGAACACCGGGTCCGCGACGATCAACGGCAAGCCCTACCACGAGTTGTCCAGGCCGCTTCGTACCGTCGGCGCACTGCTCGAGGCCAAATCGGTGCACGGTGGCCGGAGCGCCCGTAACCACCTCCGGTTCCTCGCGCAGACCCAGGGCCTGCCGCGCCGTCGGGTGGACGAGGTGCTCGGGCTGGTCGGGCTGCTCGAGGTGGCCGACAAGCGGGCCGGGGGCTTCTCGCTCGGCATGAGCCAGCGGCTCGGCATCGCCGCAGCCCTGCTCGGCGACCCGCAGGTGCTGCTGCTGGACGAGCCGGTGAACGGGCTGGACCCCGAGGGCGTGCTGTGGATCAGGAACCTGATGAAGCAGCTGGCCGGCGAGGGCCGGACCATCCTGGTGTCTAGCCACCTGATGAACGAGATGGCCGTCACCGCCGACCACCTGATCGTGATCGGCCGGGGTCGCCTCATCACCGAGTCCAGCACCGAGGACGTGATCGCCCGCAGCGCGGACAAGTCGGTCCGCGTGCGGAGCCCGGACGCGGAGCGGCTGGCCAAGCTGATCGAGGCGGCGGGCGGCAAGGCCCGGCGTCCGCGCAGATCGTGCTGCACGAGCTGACCCCGCTGGCCTCGCTGGAAGAGGCGTTCATGGAACTGACGTCCGGCAGCCTGGAGTTCGGCAGGCACAAGCCGGACCCGGTGGGCGCACCGGATCCGGTGGACGCCCCGGCTCCGGTGGATGCTAGGGACGGGAGTGCCCGATGACTACCGAATCGCCCGCCGCGCCAGCCCCCCACCCGCGTCCCCTTCGCCCTTCACCTGCCGTTCCGGAGGTCGGGAGCCGCCCCCTGGCCGGCGACCTGCTAAGCGCCGAGTGGACGAAGATCCGCTCAGTGCGCTCCACGGTCTGGACGTTGATCATCTTCGTCGTGATCAGTCTCGGCCTCACCGCGCTGTTCACGTGGCTGACCGTCGCCAACTGGAACGGCCCGCGGGCGGCGGACCGGGACGCGAGGATCGCCCTCGATCCCGTCGGCTTTATCATGGGCTCGGGGCTCGGGCTGGGCCAGCTCACGATCTGCGTGCTGGGCGTCCTGGTGATCACCACGGAGTACTCGACCGGGGTCATCCGCGCCTCGCTGCTGGCCGTGCCGCGGCGGATCGAGATGCTCACCGCCAAGGCCGTGGTATTCGCCGCCCTGAGTTCTCGCTGGCGATCGGCACGCTGATCCGGCACACCGCCGGCGCCATCACCACGGCCATCGGCGTCGTGTTCGTGCTGCCCATCCTGGCCGGGCTGCTGCCGGGCGGCTGGGGCGCGCACGTCAACGGCTACCTGCCCGAGCAGGCCGGGACGCTGATCGGCCAGCAGCATCCGCCGGCCGACGGCAACGTGCTCTCCGCCTGGGAGGGGTTCGGGGTCTTCTGCCTCTGGACCGCGGTGCTGCTCGCCCTGGGCGCCTACCTGCTGCACCGCCGCGACGCCTGAGAAGAGGGTCGATCGTGCCCGGCCACGACGGCCGCCCCGTCGTGGAGGGGAGCCCCCTTGGGGCTAGGTCGCCGGGGCCGCCGAAGGCGCGGCGAGACTGGCGTGCACGTCGAGCACCCGCTGGTGGGCGCGGCTGATGTCGTCGCGGTCCGATGGCTCGCCGACCGTCGCCGCGCTCAGCCGCTCGATCATCGCGGCCTGGTCGAGCAGTAGCTGGCGGTCCTGCGGCGCGGTCGCCCGTTCCATGATCTTCGCGAGCGCGTCAAGCTGCCTGATCAGCACCGCCGGCATGCCGTGGCCCGCCTGACGGACCTTCTCGAACGCGCGCTGGACCAGGCGCTCGTAGGTGATCTCGGTCGAAATCAGCCGCACCGCGCCGGAGGCGTCTCGGTAGACGCGCGTGGGCTGCCACCGGCCGGTCACCTTGCACAGGCTGTCCCCGATCCAGTCAATGCAGGTCAGGGCCGTAAACGTGTCGTTGACCGCGGCCGAGAGCGCCCGGATGCCGATCTCGACCAGCTGGTCGATGCCGAACGCGACGTCCTGGGCCAGGGTCCGGTACGGGCCGGTGACGTGGGCGCGGGCCAGCTCGCGTGCCACCTGGTCGGCGGCGCTGGCCGGCCACACCGTCGCGTAGGGGTGGCCCTGGACGAGGAAGTGGCCGGGCCGGTAGCGCACGTGGATCACGGCGTCCTTCTCGGCGGCGATCCGGACCAGGGTCCGGTGCTGGAGGTACTGCAGGTAGCCGCTGCGCGGCGCGGCGACGTCCCCGCCGGGCCCGTCCATGTCCGCGATCAGCAGCGTGGCGAGCTGAGCGCCGGCCCCCACCGTCGGGTCGCCGGCCTGCAGCTCGATGGCCTGGGCCAGGTCGCCGGCGATTCCCGCGATCACCTGGGGCAGCTGGATCTGGACGGCGATGTGATGCAGGAAGTAGATCAGCACGGCGAGGTCGGCGACCATCAGGACCAGCATCACCGTGATGCTGATGTGCGGCACGAAGTCCCCGTGCGCGCCCTGGCCGATCGACCCGAGTGCCAGGATCGAGTACACGAACGTCGCCACGAACGTCCCGAGCGTGAGCTGCGTGCCGCGGTCGCGGATGAAGTTGCGCAGCATCCGGGGCCCGAACTGGGTGGATGTCAGGGTCAGGGCGACGATCACGATCGAGAACACGACGCCCACGACCGTGATGATGGCCGCGGCGATCGCGGTCAGGATCTGCCGCGCGGCGTCGGCCGACCCGCTGATCGCCCACCCGGGCACCCGGAATACCCCGTCATAGGCGGCGCGGTCCAGCGCGTAGGTGCCGGCGAACAGCAGCGCGGCGATGAGGATCTCGACCGCGGGAACCAGCCACAGGTTGGTGCGCAGCACCTCACGGCGCCACTCTGAGCCACGCGAGAGCCTGCGGATCACCGGGCAGGCCCCTGGCGATAGCGGATGGAACACATGGCGAGCCCTCCCCAGGGACGCAAGCTAACGCCGACCAGGCTTCCCGGCTCACCGCAATTGATTCTAGCGCGTTGCATACGGGTACCAGCCCGGCGGGCGGGCCCGCGTAGTGGAGGGGGAAGGGGAGGTGGGTGGGGGCCGTGCCCAGGCGGTCGTCAGCCGACGCACGCGGGGCCGAGCAGCTGCTTCAGGTCGGCCAGCAGCGACGGCGACGGCCGGACCCGGAGCTTGTCATCCAGCCTCACCACCCTGGCGCGGGAGCCGGTCAGCAGCTTCAGGTGCACCTCGGTCGCCCCGGGGTGGGTGCGCAGCACCTCCCTGAACCGCTCGATCACCGGCGGCACGCACCGCGCCTCCATGATCGACACCACGAAAGGGCCCTGATCGCCCGCGGACAGCTCGGGGGCGCTCACCTCCATCGCGACCAGCTTGGGCACCTCCTCGCGCCGGTCCAGCCGCCCCTTCACCAGCACGATCGCGTCGTCGATGACCATGGTCATGCAGGTCTGGTAGGTGGCCGGGAAGAACAGCACCTCGATCGCGCCCTCGAGATCCTCCAGCGTGGCCGCCGCCCAGGCCGCTCCCTGCTTGGTGACCTTGCGCTGCACGCCGGACAGGATCCCGCCGACCGTGACCGGCTGGCCGTCACCACGGTCAGGCCGATGGCCGCGTTCTGCATCTTCCTCGGCGGAGCCGATGAGCTGCCCGATCGAGCAGTCGGTCGCCGCACCCATCACGTGCTCCAGGCCGAGCAGAGGGTGATCGGAGACGTACAGGCCGAGCATCTCGCGCTCGAAGCCGAGCAGGGTGCGCTTGTCCCACTCGCCCTCGGGCACCGGCACGTCGAATACGGCCGCCGCGGCCTCGGTGTCGTCGTCGAACAGGGAGAACTGGCCGTTCAGCTCGTTGCGCTTGGAGTCGATCACGTTGTCAATGGCCTGCTCGTGGATGAGCAGCAGGCCCTTGCGCGGGTGGCCGAACGAGTCGAAGGCACCCGCCTTGATCAGCGATTCGATCACCCGCTTGTTGCACACGTTCACCGGCACCTTGCGCAGGAAGTCGGCGAAGCTCTCGAACGCGCCCTTCGACTTCCGCGCCGCCACGACCGACTCCACCACCGCGGTGCCGACGTTGCGGACCGCGGCCATGCCGAACCTGATGTCCTCGCCGACCGGGGTGAACATCGCCGACGAGGCGTTCACGTCCGGCGGCAGGACCTTGATGCCCATCCGCCGGCACTCGTTCAGGTACAGGGCCGACTTGTCCTTGTCGCCGGCCACCGAGGTCAGCAGGCCGGCCATGTACTCGGCCGGGTAATTGGCCTTGAGGTAGGCCGTCCAGTAGGAGATCAGCGCGTAGCCCGCCGCGTGCGCCTTGTTGAAGGCGTAGCCGGAGAACGGGACCATCACGTCCCAGATGGTCCTGATCGCGGCGTCGGAGTAGCCGTTGGCCTTCATGCCGGCCGCGAACGGCTCGTACTCCTTGTCCAGGATCTCCTTCTTCTTCTTGCCCATGGCGCGCCGCAGCAGGTCGGCGTTGCCCGGGGAGTACCCGGCCAGCCGCTGCGCGGCGAACATCACGTCCTCCTGGTAGACCAGCAGGCCGTAACTGTCGCCCAGGATGTCCTCCAGCGGCTCGGCCAGCTCCGGGTGGATCGGCGTGACCGGCATCCGGCCGATCTTGCGGTCCGCGTAGACCGGGGCGCTGGCCATCGGGCCGGGCCGGTACAGCGCGATGACCGCCGAGATGTCGCCGAACTTGTCCGCCCGCATCGCGCGCAGCAGCGCGCGCATCGGGCTGCCGTCCAGCTGGAACACGCCGAGCGTGTCGCCGCGGGCCAGCAGCTCGTAGGTCGGCTTGTCGTCGAGGCCCAGCGTGTCCAGGTCGATCTCGATGCCGCGGTTGTCCGCGATGCCGCGGATGGCGTCGTCGAGCACGGTGAGGTTGCGCAGCCCGAGGAAATCCATCTTGAGCAGGCCGATGTCCTCGCACGCCGGGTAGTCGAACTGCGTGATCACCGCGCCGTCGGCCTCGCGCTTCCACACCGGGATGTGGTCGAGCAGCGGCTCGCTGCTCATGATCACCCCGGCCGCGTGCACGCCGGCCTGGCGGATCAGCCCCTCCAGCCCGCGCGCGGTGTCGATCACCTGCTTGACCTCGGCCTCGGCCTCGTAGAGGGCGCGGATCTCGCCGGCCTCGCCGTACCGCGGGTGATCGGGATCGAACACCCCGGACAGCGGCATGTCCTTGCCGAGCACGGGCGGCGGGAAGGCCTTGGTGATCCGGTCGCCGAGAGAGTAGGGGAAACCGAGCACCCGGGAGGCGTCCTTGACCGCGGCCTTGGCCTTGATCGTGCCGTAGGTGATGATCTGGGCGACCCGGTCGTCACCGTACTTCTCAGTGACATAACGGATGACGTCACCGCGCCGGCGCTCATCGAAGTCGATGTCGACGTCGGGCATGGACACGCGCTCAGGGTTCAGGAACCGCTCGAAGACCAGGCCGTGCGCGATCGGGTCCAGGTCGGTGATGCCCATCGCGTAGGAGACGATCGATCCCGCGGCCGAGCCCCGGCCCGGTCCGACCCGGATCCCGTTCCGCTTGGCCCACATGATGAAGTCCGCGACGACCAGGAAGTACGAGCAGAACCCCATCACCTCGATGACGCCGATCTCGTACTCGGCCTGGGCGCGGCGCGCCTCGTCGTACCCGTCGGGGTAGCGGCGGTCCATCCCGCGCCAGACTTCCTTGCGGAACCAGCTCGACTCGGTCTCGCCGTCGGGCAGCGGGAACTTCGGCATCAGGTTGGACTTGGTGAACTCGACGTTCGCCCGCTCGGCGATCAGCAGGGTCGCGTCGCACCCGGACTGCCACTCGGCATCCGTGCCGATCGCGCGCATCTCCTCCGGGCTCTTCACGTAGAAGCTGGTGCCCTCGAACCTGAACCGGCCGGGATCCGCGAGGTTCGTGCCGGTCTGCACGCAGAGCAGCGCCTCGTGCGCGGCGGCGTCACCCTCGCGGGCGTAGTGCAGGTCGTTGGTGGCCACATACGGAAGATTCAGGTTGCTGGCGATGCGTCGCAGCCCCGCGGCGGAGCGGCGCTCGACGTCGAGGCCATGATCCATGAGCTCGACGAAGTAGTTCTCCGGCCCGAAGATGTCCCGGTAGGTGGCCGCCGCCTCGAGGGCCAGGCGTTCCTGGCCGAGCCGGAGCCGGGTCTGCACCTCGCCGCCGGGGCAGCCGGTGGTGGCGATGATGCCCTTGGCGCAGGAGGCGAGCAGCTCGCGGTCCATCCGGGGCTTGCGGAAGTACCCCTCCAGAGAGGCCATCGAGGCCAGCTTGAACAGGTTGTGCAGCCCAGAGGTGGTCTCGGCCAGCAGGGTCATGTGGGTGTAGGCGCCCGCGCCGGAGACGTCGTCGTCCTTCTGCGCCGGGGTTCCCCACCGGACCGGCTGCTTGTGCCCCCGGTGCTCGGGCGCTACGTACGCCTCGATCCCGATGATCGGCTTGATCCCGGCGGCGCGTGCCTTGGCCCAGAAGTCATAGGCGCCGTAGACGTTCCCGTGGTCGGTCATGGCGATCGCCGACATGCCCGACTTCTCGCACTCGGCGAACAGGTCCTTCAGCCGCGCGGCCCCGTCCAGCATCGAGTACTCGGTGTGCACGTGCAGGTGCACGAAGCCCGAGCCTGGACCCCCCGTGCCCGATACCCCCGTGCTGGATACCCGAGAGGCTGCCGCCATGAAAGTACCGCCTCCTTCGGGGCATGCGTCACGGCGCCCGCGCGGGGGCGTTCATGAAACGGGGCCGGGGGAAGTGACCGGCGCGTAGTGCCCGCGGAACTGACCGGTGAGGCCACCGCTCGCGCACGCGCCGATCCGGCTCATCGAGCCTATCGGAACCTGGCGACACCGCAGTCCCGACACACCGGATGCGCCGAACGCCCCGGAACGCGCGTCTCGGGTGCCCGCGCACAGGGTCCTGACGCACGGGCGCTTCGGCTACTTCGGCAGATGCGGAGACGGGGCCTTCCTGGCGGCGCTGCGGCACGCCGTCAGGCCGGGCGGCAGCTGCGGATCCTGCTCCGCTCGGCGTGAGGGCCGGTGCGTTCTGCTTCAGGCTCCGATGAGAATCCGGATGGACTCGTTGTCGCCCACCGCGGCGGGGTCGCCCGCCGCGGGGTCGCCGTCTAGGTCGGTCAGCCCGACCAGGTCTACGGCGGTGGCCAGCGTCTCGGCGGCGATGAGCGCTTGGTGCGTGCGCATCGCCTCCCTGGCGGCCAGCGTGCCGGCGATGGTCAGGGTGATGCGGTCGGACACGCCCAGGCCGGCGGCGCGGCGCGCCAGCTGCACGGCTCTCACAACGTCGCGCGCCAGTCCCTCTGCAGCCAGTTCGGGTGTCACGGCCGTGTCCAGCAGGATAAATCCGCCGCCCGGCAGCATCGCGGTCGTGGCATCGGCGCCCTCGGGCACTACTGTTTCCAGCGTAAACTCTCCGGGCTGCAGCTCGATACCGCCGCTCGTCACCGTGCCCGACGTGTCTACCGACCAGTCGCCCGACTTGCTGGCCTTGATCACTTTCTGCACGTCCGGGCCGAGCCGCGGGCCCACCACGCGCGGGTTCACCGTCAGGCGCTGGGAGACGCCGACCTGGCGGGCTGCGGCATCGGCCGGATCTAGCAACGTCACCTCACGCACGTTGACCTCATCGGCGATCAGCGCGGTAAAGTCGGCCAGCGACTCGGCGTCGGCAGCGACCACGGTCAGCTCGGACAGGGGCAGCCGCACGCGCAGCCCGCCGACCTTGCGCAGCGACGCGGCAGCCGAACACACGTCGCGCACGCGGTCCATCGCGGTCACCAGACCCGGATCGGACGGCAGGTGGGAGACGTCGGGCCAGTCGGTCAGGTGGACCGACCGCCCGCCGGTCAGGCCCCGCCAGATCTCTTCGGTGATCAGCGGCAGGAGCGGCGCCGTGACACGGCAGGCGATCTCGAGCGTGGTGTACAGGGTGTCGAATGCCTCCTGCGCCGCCGAGGCGTCGGCCTCCGAAGTGCCCCAGAACCGCTCGCGCGAGCGCCGGATGTACCAGTTGGTCAGCACATCTAGGAAGGTGCGGGCCCCTTCGCAAGCGTTCGCCACCTCGTAATGGTCCAGCTGCCACTGCACGGTCTCGGTGAACTGGCGCAGCTTGGCCAGCAGATACCGGTCGAGCACGTGGCTGGAGGTCGCCGTCGGACCGGCGTCGTAGCCAGCGGCATTGGCGTACAGCTGGAAGAAGTACCAGCAGCTCCACAACGGGATGAGCACCTGGCGCACCCCGTCGCGGATCCCTTGCTCGGTGACGATCAGGTTGCCGCCACGAAGGATGGGCGAGGACATCAGGAACCAGCGCATCGCGTCCGCGCCGTCCCGGTCGAACACCTCGCGCACGTCCGGGTAGTTGCGCAGCGACTTCGACATCTTCTGGCCATCCGAGCCTAGGACGATGCCGTGGCTGACGCCCGTTTCGAACGCCGGCCGGTCGAGCAATGCCGTCGCCATCACGTGCATCGTGTAGAGCCAGCCGCGCGTCTGCCCGATGTACTCCACGATGAAGTCGCCGGGAAAGTGGGACTCGAACCACTCGGCGTTCTCGAACGGATAGTGCACCTGCGCGAACGACATCGAGCCAGATTCGAACCAGCAGTCGAGCACATCGGTAACCCGGCGCATGACCGACTGGCCCGACGGG
>WNFI01203726.1_pt2 | contig 18863 bp, 16 predicted proteins | sample 5400471 | NCBI WGS metagenome assembly WNFI01 (sample SAMN13153348, study PRJNA577476) | soil metagenome | isolation source: 100 cm saprolite on Douglas fir-dominated hillslope | place: USA:California | collected 2013-09-17 | reverse complement strand
ACTCGTTATTGTTGATCGGTGTCGACGCATTGGCGCGGAAGAGATTGCCGGGAGAGTTCGGTTGCGGAATCCATGGGAAGAAGAATTTTGAAGCCCCAGAAATCCGGTTATCCGGAATCTTATTCCCAGGAAAAGGCTGACCTGTGAGGGGATCAGTAATCGTTGGCAAGCCGGTGAAGTCTCCTTTCAGCATTGCGGGCGAGGCAGTGTAGGAGTCATAGATCTTCGATCGAATGATGCGGGTACCCTCATAGCTGCCGAAAAAGAAGGTCTTGTTCTTGCCGTTGTAGAAGTGCGGAATCAACACGGGCCCGCCTCCGGCAAGCCCAAACTGATTCTGAATCAACTTCGGATTGCTTGCCGCGAAGGTGTTGCGCGCATCGAGGGCATCGTTACGGAGGAACTCCCACAGCGTTACGTGGAATTGGTTTGTACCGGACTTGGTGACTAGATTCACCTGTACCGGGTTGCGGCCATTTTCCGCGCTGAAGTTCGAGGTCGAGACGCTGAACTGGGCGATGGTATCCGGATTGGGAATGGCAGTGCTTCCTTCGTCGCACACCGCGTTCGAAGCCACACCGTCGACTCGAAATTCGGTCTGATCATCCCTGTGGCCTAATCCCTGAACGCTCGAAGTGTTGCCGTCCGCGCAGGCGGTTGAGAGTGACCTGCCTCCATAACGGACTCCCGGCACCATCTCAGTCAGTTCGATCACGTCGCGGCCGTTTAAGGGAAGCTCCTGAATCGTCCTCTGCTCGACGACGCCGCCGGTCTCAGCTTTTTCGGTTTGCAGCAGATCGGTGATCGCCTCGACGGTCACGCGTTCGTTCACCTCGCCCACTTGCAGGGTCGGCGAGACTCTCTTGTGTTCGCTGATCGTTAAGTCCGTCTTGGCCAGATTCCAGGTCTTGAATCCAGCGAACGTGACGGTAACCGAATAGAGGCCCTGCTGCAGCGCGCTGATCTCGAAACTGCCGTCGGAGCGGCTGGTCTCAGTCCTCTGGACGCCGGTGTCGAGTTTGGTCACGGTGACCGTCGCGCCGGGGACCACGCCACCATTGGCATCGGTAACGACTCCCAAGATTGCTCCGTCGACGCCAGTCTGCGCCATCGCGGCCGCGACAGCCAAGACAAAACATACACTAAGCAAACAAAAGCGCTTCATGTCTTTCCCCCCTGTGATGATGCGAGCCTTGTCGGATGTTCCTCAGCCGACACGTAAGCCCTTTAGATACACAAGCCCTAACTACTGAGACCCGAGAGTAAATATGTGATAGAAGCATCTTAGTCCAGCGGTTGGGTGTGTCAAAGCGTTTGTTGATCTTCGTCCATTGTTGTGGACGAAAGTTTTGCCCCTTGGCCGCGACGTTCCGATAACGCCCCTTTTTTTGTAGCGCAGGGCCACGCGTTTTTGCGGGGAAGTGCGGCGGTTTCGTCGCTCAGTAAAACCCGCGGGCCTCAGCCATAATGCGGTGTAGCCCCACGCTTCAAAGTTGTCGGACGTTTTCATGGTCACCAATTGGCAATCGCCGTCGGAATCCGTACAATGTTCGACAATGCCGTGTTCGACAATGCCGTGGTCACGCTTCGGAATTGCCCTGATGCTGCTGCCATTGATGTGCCGCACGCCCGCGTTCGCCGCTCCGAAACCCTGGACACTCGATGCCATCATGGATTTGAAGACCGTTTCGGATCCGCAGATCACCGCCGATGGTTCGAGAGTAGTGTACGTGGTCACCGGGAGAGATGTTCATCGCAATGCCTACTCGTCCGAGATTTGGGTTGTGCCGGCCACAGGCGGCGTTGGACAACCTTTAGCCGCCGGCCGTTTTTCTGACGCACACCCGCGATGGTCCGGCGATGGCGGGTTACTTGCATTCTTGTCCAGGCGAGACGGGATGGCGCAGATCTATGTTGTGAAGACGCCCAACGCAAGCCCGCGCAAGCTCACTGATTCCCCAGAAGGCGTCATCGATTTCAAGTGGTCTCCCGACAGCCGGTACATCGGTTATTTGGCCGAGGATCCGAACCCTGAACGAGCAGCGAAACGGCGCACGGGCGATGATGCCATCGTCGGCGGAGAGGGCTACACGCCAACGCGGTTGCATATTATCCCGGCCGAGGGCGGAACTGAGCGCGTACTCCCACCGGGCGGAAGACATCTTCTTTCGTTTGACTGGGCGCCCGATGGCTCGAGAGTGGTGTACGCCGCACAAAAATCGCCGGCGGGAAGGGATGCTTTCCACGTAGACATTTTTGAAATTGATTTGACTTCGGGACGTGAGGTGCCGCTGGTGGTCCAACCGGGCCAGGATCTTGCTCCTGCATATTCCCGCGACGGCCGCCTTGTGGCTTTTTACTCGCAGCGTGGGGCCCTCAGTTATTTCGGCGAACGGCAAGTCGGCATTGTTCCGTCGGGCGGAGGAGCCATTCGCTATATCAGCGAGCGCATGGATGGCGATGTTTTCGGCGGTGCGACAAAGTTTTGGTGGTCCAATGATGCGTCCAAGCTGATTTTTGGGGCCGGCAAGGGGACCAGCGATTACCTCTTTTCGCTGAATCCCGCGACCGGAGAATCGGAGCGCCTCGCGTTTGTTCTGACGGGCGCCTCGGCTTTCAGTATCAGCGGAGACGGCAGCCGCATTGCGTGGACAAAGAGCGCGCACTCCGCCCCCGGAGATGTCTATCTTGAGGATTTGCAAAGTGGGCGTGAGACTCGTTTGTCTGATGTCAACCCAGCGGTTCGTGATTATGCGGCCGTCGACGCCCGCACGGTTCGATGGAAATCCAAAGATGGCCTCGAAATCGAGGGAGTTCTCCGTTTACCTTTCAACTACACGCAAGGCACGCGCGTGCCGCTGCTGGTGAGCCTTCATGGAGGCCCGACAGGCGCCGTACTGGAGAGTTTCCCGGTGCCTCGAACGTATCCCACGCAAGTATTTTTGCAGGAAGGCTTCGCCGTTTTCGAACCGAACTTCCGGGGCAGCATCAACTATGGCGCGAAATTCCGGTCGCCCACCATCGAGGCACAGGGGTTTGGCGACATGGACGATATCATGACGGGCGTGGACATGTTGATCGGCCAGGGAATTGCCGATCCTGATCGCCTTGGCGTCATGTGCTGGAGCTACGGAGGATATCTGTCGGTATGGATTGTTGGCCATTCGAATCGTTTCAAGGCCGCGTCCATCGGCGCGTGCACCACTGACTGGGTCAGCTGGTATGCTCCGTCGATCGCGAACAAAGAGTCGGCGCCCGAAGTCATGTGGGAATACTTTCGAGGCCAACCGTGGGACCGGCTCGAAGTCTACAACCGGCATTCGCCTCGATATTTTTTGAAGAACATCAAAACTCCGTCACTCGTGCTGCATGGCGAGCAGGACATCGACAGCGGCCCCGAAGTATATGTTGCTCTTCGCGACTTAAATGTGCCGGTGGTTTATGTCACCTATCCGCGGGAAGGGCACGGTATCGGTGAACCCGTACACCAGCGCGATCTGATGAGCCGGAACCTGGAGTGGTTCAAGAAATGGCTATTGGCGCCCTAGCGGCTCGGTTCGTCCTGATCTCGGCCGCTGTACTGCGTGCCCAGCACGCGGCCCCGGATTTCAAGACTGAGCAAGCCAGGGCGCACTACGACAAGGGCCTGGAGTACGGCGACAAGGGGCTTTGGGCGCCGGCGATCATCGAGTTAAACCGCGCTAACGCGCTGGAACCAGGAAACGCGGGCATCCTCATCGAACTTGGAATCGCGTACGGCGAACGCCAGGACTGGAAACAAGCGATCGCGTCGCTTCGCAAAGCGGCGGTGATCGTCCCTGCTTCCGTGCAGGCGCACTATAACCTGGCGCTCACGCTGGACCGCGCCGACGCGGGCAAGGGCGCGGGAGCGGCAGAATATCGGAAAGCGCTCAGACTGAATCCGCGGCACGTGCAGGCGCTCATAAATCTGGCCATCGATGTCGGCGATCACGACGCCGTAGAATCCAGGCGCCTGCTTGAACGCGCCATCCAACTGGACGAGAAGAATGCTATCGCTCATTTGAATTTGGCTTTGCTTCTGAAGAAAGAGGCGCAAGCGGGCGCAAGCATTCCGGAATTTCGCCGCGCGATTCAGCTGGATCGGAACCTCCTCGAAGCACGGCGGCAGCTCGCGGAACTGCTCTCGTCCCAACAGCAGTGGGACCAGGTGATCGAGCAGTGCCGGGAGATCCTGGAACGCGAACCGGAAGACGCAAGCGCCCGATACACGATGGGGCAGGCGTTGAGCCGAAGCGGGAAGACGGAAGATGGCCGGAAGGAACTCGAGCGGGCGCAGGTGCTCCGGCAGCGAGCGCAGCGATTGCAGGAAGCGCAGAAATTCCAAGCGGAAGGAATGCGCGAGCTGGGCGCGGGCAAAGCGGCCGAGGCGGTGAAGGCATTCACCGCGGCTGTCGAACTGGACGGCTCCTCGACGAATCACATGTACCTGGGTATTGGGCTGACCGCTTCGGGAGACATGAAAGCCGGTATGCGAGAGATCACGACGGCGATCGAACTCGATCCGTCCAATTCCCAAGCTCATGTAAATCTCGGCAGTCTCTTTTTACAAGGTGGACACGACGATCTGGCCAGGGCGGAGTTTGAGAAAGCGTTGCAGACGAATCCCTGGTTACCAGAAGCGCACAATAACCTGGGTCTGGTGTTGTCAAAAGTCAATCAAGCGGACCAGGCCGTCGAGCACTTTCGACTTGCCGCCGATCTCAATCCTCAATATGTGGAAGCGATCTTCAATCTGGGCCTGTGTCAACGGGCCAGGGGCCGGCTGGATGAGGCGCTATCGGCATTTCGCCGCGCAGCGGCACTGGCGCCAAACAATGCACAGGTTCAACATGCTTTGGGCTTGACGTTGAAAGAGAAAGGCGACGCTGCTCGTCTGGAGCGGCACAGCAAGTGATCCTCTGCTCCTACGGGCTCACGGGTCTGTGAAAAAGACGATGCGCGTTTTTGTTCTCGGCGCAATTCTCGTGCTTGTCGCGGTTTTTGTGGCGATGCATCTCAGCGCCACGGATGCGGTGCGATCGAGCATCCGGTTTCGCGAAGCAGGCGCCCGTGCGGGCCTCAACGGTGTCACGATTTGCGGAAAGCAGCACAAAACCTCCGTTATCGAAGTCAACGGCAGCGGCGTCTGCTGGCTCGACTATAACAACGACGGCTTGCTGGATCTGTACGTCGTCAATGGCGGGACGATGGAAGATCTGAATGCCCAAAGAAACGGCGGCCGCGGCTCGCACCACAATTATCTCTATCGCAACAACGGCGACGGCACCTTCACCGACGTTACGGAGAAGGCCGGTGTTGGTGCGTTTCGATGGGGAACAGGCTGCGCTGCGGCGGATTATAACAACGATGGCTTCACCGATCTCTTTCTTTCCAACATCGGAGAGTCGAATCTGTTCCGCAACAATGGCGATGGCACGTTCACGGACGTGGCGAAAGCTGCCGGCGTGTCCGGTGGCTTTCAATGGCACACGGGTGCTGCTTTCGCCGACTACGACGGCGATGGCCACCTGGATCTTTACGTGTCCACGTACCTCGATCTGCCGCAAATGTTCGAAACGCAGAAGCAATGCCCGTGGCAAGGCATGCAGGTATTCTGCGGGCCGGGAGGCCTGAAGGGCGCGCCGGACCGGCTGTATCACAACAACGGCGACGGCACATTTAACGATGTCACGCGGCAGTCAGGTGTGGAAGACCGTGACCTGCTCTATGGCCTCACGGCAACCTGGGAGGATTTGGACAATGACGGACGGCCGGATCTGGTCGTGGCCAACGATCGCGGCAGAAATTACCTGTATCACAATCTGGGAAACGGAAAATTCGAGGAGACTGGTGAAACCTGGGGCGTTGCTTATCCGATCGAAGGAAAAGCCCAGGCCAATATGGGCATTGCGATCGGGGATTACGACCACAATGGAACCATGGACCTGCTTGTGACCACTTTTTCGCAGGATCACTTCACGCTCTACCACAACACGGGCAAGCGCCTGTTCTTCGATGTCTCCGGCGAAACCGGCATTGCTTCGGCGACGCATCCTTTTCTCGGTTGGGGTGCGTTTTTTGTGGACCTTGACAACGATGGGTGGCTGGATCTGTTCACCTCCAACGGTCACGTATATCCTGAAGCCGAAAAGGCGAATGGCGTGATGGAGAAGTATGTCCAGCGTCCTCTGGTGTTCCGGCAGTCAACGCCGGGAGTCTTCACCGAAGTGGGCCGGCAGTCTGGTCTGGCGGGGCTCCCCGTGTTTTCCTCGCGCGGCGCGGCTTATGCCGATTTCGATAACGACGGGGACATTGACATCGTATATACGAACATGGATGCGGCCCCAACACTTCTCGAAAACGTTTCGAGCCCTCAGCACTGGGTAACCATTAGAACCATTGGAACCCGAAGCAACCGTGACGGCATCGGTGCGCGGGTGAAGGTCACTGCCGGCGATCTCGTTCAATACGCGAGCGTGAGGTCCGGGGAAAGCTATCTATCTGGAAACGACCCACGCGTGCATTTCGGCCTCGGTCAAAAAAGCGCCATCGACGAACTCGAGATTCGCTGGCCCAGCGGACAACTGGATCGCCTGCACAGTGTGCCGCTTGATCGCATTTTGGTTGCGCAGGAAAGTAAAGGCATCATCCAGGTGCTTGAGCCGCGCAAGCAGTTGGTCAAATAGCGGCGGCGGAGTATCTTCATTCTATGCTCTCGCGAGAGTTAGTGGACCAATTTCAACAAGATGGTTTCTGCGCGGCTGAGGGCTTTCTCAACCGGAAAGAAGTCGCTGGATTTCTGAATTCGATCGAACGGATTTCTACCGGCGCTACCGTCGAGCATCATGACGCGACTCGCCTGGAGATGGAACCCGACCAAGAGCGCGAAGGCAGCCGGGTGCGCCGAATCTATGAGCCCTGCACATATTATCCGGAATTTCGCGCCTTGTCCGACTCGAAGAAATTCCTGGATACCTTAGCGCAGTTACTGGGCGAGAACCTGCTATTCCACTACAGCAAGATCAACATGAAACCCCCGGAGATCGGCTCCGTGGTGGAGTGGCATCAGGATCTGGCGTATTATCCGCTCACAAACTCGGATTCCCTGGCCGTTTTGGTCTACCTGGACGATGCTGACCGGTCAAATGGCTGTTTGCAGGTGATTCCTGGCGTTCACAGGAACGGCATCTTGAACCATAGTTGCGACGGCTTTTTCCGCGGGCAAATTACGGAACCGGTGGATGTTTCAAAGGCAATCGCGCTCGAAGGAGTTGCGGGAGCCGCGATCTTCCTGCATGGAATGACGCCGCATGCATCGGCGCCCAATACTTCCGGGTATGCCCGCCGAACGCTAATCCTGGGATATCGCGCCGCCGACGCTTATCCTATTTTTGCCGGAGAAACCACGTTGCACGCCGAACTTCACGTTCGCCTGGTTCGCGGTGAATGGTGTCCGCTGGCGCGTTTTGGAACGCAATCTGTCCCGATTCCCCGATTCCAGGACGTGCCGAAATCTCTTTACGAATTACAGCAACGATTCCGGGAGGAGCAGAGTTAGGCCTATTTCTGGATGTCCTGCGCGACGACGTAGAGCGTCACGCCTTTATTGATGTGCGCGGGAAAGTGCATCATCAGCAGCGCTCCATCGCGCTGCGAGCGGATCTCGAGCGGCGCCGAGGAATGATCGGAAAAGTCGTGCAGACGGCCGACCAGATCGCCATGCTTGAGGTCGGCCCCAAGTTCCACAACCGGCTCCCAAATCCCGGTGCGCGGTGCCGGAACATAATCTTCGAGCTTTGAGGCATCCACCAGGCGCGGAGGCGAAGCGCGCCGCTCGTCAATCTTGACGATCTTGCCCTCCATCATGCCGTAATGCCGGAGGACGTTTTTGAAGCCCTCGTACGCATGCCGCACGCCCGCCAGATTCACCGACTCGCCGAACCCAAACTCACCGCCGATGGCGATCTTGCCCTCTTTTTCCGCCTCCTCCGGGAGCAGACCGGAAGCCATATCGCTGGTGTAGACCAGGATGAACGGCGTGTCGAATAGTGCCGCGACCAGGTTCATTTCGTCGCGCTGCGCCCGATCTGGAATGGGATGAAAGGAAGTGCAGAGAGCGAAACCGCCTTCGTTGCCGCCGGCATGCAAGTCAATCACGACGCGCACCTGCGGGAAAATGCGCGTCTTCACGAAATTAGCAATCCGATACGAGATCGAACCCCGCGGGTTCCCCGGAAATGCCCGGTTCATGTTCACGCCGTCGAGCGGCGAGATGCGGGTGTTCGCGGCGCACGCGCTTTCGCTCAACTGCGGAACCAGGATCACACGACCGGACATCTCCGCCGGATCAAGATCATGCGCCAGACGCTTGACCGTAACCTGCCCTTCCCATTCATTGCCGTGCGTTCCTCCAAAAATGGCGGCTCCCGAAGCCCGCGGCGGCGAGTTCTTCAGGCCGTTGATCACCGTGAGCGGAACCAAGGAGTATCCCCAGCTTGAATCGTGGTGGAACGCGACGTTGTAGTGGTGTTTGCCGGGTTTTTCGAAATCTATTTTGGAGAAGTCGTGGATGAGTGTGGGTCCGGGCATGGAGCGCTAGTATACTATGCAGTCTGGCCGCATGAAGATTACCAATGTCGAAGTATTAGTGCTGAAGTCCCCCGGACTCTACAACAATCCCGAAGGATCCGAAGAGCCTCTTGGCCCCACTTACATGGGCATCGTCAGAGTATCGACCGATGCCGGTATCACAGGGTATTCCGATATGGAGACCGCGGCTTCTGTGGCCAAAGCCGCCGTGGAGGCGCCCCGTTGGAGCGAGCCCGGAGTAGAAGCTTTCGACGGCTTGGCGTCGTTGATTGTGGGGGAGAACCCGTTAGAAGTCGAGCGCCTCTGGTACAAGATGTACCGGGGCAGCATTTACTACGGCCGGCGCGGCGTAGCCATTCAAGCCATTTCCGCGATCGACATTGCGCTGTGGGACATCATGGGCAAGTTCTACCAGCAGCCCATTCATATCCTGTTGGGCGGGAAATGGCGGGACAAAGTGCGCGCTTATGCCAGCACGCTGTTTCGTCCAACGCCCGAGGCCATGCGTGAAGCTACGAAGAAGTATCTCGATCAAGGATTCACAGCGATCAAGTTCGGCTGGGGCGTGTTCGGGAAAGATCCGAATCTCGACGTCCGCCTGGTGGAGGCGGCCCGCCAGCAAATGGGCTCTCAAAACGACCTGCTCGTGGACACCGGCTGGTTCATCGAACGCACGCCGAAGCAAGCAATTCAGGTTGTGCGCTCCATCGAGTCCTTCCGGCCGTTCTTTGTCGAAGAGATTCTGCATCCCGAGGATTACGACGGTTACCGCCAGGTCGCTGAGAGCGTAGATACCTTGATCGCGTGTGGCGAGCAGGAGGCCACGGAGTGGGGTTTCCGGCAACTGATTGAACAGGGCAAAGTGGATATCCTGCAACCGGATCTCACCCGTTGCGGCGGCTTCACCATCGCCCGAAAAATCGTGCACATGGCTGAGCTCGCCAATGTGCTGGTGATCCCGCATTCCTGGTCGTCCGATCTGCTCACGGCTGCGTCGCTTCACTTGAACGCGTTTCAGCGGCGCGCGGTATTCGTGGAATTCAACACCTCGCAGGGCCCGCTAAGCCGCGCCATGGTGAAGACACCTCTACAGATGACGGATGGCTATGTGCCCGTGCCGTGCGGTCCCGGCCTTGGCCTCGAAGTGAACGAGGAAACACTCGAGAAATACCGCATCGCGTGAATCACGCCCGCTGTGGCCGTGAGCCCAAACTGCATGCGCCGCTTCTTCGCGGATGACATGTGCTGCACATGTTTTGTATGCTGAGAGCATGTCGAAAATGATCCAGGTGAGGGACGTCCCTAACCCGGTGCACAGCACCCTGAAGGCGCGCGCGGCTCGCGAGGGCATGAGCCTCTCGGACTTCATCAAGAGGGAATTGGAGCGTGCCGCGGAGCGTCCGACGATGCGGGAATGGTTGGAGCGCACGCAACAAACGAAACCGATCCCTGCCAAGCGAAGTGCCGCGCAACTAGTGCGCGAGCTGCGGGATTCACGATGATTGTTCTGGATGCGTCCATCGTCGTGGAACTCCTGACCAATGGCAGCTTGGCTGATTCCCTAAGAGGCGACCTGGCTAATCGCGAGGATTCATTCATTGTTCCGCATCTGCTCGACATAGAAGTGGTGAGTGCTATTCGAAGATTGGTCGCGGGCCGGCGTATAGATTCGCATCGAAGCGAGCAGCTTCTCACCCAACTTGCGATGCTTCCCGCCGAGCGCTATGCGCACACGCCCTTGCTTGGCCGTATTTGGGAGTTACGCCGCACGTTCACTCCCTACGACGCCGCGTACATAGCTTTGGCTGAAGCGACAAACTCTGTCCTTTACACCAGCGATGCGAAATTACGCAGAGGCCACCGGGCGAAAATCGCGCTCTTCACCCATTGATGCTCACGCGCCGCTTCTGTAGCGCAGGGCCATCCGTCTTTTGGAGGGACCTGCGGATTTTAAAGCAGGTCGCACAGAAAACCGCGGGTCAAGCTTCAATTTCCAGGATGTCCAGCGTATTGCGCTGAAACATCTCCTCCATCTTGACCATGTCCAACCGAGGCAGCGATGTGCCTTCCAGCATGCAGTTCAACTGGCGCATTCCTTCCAGACTGGCATCGACGGTGGTGAACGGATAATCGCTCCCGAACAGGATCTTGTCCCAAACTCCGTATTCCTGCACCAGCATCAGCGAGTGGTAGAGCTGAAACGGACGATAGTGCAGCGCGGAACAATCGGCATAAACGTTCGGATGCTTGCGTATGGTGACGACGCACTCTCCCTCGTATGGATGCGAGATGTGGGCCATGATGATCTTCACGTCTGGAAAACGAATCGCGACGTCATCCAGGTGACGCGGGATCGTGCAATCGAGAGGCGCCTGTGCAACGAACGTCGTGCCGGTGTGCAGCAGCACGGGCAGGCGATGCCGCGTCGCATACTCCCATAAGTAATCGAGCTTGCGATCGTTGGGATAGAACCCGGCGTACATCGATAGCAACTTGATCCCCTTGAGCTTCAGGTCCTGATGTCCCTGGTGAAGTTCGTCTTGCCAACCGGGCTGCGTCGGATCTACCGAGAGGAAACCAATGAGTTTGCCGGCGTGATCTTTGACATACGCAGCCACCTCCTGGTCGGGCACCCAAAGCCCTGCCAGCTTTGCCTTGCCTCCGAACACGATGGTCTTGTCGCACTGCTTTGCGTGCGCGTGGTATTCCTCCCAACGCACCGTAAGGTCGATCTCCACTCCGCTTCGGGCTCGACGGACCTGGGTGACGAAGTCCTTGGAAAAATGCTCCGGGTAACGAAATAAGTGACTGTGAACATCGACGAGCATGTTTGCCCCTGCGCTTATGATTTTATCTCCCGCAGTTTGCCATACGTGCCGTTTTTTTGCGTCAGGCGTCCAGCATGATGGAAGAAACCTGTTGTCTGGCTTGCGGCCCGGTGTATACTTCTCGTCTGCCGCGAGACTGTCGCGCACGCGAAGCTTTTCGCTCAATAAACCGTGCCCGTATCACTGACACTCCCGTTTCTGCCGCTGGTTCTCCCGTTGTGCCTGTTTCAGGCCGAACCGACTTTTGAGATTCCGAAGCAGAATCCGTACACCAGTGCGGCGGATGTCGAGCGCGGTGCAAGGCTATTCAGGACCAACTGCGGCGTGTGTCACGGTCCTGCGGGCGCCGGAGGCCGCGGCGCGAATCTGGCTCAACCCAGGCTTCGCCGCGCGCCCGATGATCGGGCCTTGTTTCTGGTAATCCGCCAAGGCATTCCGGGGACGGAAATGCCGCCGGGCTGGTGGATTCTGGACGACCATGAAATGTGGCAGGTCGCGGCGTATGTGCGGTCGGTAGGCCGTGTGGTTCCGGAAAACATGCACGGAGACGCCCAGGCCGGCAGCCGTCTGTTCCGGACAACAGGATGCCTCGGCTGCCACCAGGTCGCCCTCGAAGGCGGCCGCGTGGGACCTTCCCTTACCGATATCGGCTCACGCCGCGGCGTATCGTATCTGCGCGCCGTGCTGCTCGATCCGGCGTCTTCGCTGCCGGAAGATTTTCTGCAAGTGCAAGCCTTCACCGCGGACGGAAAGCGCATCGCGGGTATCCGGCTGAATGAGGACACCTGGTCCATTCAGCTCCGTGATCTGTCCGATCATCTGCTCTCGTTCTGGAAAGAAGATTTAGTGTCGCTCGAAAAGCAGCCCGGCCACACGCCGATGCCCAGCTACCGCGGGCGGCTTTCGGATCAGGAACTCGATCACGTCGTCGCGTACCTGGTTTCATTACGCGGTGACACGTTGCGACGTGACACGTTTCGAGGTCGCCGGTGAAAATCCTGCTCGGTATAGTGCTAGCAGCATTTTTGGCCCGCGCGCAGGTGACGTTCGAACGGATCCGTCACGCGGAGCGTGAACCAGAGAACTGGCTGACGTATTCGGGTGATTACAGTGCGCACCGTTACTCAGCCTCCAAGTAACGTCGTCGCGCTGGACACGCGCACCGGGCGACCGATGTGGTCATTTCTCAGGGCGGTACCGAAAGATGTGCGGCTCTGCTGCGGCCAGGTGAATCGTGGCGTGGCTTTGCTGGGCGACTCGGTTTTCGTCGGTACCGTGGATGCGCATCTGATCGCACTCGACCGCAAGACCGGCTCTGTGCGGTGGGACACCACGGTAGCGGATTACAAAACTGGCCATGCCATTACCGCGGCGCCGCTCGCCCTCAAAGACAAAATCGTGGTTGGCATTGCCGGGGGAGACTTCGGGATCCGTGGCTTTGTCGATGCCTATGATGCGGGCACGGGAAAACAGGCATGGCGCTTCTGGACCGTTCCAGCCAAAGGCGAACCGGGCAATGAAACGTGGGCCGGCGACAGCTGGAAAACGGGATCCGCGTCAACCTGGATCACCGGCTCGTACGATCCGGACCTCAACGTGATCTACTGGGGCACCGGAAATCCGGGCCCGGACTGGAATGGAGATGTGCGCGCCGGCGACAATCTTTATTCGGATTGCCTGGTTGCACTGGATGCCGACACCGGGAAGTTGAAGTGGCACTTCCAGTTCACGCCGCACGATGTCTTCGATTTAGACTCCACCGAGGTCCCCGTACTGTTCGACGGGATGTTCCGAGGGAGCCCGCGCAAGCTGGTCCTGTTTGCCAACCGGAACGCTTTCTATTACGTCCTGGACCGTGAAAATGGCAGCTTCCTCCACGGCCGGCCCTATGCGAAACAAACCTGGGCCCGGCAACTCGATGACAAGGGGCGGCCCGTGCGCGTTCCGGGTATCGAGCCTACCGAAGAAGGCCTGAAAATCTATCCACACCCGGCCGGCGGCACAAACTGGTATAGCCCTTCTTACAGCCCGAAAAACAACCTGTTCTATGTGGCTGCGCGCGAAAGCGGCGGTCTGTATTTCAAAGGCGAAGCGGATTACAAGCCGGGCGCTGAATTCAACGGCGGCGGCATGCGAAATATTCCCGGCGACCCCGGATTTGGCGCCATCCGCGCCCTCGATCCCACCACCGGTGAACTGCGCTGGCAATATGATTTATTCTCCCCACCCTGGGCCGGCGTAATATCCACCGCGGGCGGGCTGGTATTCGGCGGGTGCGATGAAGGCTTTTTCTTCGCCTTGGATTCGGCGACCGGCAAACCTTTGTGGCGCTTCCAAACCGGCGGGAAGATCGTCTCTAACCCGATCAGTTACCTGAGCGAGGGTAAGCAGCGGGTAGCGATAGCAGCCGGGCATGCGATCTATGTCTTTGCATTGGAACAATGAATGGATGGTTGGGTAGAGTCCTCAAATTTCTCGATGTATCATTGTTTCGCGGCTCTGCCATGAAGCCGCCGACGCATGCAGCCGGATCCAGCTATGACACCGCAGAAAGATCTTCACGCTACATCGATCGAGCGCGCGTTCGCCATACTGGAATTCCTGGACGGATCGCGACGGGGATGGAACATCTCGGAGCTTAGCCGCAAACTGCGTATACCTAAGAGCACGACCCACGTTATCGTCCTGACACTGCAGCGGCTCGGATACCTGACGCTCGACGCGCGCACCCGTGAATATTCGCTTGGCCTGAAAGTTTACGGTCTCGGGCGAGGGCTCATGAAAAGCTTCAGTCTGCCGGATAGGGCGCTGCGGCCCATGCAGCGGCTGGTGCAAGTGACGCGGTGCACCTCGCAGTTAGCGGTAATGGCCGACGATCAAGCCATGTACATCCAGAAAGTCGAAGGCCCCGGGATTATACAGTTCGATTCTTACGTCGGGAAAAGAACCAACCTGCACTGCACGGCCGTGGGCAAGGTCCTGCTGGCTTATGCGTCGGAGCAAAAGCAGGAACATATTCTCGCCAGAAAATCTTTTGCGCACTACACGAACAGAACCATTACGTCCCCAAATCTCTTAAGAAAAGAGATGGCCAAGGTTCGGCAACGCGGCTACGCCATCGATGATGAGGAAGAAGAGCTCGAGGTACGTTGCGTTGCCGCTCCGGTCTACAATCAATCCGGCGAATGCATGGCGGCGCTGACCATTGCGGGGACCATTGGCCAGATTCGGGAAGAAAATATCGACGAGCTGGCGCACTATGTGATCCAGGCCGCAGACAAGATTTTTCGTTTCCCCGAGGAGCCGGCCGGGCCTGCGACGTCCGGTGAGGATACGATTCGAAGAGCGCTTCCGTAGCACCCGGCTCCGACATGGATAGGCTTAAAGATAAGGTCGCTATCGTTACGGGTGGCGCGAACGGAATCGGCAAAGCCATCAGCGAACTGTTCGCCGGGGAAGGCGCCTGGGTCCTGGTCGCCGATATCGAGGATGACGCCGGCAAGGCCACCGTCGATAGTATTCGCAACGCGGGTGGAGACGCGAGGTTCTGCCATGCCGATGTATCGTCAACCGCGGACGTCAACCGTGCTGTAGAAGCCGCGGCGGCCACCAACGGCCGTATCGATATCCTCTGCAACAATGCAGCGTACCTGGGAAATTTTCACGCCATCCTGGAATCCACCGACGAAGAATGGAGCAAGTGCATCAACGTCGCCCTGATGGGGACGCATTACTTCACAAAGACAACCCTGCCTTACATGATCAAGCAGCAAAAAGGTTCTATCGTGAATATTGTTTCGATCCAGGCTCTCGCCGGGATGATGACTTCGGTCGCCTACACCGCAACCAAGGCGGCCCTGTTAGGCTATACGCTGAGCGCGGCTTACGATTACGGGCGTCAGAATATCCGGATCAACTCAGTCTGCCCTGGCCCCATCCAGACCCGCATTTCAGCCAAACCGGATGACCCGCATTACAAGTGGCAGTGCGACAATACGGTTCTTGGACGTGTCGGCCACCCGCGTGAAGTCGCATACGCGGCCCTGTTCCTGGCCTCTGATGAGTCGTCGTACGTCACCGGCGCCACACTCCCTGTTGATGGGGGCTGGACGTCGAAGTAGTGGCGCGCCACAGGACCGTCGTGGTAACGACAGACTTGTAGCGCCAGGCTACGCCGTATTGTGGCGAAGACCCGCGGAGTCTTTGCCGAGATCCGCGATAACGTTCTCTACACAACGGGAGATTTTTTGCATGCGGGCTTTCTCCGGCACGCTTGGGGAGAGCTTCCGCAGGTCCGTTGCAATGGACTTCAGCTCGTCCCGATATTGCCGTCGCTGTTCGGTGGTCAGTCGTTTCGTGATGTAGACGGGAGGTCCGGCGTGGTCTTCGTCCAAAGGTTCGATCGAAATCGTCCCGCTGCGAAATGAAGGCAGATGCCGCAGGTACGCATCTTCGGCTCGCGCGAAGATGTCCGCGAGTCCGTCGACCGCAGCCCGGTGCGTCGTACCGTACAGCTCCTCGACCGACGAGGAGAGGTGTTTGTGCCAGCCCGTTTCAGGATCGCTCAAAGCCTTGCCTGCCACCCAAAAGGAAATCTCATCGCCGGGATTGCTCAGAATGTGAAAAAAGTATTCGCATGCGCGGCCCCCATCATTGTAGAGCTCGGACAGGTGTTCGCTGGATCGCCGTACGATGGGCAGAAACCAGCGGTCACGAGCCAGGTGCTGCGGTGGTTCCACCTGCGGCCCGCCGAGCGTTCCGAAGTTGCACGCCAGTTCTCGAATCAGCGTCTTTCTCCACGAGGCGTCGTGTTGCCGCGTCGAATCGGGCACGTCGATCAAATAATCGATACGCCGGCTCAAATCCACAAGCGCCGGCAAACTTTTCGCATCGTCGAAACGCATTCCCCAGCCACTGACTCCGACGGTCTTGCCCGGCCAATGCGCGCGAATGTACTCACTGACCCGGATGTCTAGGTGTGCGTGATATTCCGTATCCGACCAGCGCCGGCACTGCTCGCACGGGCAGCGTCCCTGGTCGGCGGATTGCAGACTCACGCCATCAATCGGGAACCGGGTCATGGCGAAGTCGACAACCCGGCGCATCCATTCCCAGGATTCCGGCTGGCTGGCGCACAGGGCGTTGGGATTTCCTCGGCTCAATTGGGGATTCGCCCGGATAATTTCCTGAAACCCCCAGCTGTAAACGCCGAGGCCTGTGTAAACACGGATGCCTTGCTCGTGCGCTAAATCGATAAGCCGGCTGACCGCGGCGCCGCGCTCCGGTGTGACCGCGCTGGTGATATCCAGCGGCCAGTTCCGCGAAACGTAAAAACCCCAGATGACGATGGCGTTGTATCCCAGCCGCTTCATAAAGGCGAATGTGCGCCGGTAATCTTCCAGGAGTGCGGCGTCCAGACGCATGGAGGGCCAGGGTGCGTTCGCGTCCGGCCGCGAGTCAAGATCCGTTATCCAGCCCAGATATGCCCGGTGGCGAAATCCGGCGCCCACACTCAGCGCGAGTGCCGGCGCCTTCAGGATGTCTCTACGAGCGATCACTACTCCCTCACGTTCTGGGCCGGAAGCGTGTCTTTCGTGGCGCGGGGCTACGCCGCTTTTTGGCGGAGACCCGCGGCTTTTTGCTCATCATGACGAAAGCGCCGCAGGTCTTCCGCAACAGCGACGGCAGCGATGCGGGACGGGACCAAGCCAGCAGTGTCTGATTTAGAGTACGCCGTATTTTTCGTACACGTCTCGCAGATAGGCGCCTCTCAAGAGCTCCTCGCGGGTATGATTCTCGCGGGTAACTTTTTCCGTCGCGAGGCGAATGGCGTCCGGCAGTACCTCGGCGGGAATCACCACAACACCGTCGTAATCCGCAAACACGAGATCGCCGGGAGACACCAGCACACCGCCGCAGTCCACCGGAACGTTGTAATCGATCACCACCCCGCGCCCGCGAGAATCAACCGGTTTGATCCCCGCTGCGAATACGGGGAATCCCAGTTCCTCGATCTTCTTCACATCCCGCACCAGACCGTCGATGACCGCGCCTCGAGCTCCCCGGGCCCGCGCCGCCGTCGAGAGCAATTCGCCCCACGGCGCATTCCGCTTCGATCCCGCCGTCGACACCACCGCCACCTCTCCAGAGAGAAGGCTGTCCACCGCCTCGATCTCTTTCGCGTATGTGTTCTCCGGGACATGAAAGATGTCAACGCACGAGATCGTGCGCGCCCAGCCGGCGAAACGGCATTCCGGAAATAATGGCCGGACAAATTCGTTCATGGCCTGATTGTGATAGCCAAGCTCGTCGAGCGAATCGGCAACTACGGCCGTATACAGGTTCGCTTCCACATGGGCGAATAGTTCCACATCTTGTGGGGTGGCAGGCGATCGAGGCCCGCTGGTATTAGTAACGCTCATGAAAATAGGGTACTGGAAAAGGCGCTACGGCAACAACAAAACGAGGCTTTGTGTCCAGGAATGTGGACGGAATACGCACGCGGCACAGCGCTGCGTACTATGATTCCAGCATAAGCACTGAAGCATGCTGATCCCGCCGGAGTTTACCCCGCATTTTAAGCCATCCGTAACAGAGCGCAGTTCGATCCAGCGGAATATTCCCATTCCCATGCAAGACGGCATCCGCCTCGCCACTGACCTGTACTTTCCACCTCAGCCGGGTCGCTACCCGGTACTGCTGGAACGAACGCCATACGGAAAACACCAATCGGTGATGGTGAGCATCGGTGCGCCGGAGTTCCTGGCCGCCAATGGTTACGTCGTTGCGGTTCAGGACGCGCGAGGACGCTTCGCCTCTGAAGGGGTGTGGTATCCGTTTCGCGACGAAGCCTGGGGGAAGCACAGAGACGGTTTCGACACGGTCGAGTGGCTGGCAAAGCAAGACTGGTGTGACGGACAGGTAGGCACTTTCGGCGGTTCCTTTGCCGGCTTCAATCAATATCTTCACGCCGGCGCTCCCAGTCCGCATCTGCGCTCGATGTTTGCCCGGCAGGCGGCTTGCAGTTTACGTGACGAATGGGTTTATCGCGGGGGCGCTTTCGAATTAGGTTTCATGCTCATGTGGGCGGCGCGCAACTCGCTCGAAGCGCTTCGCAATCGAATCTCGCAAATCGAGCGAATCTGTTCGCAGGGCCAGCTCGATTTCCTGCGCTATCGCCCTCACGTGAAAAATCCCCTCTTTTCCGATCCGTTCGATTGGATCAAGGATAACCTCGAGCTTCAGGACGACGAAAGCTACTGGAAGCAGTTTGATGTCGCCCAGTTTCACGAATCTTTTGCTGTCCCGACATACCATCTCGCATCCTGGTACGACATCTTCCTTGGCGGCAGCTTGCGCAACTTCATTGGCATGGGAAACGCCGGCGGGTCCGCGGAAGCGCGCCGCCGGCATCGACTGACCATT